>Ga0207942_1000063_pt1 | contig 29224 bp, 27 predicted proteins | sample LakMenEpi12Oct12_FD_150687 | JGI IMG/M metagenome (GOLD analysis project Ga0207942, IMG submission 150687) | Freshwater microbial communities from Lake Mendota, WI - 12OCT2012 deep hole epilimnion (SPAdes) | ecosystem: Environmental > Aquatic > Freshwater > Lake > Epilimnion/Euphotic zone ... | reverse complement strand
AGTCTTGCCACAGCCTGCCCCTCCTGAAAGGAGCAAGTTCTGTGGTTCCTTCCGCTGCACCATTTGGGTAAACGCATCCTGTGTTTCTTGTGGCAGGATGCACTCGTCCACGCTTTGCGGACGATAACGCTCAACCCAAAGACCCTTCACGGCTTCATTTATTTTCATATCACCTTTCAGGCAGAATAAGTGGAATCAGAGTGATTAGCAATCCAATAAGTTAGAGGCTCGTTCTTGCACGAGAACATGCTGATTCCCTTTTCAGAAATCTGAACACGATAGTCGTTGGACAGAATCTTGAGATTCTCCACATCCAAAATGAATTCAAATTCTGCGTCCCCTTCGTATTCTGCAACAACCAAAGAGTACTGATTGGAAGTCACATCGTCCTTGTCTCGTGCAACCACCTGAATGTGCTTGCCGTCTTCGGTGGGTTCCACACAAAGGTGTTGCACCTGTAGAACTGCTGCTGCCTTGAGAAGTTCAGAGAAGTCCTTGGCAGGCAGATCAAATTCCACCACAGGGGTAGGCATAGACACCCGTTTGTTGGTGTGGTTCACCAACTTCTCGTCGCAGTAGTAGTACTTCATTGCAGACTTGCCGTTCTTGATACCAATGTAGTTCTGCTCAAATGTGAAATCAGGGTCTTTGAACAGGCTAACGGTTCCCAAAAACTTGTTCAGATCGTAAATACAGAACTGCTTGGGGAAAGTTTCGTCCACCTTGGCTTCCACCATGATGGTCTTGGTGTTAGACACGGTGCTGATGGTATTACCCGTCTTCACCATGATTCCAGGATTGATAGCAGAGAAATTCTTGAGAATATCAAGAGTACGCTTGCTGATCTTCATGGTGTCACTCTTACTCTTCGTCGCTGTAGTCATCGTAGTGTCCCTTTCTTCCATAATTGTAATCGTTTGCCCAATCACGCAACTGCTGTCGGTCTTCGTGCCTTTTCTTACGCCGTTTCTTATTGCCAGCACTCTTCCGAGCCTTCTTGGCTTCACGGTCGTAATCGTCCCAACTAGGCTTGCTTTCCATCAAAAGTCTCCTATATCCGAAATGAGGTTCTTGAGTCCTTTGCTAATCATGTAGTTCAAAATCTTTGAACGATTAGCCTTAAACGGTTTGTTCCATTCCTCCATGATACGCTCTTGGTATTCTGTAGGAATGCACAGATGCGAGATGAGAGTCTCGTTTCTGTTCCAATTGGCTGCAACGGCATCAGGAACCTTGCCGCTTTCAGCCCAAGACTTTTCCAATTCCTCTAATCGCTTACGGGTAATAGGCTTTTGACGCTTGCCGTCTGTGACAAAACAATCGTCTTCAGACAGCACATTCGGAACACCATCTGAAGAATCGCCCTTCACAATATGTTCAAACAAGAAAGTTTTTGGATTATCAATCGTGACAAACTTCTTTTGCATGGGCGAATACTGCTGCACTCTATTGTAGATTTGCAGTTGCCCAAAATCTTTGTCTCCACTCAGGATCATAACAGGCTCCTGCTCATGCAGGTTTCGTGCAAGCACAGCAATCACATCGTCGGCTTCACATCCTCTCACGGATATGTTCTTGTACGGGAACACCTCACGAACCTCTGTTCTGATGGTGTCCATAATTTCGTAAAACCGCTTCCACATGTCGGGATTGTCTTTACGAGCCTCGCGGCGAGAAGCCTTGTAATGTGGAAAAAACTTGCGTCGCCACGAGTACTCACCGCCCTGCCCTTCTTGGCACAGCACAAGTTCGCCGTATTCCTTGCCGAACCGCTTGCGGTACATGCGATAGGTGTTCAGCACCATATGACGAATCAGGGACTCGTCGGTGTAGTCCAAGTCCCGTTGTGCAAACAGGGACGACATAATCACTTGGCTGTTGTCTACGAGAATCATAGTGTCTTTAGCAACAAGCAGTGCTTGTTGATCCTTCCTGTTGGAGCCGCAGTCTTGGTCTTGGCATCTTCAAGTGCCTTGAGTAGTCCTGCTGTTTTCTTCAACCACTCTTCCCACTTACGCACAGTTTTTTCATATGACTTGGCGGTGTCCCATCCTGTAATGGTAGACCCCTTGACACTCAACCCTGCTTTGGGTTCAGCGGCAATGAATACTGTAGCCTTGTGGTTCTTGGTGTTGAACACGAGCAGTCCTTGAGCACCAATAATACCACGAGGATCAACAGACTGCAAGCCGCTCTCGCTCTTTTGGCAATACTTTAAACGCTTCACCAATTTTTCAGGGTTCACCTTGCGGGGCTTGCGTGGCTTACGGGTGGCACTCATGCCACCAATTTTTGAATCCACAGCCGCCACCGCTTCGTTGAATATTTCAAGTAACCGCTTCTGTGCAGGTCTTTTCAAATATGAATACCCCTCAACCAGATCGGGATCAGTCTTGGAGTACGCGGCTTGCATTTCCTGTGCAACAGTTTGCAGCCTTTCTTTGACAATGAGTGCCGTTGGGCGGGTCATGGTCTTGGAAGCGATCCACGGGGCTATAGACGGCTTATACCGCTTGCTGCCAACCCCTGCGAACGCTTCGTCAATCAGGGGTTCTAGTTCCACAAGGGTGTCGTTAGCCTTGGCGCGAAGGCGGTCTTGAATATTTGGAGCGTCCTCGTCCGCAGGTGCCGCTGCACGGGCTTCTGTCAACAGGTCAGTAATGTATTTTTGAATTGTCTCTGCCTGTTCAGATGTCCACTGGTAGCCACGAGACTCCATGCGGCAGTACGGGCACACCAAGCGTAGGGTTCCCTTGGACACACGAGACACCATTTTGGCATCGTCTTTGCGTCCCTTGCTCTTGAACCACTCGCTGATCCACTCCCGTGCATCAGATGGCGAGAAAGACTGTCTGTAGAAATACATGCCACGATCCAGTGCTTTGGCACGGACTTCGTCGCTTGCAAAGTCTTCAGGAGTAAACAGCGGTTCGTCTCCGCCGTTCAGGATTCGCTGTACTCGTTCTTTGGATAGTTTCTTGCTCATGGTGTGCATAGACGGCTAAAGTTGTTCACCTTCTTGAATGTAACTATGTTGGCAAATTTGTCAAGCAGTTGGTCAGATTTATGACTAATTACGAATACATTATTTGCTGCACCCATATTTTGGAGAATCTTTATCACTTCTTCTGTGCCTACTCCGTCCAAAGACGAATCAAATACTTCATCCAAAATAAGCAGATTGGTGTTGGCTGAATTCTTCATTTTGGCAATATCACGCCACGCCAACAGGAGCGACACATCTATTCGTAGTTTCTCGCCTTCACTAAAGTTTTCGTAGGAGAACTCGTCGCGGTGGCGGCTCTTGATGATTTCCACAAAGTCCTCGTTCAGCGTGAACTGTGCAAAGAAATCCATAGACACCAAGTACTTGTTGATAATTTTATTCAGGGCAGGAATGTACTTCTTGATAATCTTACGCTTGATGCCGCTGTCCTTGAGCAGCATGGTGGCAATCTCCATTGTGTGGAGGTCTTCCACTACACCCTTACGCTCGTCTTCTTTTTCACTCTGTTGCTTGTGGATTTCTTCAAGGGCTGTACGCTCGGTAACAATACTATCACGCTCCGCAATCGTCTTTGTTTGCAGATCGCGTAACTGCTTGATGTACTTTTTAGACGCGGCAATAGCGGAATCAGTTTTAGCAACCTCTGTTTGTTTAGCACTCATTTTGTGAGACTCACTAACCAATTCTTCTAATGCAGTCTTCTCCTTGGTTATCAAGTCTTCAAGTTTGGCAATAGCCGCTTCTAGTTCAGTCTGACGAGCCTGTTTCTTGGAAATCATGTCATCGCGGAACGACTGGGGCAGATCGTGCTTGCACACAGGGCAGTCTTCGTTCTTGCGATAGAAATCACTTTCTTCCTGTGCCTTCTTGATTCCGCTGCTCATTTGCTTTTTCAAAGCAGTATACTGATTTAAAGAGTCTCGCTTGGCTTCAATTGCAGCAGCGTCCGCAGTCATGGACGCAATGTCTGCTTGTAGGGCATCACGCTTTTGTAGCAGCCCGTCCATCGCGGCTTGCTCTTCTGCTTCTTGTGCCCGATACGATTGGAGTTGAGAATCAGACTTCTGCTCAATTTTTGAGATCAAATCCTTCTTGTGCTCACTCTTGAGTTTCAGGGTGGATATTTCAGTCTCCACGCCTCTTAGAGTTTCCTTTGCGTCCTGTAGCCGCGACTTTAGTACATCGTTCATCTTGGAGAACACATCAATATCCAACAGGTTTTCCACGATGCCTCGGCGGTCGCCTGCGGGTAAACGCATGAACGGCACATAGTTGGTGGAACCCAAAATCACTACCTGACAAAAAGTCTTGTAGTTCATCTTGAGAACTTGGGATTCAAGAATTGCCTGATAGTCCTTGGCATTAGCAGTCTGTTCCACAGGCTTGCCGTTTAGTTCCATAGTGAATACTTTGGGAGCCAGCCCACGAGTCACTTTGTAAGAGTTGCCGTTCACATTAAATTCTATCTCTACAAGACAGTCCTTGCCGTTAATGGAATTTACAAGTTGTGGCAGGTTGACACCACGATACGGCTTTCCGTACAGCACAAAGGTCAAAGCATCCAACAGGGTGGTTTTGCCTGCACCGTTTTCACCACAGATCAGCGTGGTTGGATGCTTGTCCAACTTTACCTCTGTGAAAGTGTTGCCTGTGCTTAACAGGTTCTTCCATCGAATTTTAGTGAACTGAATCATTGCTGTTTAGTGTTTTCCAGTGCTTGTGTTTCGGTATACAATTCACGCAGCAGAGTCTTGAGACGAGAGGTGTCCACATTCTGTAGACCGTCAATCTCACGATTTATAATCGTAATAGTGTCCTCTGTCAAGTCCACCTTTTCTTCTTCAGCCGTTGACGGTGCCAAGTCTTCAATAATCGTAACTGTATGTGGCTGATGTGCGTATAGGGAGTCAACGAATTTCTCAAACAGATACGGCTTGGTCTTGGTTTCCACAACTACCCGAACATATTTGCTTTTGACTCGTGCTTCTTCCACTTGGATAGGAGTGGCAGGATCGGCATCGGTGTCGTTGTATCGTAGTTGTGTAAAGATGGTATACGGATTAGGAATAAACTCCAAGTCGCCCGTATCGGTGTCTAGTACATGGAATCCCTTTTTGTCACCGTAATCGTTCATAGTGATCTGATACGGGCATCCCAAATAATGAACATTTCCACGGCTGTGACGAGTATGAAAGTGTCCTGTGTATACTGCGGAGTATCGCTTAAACAGATCAGAACTCATGCCTCCCGAAAACGGAGTGTTACGCAATACCTGATAGCCGTCTAGTTCCAAATGCCCACACAAAATATCTGTGGGTGCAGTTTTGATGAAATCCAATGCTTCGGCTTCGTTTTCCTTGTTGATCCACGGCAACAAGGCTAGCGGTCGGCGGTCAAATTCCACAACCTGTGGCTTTTCGTATACCACGAACCGATCTGAAAACAGTTCCCGTAGAGAATTTACGCTGCTAGTGTTCTTGTAAAAAATATCGTGATTGCCAAGAAGTACATGGAATTCCGCACCCGTCTTTTCTAATCGCTTCACAAAGCCTTCGCGCACCGCATTCAGGGTTGAGAAGTTCACAAACTTGCGACGATCCAAAAAGTCGCCAAGGTGCAGAATAGCAGACGGCTGATGCGTTTCCACCCACGGGAAAAACACGCGGTCAAAAAACCGCATGAAGTGCTCCATGAATACAGGAGAATCGTTTCGTGCCCCAAAATGGGTATCAGTAATAATTGGCAGTTTCACTTCTTGCCTTTAACCTTTTTCTTTTTCTTGGGCTTCTCTGCTGCTGCCTCTGGTTCTTTCTTCTTTTCAAAATTCTGAATGTCTGTTTCAGTCAGCACCGAAGGCTTGTTTTCTTCACCGCCCAAGTAGTTTTCGCGGAACCACTTCTTTAAAGTGGAATCCACATCTGAATTTTCTATCTTCTTGAGTTTAATATACGCTTGCTTCTTTTCCTTGGATATTCGTCGGAGGAAAGCGTAGTAAATGATCTGTGTAAAATACGAGAACGGATTCTTGGACTTGCGTGGATTGAAATTATATGCGTACAGCAGACAATTTTCAATTCCGTCCGAGATCATCTCGTCACGATACGGATAGTTTATAAAATTAGGCTTGCGAGACAACCGATCAGCGATTGCCATGAAGCACTCGCCAATATAAGAAGTGACGGGCGGGTGAGGCTTGCCTTCCTTGTTGGCGGCATTCACAAGAGTCTTCCACGCCTTCATCTCTTCAAAAAATCGTTTGTTGTCAATATAGTGATCGGTTTTCTTGCCCATAATGTCCTTTCATGGCGAATAGTATCACACACTCACGGTTTGTCAAGCACCGTCTTGCTGGTTTTCTCCAGTAAGACCTGCAACATAATCTTTCAAAAATGGCGACCAGTCATCAATCTTGTTGCCGTAGTCGGAACTCTTTGAGCGGTCATCCGTAGGCGGCTTCCACTCGCTTTTGTTTTTGGACGGCTTTTGCTTCTTTGGGGCAACAGGCTTCTTTTTCTTGGGCTTCATCATGGGGTCCATCATTTCAATGTCCATGAAGTCTTCCATGCACTCTTTCATGTAATCCATTATTCCGTTTTCAATCCACTCGTTCAGAATATCGTTTGGAATTGAAAAACTAAACAAGATGCCATTTTGTCGTGGCGGGAACAGAGAAGGAAACGGAGGCAGTTTGCTTTTGTCTTTTGGTGGCTTGGGCGCGTTTGCGTCTTCTGGAAAATGTGTCTTTGTCTCTTCGTCTAGTTTGGGTATGCCCATAGACTCTAACAGAGAATCAAGTTTCTTTAATTCTTCTTCTGTTGGCGGTGGGATAACAGGATCAACATCTGGTTCAATTCCACCTGTTCCGCTAGCCTTGAATTGGTCTTGTGCGTCTGATTGGGTGGAATATAGCCTTTCCATATCAGGATCAGGGGTCAGTTCCAACAACACAAACGCTCGTGGGATATCCACCTGTAATTCCACAGCACCCCCAAGCCAATCAGTGAAATATAGCACACTTTTCTTCACACCAGTAAACGGATCAGCCACCACAGAGTAATTGATTCGCATGGGGCGTTCCAGTGTGAATTTGCCGCGAGGACGGGCAGCAATCTTGGCAATGATTTCTTCACCGCTACGCAGTTTAAACACTCGGAGTTTTGACTTCTTGCCTCTCATGTCTGTTTACCTCCTATGTCTATCTTGACTACCTTATGCGTAAACCCTTCTGATTCGTAAATCTTCAAACGCTCGCCCATGTGTCGCATTGTGTGATTTATCCACGATTTCCAAGAAAGGTCATCCCCGATATCAAATAGTCTAGCAGTGGACTTGTGTTCGGAGACTCGTAACTGCCTACCAATGCTCTGCAATACTCGTATTCGGGACTTTGAGGGAGAAGCAAACACAATATTGTTGAGTCTGCGTATGGAGATGCCTGTGCTGAATGTTCCATAGGATGCGACGATTACTGCGTCTGACTCCTGTTCCACAATCTTGCGTATCTCTTCTCGCTCGCCCGCTTCAGTTCCTCCGTATACAAAGAAAACTTTACGAGTGGAGCCTACACGCTCGCTCACTAACTTATGTAGTTCTGCACCGTGTCCTTCAACGAATTGAAATAATACAAGTGTGTTGCCTTTTAATCGCTGACACATATCTGCAATAAAAGCATTGCGCCTTGGTGACGAAATGATCCACTTGATCTCGTCTTGGTATTTTGCTTTCTTGACTGCTTGACGATCTTCAAGCGGATAGTTCAGAACAAGACAATCAATTTTCAGATCGCTCAGGATTTTCTTGTCCATGAGTTCTTTGGTTTTGGTGACTTCGTATGCACGACCAAACAGCCCCTCAAGCACAAGGCGATGGGTCTGTGTACCGTCTAGTGTGCCTGTGGTGCCTACACGGAACGGGCAAGTCTTTAATTTGGTCATAATAGAAGTAAGAGACTTGGCTTTGAACAGGTGAGCCTCGTCACCAATCACCGCACCAAACTGCGAGAAATACTTTTCAGGCTGCTTGAACACACTTTGCCATGTAGAAATCACCACACGCTTGTCTGTGGTTTTGCTTGCGCCTGCAAGAATCTTGTGGCAGTTTTCCCATACTTTCCACCCGTTGTCGTGCGAATAATCAACAAAATCAGAGTACATCTGTTCCACGAGCGAAACTGTTGGAACAATAATCAGCACTTTCTTGCCTTTTGGAATCTTGTCCAAATAGTAGCGGATAAGTGAATAGATGATTAGGCTCTTGCCACTGCCTGTAGGAGACAGCAGCAGGCACCGTTCTTTTTCAATAGCGTGTTGTACTGCATTTATTTGGTGATCGTGAGCCTTTGCTTTTTCTTCATTCACACATACCTGTAAGAAATCCTCTATGAATTTTCTTACAGCATCAGGAGTGGTTTTTACCTGATTGGTTGTGGGCATAGTGATGGAGTAACCACGCTCTGCCGCAAATTTTTCAATGTAATCAGACAGCCCGCCGTATATCTGCTGATTGTGGATATTGTACAGGCGAATCTCGCCATTCCACATCTTACTGCGATACGCAGGCATAAACTTGTATCCAGGAACCTTGAATGTGAAATAGTCTGCCAATTCTTTGGCAACACCGCGTTCGCATTGAACGCGAAGCCATACAGAATCAACAATACTCACATCAAGATCAATCATTATTTCAATACTTCTGCTGTTAGCGTTTCTCCGCTGAAGCGGATGCTTTCTTTACTGCCTAGATCGCCACTCCATCCCACAAGGTCTATGCCAGAGTCACGCATCATTTGCAGCCCTGCACGAACAGACGGCTCCCACTTGGGAGCGGTTCGCTCGACCAGTCTGCGTAGAGTTACAACTCGTCGTATACCAAATTCCACAATGGCACGAGAGCACTCTGCACACGCTGCCCATGTGCAGTACAGGTGGAGTCCGTCTGTTGGCAATTTGTTTTGCAAGGCTTTGAAAATCACGGAACGCTCGGCGTGTTCTGTGCAGTAATTCTTGGATTCTACTGCTAGGTTGTCGCCTGTTAGCCGAACTCGTTGTGGAATCTTGTTCCAAGAAGACAAAACTATGCCTGTACCCCCTGAAAGCACAAGAGCAGCACCCACCTGTGTGCGTGGATCTGTGGAATGCTTGGCAGCAACCCCCCACACATCCTGTAGGTACATGCGGTCAATCCACCAATTGCTCATGTCTTCACGAAGCAGATTACTGTCCATTAACAAACTTTCTCCACTCAATAGCATTACGAATCTTCCAATGGCGATTGTTCAACTCCTTGACAATTTCTTCAAGTAGTCCAATCTTTTCCTTTTGGTAGTACACCTTTTGCCGCGTCTTGACAATATCAGGGTCAGCGTTCAGGTACATATCCAAATCGTTGCGGAGAATCTTTAGAGCGAACGGCTCCCATCCTCGCTTCTGCAATTCTTCTTCACTCATCTTACCTGTGTAGTACTCCCACTTGTCACGAAGAGCCACAGCCACATCGTTTTCGTAACGAGCCAAACATAGCCGCTCTTCCATTAGGAAGTTCAGGTACTTATTGTGGAGTTGAGGAATGCGTAGCGACTCGGCATCCAACGCCGAATCGTCAATACGGGTGTCCCGTTCCAACTCCTTGCGAATGTCGTCTAGGGTCATAAACAAATCTCCATCGGAGGAGTATACACGCGATTCAATAGATGTCAAGCGGGAATGTTTATCTAAAATATTAGAGAACCTGTATATCAAAACTGCGATACTTGAAAGTACAGTTTGCAATAAACGGCTCGGGGTCAATTACAGTTGAACTAAAATCAACGGAAGACAGTATGCGTGGATAGATGTCGTGAAAGGTTATGTTCAGTTTAGGGTTCTTTGTAGAATTCAGGATCACAAGGTTGGCTGTGGTTACATGAGTATTTGACGGCTTGAACTCTTGATAGTCTTCCACATTTGTCATTGACCGTAGCCAATTGAATATTTCAAGGTAGTTGCCCATGTTTTCGTCAATCACAAATCCTAGATTGAGTTCATCAAAATCTAGTTTGGACGGGCGGGATATCTGCTGAAACGGAGTGGGCATTATGACTTCGCTCATGGTCACGGTGGGTAGTGACACACTTTGGCAGAAATACGAAACCTTTGGCAGTTTGGCGATGCTGAACCGATAGTAGGTGGGTAGCAGCGGATTCATGTATTGAGGGTATCGGGACAGAATCCCTGCCTCAATTTCTGAAAGATTGAATGGTTCGCCTTTAGCCATGTGCTAGTATTTAGACACCAAAAGAAAAGGGGGAGAGGTTTGAGCCTCTCCCCCAAGTCTTTAGTTTACTTCAACTATTACGATGCAACGCCGTGTAGGTTGTCTACGCGGAAGATGCGGTAGTAAAGGTTGGTGCGTGGTGCTAGACGACCAGCACCAGAACTAACGCCTTCAGCGAAGGGGTTCGCAACCATGCCGTAGCGGGTCTTGAACGCAATCTTGGGCTGGAAGGTGCTGGTGTCAACTGCACGCATCATCTGTAGCGGGACATAAGGGCAGTAGAACAGACCCGCATCATACGGGCTGGTTCCCTTATAGCCGACGCAGACAAAGTTGCCGTTAGAAGCAGCAGTGCTGTCAGAGTACGGATCAATGTACACCTTGATCTTGCCATTGAGTGTACCAGCAAAGGTGTTGCCAGTGTCATCAACATCAAGGCTGACATTCAGTGCAGGGCTGATGTTGAGGAAACCGCCCATTGCGAGAGCACTTGCAACATCTGCCGAGCAGATGATGAAGTTGCCCTTGCCACGACGGGTATCCTTGGCAATCTTGTTGCACTCACGCTCAATCTGGAACATGAGTCCACGGAACTTCTCAGCACTCCAACGACCGTCAGAGTCCTGAATAAGATCGTATACGCCACCCACGCCACCTGCACCAGTGGTTAGACCACCACCAACAGCCTTGTAGTACAGGTCGGTCTGCTGTGCACCGAGTTTAGCAGTACGATAGACATTACGAACTACTTCGCGGTTGATTTCAGACAGAATTTCTGTGCTGAGAATGTTAGCGAGTTCGGTTTCAGCGTCTAGACCGTGAACAGCCTTGAGGTCTTGAGCGAGTTCTACGCTGTATGCAGCAGCGAGAGCGCGAGTGTTAGCCTGTACAGCCACACGCTCAATGCTGAAGCCCATTTCATTGGGAGTTACGCCTTCGCCATACGAAGTGCTCATACCGATACCTTGAGTTAGACCAGTATTGCTGGTTGGATCGCCAATGTTTGGATAACCAAGGAATGGATCAACGAATCCAAAGGTTCCACCTAGACCACCAGTTGCACCAGTTGCACCAGCACCACCAGTGTGACCACTGAAGTTCTGTGCAGCAGTGCCGCCTGCGAATGCAGAATCAGGCTCATTGAACAGGGCTTCTGCTCCGTGAGTGCTGCTGTCCTTGGTTGCGTACTTGCTACGCATGGCGAAGATTAGACCTGTGGGAGCAGACATAGCCTGAACGCCACAGATATCGTAAGCCATTAGGTTGGGCATGGCGCGACGAACCAACTGGATTAGAATTGGATCGTAGCCCTTGATGTTGCCTTCGCTGCCAACAACAGGCGACATACCAGTACCAGCAACATTGGCGGGACCTTCGGCTAGCATCTGCTGACGAACTGCTTGCTCCTGATTCTCTAGGAGGGTGGCAGTTACCGCACGGCGGTGCGGATCGGTGATCGCAGCCATGTCGGCGTGATCTAGAACGGGCTTCCACTTACGGAGAGCCTGTTCGGTTAGCATCTTGTTTTCCATCGTAGTGTCTCCTTTGGTTGTTTAACAGTCGGAATTGACTGGAAAGTGTTAAGAAAAAAGTGAAATTATTCCTTGCTCTTGCTCATGGACTTGAGGTAAGCCTCCATGAGCGGAGAAGCCTCTGTTTCGGAACCTTCCTCGTAAGACTCCTCAAGGGACTCCTCTTCGGTAGCGGTTTCGGTTACGGTTCCAAGTTTCTCAATGTTCTCGCGGAGAACAGCGAGTTTCTCGGCAAACTGCTCCACAGAATCAAATTCCACGCTCTCAGCGAGTTCGCGGAGTTTCTGAGTCTCGGTGTCAGTTAGACCTTCAGCCATTTCGCGGAACAGGAGTTCGCAACGGAGTTGTTCGCACTCTTCGTTGATCTCCATGTTCTTGGCAACCTGACCGTCTAGTTCACTCTTGAGGCTCTCGTAGTCCTCAACAGTGGACTCAAACAGATCAAGTTTCTCTTCGGGAATTTCAATGTACGACTCGGCAAACACGCCCTTGAGACGCTCAATGAATCCCTCAGCGATTTCGGTGCGAAGACCGTTGCTGACAGCCAAACGGTTCTCCTGCATCCACTCTTCCACCACATAGTTGAGGTACTCGTCAATACGCTCAACCATTTCTTCGGTGACGGCGAGGGTGTGCTCTTCTAGCAGAGTCTCATACTTGGCTTGAATCTCTTCCTCAATCTCGTTGGTACGAGACGCAAGGTGAGCCTCAAACAAGGTGGCGGCTTCAGTCTTGAAGTCTTCGCTGAGTTCCTTGCCAGCGAACAAGGTTTCAATGCTCTCCTTCATGGACGGCTTCTCTACCTTGCTACTGGCTGCGCTTGGCTTGGCCTTGATGGTGCCCATGTTCTTGCCAGCGTTAGCGTTGTGCGGCTCGGCAATCTTGGCACCCTTCTTGTTTACATCGTGGGTAATCTTGGTGTCAGAGTAGTCAGAAGCGGCTTCCTTCATGGACTTCTTGGACGGCTTCTCGTCTTCCTCTTCGTCCTCGTCTTCTTCCTCTTCGTCTTCTTCTTCCTCGGACTCCTCTTCGTCCTTGGCTTCGTCTAGGTCTTCCACTTCCTCCTCAACCACTTCCTGCTCGTAGCCCTCTTCCTCGGCTTCGGTAGCCTCGGTGGGTTCTTCGGTGGGTTCAGGGTTTTCCGCAAGGAAACCTTCGCCTAGAATTACCTTCTTGATGACATCTTCTATCTTTTCGTTAGCCATGACTGGAGTTCTCCTTTAGAATATATGTAGACGCTTCAGAGTCTTGAGATGAAGTCTTTGAACAGGTTCATTGCCTGCTCTTCTAGTTTGCGGGACGGGGTATTTTTGATTACCTTCTTGTACTGTTCAATAACTACAGGCTTGAGAACCCCATTATCCCAAATCCATTCCTTGCCTTCCATGATACCGTTCACAAACGCATTGGGTGCGGAGGGATCAGCCACCACATCCACTGCTGCAAGCATGAAGTCTTCTTGCACCACATTGACTCCATCCTGTTCCTTGAGGCTACCCATGCCACGGGACGAAACGCCTAGTTTGGCTCCTTCGTCAATCAGATTCTTTACAATCTTGCCGTAGGGGGTGTCCATGATCTTGGCTTCACCAATAATCTGCTTGCCGTCCACGGACAGATTCTTGATGATGTGCGACACGCGCTCTAGGTTCACGGTTGGGCCTTCGGGATGCCCAAGTTCACCCATAGCACGGTTCTGCTTTACATACTCGTTATTGTAGCGACCGATTTCCTTGTCCATAATAGCCCCAGGATACACGCGACCGTTACGGTTCTTGGTATCCGATTCCATGAATACACCCTTAATGAAATAATTCTTCTGACCGTTCTTTTCTTCGGTCAAGACTTGAATTTCACTCTGGGTTGTTTCGGTGATGAGTTTCATTAGTTGCCTTCAGCCTCTTCGTACATGGACGGCTTTTCGCTCTTGGTCTTCTTCTTCTTGGTTTCTTTCTTGTCTTCGCCGTCCTCGCCATCGCTGTAGATGCCCATCTTCTTGTCTTCGTTGAAAAGGGCTTCAGCAAGACCAACACGCTCTTCGTCTAGCAGGAGCGAAGCCTTGGCGTACAGGTTCTTGAAAACGCTTTCCTTAGCGTCCACATAGTTCTTCTCTAGCAGGGCTTTTACGATCTTCTTGTTGATGTCCATAGGTTCTCCTTGTCAGACCTTATTTATTTAGTATTCGCTGTATTTCTCGCCTATTAGAGAGGGTTGAAATATTATTCCTTGGGATTTCCAAACTCGTCCTCGTCCTCGTCGCCACCCACAATTTCACCAATTGTTACCTCGGGTTCTGGAGCAGAAGCAGCACCTTCAGGGGCAGCACCGCCCTCGGCAGAAGCACCACCAACCGCCTCAACTGGGGTCATTTGCCCTTCGGGAGACACAATCTTGCCCTCTGCCATTTCCTTCTTGATGGCATTGTCAATCTCTTCAATGTCTTCCGCAGTCTGCTTTAAAATATGCCGACGCACAAAATCGCGGGAGTAGTACTTGCCAACAAAGTCTTCTGCGTCTCGTGCAGACTGTAGACGGTCTTTGAGAATTTCGCTCTCTTTGAGTTCGCTGAAATGGGAGTCTTTGTTGAACTTGAACGCAATCTTGGGTTCAATGTCTTGCCACTCGTCTTCACGAATAATACCCTTAAGTACCAACTGGATACGGAGCAGATTCAAGAACACTTCCGAGAACTTCATGCGAAGTCGTTCCACAAACTTGAAGAATTTTACTTCATCGCGGCTAATTTCAGACGCACGACCAATGTTGAAGCCTGTGCTTTCCTCTAGGCGAGAAGTGGGTACATTAAGAGACTGGAACAGTTTCTTTTGGAAATACTTGACATCTTCCATTTCACCAAGATTCTGTCCACCCTGTAAAGTACTGACTTCTGTGCCCTTGCCGCCTTCACGACGAGGCATCCAAAAGTCTTCAAGCATGGACAGGTGCTTACGGGTATCGTTCATCTCACCTGTATTGGGATCGTACATGAGTTTGTTACGATACCGCTGCATGAGTCCACGCACATATTCTTCTGCTTTTTGCTTGGGTAGATTGCCCACATCCACATAGAAAATACGGCGTTCAGGAGCACGGGCTAGACGGTAAATGATTACCGCGTCCTCAATCATACGCAACTGATTGAGTGCCTTGATTGCCTTGTGTAGATAACCCACAATTTTCTTGCGACGAGAATCGTACAGTCCGCTGTGAATAAAGCAGATGGCATCAGGATTAATCTTAAGTCCATCCAGTGTCATGGTGGACGAAGCCTGATCTTGTTCGCTGTAGATGTAGAACTCTTCTATTTCAGAAACAAGATTTACACCAAGTGGAGCGTTTGCCATCTTGCCACCGCTGGTATTTGCGGTGAGTGGCTTCTTCTTTACTTTGCGAACCTTACGAATTCTGGTTGGATCAATTGGACGCAGTTCAAGAATGCCTTTCTTCTTGTTCTTCTCGTCAACAATAATATGGTAGTACAAACGGCTGTCTATGTACCACTTGCGAAACACTTCGTAGCCACGACGAGTAAAGTCTAAAAGATTTAGAACTTCGTGGAACTCGTCCTCAATCTTGTCCTTGATGCTCTTGTTTTGTTTGACTGCTGACACATCAATCTTTACAGCGTCTAGTGTGTCGTTGTAAACAATACTCTCGTTGCAAATATCTGCAATAGCACTTTCACACTCGGGGTGGAGTGCCATCTCACGATATTTGTAGATGAGTTCAATGTCAGACTTTACAGAGCCGTCAAAGTCAACATACGCTCCGAAATATCCACCCACTTCAATGGGAGTGGCTCCGTCATCGTAATCTGGGGGCACAAAAGAAACGGGCTTCTTGAGGAGTTCCTCCGCAGAAGCCGCGTCCTTGCCATCCTTTTTACCGATGCTAAAGCCGAACAGGTTGATAGCCATAATATAATTACCTTTTCAAAAGGGCTTCAGAAGCCCTGACCGAAGTTGATACCAAGACCTTGTAGTACGGCTCCTAGACCGCTGCCACCAGTAGCGGGAACTGCTGCCCCAGGAGCGGCTTCCCACCACGAGTAGTTTAGGGTTACGGGGAATTCAGCAATTTGGTCATTGTTCTCGTAAGACAGATCAATGCTGCCCACATCGCTGGGGAAGCAACCAATGAAATTGTAGGTACGCACAGCCTCACCGTCACGATGGAGTTGAGTAACCGACCAAGTGGGCATGAACTCCATGAAGTTACGGGGAGCGGTGTTGGCGGTGTGCTGATTGAAAATGGCACTCCAAGCCTCAAATGCCGAACGGAGAGCGAGGTTGGTATCAGAGATCACGGTGAGTGTCCAGTCTTGGAAAACTCTGTCCCCAGGAAGTTTGATGCGACGACCACGGTACGGAACTTCAATGGTTCCGATGGACGAGGCAGGAATCTGTGCAGCCTTTACCAAGAAAGAAATTGCTCGGTTGTCTGCGTACCCTGGAATTGACCCGTTGACCACGAATAGATTGGTACGAGCACCACCGCCAGCGAAGGCGTTTACGAACCCTGAAATATTGTTAGTTGGTTCTACTGGCATTAGGACTTACTCCTTTTCTCTCTTATCTATACGATCAGCCGCCAACTTCGCTGAAGTTTACGCCAGTCTTGGTGGCAATAAAGTTCAACTGGATAAAGTTGATGCTGCGGGTGGGCTTGACGAAGATATCTGCAACAAACTCGTTGCGGTCAATTATTTCGCCTGTGTTGTTGGTTTCATCGCACACCACCTTGAAGTCTGTGATGCCACGACGCTGCTGAACCGTCTTGAGGAACGGAACCACTAGATTCTTGAATTGAGCACGGGTGAACGCATCGTTCTGCTCAAACAGGAAGAACTTGCTAGCGGTGGCAATTGCCTTCTCAAGAATGATGAACAGGCGACGAACATTGATACGGTCAAACGCAGAAGGACGAGTCTGCATGGTCTTGTCGCCAAACAGAATTACGCCTTCTCCTGGGAATGAAACCACAGGGTTGATTTGACGGGTATACAGTTCGTCACGGTGGGCTTCGCTGGACGGGTTGTACGCCAACTTGACCACACTCTTGACCTGTCCACGGTTGAAGCCTGCGGGCGAGAACCACGCTTCATTGGTGAACTCGGTACGAGCCACTAGACCTGCAATATCAGCGTTGAGAGGCACTAGACGAACAAGGTTATTGTAAGTGTCTAGTTGATACTTCCAACCACTGTCAGCAACAGCGTATGAACTATTTACATTCAATGTGCTATCGCGGAAAGTCTTGATTGCACTAAGTGCTTCGTATGGCTGCTTGTTTTCGATGTCGGTCTGTGCAGGAGACACGAATGCCATGCAGTCGAGACGCTTCTCGCAAATCTGCTGAATAATGAGTTGTTCAAGAGTTGCAGAAGCGTTTCCTGTTGGAAGCAGAGACACATCAACGGTGTCTGCGTCTTGGAACAGGCTCCATCCACTAGACCAACGCTCGCTGTCGCTTGGTGCAACTGATGCAGCACCAGTCAATCCTAGAGAGTTGACTCCAGCACCAACAGCCGATGCGGTGCTTAGAGCAGGTCCAACTGCTGTTGAAAAAGTAGAAGACGCAGAAGTTGCTGTGTTACTATTCAACTCTTGAGAAAGTGCCCAAACATAATCAGACTGATCGTTGATTACGGTTCGGTAGTAGTTGCTGCTTCCGTCGTAATTACGGGCATCTGAAGCACGAGACAAGCCTTCAAACTTCTCCAAAAGATTGTTTGCGGTTCCTGTCCACTTTCCGTCCTTGTCAAACACTAGCACACTCACAAGATCGCCGTTTCCACCAGCATCACTTGCGTAATTGGTGGTTGTTGCGCCTGTAGACACATACTTGGCGTATGCACTTTTTAGATCGAAACTATTTCCAGCAGCCTGTGCTCTTGGAAGAATAGAAGACAGAAGCAGACGAACTCGTGGTAAACCACTTCCGTCTAAAGTGACTCCGCTGGTTACTCCGAAGAAGTCGCCATTGGTTGGAGTCAATGTAGTGAAAGTGGTGCTGGCGGTTGTTCCTCTTTGAACTCCACTGATTGTAACAGTAGTTCCGTCAGCAAAAACAACATCATCGCCCACAGCAAAATAACGAACTTGGCTCTGTCCTGTGGTGTGCATGTCTATGAAAGTAGCACCGAGAGAAGCAGCAGCAGCCAAAGACGCTCCAGTAATACCGTTTCCGCTTGTAAGCACAACCTTTATGCTGTTTCCAAGAACACCTGGATATTTGGATGCAAACAATACTCCGTTAGTTGCAGGAGTAGAAGCGGTAAGTCCAGCACTAGCACCAAAGTTAGTGGAATTGGTGATGTACAGATTGTTTACAGCAGTTGCACCTGCTTTTGTAACATTAGAATTGTAAGAACCACTACCCACAACACGCACAACCTGCATGCTGTTTCCGTACTGTAGGAAGTTGGCAGGTGTAAAGAAGTCCACATAGTTGTTATTGTCGGGCTTCTGGAAAATATTTGATAGTTCACGCTCGTTGGCAACAGTCACGATTTCGTTGACTGGTCCCCAGTGGAAATATCCTGCAAAACCGCCAGGTGTGGTTGCTACGGCGGGAACGATTGTGGTCAGGTCTACTTCTTTGATGCTTACGCCAGGGCTTACTCTAAATCCCATTGTGGTGTCTCCTTCGTCTGTGAAGCACGGGGTGTGGTGTCGTTACTTCTACTTGTATGTATTATTTGGATTTTTCCTGTGGCTACGCCACGAATCCTTATATTTAGCCCCGTCAGTCACCACCCCAATTCCAAGCCGTTCCGCTGCCGTCTGTGAACCCTGTGGGATCGCTACCGTCGTCTACGAAACCAAAAGGAGTCATTTCTTCTTCCAAATTTTTCATTTGGTCTTCGTACAGGTCTTTTCGGATGTCGCTGCCTGTAATATCTTTAAAATATGCTTGGGTTGTGAGCCATCCAAATAGCACTAGAGTCATTACCAAATCGTCATTATGATTGTCTTCGGCTTCAAAAGAATCGCCCCGTGCCACAAAAGTACACAACTCGTCCACCACACTAAAATCTTCCACTAGCAGTTTAGAGTCTTCAATCAGGTTTTTCAGAATGGCACAGCCTATACGCTTCACGGCTGTGGAGGTCTTTACTCCCTTCATAGCCGAGCCGCCACGCCCGAAGCCACCGTTCACAACCTGTCCCTTGCGTCCCTGCATCTGCACATAAATGATGTTGTCGTATTCCATGTCATCGTGTAGAATGTCTGCTACCTGCTGTCCAATATCGTTAATCTCCACAAGCACGAATGCGTTGTTGTACTGACGAGCCACAGGGTAGATGGCATTGGGATACAACATGGGGGCTAGTTGGTTGTTGCGGAATGTGGCTACCACCTTGTACGGTATCTGCGTTACATCCACCACAGTAAACGCATGGTAGTCTTGCCCAACTCCACGAGAGGTGTCTACCACAATCACATACTTGTGCCCTGCTTCGGGACGGGTGTACACACGCAAACCTTCGCTATTAAAATATTCAGGAGTGCGGTACGCCAAGCATTTTAGTTTTTCGGGGTGCACAAGGGTGTGTACCGAACCCAAGAACTCCGTTTCAAACTCTGTGCGAAACTGCTCTTCGGAGGTGTTGGAAATGGTTTGCTTTTTCCACTCTTCGTCACGACCTGGCACATCGCTCCAATGCACTTCGATTGGATAATACTCGTTCTTGCCTTCTTCTCCCGTTCGCTTGTTGGCGTTTACCCACAGGCGGTAGAACATGTTCAAGCCTTTGGGAGTGGACACAATAATAACTTTGGTTTCTTTACCGCTTGTAATGGTGGGATACACCGACGAGAAAAACTCTTCAGCCACATTCTGCGGCACATACGCAAACTCGTCCAACATGATGCAGTTGTACGAACCACCACGAACAGCGGACGATGAAGTGGCTGCTGCAAGCACTTTGGAGCCGTTTTCTAGTACAATTGAGCCTTTGTTCCACTCTACCACACCCTGCTGCAACCACACAGGCAGGTACTCGTAGGCTAGTTTCAAGCGTCCCAGCAGTTCACGGGCTGTGGCTAGTTTGTTAGCCAAGATTGCCACGCTCATGCTTTGGTTGAACAGGATATAGTGCAACAAGAACGAAATCATGGTTGTGGACTTACCGCTCTGACGGGGCATCTTGCAGATCACGAATCGGTTCTTGTGAACGGCTTCAATCATGTCCTCTTGGAACTCATACGGCTCAAACGGCACCAAGCCTTTGTCCAAAGACACAATCTTTACATAATTTTTGATGAAATACAGCGGGTCTTGAGAGCACCGCACATACTCTTCAATCTGCTTTTCTGAAAAGTTTATGTTTACGCCAGCCGCTTTAAGGTTGGCGTTTCCAAGATATTTTTGGCTTTTGTTCACGATTCATCCTCTACCTTTGCATCAATAAACGCTTTTGTACTGGAACGAGCAGAATTTATAATGTCTTGCAGATCACGAGTAGACCCCACATAAATGGCATTGTTTGTGGTGTGGTTGTTTGTGGTGTTGTTTTCAGTTTTGCGAATACCCTTGATCTTGTCATGGATATCTAGCAGATCACGATTGGTTTCTGAAAGGGTCTTTATCATTTGGGCTACCACTTCATACGCACGGGGCGAGTCGCCTTCTTGTGCCACGGCAATAACCCCATCCAAAGCGTTTTTGCCTGCTTCTACCAATTCACGAAGATTTTTACGAGCAGTCTCGTAATCGTGCTTCAGGTCTTTTTCAAGGTACTCGTCTGATAGAGGAGGAGTCTCTATCTTAACCATAGGCATGGGAGCAGACTGCACAATAGCCTGTGGCTCGCTCTCACCCGTGCTACCAACACCCAATACACTTTCAATATGCGAAAACCCATCACCCATAAAAACCTCTCAATCAACTAGGATACGGCGGTGCTGTGATCCCCATGTCTCCAAACCACTCAACTGTTACGCCCTGTGCAAGAGTAGAGCCGCTCTGATACTCGTAAATCTGGGTGTACGGGGTGTAGTTATACTTGCTGGAACTTGCACCGCTTGGTCCTGTTATACCTGTGAATATCTTGGTTGCCAATCCAGTAACACCTGCAAGTGTAGACCCTGCGGTGTAACTTGGAAAGTAATTGAAATCGTAAATCTTGGTATCGGTCTTGCGGATTTCCTTGTAACTGCGGACATTACCAAAGATGTACGACTTCATGGTGAAGTTCAGGGTGAAAATAATACTACGACGAGACTGGAAATCGCCTTCGTAGTCTTCTTCAGAACTCACAGAGTTCAGGTAGATGGGTACATCTACCTTTGTATTCACATCGTCAAAGTTAACAGTAGCCACAAATTCAGGAGCAAAGTACGGTAGTATTTGTTCAACAATTTGCAGCCCGTCGTCCATGTTTCGGGTGTACACATACAGCCCAAAGTCAATGTTGTACGGCACCTCTGCAAAGGTATACTTCATAGACGATGTTTGTGTATCACGAACCACATTTCGCTGCATGCTGTTTCGCTTACGGGCAGGATCGTATGCAAATCCTGTAATTTCAAATGCCATGCGTGGCAGGGTAATCTGCATGGGATTCTGTAGATACGGATCTCCTGCTAAACGCACCTTGTACTTTTCTTTGGGAGCGTATGCTAGGGGCACTTCAATGTATTCTGTGCCGTTACTAGTAGCACGAGAAATCTTGATTTGGTTGAATAAGGCACCAAATGCCACCACCATTCGCCTGATGGATTGGTTATAGAACTGCGTAAACATCAGTACAGTCCTTCACTAAACGGATCTTTCTCTGTGAAATCAAAGATGTTGTCACGATTGGCTTCCAAATCAAGGGCTTCGTTGTCTTGAATGTTTGCGTTAGTTGTGTGGATATTTGTATTGGTGATCTCTGTAATAGCAGTAGACGCATTACTGGTTCTGCCAACAACGGTATCACCTACTTCAAAATCACCTTTGGTCACATTTACGGTAATGTAATAGTTATTGTCTGCGGTATCCTCAACCTTGTCTACTCTGCCAACTGCATGTGGGTTTGCAGAATTACCAGCGTAAATTTCTTCGCCAACCGTGAATGCCTTTGCTGAACTACTAACCTTGAACAGTTTTTTATAAGTCGCTACAGCAGCCACCGCAGCGTCCATATCGCTTTCACCTGTATCAATCTCTTCTTGCGTGTACTTGAAGGATTCACAGTACAGTTTGAAAGAGTATCGTTGACCCAGCGGATAGAACGGGTTGTCGTGTTCCACATACTTGATTTCAAACAGATTATACGGATAATCAAAATAAATGATGTCGCCTTCACGGGGGCGACCCAAATCTCGGATTGCAGTATTGTGGCTCATTACTTCCAAGAACCTACGCTTGGACACAATGAAAGTGCAGTTCTCTCGGATATCTAAACCAAACCGAGTCATGTCACTTTCGCCATCAAATCCTTCAGCGTTTTCCATGTACATTTCTATACGGTTTGCGTCCTTGAACTTGGACACTTCTTCGCCAAGAATCTTGTCTTCTGTAACCGTTTCTCGTGGAATGTACACCATATCGTGACCGTGGATTTTGATAGCCTCGGTCGTGAGTGATTCTAGTAGGTTCTGCTCGCCTACATTGTTCCTACGAAAATACGGGTTTACTGCCATGCTTTATCCTGTAATAAAATCGGGTGGCAATTGGTACTTGCTCTGCACATCTTCTTCCAATTTTGCTATTTCTTCCATTGCTTCCTGATAGATTTTACCGCCGTTGAATGTGACATTTCCTGGGAGTGGCATACCCTCGTACTTAGACAGGTTTACTCCCCACTGCCGCTTGATAAGAGCAATAGTATACTTTTTCAGGTAGTTGTCGTTATAAATTTCGGTTGCGAGTTCGGGGTTATTGGCTGTGTACGCCTCAATCATAAGGAAAGTGCCTGCCTGCATATCGGTTGTGGTGGCATCAATAAACAGGCGGTTGTTTACTCGGTTGAAACGAATCTGTTTTTCAGGATCAAGCAACTGCTCCAACATCTCAATATACTGCATGGTAGACACATAGTAGTTCAGATTGGTCTGCCCTGTACGCAAACCGTAAAAGTCATTGAGTGCCAACTGGTAGCGGATGTTAAAGATATTATGGGTGGAGATGTTGAAGCCCATATGAAATATACGATTAATTGTCAGAATGGACGGATCAATGGGGGTGGTGTCTATAAATTTACGGTCGATGTCTTGTTGTGTTAGCGGATAGGTGTAGTACATCCGCATACCGCCATCGTGGTGCCACTTGGCAAAGTATTGTAGTGCTTCGTCAATGCGGTCTTCTACCTGTGAGTCTTCCACATTAACTTCAATCACAGGATGACCTAGTGCCCGTAGGCAGTAGTCTTTTAGTTGTTGACGGGATTGTGGGCTAGCCATGCAGTCTCCTTTTCAAGTATTTAGGAGCGTGGCGTTTTGCCTAGTCTCCGTTTTCAGCCTTTAGTCTTTCCACTAGTAAGGCTAGTTCAGGCTCGCGGGCACACCACCGATCACAACCCGCGTCTTGTTTCTTTAGGTATACGGTATTGTCTCCGTCTGTAACATAGTGCCGAACGCCCTGCTCGTATACCCGTGTGTGAAATCCAAACGGAACAGAGTAGTCACCACACACTTTCAAAAAATCATCCCACGAGTACTCGCGCCCGTTGAGAACCACCTTTGAGTTTCCATAATGTATAAGGGATATAGCCATAAATTATGGAATGGCTTCTACTTTTTCTTGTTCTACACCAGTGTTCCAGTAGTTTTCTGGAGAACGATTGGTTTTTGTGGTTAGTGATGTTACAGGAATGTAGACCACTGAATTTCCACTTGCTGCTAACTTGGAAACAATTTTGGGTTGTGTGATACCTTGGAAAAGTTTCAAATCTGTATAGGATGTTTTGGAGTCTATGGCATTATTGGCAAATGTTCTTGCAGTATTTGCTTCACCAAAATACGCCAACACATCTTTATACAAATTGCAAGCAGCAGCAGTTACAAACGAATAATAGTTTCCTTGTGCGTTTGGTATGCCAACCTCAGCAGTTAATCCACCCACAATAATAGCATCGTAGACATTTTTCAAATAATTCAAGTTGCTTTCTATTCCGTAGTATGTCCACGATGTTGGGAAAGTGGAACCAGAATATAGGTTTGTAAAATCTCCACTTGCTCCGCTTGCACCAGCCATTGCAGTAATTCCGAGATAGTAACGGAAACTGTAATCAATAAGGTCTTTTCTGTACTCCTTTGCACCAGTTAGACCAGAAGTCAAATCGGTTACTGCTGTTGGAATGAAACACGACTTGGTATCGTATCCGAAAATATAACCGTATGATGTTCCTGGAACAGCATGACCTCCACACACACCCACTATGGGGGTTGTCCATGTTCGTGAAGCCGTGGAGCCAATATTTCCGTATATGAACAAATCGCCGTTATAAAACGCCACATTACTCATTATTTTGTTTGTGGTATCGCAGGGGAATAAAGATGTGCCTTCTGGGCCATCCATTCCCAAATGGTATACAGTGTAAAATCCTGCTTCTTGCTTTGTAGTTATGGTTGGTCCTGTTGCTCCTCCCGAAAATCCACGAACAGGATCAAGACGGCCTCCGTTGGTTGAACCAATACTAACCATTATGTCATCAAGCCAACCCTTGAGTGGTCTGTAGCCTTGAGGACCACAACCAACATAGAAACTTGACGGGGTGTTTCTAATGTTTCCAGCAATGGTAGCAATTTTTTCTTGCCGCTCTCCGTTCCAATACGAGCAGACGGATGCACTGCTTCCAGCATTGATCCACGATACGGCAAAATGATGCCATTGACCAAGTGTTACTCCACTTGCGGGAGACACATTCATAGAATAACTGAATCCGCTATTGCTGTGAGACGAATGGCTAAAGTGGAATTTTAATCGCTTGGCACTAATATCAGAATCGTATTCAAGCGAGAAAGAATCATTTGTTGTGCCAATTCCAATACCAGCAGAAGCACACACTCCACGGAACGCAATTATAGGGTCGTAAGTGGTTGAAGGATTGGATTCCAACAGAATAAAACCAGAAATCAAGAAACAGGTTCCTGTTGTTCCCGCACTGCTAAATCCTGGAAGACTTAATCCCGCTGTGGGGGTGTCCAAATCCAAATAAGAACCCATGAACTGTGCTGCGTTGTTGCCAAGGAAACCGCTTACACCAGTTATTCCAATAATTGGATTGTATTCTGTGGCAGTAATGCCACTTGGAGCATAAAAATTGATTACTTCTGGTCTAATGTTAGACTGATACACCAACTCGTTTGTGGCAAATCCTTTGTATAGTGTTCCAGAAATCTGCTGATCGGCTATGGGAACAATATTGGATCTGGTTTGTAGAGTCAGTGATCTGCTTTTTGGTGTTTCAAAATCGTTTTGCAACTCTATAGAATTTGTTGCGCCAATGGTTGTAAAAGTAGACGCATATATGTCCTCTCTTGCACTATCAACAATAATTGGCAAAAAGCCAGCACCGTAATTAGATGGAATAAAAGACTCTTCTGATTGCGAAATAGAAGAAGAGATTAGAGCGGAAGAAGGGGGAACTACTTCTCCACTAGAGTTTATTACTATTACCTTTTTGCTCATATTATCCTCCTCCACTAGAGTAGTAAGCGTTCAGTACTGTTTGAGTTCCTCTATAAAGTGCTGGACCAGAATACCCTGGAGGATTTGCAGTAAAAGCAGAAGCAATTTGATTTGCACTAGGTATCAAATTTTGGTCAATACTTCCAGCACCACCAAAATTTACAGGAGATTTATACAGCAGATTATTGGAAGTGCTTGGAGTTCCAGATCCTCCAACCCATCCAGTTGCACCCTTTATCCACCACATGGTCATGCCTCGTGGAATATTGTACATTAGTTGGGTTCCGTTTCCAGAAGTGGGCAATCCAAATGTGCCTCGTGTCATGGTGTTTATAAAGAGATTGGATTGCCCTTGACTTGTGTTCCATATGTGCCAAAGAGCACCGCAACCACTTGCTAGAGAATTATACCCAAAGTAGTATTTGATTGCAGTTGTATCGCTACTTTCAGCGTAATATCCACCATCAAATGCCGCAATTACTGATATGTAAGTGCCAGCAGTCCAATCAGATTGAGTATTATGATCTAGAAGGAATGGGATTGAAATATTTGCTGTGTTTATTCCCAACTCTGTGGTGCCACCTTTATTATAGAATCCCATGTTCTGCCCTGCTTCGTTCACATGGGCACGCCTAGAATACGGAAGACCAATTACTACAGGATCGTGATAATCCGAATTGTAACCAAGAGACAGATAGGCTCCGTGACGAGAATAGATTCCGTATCCGTAGTCGTTTCCTAACTCCCATCCACCGTAACCAAACCCAAACGGATGCTTTATATGTACTCCTCCCAAAGCAAGTATAGCGGGTTTTTGCTGAACAAGTACACCAGAGTGGGTAAAGTCTCGTATACTGATTGCTCCTCTTGCGCTTTTAACAACAGAATCACCACCACTAGATACAATTTGACTATAGCACCTACCACGAAAAATAGCATTTCCAGCAATGTAAAATTTTCCGCCGAGAGAGGTAAGGATAGAATGTCCATTATTCGCGCCAAATCCATACAACCTCACATAGTCTTTGGATCTCTCACCAACTCCATTTGCACTACTATTGGTAAGAGTCAATCCAAATTCAGTTCCCTTGTTTGTTCCGAGTGCTGTGGTGCTGCATGATAGAGTGGTTCCACCACTACAACCCAAAACTATTCCACCATTACCCAATCCAAGATACTCTAGAGTTGTTCCTTCTGTATTATTAGAATACGCAAAAAATTCAAGAGTATTTCCAGCAGAAGCATTTAACCATGATCTTACCGCTTCAATGGTATCAAATGCAGGAGTATTAAGTTTCTGACAGTGGAATATGACACTTTGATTTTTTACAGGTCTTTCATTTACAACGGTTCCCGCTCCGTTTCTCCATGTTCCAAGAGTCCATCCAGTGGAAGCGGCTTTCTGATCCACAGTAGTTTCTATTATATTAAACGCTCGCAGAACAGCCGTTCGTGTACCGCCTTGGTTTTTATAACCAACAACACTCTTGTATCTGTCCCCGCGAGTGTTTGCAAAAATTTCAGGAACATAAAAAGCAGCAGTTAGTCCATTTGAAAGAGTAGATCCCGAAAACTGCGGTATGTCCAACCGTAATTGGGTATATCCTGGAGTATACGAATTGTAAGAAATGTCTAATGGACCCATATACATTTTGGCGTTGTTAAAAGAAAACAACATATTTGTTGCGGGTGTAATTGATTGCATCAGGACGGCTTGATTGCAATACGAATCACTTAGTTTGCTACTGGTTCTGAAACCATTGGTAAAATCTACAACTCCATTTGGACCGTCTACATGTATTCCAGCCGAGTGGCTGCTAACAAATATTGGAGTATTCATTAAAAGCCCAAGTTTAGGGTAATAGAAAGTGCTTCCAACATTATGAACTCCAGGGCTATACTCCATATAATTGGAAGCATCAAAACCCATGTCACTGAGCAGCGTTCCGTTGTTTACATAAACGCACACAGGACTGTTCACAGACAATCCGTATCCAAGGAAACCAAGGTTACGAATTGATGTGCTGCCTCCGTCCTGAACAATCATTCCAGGATTTGAAGCGTAACGAGTAACACTTGCACTAACAGCGTTTAGTTGGTGATCCCATCCACTACAAACCGATTTTGCACCGTAACTAGCACCTTCAACATGTCCATTCACAAACATGAGATTTCTGATGGATTTAATAGTTCCGCCCTCAATCACTAGAGGAATGGGTTGAGCATTTGTTCCATTGTTGAATGTGATTGATCCGCTGCTATAAGTTTTGATAACAACTGGGAAATTTGTCAACAGGTGTGCGTCATCACTAACATGAACCTCACCAGCGTTTCGTGCGGGATATCCAACAGAAACTCCTGAAGCAATTCCAAACTGAACTCCACCAACCGAAGAAGATGAATACGGATCAATAGTCGCCAAACTTGAACTTACGCCAAAAGTTGGACCATAGAAACCGTTTGGTTGAGAGTACTGTGGCTCTGGATAGCACGGATTGTTTCCTAAAGTTCCGTATCCAGTAAGACCGTTTCCAAGTCCTCCTGGGAGTTTTCCGTTTACGGTGGTGTTTGGATAGGTGTTGATTCGACCGTCCAGATTGATCCATTTAAACTGAAGTGCCAAATCAAAAGCACTAGAAGACGCACCTTCAATTCGTGCTAATCCTAAAATGGCTTGAGAGTCTTCATACGACAAACCGTGGTTATACACATGTCTGCCAAAGTTGTGGCCGTGTGTGTTTGTGTATTTTGCAGAAGCAACTCCATTCAAAGCATCGTTATAACCAATAATAGTAGACGAGTGTAGGAACGCATTAGACACGGACACATATCCAAACTCGTCTTCTGCACTGAATCCGTGGGCGGTATTTCCGTTTCCTAATGGGTAGTTAGCAGCAGTATCTCCACCCGCATGAACAGCATACCATGTGTTTACTGTGCCAGTGTGACCGAAATACGCAACCCGCGACAAGTCCCAAGAGTAGTCTTTTACGCGATAGATGTACCGCTGCTTGATGGCATTCAAGTCACCTTGAATAACAATATTTCCGCCCTGTGGGTGGTACAGGTTGTCAGGGAAAGGATTGCTGCCTGTGTTACCTGTATCGTATGTGTATCCGTAAATTCCTTTTTGGAACTGAATGTATAGAGTAGCGTTGCCTGTGATTGTATACTTTTGTGCCTCTGTCCACGCACGACGGAGTGTTGCAAAGGGCTTGGCTAGAGTGCCGTCACCACTATCGTCGCTTCCCCATGTGAGTCCTGTCCATGTGCCAGCAGATCCAGTCTTGCCCAAACCGTTGTTGGGTGGAGACAGGTAGATGGTGGTGTCTTCTGCAATAAACTTGAGGTTTAGCAGGGCGTTGTTGGCTGCCGATGGTAGTGGGGAAAAGTCTGGCATATGTGTTTATTTATGGGTGTTTTTTGTTCTGCCTGTTAGTACTAGTGATGATCCCATGTGTGGTTTCTATTTTTAATATACAATATCAACCAACAACTACGAATGTTATGATGTTCGCGGCATTAAAATCTCTTAAAATAGCAGTATTAGATTGAGCCAAAATTATTGCAAATTGTGTCGTACTTATGATACTAACGGAAACTTGAGTGCGATTGTCAACACCATCTACCGTTTGTCCAACAGAAGAAGCAACCACAGAATAATCTGTACTTGGCATAGCCGTGGTCATAGTCACAGTTATAGTTCCATCACCTGATCGCACCGCACTTGCTATGTTTCCGCCAACAAAACTGGATGGATTACTAGAACCATTCGGAGTTATTTTTCCCCAAGCCCGAACAGCAAATATAG
>Ga0207942_1000060_pt1 | contig 29897 bp, 36 predicted proteins | sample LakMenEpi12Oct12_FD_150687 | JGI IMG/M metagenome (GOLD analysis project Ga0207942, IMG submission 150687) | Freshwater microbial communities from Lake Mendota, WI - 12OCT2012 deep hole epilimnion (SPAdes) | ecosystem: Environmental > Aquatic > Freshwater > Lake > Epilimnion/Euphotic zone ... | reverse complement strand
GGGGCGAACTATGAACGAATTTACGAAAATACCCCCGATAGACCGGAAAACTTACAGATTCCGAGCAAAACATGCCAAGCATCCGGCGATGCGCTCCATCAGTGCGACGTTCGCGCTGAAGCCAGAGACGTTGAAGCGGATTGAGAACTACGCCAGTAGACAACGAATCAGCAGGTGTCACGCACTGGAGAAGATGCTTGAGGTGGAGGCACTGCACCACGTTGAACCCCCGGTGCAAATCGACTGGAAAAGGAAGATTAAGATGGACACCGGGCAGTATTTCCTGTCCTTTGACCCCAGCAAGCTGAAACGAAAACACAGAAAGAAAACATGAGTGAGATAATGCTACGAGCGATGGAGAAACTACAACGGGAACGCGATGAACTCCGGGACGCTGTGCGTGCCTATCGAGACGCGAAAGGCCGCTACCACACGCAAAAAGCCTGCGAGCGGCTACTAGCCCTTCTTCCCGAGAACGTCCAAGGCCATGCGGCGGCGGGAGAAACGCCCGAACCTGTCAAATGACTTCCTCGCCGTCGCATGCGCCGACTTGTTGTGCCTCTTTGAAATGCCTGAATCACAAAAATATGGAACTACCACAAGACATTAAAGAATATCTGGAAAGCGTCAGAACAGTAACGCCTGGCGAGTTGGAAATACTGCGAATCGCCGTTGAGGCATTGGAAGATTTGGGAGCCTGCGACGACGAGGAATGCGACTGTGATAAGTGCTTACGCGCTTTGCCGATATTGAAAAAGACAATGCGGGATATTGGGACGAAAATGGGAACGCCGGTTCAAGGATCGGGAATAGGCTCCGAAGTCGGGTTGGCCACCGACCGTTCCCGCCTTTCTTCGCACAACGTAGAGCACATCCACCCCGAACCAATATCACAAGACAATGAGTAACGACAACACATCACCGAAGAAATTAAGCGGCCAAACAACCAGCGTCGAGGGGTTGGATGATGCGGATTGTTCTCCTTCTTTTCTCCCTATTCCCGAGCGAGTTCCGCACCCATGGAAAGACGGAGAGCATCGACTGGTCTTCACGATACCGATCAAAAGGCATATTATTCTGACTATCGACGAAGCACGAACGCAGGAAAAATGCACCTGCGTATTGGTCGATACCTCCGCAGTTGTCCGCGAAGCCATCGCGTCCGTGAAGGCAGAGGAACCAGAAGACCCACACAAGTATTGCAGAGGAGGTGGTGGGAACAATTTCCACTGCGGGTGCAAATACGATGCACAAAACCATGAAAGTTTTTATCCGTGAAAGGAGGGAGACACACCATGAAACTACAAGGATTCCCAAAACGCTACGAGAATGCCCCAGAATGCGTCGGTGATGGCTGGCTGGCACATTATGCCTCCGCATGCCCTGTAATCAAATCTGGGGGTATCCTCGTCCTCTACGGGGGGCATGGCACAGGCAAGACGCGAATGGCATACGAGTTGGCCAAGAAGGTCACTCCACCACGCGCAACCTACAAGCGGGGGGGTATCGTCATGGACCTCCCCAGAATCTACACCACGGCAGTCCACTTGTTCATGTCCATTCGAGACACGTTCAACAAGGATTCAGAGGCATCGGAAAAGCAGATCATCAAGGAACTCTCCGATGCTGCCCTATTGGTGATTGACGAAATCCAGGAACGTGGGGAGACTCCCTTTGAGGATAGGAAACTCACTCAGATTATCGACGCACGCTACATGGACGAGAAGCCCACCATCCTAATCTCAAACCACTCGCGGCAGGACTTTGCCAAGACGCTATCCCCGGCAGTGCTAGACCGCATCAGGGAGAATGGGAAGGGACTGCATTTCAACTGGGAGTCATTTAGGAAGCAACAATAACATGGTGCATCACAAATTGTGATACGCCTTGAGTGCGCTAACGTATGCAGAAGCAACCGCTTTGTGTCCCTTTTTGTCTATCACGGCACAATCCCACCCGCTGCTGCCAAAGAACGGCTCCACAATGACGGACGGGCAGTGAGTCAAGCGCAGGAACTCCGCACCACGATCACCTGCACCCTTCGGCTTTATCCCCCGGTCAACAATCTCTGGGAAGGCATCACGGAATGCTTTGCGGAATGCTGTAGCTAATGCCATGCCTCGCTTGGAGGTCAACCAGTAAAGCCACTCATGCCCCTTGGCAGCGGGTGTAGCCGAATTGAAATGCAACTCCACGGCAACATTGCACCCGGCACTGCGGATGCTGTCAGCAAGCCACTGCATGGCCGCCTTGTATGAACGACCCTCGTATTTGTCGAAAACAACCAGTGTAGGATCAAGCCGCTTCATCTCCTCCACCACGCGCAGGTTGAAATCACGCTCGTTGACTCCCAGGTGAGTGGAGAATGCCCCACCATCACGCCTTGTGCCAATCATCCGGCTGTGTCCTACGCAGATTGCTGTTTTCATTTGGGTGAATAACAGTTGGTTATTTTACCATCAATGTTAACTTTTCTCACACCCAGCTTACCATCTTGGGCCATTCGATGCAAGTGCGAGCGTGCAGCCGCAAGCGTCATGGACTTGCCAGCGTTTTTTGCCTCTTCCATAAACTCATGGGCTGTAAACTCATCATCACGCTGTGTGCCGTAATTCAGGGATTCAATGATTGCGAGCAATGCTGATTTTTTTCCTATCGTTTTCATCTTGTTTGTGCTTTGTGTATGAGTTCTGCCAGTTCCCGGCTATTGGTGATTGGTTTCATTTCACCATCGTATCCTGCTTCCATTGCGTTTTTCCCGCATTCGTTCTCCCATAGATGCCACTCAAGCCACCCATCGGTGTCTATTAGCTTTATCAGTGCGTTGAAGGAATCCCATATCGCTGAGAACAATCCGCCTTCAGTATCCAAACATCCCGCGTCTTCTGCCTTGTCGCAGGCTTCATGCAGCCTCTTGTATGCGGAGACAATCTTGTCTATTCCAGCCGTGATTTCGTCTATTGTTTTCATGTTATCCTGCTGTGTAAACCCTGCGGTGGATCAAAGGTAAGTCTCCGCTGGATAGTCCACGATGGTCAAAGATCACGGCACTAGGCTGCGGGATGGCATCCGGCACAACCTTGTGGACGTAACGGGTAGCACCCTGCCATGCCCCGGTGATAACGCTAATCTGGTTGCCATCGTCCCATATCCCGTGACGGTGACGATGCGCCCGAACCATCACCCTTGGGACGGGTCTTCCGGTTCTCGCCCTAGAATGAGTGAGATTGCCAAGCATAATAGAATGAGCGGATGCTTCCAGGTAGCTTCGGGCAGTTGCGCTAATGTGGTGAGCAAAATTGTAAAGTGTTCCATTGATTTCAAGGTCTAGGTTGTCCCATGCGTTTTGTCCAGAGGAAGGGTCTTTCACCGCGCCCAATGCTCGCCCAACGCGGATTTCATCGTTGCGGGTGTGGCATTCAGTGCCTTTGATGAGGAATAGCTTGTTGCTTGTCTCAGCGATGAATCCAAGAACCTGTTTCACAGCATCAGACTGGTCGCCAACGTCGGGGGTCATTACCTGCAATGTCTTATGGTGGATACCATCAACCAAGTCTCCATTAACCACAACGTCAAACTCGTCCTTCCCGATAACCGTTTGCGCCCAGACCTGCATGTCCTGCCAGCACTCCCACAACCACTCTTGGAACTTGTTCTGTCCGATTGGATTGCCCTCGTTGGATACGAAGTCGTTTGGCCAAAGACCAACGGTGGAACCAACGTGGAGGTCACTAATACAGAGCAGGACTTTAGACTTCGTTTTCATGTAGTTTCTTGTGGATTTTATCCCATGCCGGAAAGAATATGTTCTCCAGCGCACGGACTATTGTTTCTTCGTTGTATTTTACTGAATATGACACTCCTGCGATTGACAAGGCAGCGTGCATGATTTCATGCCGTAATGTTTCTCGTAGATTGGAGGCTTTGTTAAGGCACTTAGGACTGAGGGTGATTGTAAGTTCATCGAGGTCCATCTGCCCCCAACCATCATCGTCTAGCGGGGCAACAACTATGGAGAATTTTTTCCCGCCAATCATGACGGAGCGTGGATACTTGCGTCTCATCGCGGTGATTCCACAGTGTTTTTTGCTAGATGACAAGCAGAAAATTTCCCTTGTAAATGCTAGGATTTTTCACGTTTCCACGGGATTCCACCGCCCAATCGCACCGCCCGATAGATGGTTTCGCGTGTCACCCAACCGATGCCCAAATTGAACATTGCCTCTTTGAAAATCAAGTCTGCGGTCTTGCGGTCTATGCCCAGCTTGTTTGAGTGTCGGGAGTAGAGGTAATCGTGGATGATTGCCGCCGGAAAGTATTTCCCATACGGCTGGAAGATGCTCCAGAAGATTCGCGGCACACTCGCGCCATCGGTCTGGAATCCAGTTGGCACTGTAATGATTCCCCAACTACTAATGTAGCGGAAATAGTGAGAAAGCTGAAACACTCTGCTATCCCCCATAGTGGCGACGTAGCGCACTTGCAACGGGTCGGGAAAGCAGGGCGGCAGAGTCATGTCATTTCCCTTTGTAAAAATTCCGAATCAGATTGATGCAGGAAAAGACCGAGACAATTAAGAACGCCACTCCACCAGCAACTCGCACAAAGTAATCAATCTGCTGCATGGCGGGGGTGATGACCGCCATCGCGGAAGATGTTAGACCGACGATGGAGTTGGAGACGTTGCTGTTCATGGGTCGAGAGAATCGGGGGCGAGAATGTCAGATGGTTGGATTTCAACGCGAGCGTCGAGGCCGCCGAGGGTGGCGACGAGTTGCGCGAACTCGGGATAGTCGGTCGGGCATTGCGCTGGGTTTCCGATAAGCGGGGCGTGCAGGATGCCGTCGCCAGCTGGGATAAACATGCTGCCTGCGTGTGGCCCGGCGTGGATAGGATAAGCACCCGGTGACCAGAAGTGCGGCAGTCCACGCGATAGCATGGCTTGCTTTACGCCATCGAGCACAGCGGTGGCGGTTTGGGTTTGAGTAATGAATCCGGTCATGGCAGCGTGATTGATGTAAGCGATTCGTAAAACTGTTTAGTTATCAGCGCGAATTGGCGCGCTTGATTTAATGTCATTCCCCGCCCGTAGCCATAGCAGTGCAAGCGGCCTGTTGAGAATCCTGTCGCGCCCGTGCCAACTGTGTTGCGCGCCATGAAAAACGGTCTCGCGTTGACTAGTGCTTGAGTTTCGGATTGCGTATTGGATGCAGTTGTCTCGCCGCTCAGGTTAGATCGACGCACAAGGTGACGGGATGCAGTGCCGTCGTTTGTCCCAACAATTACACCATTGCGCTCAAGGTCCGGCATTACCACAGGTACACTTGCCGCATTTGACGTGCTCGCGAATTGCAAGGCATTGCCGCTTCCGCCTGGCGTTACGGCACCCGCGGTGTTAATCTGAAACCTATTTGATGCAGATATTGATGAATCTGACGCGCCAGCTAGTACGACGGTGGCGTCTTGCGCGTTAGATTGCACAACGAACAGCATGTTGTTGCCAACCGCCATTCCTAGTGTTCCCGTTTCACTGCCTGCTCCGGGGTCGAAATATCCAGTGCTGCCGTTGCTAGCGACATATCCCGGCGTGTGGGTCACGGTCCCGTTAAATGTGCCGCTTGTCCGTGACTTGGCGCATATAGCATTTGCTGCTGCGACGTTCCACACCGGGAAATACATGCGCCCGACGAGCGCGAATAGGTCAGCGGTGGCATCAGTGCGGAGTGCCGAAAAGTAGTCGCTGGCATTGCGCTTGGTGATCGTTTCCGACTCAAACAACGTGCCGCCTGCTGCTATCACCGCGTCGATCCATGCTTCCGCGTCAGGGTCAATGCCGCGCGCATACGGGATGATCCATTTTGTCTTGCTGGTCGAATAGATGGAAAGGATTTCGGTTGTGAGCCGCAGCCATTGCTGTCCATCTACCGGTGATGTCGGCGCGGTGTCGGATACGACGAGCGCGGGGGACACGCCCAACGCGGTCCTGATAATTCCTTTGTTTGTTGCGTTATCAATCTCTGCCGTAGGAGTGGTTCCTGGCAGTGCTGACAATATAGTTGATGTTACGAGTGACATTTGTTAAAAAACAAGAAGGTTTCCATTTAGCGTAAGAAGATTTCCGTTAAGCATTAAAAGTGGTGGGCGTGCAATCAATTGACTGCTGACTAATGTGTATGACAAAGTGTATTCCATTATCGTAGTTGCATGTTTGCGTTAGTCATGATGCGCTGAGACACTACAACCTGTGTGTGCTGCTCGTCAAGCCTAATTAGCTCATCCTGAAGGATGGCGTCGGCTTCTTGATCTGCCAACGCTGATTTTTCTTGTTGGCCTTCCGCACGGAGAAAGTCTGAATACGTCCCATGTGCTAGATACTCAAACCACTCGTCGGGGATGCTCGTTGTGGTCCCGCTAGTCCCGTCTCCGTAGGTGTCAGTGAATTGTTTCTTGTATGTCACCCATGCGTAACTAGGGTCAAGTGTGCCGGAAATTAGCTTTGCCCCTGTGGCAGTCACCATGAAGTCAAACTCTTGAACGGATGCCGTTTGATACGGGTTCTGCTTGTGGATTCGTAGAAACGTGTCAATCGGGTTTAGCCCGCTGGAAGTGAATCCAACCTCTCCAGTCACAACAGGACGTTGCTCACCAATCACCAGGAACCTAGTCCAGTAGTTTGTAGCACGGTAAGCACGCTTGGCTCTGCGGTTCACCATCGCCTTAATGCGCGGCAATTCAATCGAAGCAAACTCAACACCGCAAAGAGCCTTGACGAGCGGTAAAAGGTCTGTGGTGTAATCTTTTGTCTGCATAATTAAAGTTTGTGGACTGCCATTGTCGGCTCAAGTCTCTGGAAGTCTTTTACAAATTCCCTGTCTTCCCAGCATTCGTGTCCGTATTTCTGCACCATTTGCAGATATTCACGTTGTGGGATTTCAGCAACATGCCGCCAGTTTTTCTTGGGTGCTGCCTTGCGTGATTCTTTGGCGATAAAAGACGCATCGTTCTCACGATACTTTTGGAGTGAATCAAGGAACTGCCGCCCGGTGCATAGTTCACGCATCACGGCAGCGGTCATTGCTTCTTCTGATGGTTTAAGCAACATGATGGTTAAAAATTAAAAACGCTAGGTTCTAGGATTCTCATGCAGACAAGTCCGCTGCCACCTACAGGGTTTACAACAGATATTTGCCTAAGGAAAATTGGCAGTTCATTTTCAGAATTATTAACAAAACCGTTTAATGTGGTTGCATAACCACTAACAGTAAATGAAGAACCATTGCTAAAAACGCATTTTGTTAAAGATGCAAATGCGGTTATCGAAATAAGATTGGAATATGTAGTTGGAGTTGTCCCAATTGAAAAATTAATTAAACCTGATGTAATTGGCTCAATAACATAAATAGCACAACAGGTAATAACCCCGCCGGGAGGTATTGTGGCGATTTTTGTAATCGCACCAGAACCAAGGGAAGCCCTTTCGTTTATATCAAACTTGTAAATGTCACTGAATCCTGAAACAGCTTCTCGCGGGGTTAGCTTCATGTAATACCGTTATCTACAAGCGTTATTGTTAAGATGTATGCGTAAATAGGCAGGGAGGGCTTGAACCTCCCCACCTTTTTTATCGCACGATTACTGCGCGAGAGGACCGGGGTCCAGAATCGTCAGGCAGATAAGCCACTCACCAGCGGTCACTGTGCCAGTGAAGGTTGGTTCAGCAACGATGTTCAGCGCACTAGCGGTGTTGTTCACAATACCGTTCCTTGCCCCAGCAACAGTATCAGAACCGCTATCAGTCACGGTAAACCCATCGCCAGTGCAGAACGCTGCTTTAGTAAGACCGTCTAGGTCAAGGGCGTCAATAAACTCATCTGGATCGGCAGTTGTAGTGCCGACATCCAGAGTAAGATTTGATGAAGTCCCATCAAAATTAACAACTTCAAACACGGCAGCTTGGGTCACAATGCCACCAGAAGGCAGCGTTGCAATTTTAACTTGATTAGTGGTTCCGAGAGCCGTGATTTGCGCGGCAGTCAGTTTGTAAACATCAGTAAACCCGTAGGCAGCTTCTTGAACAGCAAGTTTCATATTTTTTGTTTCTTTCTACTTTATTTTGATTGGAGCTAGGAGGCACGGTTTCCCGTTACGCGCACACCTCCCAGCATGATTGGTTAGTATGCGATCTTGCCGTGTGCTTGAGGAGTGCGGCAGACGAGGGTTCCCGCCATGTCCACATAACCACGCTCACCACCACCTTGGTTCTCAAGGCGGGTTGAACCCATCGGGATCAAGGTAGCAAAGCCAAGATACTTGGGATCAAGGACGTAGCCCACATTCGTTGTGGCAGTAGGCATACAGGCAGGGTTGCCGTTGATGATACGCACAAGACCGAAGTCACTATCAAAGAGACTCACCGAGAGGGTGATTTTCTTAGTAACAGCGTCTTGGTTGACGTTGTAAATGTTGTCGTTGGATGCACCACCATCGTTACGGGTGAAGTTGGCAATCACCTTGCGGAGTGCCACGTTGGCGACAAGCGTCAGGTTGCCCATCTCACCAGTGCGGGTGAAGATAGAACCAAGGATGTCGTTAAACTTGGACTCAATAAGTGAAGAAGCCTCAATCGAGGCGGACGGTGTGCGGAATGCGGCAGGCACATCAGACGGACCTGCGTTGTCAATCCAGTCACCCAAACCACGAAGGGCATACGGAGTGCCAGCACCATCTTCAACCGAACGGTCGTTGTTGGAGCAGATAGCAGCTTCGGCGTCACGCTTCAGTTCGCGCATGCACTTGGCTTCAGCTTGCGCTACGTTGGCAGGACCAACGCTGGTAACGGCTTGCTGGAGGTTGGACACCAGATAATCACGGCGGAAGATTTGGACGTAGTTTCCAAGACGCGCACGGCCAGAGAACTTATCGTCAAAGGCGGTGATGTCGGTTCCTTCCGAGATACCAGTGGTTTGCGGTGCAGCCAGGCTGTCAACAACCCACTCATGGAAAGTGGAGGTTGCTTTGCTTTTGGAAGCAAGAGACAGGATGGGCGTTTCTTCAGGAGCGAGAATGGTAAGAACATCGCTGAGATCCTCACGGTTGCCAATGGCGGGACCAGTCCCGGTTTTGGCGGTTGGAGCTGACGGTTGATAGGTATTACTAATAGGCATTGTTTTGAATAGTTTAAGTTGTCATTTCATTTGAGCAATCCTAGCTGCAACCCAGTCATCGACATTACCAGTTTGTTCAAACCTTGTGTATGCTTCTTTGACTTTGACTTTGGAGTTTTTGCTTCCCATTGCAACTCCAGCACCTACAGGAGAAGCGGGCGGTTCTGCCTTCAACTTCTTACCTGCGCCTGCTGCAATTTGGGCTTTCTTTCCAAAAATCGACTTTGCTGCATGAGCCAGAATATACTCAACTTGCATTCCAAGTTCGGGGATTTCCTTCTTTACCCGTTCGATCAAGGGGTCTGACACCAATGCCTTGTAGTTCTTTGCAATCTCCGACTTTTCATCTTTGATCTCTGGAACTTCTTTTTCTGCCGCTGCCCTGTATTGTTCCCCCATAGTCTGAAGGTGACTCAACTTGGCAAGATGCTGATGCTGTGCAGGCAAATACTTGGTAATTGCCTCTCTGGCATTCCGATTGGCTTTGCGGATTTGTCTTTTGGTGAACTCTTTGTCTCCGACACTGATGATGTCATCAGGACCGTAGTCTTCGTGTTCCTCAAGAATCTGGTCCGTTGTTTCTAGGGTTTGCTCAAACTCTTTGTATTTCGCCGTTAGCTCTTCTTGTGTAGTAAGATTTGCAAACGGGTTTTGTTCTTGCGGTATTTCCCTAGTTGTCTGCTGAGAATCAAATTGCTTGGCTTTTTCCTCAAGGGCTTTGTTCTTTGCGGTTAGTTCCCCAATCCGTTCAAGAAGTCTGCTCTTGCCTTTTTTCGCCAGTTCTTTGATTTGATCTGGAGACAAATCCAACAGGTCTATGTCACTCGTAGATTCTTCCTCTTCCTCGGAATCCTCCTCTGGTTCCTCCTCCGTTTCAGCTTCCTCAGCAACCTCTTCGGCTTCTGGCTCTTCTTCTTCGGTGGATTCCTCTTCGATGATTTCCTCGGTTGGTTCCGGCTCCACATTACCCCCCAAGCGTCGAGAAATCATTTCCTCAAAACTTAGGTTTTCTACACTGGTTTTATCGTCTCCAGCGGTTGACGTATGTTTATCTTGCATAATTAGTCACCAGTTAACGCCAGGCGGCGGCGAGTTCAAAAGGAAACAAGCAGATAATCCTTGCAATGTCAAGCGGTTTAGTCAGGATTGAAAATACAACGCAGTTTTTTCAACATTCAGTCAACAAAAAACCACCCTCCCTAGGAATACCCAAGGAGGGTGGCGACACAAACACACATGAAAACAAGAGACAGCCGAGTCTCTTTCGCAAAAACTACACGCTTTTCGCGTCGTGTCAATGCGCTGTTACTGAAGCACGGAAAGCAACTCGTCAAATCTGGCGATTCCCCCGGCAATCTTCATCACCTCGTATGGGTCTGTCACAGGGCCAAGGTCTGCAAACATCCTGTCGCGTTCGTCGCGGATGAACTGCACGATCACCTTGTATTCGTCACGGTCACGCAGTGTGTCAATGGCTGCGTCTAGTTGTGGTTTTGGTAGCATGGTGGTTACTTGCGTTTTTCTGCGCGTTTGATTTTGCGCTCTTGCTTAAGCATCTCAGTAGTAGGCTTCTTGCCGCTACCCTTGGCATCACGGATGTTATCCCACATCCCGCGTTTGGAGTAGCTTCCGTCTTTTCGTTTGAGCATTTTGTTTTTCATGGTTATTTCATTGATTTACTTCCCCGGCACTTCCATTTGCGCCTCGATAGGTTGTTCGGTGAGTTGGGGTCTGACTTCCAGTCGCCTTTGATCTTGGCACTACGAGCGCAATACGCATCGCCCTTGGCTGAGCCGGGACGAATTCTGTCGCCGCCATCTTTAGCAGGGCCAGCTTGTCCGTAGCGGACTGTGCGTGTCCTCCCGGTCTGCGGGTTCTTTACCACCTTTTTGAATCGTTTTTCCATTACAGCTTCCCTTTCTCTTTGAGGCGTTTCCTGCGTTCGTCACGAAGCTCCTGCTTCTTCCCCTTGCGTAGTCCGTTAAGGCGCATTGCCTTTGCCTTGCTGTCTTTATTGCTGCACTTTCCTTCTTTCATTTCTTACGAATCCTTGGCATTTTGGTTACTTCCTTACGCGCTTTTTTCACTGGAGCGTTTGGGTCACTTTTCTTACGCATTTCTTCACGCAGTTTCCTGCGAAGCCACTTTGGGTTGGTTACGCTCATTGTGCCATTCCTTGAGTTTGCATTCCGCCCATTTGTGCAGGTGCAGTCCCTAGCCTGCCGATTTCAGCATTCTGTGCTTGTTGCATCTGGAAGTTTGTTTTTATCCAACCCTCAACCCATTGGTCGCGCATAATCATTTCCTGTGGAGATGGAGGGGCGTCATGTTTAATCAAATTTTCTGATGCCCATAAAGGACGAAGATTTGTGAAATGAGAAAATACACGGACATCCTTTTCGTTTTTAGCAAGACTTATTGGAAAGAAATGGTCAATGTGCCAATCACCCCTATTCTGCCAACTCATTCCGTCAATGAATTGATCTTCTAGAAACCGCTTGCAAATATATGGGTCTGCTCCAAGAATCCGCCTAGATGGGATGGACTTGTTCGTTCCGTTTCTTTTTTTCAACGCCGCCAATCGCATCCTTGTTAAGAATTTAATGGCGTAAATCGGATTATTTTTCATTTTGATCTTGTGGATCTCAACACGTCTTTTCTTTACTTCAACCCGACTTCCTCTTTTCTTAGCTTTTTCCTTTATATTTATTGCGTATTCTGGATTTGACTTGAGTTTTTCTTTTTTTTGATTACGTAAAGTCTTCCTCCTATTATCAAAGACTTCTTTTGAAACCCAATACTCTCCGTTTGGATATGTGGGACCTCGCTGAACAAAAACAAGGTTATTTATTGGGTTTATGTCTCCGTATTTAGGCATTATTGTTGATTCATGTCTTGAAGATTTATACCACCCATTTCAGCGGGAGCAACTCCAATTTTTCCGATTTCAGCATTCTGTGCTTGTTGCATCTGGAACTGGTAGGCTCCGGCATACTTCTGCAAGCGACCCGCAAAAGCCTCGTCAGACTGCGCCCGCTGCATAATATCGGGTTGCTGGACGTATGCCTGAACCATCTGCAATGCAAGTTGCGCCCCGTTCGGTTGTGCCGGAACCTCAATGCCAGAGTAAATCTTGGCAAGGTCATCGGTGACTTTCTTCTGCACCTTGTCTTGAGCTTCCTCAGCAGGCTGAAGCACATAGTCCGCAAAAATTGGGTTAATGCTCGATGCGGTAAATTCCAACAGCTTGTCTACATCAATGCGCCCGTTGCGGTCTAGCTGCACCAGCGAAACCATGTTCTTAAGCTGCGTCTCTGCCGTCTCTGGGTCGGTGTTCTGCGAGTCAAACGCCACGGTTATGCTGAAGTTATCGTCGGGACTGCCTTTCGTCATCACCTGTGGGTTGGGATTCCCCGTCACCTGGAAGAACACCTCGTCCGGTCCCATGCGCTGGAATAGCTTCCATGCCATCGCCAGAACGTCACGAACGTGATCTAAGAATTTGTTGATGATGAACTGCTGGCGAATCATTGCGAGTGGCGATTCGATGTCCAGTCCTACGGCACGATTGGCTTGCAGTGTCATTGCGTTTTCAATCTCAAGGCTCCCTGCGTCCATCGGGGGTGTTGGCCCCCACGCAACCTCACCAAGCCGCCTGTAAGGGATTCTACGCCCCGGTCCCCAGTCTGACGGCGGGCGACCAGCAGGGTGCATCAGAGGCGGCAGTGTGGCCAAACTAGCCCTGTCAATACGACTGTCACGCTCCGTCTTGATTTGCAACTGCGCCCCACGCAGAATGTCGGCAAACGACATGGTTTCGTAAATGCGCTTCTGGTTGGTTGACAGCCGGGTAAATACAAACGGGTAGTCATCGTAGCCATTAAGCAATTCAAACTTGGCATACCCTTCTGTGTTCGGGTTGAACACGGTGCAGTAAATCCCTTCGCTGCCATCCTCTTCGTCAATGAGACGTTGGTAGGCATACACCAACATCACAAGGTCATTGTCATCGGTAAGCGGCATCCTTGTGACGTTCTTTTGCTTTTCACCGTCAAGATACAACGAGTCTTTCCCTCGAAGTGTTTTGATTGCTTCTTCCACCCAGTCTTCATCCCACCCTTCATTGGCAACTTTCTTTTCAAGTTCCTGTGCAGTAAGGAATGTCCGCCAGAAAACATACGGTGCGCGTTGTGGGTCTGCCGTGTATGCAGGCATAAAAACCTCACCGTCAGGGGCGCACGCTTCTACAACAGGGCAATCCACGGTTGTGCGTGCAATTGGAACCTCGGTGATTCCCTTCTTGCGAAGTTCTTTGATGGCACGCTTTGCACGTTTCTCGCTCATGTCTGGAAACGCTTGGAATAACATTTGCATTACAGACTCGTCATCTGTTCCAGAGGCAATAAGCTGCGCCAAGTCTGGTGACAGGTTGTTGATTTCCTCTAGCGAGACAATCTGCCGGAATGTGCGCTTTTCGCGCTTCCAGCCAACGTAGGATACCATCAGTCCTTTTTCCAGCAGGTAGTTTGCGCCCAATTCCATCTGCTCGCGGAAGCCAGGAATGTAGGAACTACGCATCCATTTGAGAAAAGCGGAAACCACGGCGGCACGGGGCATGCTGGCCATAGATGTTGGAAATGCCTTTATGTGGCTCCGCTGAAGTGCTTGGTCAAGGATGGCAACAAACGAGTCAATTCGCTCGCCAATGACATTGACCTCCATGTCAGACGCACCTTGCCACGGGAAAGCATTTGCGCCTTGCTTCCGTAGGTCTTCGGTTTTCCCATCCCATTGATTTCGCCTGTCCTCGTAGGCACGGAGGCATGTCTCAAAGTATTCCTCCAAGTCAAGCAGACATGTATCATAGGCATCACGAAGCGCATCTACGCTGGGTTTGTTCTTTGCGTAGATTGTCGCTTCTTCAAATTCTGCAATATCGCTCATTTAACGTAGTGGTAATGGTTTTCGCTGGCGCATCCCACATTAGCAACTTTTACGACTTTGCCAAGCAGTTTATCCCGAATGCGTTGTGGACACGCAACTTGCACAAGCGTCTGCGACATATCTGGCACGCCGTCTATACACGGAATAGCCATGACAAATCGCGGGTTCGGACATAGCCGATACACCTTTACCTCAATAATTGGCGGGTAGCTCAATGGGTCTGCCTCCGCTTTCTCAAGGAACTTTTCAGCCACTTGCTCTTCGGTTTTCTCCACGAACATCTTCTTTGCGGGTCTGCCGCGCTTTTTTGTTGTTTTTGTCATATCAGTATCCTCCACTTCCTTGTCTTGTTGTTCTGGTTCTTGTTTCGTCAACATGGTCAATTCCTGCGATTGCAGCGTACCTTACTACGTCAATCGGGTCTTTCCACGCTTCTTTCATTCCACCTTCGCCCGTGTATTCGGACAACGCAGTGATAATGTTTTCGCAGTCTTCTGCAATGTAAAAGTGAGGGCGGTTGACGGAATCCAACGGCTTGGTTGTGTCATACGCCATTTTGCTGATTAAAGCCTGCAACCCATCGTCAATCTCCATCCCCGGTGCGGGAATGCACACAATCTCGTAATCGTTCAAGTCCTCGATGATGCTGGATGCACCGTCTGCCGCCTGATACTTTGCAGCACCCAATCGCGGGTCAATCAATCGCTCAAAGATTTTCTCCTCGCCTTCAAGCTCACGGATAGTGTCAACGTAGTCGCGGATGCCGAATCCCATGCCCTTCGCCCCGGCTCCAGGAGACCACTTGCCACCACGCCACTCTGCCCAATCGCCAATGCATACGTCAGGCCACTCACGATAAACGTAGAACGTCCCTGTAGCATCCACGGCAATCCACGCCATGAACCAGTTTTTGTTCCCGGCAGGGTCTATTATGTGGTATCTAGTCACTCCTGTCTGTGGAATCATCCCGCTCGGTATCACGTTCACCGCCTTGTTGAATTTCGGGAATTTCGTAGCGTGTGACTTTACTGGCACGCCATAGGCACGGATCAAAATTTCTTCCCTTGGGCGATTCCGTAGGTCTTCTGCAATACGCTCGTAGCCACCAAACGGGTTGTCCTTGGAGTGGAAGTAATGGACGCTGGCGTTGCGCTTCTTGCTTCTTTGGACGTATGGCACAAGCTCCCCGTTGAGCAACTCTGCCTCGCGTGTCTCGATGTTCGTCGCGCCATCCAGATACTCCTTGATTACCTCGGTGTAGCCGTCGATAGGTGTAAACGTCACCAACATCTTGGCATTGCGCGTAGCAAGGCGGAAACGTAGTGTGCCGATAAGCTCCGCACCTAGAAGGTATTCGTCCAACCAGACGCCGACGTTGTGCCACTTGGGTTCTTTGCATCCAAGTTCCGCGCCTTCTAGGATTGTCGGGTTGTTTTGGTATTGAGAATACGTCTTAAAGATGATTTGCGAACCATTGGGCAGGATGAGCGAACTATCGGTAAACCCATTCTTTCGCGTGTAGGACACATACGCTCCTGCTGATGTTTGCTTCTTACGCATCTCCGCAGGCAACCACTCCCACACGGCACGTTGTTGCTGACGCACGCTTACTTCGCTTGTTTGAGCAAAGCACATGATTTCTGACATGGGATTTTCCACGGCAGCACGCACAACACAGAACGCACCGAATGCAGTTTTGCCCGACCTGTTGCCTCCTAATGCCAGAATTTCAGAGACTTCTGACATCTGAACTTCCGCTTTCTCCCAATGCGGAAGCCTAAACCCGTATCGAAAAGGGTCATTCTCCGCGTTCTGGATTGCCTCATGGTAGATACGATGCAGCTTTGCAAGCTCATCAGGCTGCATTGACACAATCTCCTCGTCAGTAGGAGGAGTCAGGATTGGGTGCTTACGCCAGTTCATTCGTCTTTTTTGTATGCGCCAGTATCCATCAGGATGTCTTTTATGTTATACACGCTGCCGCACTTGCCGCATGAAAATGTGTCATCCTCTGCCGGAAACGAGCCTCTTCTGCCGTCAACAAAATGTATCTCTCGACGCTTTTCGCAATGACTGCACAAACCGATAAACGGGCGGATATGTTTTTTTATGTGTATATTCCATACTTTAGCGTTAAACTTTTCTGCCAAATACGAAGCGTAACACAATGTCATGCATTGGTATTCGACGTTATTATGCGTGACTGTGTAGTGGTGAACTAAGTCTCCACAGTTGGTTAAATAGTCAACGTATTTTGATTTTGGCTCCGCAATCATTCCACAATTTCTGCTTCGATGGCACTCTCACGCACCTTGTTTGCCATACGCATCCTAGCTTCCTCAATAGCCTTAGCGGCATCGTCGATAGACGGCCCCTTGCGATGCTCGATCACCACGCCTGCCATACCGGATAGCTTGGCACTATGGTCAGACAGAATGCCCACGGTCAACGCAAGCCTGTCAGGGGAAATCTTCTTGAGTTCCTCTGGATCATTCGCCAGTTGCTCTGCCTTCTCAAAAAGCAAATCAGTGTATTCCGCCGCCACCATTGCGTATCGTGCTGAAAACTCCTTACGCTTGGTTTCTAGCGTGTCCTCATGCTGCCAGGATAGCCGCCTAATGGTCTCATGCCCCAGCCCTGTGATGCGGGAAATCTGCTTCACTGGCGCACCCTGTGCGAGCAACCAGAGGGCTTTAGCGGCAACGTGGGGTTGATTATGCTCAACGCAATTCCTAGGAAGGAGTTTTGCCCGTTCGCGGATTTCCTCGAAAAACTCCCGCATCGCAGCGGCATTGTCGATTTCCGGCAAGGGCGTTATCTCGTCACTCATGGGTGGTTTCTATCTTATTCCCGTAGGAACGCAAGCATTATTTTTGCTTGGTCTTCTTCACTTTTACCGCGCCAGAATGCAACTCACGTTTCAGCTTGGACTGTTGGCCCTTGGAGAGTGGGCTGCCCTTGCTCAGTAGGTATCCTACTTGCTTTTTGCTCTTGGTTTTCATCGTGCAGATGGATTGATTTTTTGCATTTCCGCTTCAAACAATTCAGAGTCTTTCCTGAACTCTTCTGCTGTTGTTTGCATATATTTTGAAAATTCTTCGTCTTGCGAAGCCTGATACCCAATTCTTTCTATTCCAGCAGACGTTGTAAACATCCCTTTGAACATCTTGCGGTAAATTGCATCTATGTCTCCACTTGAAGCATTGACGTTCAACGCTCTTGTCAATGCCCTTGTTTCATTTCCTGTTGAAAGCATTGTTGCTATAACACGATTCCTAACTGGCTCAACTATGCTCCCTGCTAAATATCCTGTAAATGTCCCCGGCCCGAAAACAACACGGGGCGAAGGACCACCACTCGGACCTTGAGACTTTATAATATTCGCGTTGTAAACACTAGCGAGATCATACATTTCTTGAACCTTATCCTCGCCCAATACAACCTCCATTTTTTTTCTGTATGGTGATTTTCCACCGGGAGCATCCAACGCCCTTACAAATTTTTGTGTATCAAATAACGGAGTAAAAGGAGCAGTAGCAGATGGTTCCCCACCAGGAAATTCATCTAACACGCTTTTCAAGAAGTCTGTTTTGAAGAAGTTTCTAGCCTTTGCACTTGAACCACCTTGTGATTTCGCGGCATAATTAGAAAGTTGCGCCATCATGGTTTTTGTCTGCTCGGTTGTAAATCCGTCAGACAAGATTGTTCTAGCGATTATTTCCGGGTCTAATTTCTCAAAGTTGCCTTTAGAGGCAATTTTGTAAACTTGAGAGTTTAGTTGGTTTTCCAGTTTCTTTTCGTAAATAATTCTGTCACTGATGCTTCGCAAAACCTTTCTTTGTGTGTCTTGATCCATCAATTGACTCATTTGACGAATATCATCAATGGTAATGTTTTTGCCAATGTTTGATACCTTGCCTGACAATCTATTAAGCTCGTCCAGTGAACGCATAAGCTGAGGTGCGTCTTTACCAAACAGGCTGTTTACGAACTCTGGTTGGTATTTTATTGACTTAACGCTTACGCCGGGGGTGTTAAACCCAAGATCACGGAAATACTGCTTTTGAAGCATTTCTCTAACTTGTTCACTGGCCCCAGCGAGAGCAGGATTTTCTGATTCGTATTTTGCCACGCTTCCAAGAAAGTCCTCAATTCGCTTTGGATCACGCATTAACAGGGAAACTGCCTCAAAAGGTGTTTTAACCAACTCGCCTGCGTCATTCTTAAGAAGTTCACCCATTGTGCCGCGTGTGAGTTTCATCCTGGCGTCATAATCACCAACTGTTTTATCAAAAAGGTCGCCAAGGTTGATTGGTTTCCCAGCACCATCCACTGTTTCGTATGAACCATATACTTCACGCCGGAATGCTGACATCCTATTTGCAATGTCATTAGCAAACTGTTTAGTGGTGCTAGCTCCTGTCGCATCATCAGGCCTTGCGTCACGAAACACTCTTATCCAAGCATCAAATTCTGGTGCAGTAATTGGCCTTGCAAGTTTTTCAAGCTCGCGCATTTGTTCCAATTGAGCTTCAGTCAATGGTTTTTTTTCTGCCATTTCTTGCATTTTAGCCAAGCGTCTTGGCGCGTCCACCTTGGCCTTTAAATTAGAAAGCGCATTGTTTATGCTGCTATTGCTGAATGCTCCACCCTTACTGGCGTCAGACGCCATTTCTTTTACTTCAGAATAAAGAGTCTTAGCGTCAATTTCAAATCCAGCTTTTGATGCACTGGTATTAAACGTATCATATGCCTGATTCTTGATTTTAACCGCAGCCTCTTCGGCCATTTTCCCAAATCCTAATATCGTATTTCCAAGCTGCGTTTTATCACCGGCTTTTGTAGCAATTTCATTAACATTTTTTGTTAATGCGTCAGCGACAATTGATTGCGGTGCATTTTGTGCCTTGGCAATACTTGATACCAATTCAGCTCGGTTTGCTTCAACGGATTTTGCAACTTCGGCATAAACTTTTGAATCAACAGGAGCAGCATTTGTGTATGAATTGAAAATATCACGAAGTGCTTGTTGGGTTTTTTTCATCTGACCAACAAAAGCCGCATTTGGGACTTGAGATGCAAGTTCAGATTGTCGCGCAACCCCTTGGGGTCCAGCAATAACACCAACAGGAACAGTAATTTCCTTTCCGGTAGTTGCGCTCAATCTATCTGCGGAGCGTCTTAAGTTGTCAGCAAAATCATTTGCCAGGTTAGGAGCAATTCGTGGAGCAAGAAATCTTGATGTAAACCTGTCAATCCCGAATCCAGAAACAACGGAGACAGCTCCTTCAGTTCCGTTTCTGGCAAATGCGGGCATAAATTCCGGCTTAATTCCAGAAACACCTTCAATGGCCATATCCAATGCGGTCCCCACTCCAGTTCTTGCTGTACCGGAAGCAACAATAGCAAGTGTAGGGCTTTTTGTCGCAGCCAAGGTTCCTAGCCCCGCAGTTATTTCTGCTGTTAATTTGGGTACCTCAGTTACTGACGCACCTGCAAATCCTAAAAGTCCTTTGAACTCGGTAGAGAATGCTTTCCCGTCAGGCTTTCTAATCAAGTAATCGACATCTCCATCCATTTCAACAGGGAAAACTGAATCAGGTCCAAACTCTTTTTTAAGGTAATCAAGGCGACTGTTGCCATCAGAAAGCGCACCCAAAAACAACTTTTGAGTATTGGACAACTCGCTTTGTGTGTTGATGTTTTCAACAGGCAATCCAGATACAGTAGAAAGAAGTTGCTTTTTTTCTTGGTCAATTTGCTGCGGTGTTTTCCTGACAGATGTTGGCGGCGGCATTACAGGAGCATACATTCCAGATGCGACTGGCGGGAATGTTTGTATCTGGCTGCCTGTTTCAAATTTATACCCGCCACTTCTTAATGCTTCTGTTGAACCTGCAACTTCCGCGACTTTTTGCTTTTCTTCACGATCAACAATTACGTCGTAATCGTTTTGTAAACGATCAATTGCTGCCGTCATTGAAACAACATCTTGCTTTATTTTGCTGGCACTGGCTGAGTCTCCTTCTTTGTCGGCTTGTGCTAAAGATGCTAGTGCGCTTTTTCTCTTGTCAAACACCGTCTTGATGGCTTGACCGATACTGCTTTTGCTTTGAGACAAATCTTGATTTGTTTCATTTTCCATATTTGTATCCTTAATATCTATCAAGTAGATTTTGTTCTTCTTCCGTTAAGCCAGTTACAGGCTTTTGGGTTGGCTCTCTAGTTGTTCTTATTCTAATTTGCCCTCTGCTATCAAGAAAATTTTGAGGCCTATTTGATTGAATAAAGTCAAATTCTTGTTGAGTAATTCTTCCTTCTTTAAGTTCTTTTTTAACGAAATTTTCGTCTCCGTAAATTGTTTCATATTGAAGGTTTTGAAGTCGAATCAATTCCCTTTGGAACTCTGCTGGGCTTTGTGCGTTTTTAAGAGATGTAGCAGAATCCTTTAATATCTGAATATCTTTATCAGATACGTTCCCCAACGAACCACCAGTAGGACTTGCCTCCCGAATTGCTTGCAAAGAACCAAGTGTTAAACGTGAACTAACTCGGTCAATTACGGCTTTGTTTTCGGCTTGTTGAGTAGTTGGGATTCTTTCAGCAACAATCCTTCCGGCAGCCCCGGTTACACCCTCAACCATGTCTTTAGTTCTGTCTTCGAGGAAATAAAGGTCCATCATGTTTTGATCCACGGAAACTTTTTTTGATTGTTCCGCTTTTTGTTCCCTTTTTTGCGCTTGAGTCAACTCTCCTTCAATAATCTCAAAAGCACCAGTCTCTGGATTGAATCTTGTGGTTCTGCTTGCTTGTGGTTGTCCATAAGTAACCTTTGCATTGGAAATTCCACCATCTGGCAGAACATCTCCTGAAACCTTGCCGCCTTTTGCAATAATATCTTGAACTTGCGCTGGAGAAAGCAAAACAATTTCTTGTTGTTGTTGTGTTGATTCACGATAACGAGGACCAACACCAAGTTGCGCTCCCGGCTTGGGAGGTAAAACGCCAGGCTCGTCACCCATGCTTACCCCCATTTCAAATGGAACTCCGTTTTCATCTGCTTCCGTAAGAAGATCATCTGACAGTGGTTGTAGAGTTTCGTCTTGTGGAAGTGCATTTTGTATCATTTCTCCGATTGGAATAAGTTGACCGCTACGAGTCCTGCCCATTTGAACAACTTCATCACCACGGTAAATGTTTTCAATGCCAGCAATTTCATTTGCACTTCTTTGCTGCTCTTCCATTTGCATAGCCATTTTTTGACTTGCAAGTTGGGCGTTTTGTTGTTCAGCAAGAAGTCCGCTACCAATCTTCAGCGATGTTTCAATAGCTTGTGCCGCTGCAAGCCTGTCGCTTAACGGGTTGTTTTTATCACCAAGGATAAACATTGCCTCTTGTGCCATTGGAGCAAGTGAAGGGAAGCTGTCTGAAATAGCCTTGGCTACAAGCTCAGCAGACTTTACTTGCTTTTCCTGTTCGGCTTGTTGTTTCTTAAATTCACCGAACTGTTTTCCGATGTCGCCAATATCAGCACCGAGCTGCGCCATGCCCTGCCCTTGGATTGCGCCAGCCCTTGCAAAGCCAGAATAATCCTGCACGAACATGCGCGGGTCGATACCTGCGCCAAGCATTTGTCCTCTTCCGTATGTAGCCATATTATTTAATCATTTGGAATCCCAATTTTGCAACACTTCCCCCAATGCTTCCAATTGCGTTGGCAATTCCAGCAGACCTTGCTGCGCTTGCCTGAGCATTCGCCATGCTTGCATTAAGTTGGTTTTGCCGTTGCACAGCACCAAGGTTCAATGCAGCATCCGGCGAGAATAGCTGCGGTGTGCCTGCGCCAATCGCGCCCAATCCAAGTCCAAGTTGCTGCTGTCCGGTCTGGTATGACAGTGGCTGGCTGCCAAGCATTGAGAACCCAGGCTGCGTGTAGAACTGCCCTGCCATGTTGAATGCTTGTTGCTCTGCCTGTGCCGCCTCCTGACGCTTACGGAACAATGATTGCTCGCGGTTTAGCACCTCTCCAGCCACTGATGCGTTGCTTCCAAGCATACCCCTTGCGCCAAATGCCTCCCTTGCCGCCTGTGTCGCCTCACGCTGCTCTTGAGGGTTTAGTCCGTAGGAAGACTGCCTAGCACGCATTGCCTCGCTTGTAGAGGCTCCTACGACGCCTGCTTGTTCTGGCGACAACGCTTGTGAAACACCCCGCGCCATCCCGGCTTGTTGCTGCATCGACTGCAACTCTGCCTGCCTTGCTGCTGCCAGTTGCTCTTGGGACTGTTGGGTGGCTTGCTGACCAAGGCCAAAAATCCCTTGTTGTCCGCCAGCACCTTGAAGGAATGCGGAAATGTCACCAAGATTCAATCCTTGGAACTGTGGGCGGAATTGTTGCTCAAATGACAACACATCCGGCATTGTTGCCTGATATGCAGACAGCAACTTTCTGATGTCTTTTGAATAGTTTGCTTTAGGAACTTGTACGCTTGTTGATCCGCCCATTGTCTTGTTATGTTAATTGTGAGAATATACGCTTCATTCGTTCTGCGCTGTAGATTTTTGGTTTCCTATCTTTTAGTTTGAAGCCGCGACGGAACGCAACCAGTCCATCCCAATCGGAGAATGCTGAGAGTAGCTTTCGCACGCTTCCTCCGTAGTAAGTGACATAGAGACAGTCAGAGTCATCTTCTTTGGTTGGTGTGTCGAGGTCAGTGCTCCTGCAATGGTATGCAAGAAGGATTGCGTCATTTCGTGAAACAACAAATCCATGCAGGATGTGCCACATGAATTGTCCGTGAAAGTCTTCTCCAATTGAGGAAAACTTTTGGATTGCTTCGACGATTCGCATGTTTGGTTCCATTTCATCGTATTACCATGAATGACGCTTGGTCTGGATTGGTTGAACTGCTGCTTGCGTCTCTGAATCGCAGTCTGAATGTTGTGGTTGTTTCAGTAAACCCAGCTTCAAGTATGTTTGCAAATGCTTCTGACATGCAAACAACAGCATAGTTGGCATCCGGCAGTGCGGTTGTCATAACGACATCGTAAACACCTGAACTTACCCTTGTAACGCTGGTAACATTGCCACTGGCATTTACAACGCATGCGCCATTGCTGCCCTGTCCTGCAAAATTGCCCCATGCACGGACACCAAAAACAGGTGCGGTTCCAGTTTGCGCTCCATTTAACTTTGCAGCAGTAATGTTTGCATCGGCAATCTTTGGGGTTGTTACATTGGAATCAAGAATTTTTGACGTTGTAACCGAATTGGACGCAAGTTTAGCCTCTGTAACATTGGCATCTGCTATTTTTGCGGTTGTTACGTTGGAATCGGCAATCTTTACCGTAGTAACAGCACTGTTTGCAATGTTACCAGTCTGGATTGTCTTAACCTCAAGCCTTCCGCTGCCATTTACCTGGAGTGTTGCATTATCTGTGGTGCCAGATGAACCAGAAACAAACGTGGCCGCATCAACCAAGTTGTTTAACTTGGTGCTTGTGACTTGATCTCCGTCAGCAAATGTCTGACCTTTGGATAAAATAGGCATAATTAGAATTGTGAAATGGTTTGTCTATTGGTTATTGTGGCATCAATCGCAATTGAATTGACTTTGGGCCGTCCAATTGGCTGTGATCCTGACGTATTTGAAGAAATTGTCAATTGTGCATACAATCCCCTTGGGTTTCCAAGGCGCATACGAAGGTTTGCAGACTCATTTGGTGGCAAATCCTGACCAATAAGATTGTTAATGCGCCCAACTTCATACAATTCTGCGTCTGGGTCTTCAGTGGAGAAGCTAAATACCGCATCGGTGTTCTCGTCGCTGCCTTGGCATTGCACTTGGATGGCGGAAAACTTCTTCCTGTCGTATGTTCCAAGCATAAAACCACGCGATTTAAGCTCGTAATCCACATTGTAGGTGGCAGAACTGCCCACCGGGTTCAAGGAAACCACATCCACAGGTGTTTCGTTGGCATTTGCTTCATGGATGCCGCCTTGATCGTTAACGTAGAACAATGAATTTCTAGCTCCAACCTTACCGTAGTGGATGTCAACGATATTGAACTGCCCACCACCGAACGTATCCACGGACTCCCACGCTTTGTTAAGCATATTGTAGATTAAGATTGTGTTGTTTCCGATGGCATCGTCTGCTCCAGCTTCGCTGTCAATTGGCACTGCAATGTAGTATCGGTTGTCGTAATACATCCCGACAGACTTGTCTGCTAGTCTCTTGTTGATTCGGTCAATAAATGGCTGTATTGCTTTGGACAGTGGTTCGCCAGTCCCACGAAGGTTGTAGTCATTTTGGAACTCCACTGCATACACGCCGCTATCCGAAAGAAAGAAAATAAGGTTTGCAAACCCAACAATGCTCTTACGAGCCAAGCAACCTACTTCCCTAGTAAGCTCTGTGACAATTGTGTCTTCCAAACTACCTTGAGTCTTGTTGACGATATGGATGCTATTGCGGTTAAACACAACCAAGTTGTCTTCAGTAAATGAATGAAAACCAACAAGGAAATCGGCAATGCCAGCAGTAACTTTGAATTGACTGTAAATCTGGTCATAGGTGTCACCGTCAAGAATGTCTGACGCAAGAATCTCGTCACGCTCCTCCCTGTCTGTGTATGTGGGGGAAGCCGTTGTTCCACCCACAGTATACCAATAAGGAGTCCACAAACGCCTCTGGAAGTAAGATGCCCAAGGAGGCGCAGGCATGTGGGTAAATCCACCGCCAACAGAAAACCTGCCGCCAAACTCAAACACATCTGAAGACGATGTGTTGTAGTCGCCAACAGGCGCATACCACTTGATTGTCGTGGAGCTTGCTTCAACAACCTGATAAGTTCTTCCCTCCATAGTGGACAACACGGCAGTGGCTGCCTCGTAAATTGTTACAAAGTCACCAACTTTGATTGTCGTATTACCAACAACAGTAGCCTGAACAAGACCACTCACAACATCAACATCCTTCGCCTGAATACTGAATGTTTGAGGCTGGGTATAAACACCACCAAGAACCTTGGTAAAACCGGATGCTTTCATCAAGGCATTAGTAACACCGTATGTCTCATTTGCAGAAGTTAATGCAAACGTAAACGTGTCGGCACTCGCAACAGTCACCGTCCTCAACCCGTTTGGGTTTGTTCCAGTAAATGTTAGCCCAGACAATGTTACCTTGTCCCCAGTAATTAACCCATGGCCCGCAACAGTAATCGTCACCGTATTCGATGCCAACGCCGCAGCAGTGATAACCCTGCCGCCGGGAATCCACTCCCACGACTGGTTTCCACCGCTGCGAAACAAATACACACGATCAAACGCTTGTATCATGTTTACTTCATCGGAAACAATTGTTGCGCCAGGATACGGCAAGTCAATCACAGTGTAGTCGGTCAAATCAACACGCTTGGCAGAAAGACCAGTTGCCATAATAATGCTCTCATCATTGTCGCTGGTTGGATCACTGTAAATGCAAGATCCCAAAATCTTAGTCACAGCATTGTCCGTCAACTCTGTAATAACTTTGTCATCACTTCCGCCAATTGTAAACGTCTCGTTTGCTCCAGCCAACGGATACGTCAACGTGTTAACATCTTTAACTGATATTAAATAAATACCATTAGGGTTTGTCGTTGAAAATCCAAGTCCTTTTACTTTTGTCCAAGCAGGAATACCATTAGAGCCAGTCACCACGGGTGTTCCTGTAGCTGGGGAAGCAGGCTTCCACGCATCAGGGTTTGTCACTGCATCCCATGCGCCTGCCGGAACAAGTTCGGGAGACGCCACGTTAGCAGTGGATGTCCATTCAGCAGTGCCTTCCTTAAAAGAAAGCACCCATTTATTGCTTTCTTCAAAAGTCACAGAAGACACGCTATTATCGTGGTCTAATGAAAAACCCGGTTTCCCCCGAAAAATTCCAACATAGGGCAAAACAGGAAACACAACAGGAGTAGTCCCATTGCTGGTTAATGTGCCTGTAACAGTCATCGTCTGGTAATCAGCATCCAACCCATGCCCAGTCACCGTCAAACTAACCACATCGCTAGCCAAACTAGCCGCAGTAATGTTCTTACCCCCAGCAGTATCAACCAACCAAAACGGCAACTGCAATGGCGCAGAACTACTACTCAAAGCACCACTCCGCAACACAATACCCCTGCGAGGCTGCCAGTACCCCTCTATCCTCCCATTCTTCGACAACACAACCTCACCAGCCTGCAACTGATTAGGCTGCAACCTCTGGTTCATCCCCACAAACCCACCGTCACCATCCGTGAGCAATGAATCATCAAACCCGCCATATGACCGATACTTCGACATCAAGCGTAATACGCAATCACCGTTCCACTCGCAATCTGAACCTTGCTAAATACCCCACCAAGCCCAATACCCGCCAACAAAGTCTTGTTATCAAGATTGGAAATGTCCGCCAAATTACCAGCAGTCTCACCAGTGTCAGTCAACAACACGCTGTCCTCAATGGCCTGAATCCACCTAAACGAACCAGTAGCAGAATCAGCCCCCGTAAGAACTATCCCACCCATCTGACCCTGCAATTGATATGAATCTCCGCGTCCCATAATCGTAGTAAAGTTAATCACAGCCAAGGCACACTCTCCCCGGCAACACCAACCCAACTACCATACCCACACCCACATGTCAATCCCCAATTGTAAAACTTTTGAAGGGGGGGGGCAATAATCCCCAATTGCAAATTTTACGAAGGGTAGGTTAATCAATGAGCATTTTCATTATCCCCAGTCGCGCAACCCCCTCCCCCCCCTATCGTGACTATCCTGGGTGATTCACTCATGATTCGTGGCTGCTGTTCGAGCGTGCATGATCGCGTGAACACCGCTTGTGGATTGAAACGTACGTTTGAGACATCCGTTCCAAGCGTGTGAACGTGCCGACTCGGTGCTGTCCTGGGTGCCGGCTGTCCTGTGCGCCGACTGCTGTCCTGTGCGCCGATTGTGTTGCGAGTTTCGATTCAAAGCGCGACTTGAGATCATGCTCGATCATGCGTGGATTGTTCCATGCTGTCTTGTGGCTCGTCCTGGTGGCTTGTGGCGCGCTGATGTCCGGACGCAGAAAACCCCGCCTAGCTAGTGCCGGGCGGGGCGTGATGGAGTGGTGGGTTTACTTGCTAGCCTTGTTTTTTTCCGCCTGCCATATTTCCTCCAGCTTGAACGCAGTCTGGACGCGGAACCAATTCCCCTCGGAATCCTCCACGATAAAATCCGCAATGCCGTTTCTTTTGATGATCTTTGTTATTGTTTTCATCTTGTCTTTTTTTTGTGTGCGTGTGCTGCGACTGGCAACGGGGGGGAGTATGGCGCGGAGCGGATGACACGCAAGATTTTTTTCATCTTTTTTTCGGTGTTCATCCGCGCATGTTCCATCGAGTATTGTTCGTTTGTACGTGTTCGTTTGTACTAGCGTACTTTCGGGCTGCATTCCATAACCTAATCATTAGGTACTAACCTAATCATTAGGTAATATTAGGCGGTTATTTGTTTTTTGTGGGGGGTTGATTGATTTTTGAGGTTATTTTTAAGCCTATTCCCAATGCTGATTTCCAATGCTGATTTTTAAGCCTATTTTAAGCCTATCCCATCAAATCGAATCAAATCGAATATAAATAACTCTAGCTAGTTTGCGGCTGTCAGTGTGAGGCGGACAATCTTATGCAGGGACTATAGCTTATTGAGGCGCATGCCGCGGGCTAATCGGGGCATCACTACGTTCGCCCCTCCGTCCTCGCTACGCTGTGGATTGTAATCACCCAGCCGAAAACTTGTCAAGCCGGGATTTGAAACTTAGTACAGGCTAAGTTTATTAGGCAAGGATGCGGATTTTTTCGGTGGATTTTTCTCTTTCCGTCATAACCGCTTGGAAATGTGCCGCTTGTGGACTAAATTCAATTCATTCGTTTTTTGCTCTTGCGCGGGGGTTCCGGCATGCTAATTTTCACCCGTCCCGCACGTTGCGGGGCATTCACACCGAACCGAACCACAGAAAACAAAGACATGAAAAAAACATTATCCACGTATGAGATCGCCGACGCATTAAAGCGGGACGAGAACGCCGCTTGGACATGGGCCGGGGCGCAAGCCTTGGCGGAGTATCTTGAGGAATACGAAGAATCCATTGGGGAGGAAATGGAATTGGACGTTGTCGCCATCCGCTGCGATTACTCGGAATATTCCAGCTTGCAAGACTGGGGGGAAGAGTATTTCGGCGGATGGAATGAATTGTGCGATGAACTTGGGGACGATTACCGCGGACCTCTTGATGACGAAACGCCGGAAGAATACGCGGAGAGATTTGATGATGCCATCCGCGCCCATATTCATGATAACGGAACGCTCATCGAATTCGATGGCGGGATTATCGTTTCTTCGTTCTGATTTTTCGCCCGTTGCCTCCGGGGGGGAAACTCCGGGGGCATAGGGCGGGGAATCCGCACAAAACACTAACCACAGAAAAACATGAATCATATATCCATATCGTTTGCCGGGGATTACCGCCCCTTGCACATAGAAAGCCAGGAAATGGCGGATTGCGTGAAATCGGCAATCTCCCGCTGCAATGATGAGTCGATCGCCGGAGACATAAAGCGTTTGTGGGTTGATTGGAAACGTCACGCCAAAGCGGGGTTGTCATGCGCGTCACTAGGGGCGGATGCGTCCCGCTATTCGGTTGTAATGAGGCGGGGACAGCGTGATCCTTGGCTTGACAATCTGACAGGTAAGTTTCCTCAAAACCCGCAGATCAAGTACTGAAAACATGAACACACACACACACACACACACAAGCGGCCCTCGGCACTTAGGGAGGAGGGCGGGAAACCCTGCCATCTACTCGCAAGACGGGGCGGAAATTGCGGAAATCCTCCAAGGTTTAACGCCGGAGTGGAGAGAAAACGCACGCCTTATCGCCGCCGCTCCGGAATTGCTCGCGGCAGTGCAGGAACTCGCTGGCATGGTAGAGGAAATGCTGCCGAAAGCTGGGCCGTGCAAGTGGGGCATGTTAGCCGTTGAAAATGCCCGTGCCGCAATCGCCAAGGTGGAAAGGGGGGAGGGATGAATTTGAAAGACAAACTAATTTCCGCCGCCACCCGATTTGATGAGAGGAATTCAAGGCGGCGCGGCTGGAACCCCTATGCCTTGGCTCAATACTTTGCCGTAATCGACAGCATTTGCAATGCGGTGGATAGCGGGCTGAGCGTGCAATCCGCCATCGCAAGGTTTACCAATGACAGATTCCGGGACATTTTACTTAAAGCTGCCGGGATGGAAAGGGGGGCGGAATGAACCTTGAACCTTTAGATAAATGCGGCGAAACGCTATTGATGCCGCAGGATGAAAAGGCACGGAGGCGGAGTAATACCGCGCCAAGCGGAAACCCGGGAATCGCGGCGGAGGAACTAGCGCAAGGGGTTACGCTCGAAAGGCTTCAATCCCTTCCCGTCCCGGTTTACGCTTATCAGACGCAATTAACAATCCATGGTCAATTCCCGCCCGTTTCCGGGCTTTGCGCGGGCTATAATCTATTGACTCGAAACGCGAACGGAAGCCTTGGCGTTCGCTATGCCGGGATTGATGCTGGTAAAAAGCAGATCATGGCGCGGGCGTTGCGCTTGGCGAAAAGCCCTTGGAATCCCTTTCGGGACTCGCGGGGGTTAACTTTACAGCGTTGCGTTGCCAGTGCCAGTGAAGGGCGGGAACTAATCGCAGGCATCCCATCCGGCATTTACGGCGGGGCGGGGTTATTCCGCT
>Ga0207942_1000057_pt1 | contig 31014 bp, 45 predicted proteins | sample LakMenEpi12Oct12_FD_150687 | JGI IMG/M metagenome (GOLD analysis project Ga0207942, IMG submission 150687) | Freshwater microbial communities from Lake Mendota, WI - 12OCT2012 deep hole epilimnion (SPAdes) | ecosystem: Environmental > Aquatic > Freshwater > Lake > Epilimnion/Euphotic zone ... | reverse complement strand
CTACGGCAACCGGCTTGGCAACACGTCGGCCGCGGACGCCTACTCGTACCGTGGGCGCGGGGCGATCATGCTCACCGGCAGAGCCAACTACGAGGCCGCGGGCCGCGACCTGGGGCTCCCGCTGCTGGCCGAGCCCCACCTTGCCGCCGAGCCCGCGATCGCCGGGCGCGTCGCCGCGTGGTTCATCCGCCGCGACGTCCTGCCCCACGTCTCGGACCCGACGGCCACGCGCGAGGTGAGACGGCGGATCAACGGCGGGTCGATCGGGCTCGACGAGGTGCGGGTGTTATTCGGCCGGTGCGTCTCGTCGCTCGGCATCGCGGGGGTGCTGTGACCTGCGCGCGCGTCCGGCGCGAGCGTCGCCAGGTCGCCGCGTGGCTGCGGCGCCTCGCCGACACCGCACCCGACGCCGCGCGCCCCGCGCTCCAGGCCGCCGCGGACCACGTGCTCCTGGGGCTCCACCTCGACGCCCCGACGACCGACCGCCGCCTCGTGGGCGTGCCGGCCGCAGACCTCGGCCGCCGGCCGTCGTGACCGGTTCGGGGTTGCGCGGCTCGGGCTCCCCGCGCATCGTAGGCCCATGGACCCGACGCTGCTGACCGTCACCTCGACCTCTGGCCTGCCCGACCTCGTGACCGGCCTCGCCGCCGCCGTGGGCGCCCGCGACTGGCCCCGGCTCGCGGGGTGGATCGCGCTCGCGGTCCTCGCGCTCGCGAACCTCGTCAACCCCCTGCGCTGGGTGTCGCCGCCCGTCGCGCGGCTCGTGATCGTCTACGCCATCACCGCGATCGGCGGCGCCGCGGGCTCGCTCATCGCCGGCGCGGCGTGGACCGGGGCGCTCGGCGCCGCGGTGACCGCGTGCCTCGTGGTGCTCCGCACCCCCGGCGCGTACGCCACGATCGAGCGGAGCTACGACGAGGTGCGGCCGTGACCGCCGCGAGTGTCCTGGCGGGCCTGGTGCTCGCCGTGCTCGTGAGCGTGGCCGTGGGCGTGGCGTGGCGGACCGGCCGCCGCCGCGGTGTCGCCGACGTGCGCGAGGCCGACGCGACCTACCGCGCGCACCTGGGCACCGTCGACGCCGACAGCGAGGCGCAACGCGAGCGCGAGGTGTGGCGCGCGCAGACGGCGCCGATCGCCGACGCCGACCTCGACGCCGAGATCGCGCGCCTCGCCGCGCAGGCCTCGCGCCGAGGGCCGCCGTCGTGATCGCCGCGCTCGCTTTCGCCCTCGTGGCGCAGACCTGCGACGCGCGGCTAGCCGAGGCGCGGGTCGCCGTCGGCGAGTCGATGCGCGAGCGCCGGGTCCTCGAGGCCCGCATCGCCGACCTGGAGCGCCGCCTCGCCGCGCGCACGAGCACCACCGCCCGCGAGGTGGTCGTCTATTGCCCGATGCCCGCGACGCCCGCCGCGTGCGCGTGCCCCGAGCCGCGGCCCTGGTGGCTGGACACGCTCTCGCACGTGGGCGCCGGCGCGCTCGGCGCGGCGCTCGGGCGCTCCGCGTGCCCCGGAGGTGCGCCGTGACCGCCGCGCACGACATGGCCCCGCGCCTCTACCACGCGGAGCACGGGATCGAGATCTGGCACGGCGACGCGCGAGCGTGGATCGCGGGCCGCAACCCGCGCGAATTCGCTGCGCTGGTGACCGATCCACCCTACGGCATCAGTTACTCGTCCGGCATGGCGAATGCGCGGCCTGGCATCGTCGGGGATGAGGACCTGTCCTTGCGGGACGACCTTCTTGCGTGGTGGGGCGAAGGCCCCGCGCTCGTGTTCGGCTCGCGCCGCAAGGCACTCCCCGAGGGGACACGGATGGTGCTTACCTGGGACAAGGGTGACGCCGTAGGCATGGGCGACCTGTCGATCCCGTGGAAGCCGTGCACGGAGGAGATCTATGTCCTCGGCCGCGGATTCGTCGGGCGCCGTGAGTCGTGCGTCCTGAGTTTCCGCCCGCCGCCCGCAAACCAGATCAGCACCCGTCGGCGCCAGCACGCGCACGAGAAGCCCGTCCCGCTGATGACGCACCTGCTGGCGCGGTGCCCGGCCGGGACGATCCTCGACCCGTGCGCGGGCTCGGGTTCGACGCTGGTGGCGGCGCGCGAGCTTGGCCGTGCAGCGGTGGGCGTCGAGATCGAGGAGCTGTACTGCGAGATCATCGCGGACCGGCTCCGGCAGGGGATGCTGCTGTGAGCGGCCCGCGCATCGACGCCGCCGCGATGCCGCGCACCCGCCCGACGGCCGCGGTCGCGCGCGCCTCGTGGCTCGCCACGCACGGCCCGTCGCTCGTCGTCGTGTGGGCGCTGCTGGCCGTCGCGCTGCTCACCGGCGCGTCGGCCGAGGAGGGCACGTCGGCGTTGCTTGAGCACGGCGGCGTGGGCGCCGTCGTTGGCGCCGTGCTGACGTGGGCCTCGACCTACCGCGCGCGCCAGTCGCAGGCCGCGCGGCTGGAGGCTCGCGCCGACGAGGCCGCGGCCCGCGCGTCTCGCGAGGCGGCTCGGGCGCACGAGGAAGCGTACTCGGCGCTCGGCTCCGCGATGCACGGCCTCCGCGCCGAGCTGACGCAGATCCGCGACGCGCTCGACGCGGCCCGCGCCGAGGCCGAGACGGCGCGCGCCGACGCCGAGCAGACGCGCGCCGAGCTGCACCGCGCCGAGGCCGAGATCGCACGCCTCCGCGACCGCCTGCGCGCCACGGCCGACGCCGTGCTGACGCTCGACGTGCGCACCCGCGCCTCGGTCACGCCCGCCGAGGGGCACCGCATCGACCTCGAGTCGAGCGACCCGCGCACGCGATGACGGTGGCGTCGGACGCGCCCGGCATGGGCCGATGACGATTTCGTAAGACGGTGTTGACATAGCATCCGAGGCGCTTTATACCTCGGTGCATGACGACGACGAACAACACCGACATCCTCTTCCTCCACGTTGCCCCCCGCTCGCGTCCCGAGGACCGCGACCTCGCGGGCGAGGGCAACATCTTCGCCACCTACGCCAAGGCCGAGAAGGCCGCCGAGTCGATGAACGAGACGTGCCCGCTCGGCGGCGACGAGTGGGTGGTCTGCTTTGGTGGTCGCTCGGGGGACCTCGCGAGGAGCCTCTTCGAGAGTGCGGTCGAGACCGAGCAGATCGAGCGGGTTCGGGCCGCGCACGCAGCGGCGACGGGCAGCTTCGACGGGCCGTCCTGGGACGTGCTCAAGGATCTCCGCGTCCTCGACGACGACGCCACCGATGCACACTGGGACCAGACCCAGGAGGACGGTGTGACGTCGTACTTTGCGGCGGGCGACGAGGCGTCCGATCGCTACCAGCGGCACCGCGCGCGGCTCGCCGACGCGATCGCGGACCGCGACGTGGAGACCCTCCGCGAGCTCGCGGACGAGGAGGTGGGCGACATCGAGGCCAAGGCCGAGGAGGCCGAAGAGGCGGCGCGCGAGGCGATCAATGCCGCCTGGCGCGGGGCCTGGGACGACGCGGTGAAGGCCGCCCGGCAGGCCGCCGCCATCGAGCGCATCTACGGTGACGCCCCCACGTGGGGGCCGTTTGAGGCCGCGGTGAAGGCCGCCAAGAGCCGGATCGAGGCGCTCTGATACCGACGACCCGCGCCAGGCTGCCCGAGGCGACTCGGGCGGCCGAGCGCGGCGCCGTCGGCGCACGCGAGAGGAGAACGACGACATGACGACCAACGACACCCGCACGCTTCAGCAGATCACAGACGCGCTTACCCGAGACCAGATTGCCGCGCTCATGGCCGAGGCCGGAGCCGTAGGCGACACGATCGCAGTGGCGATGTGCCGCCGTGCGCTCGACGGTTCGCAGCGCGCCCTTCGCAGCGTCGCGCGCATGATCGCGGCGCGGCCCGAGCGGCTGGCTCTCGTCGAGGTGCGCTCGTGAGCGGGTCGGCGCTGTCGACCTGGGTCGAGCCCCGCTCCATCGCCGACGCGCGTTCGCTCGCGGAGGCGATCTCGCGCTCGGGACTCGCGCCTCAGGCGGCCCGCTCGCCCGAGGCGGTGATGGTCATCCTCGCGCAGGGCGCCGAGCTGGGCCTGCCGCCGATGGCGGCGCTCCGGCAGATCCACGTGGTCTCGGGCCGCGCGGTGCTGTCGGCCGACCTGATGCGGGCGCTCGTGCTTCGCATGGGCGGGCGCATCCGCTGCGTGGAGTCGACGCCCGACCGCGCCACGTTCGCCGGCGCGCGCGGTGAGGAGCCGGAGCAGAGCATCACGTGGACGATGCAGATGGCGCAGCGGGCGGGCCTCGTGGGCAAGGGGCTGTGGCAGCAGTACCCGGCCGCGATGCTGCGCGCTCGGGCCTCGGCCGAGCTGTGCCGCCTCGTGTGGCCCGACGTCGTGGGCGGGCTCTACACGCCCGACGAGATGGGCGAGGCGCGGGACGTGCGCGTCGAGGCGGCCGTGCCCGTCGTCGCGGAGGAGGTGGTCGACGGCGAGGTGGTGCCAGTCGAAGCGCCTGCGCCGAAGCCGGAGCCCGCCCCGGAGCCCGCGGCCGCGCCGAAGAAGTCGCCGAAGGCGAAGTCGCCGCCGCTGCCGCCGCACGTCGGCGCGCTGTGGGCGACCGCGCAGGAGATGGGTCTCACGGCCGACGACATGCGCCAGGCGGCGCGGGAGGTCGGCGTCGAGCCCCGGGCCCTGACGCCGGAGCAGTGCGCCGAGATCGTCGCCCTGTGGCGGCTCCACGCCGCGGAGCGTGCGAGATGAGGGCGGGTGACACGATCGCCTGGGTCGACGGCATGAAGAAGTTGGCCGGCGTCGTCGACCGCGCGGCGCCCGACGGCTGGCACGTCTACACCGGCGCGCTGGAGCCGCGCTGGGTGCCCGCGGCGTCGATCCGCGCGCCCGACGGCCTCGACGAGAGCGTGGCGCTGGTGCTCCGGCATCGGCTGCGCGCTCGAGACGCGGCCCCGGCGCCCGTGCGCGAGGCCCCGGCGCCCGCGCCGCGGCGCGTGCACGTCGAGGTCGAGACGTGGGTCCACGTCCCGGACACGCGCTGGTGGCTGGGCCGCTCGGCAACCGGCGCGTACCTCCGCGACGACGGCGACTCGATGCGCGACGTGACGCGCTCGCCGTCGCTCGAGTCGGGCCTCCAGGGCCTGCGCCGGTGGAGCGCCGGGGGGCTGCTCCGCGCGCGGGCCGTGCGCGAGCTCGACCACGACGCGCGCCGCGAGGTGTGGGGCGGGCGGCCGGACGTCGCCATGCAGATCGTCGAGGTGGTGCTGTGACCGCGCTCGACGAGATCGACGCGCTTGACCCCGTGTGGGCCGAGCCTGGGCCGACGTGCCGCCTGTGCGGCGACGTCGGAGACGACACGTGCCCCGCGTGCGGGGCGATCGAGGTGAGCGATGACGACGACGACGACGACGGCCGCTGACGCGCCCGTGGTGGCGCCCGCGCCGCGGTGCCTGGTGGTGACGCTGCGCGCCGAGGGCGGGGGCTCGTGGTGGTGGGTGCGGTGGGTCGACGGCCGATGGGTCGACGACCTGCTCCCCGGCCAGACCCACGCCTCGGCGTGGGTGCACGAGGCTGACCTGCCCCGCGACGCCGACCGCGTGTTGTACGTGCCGCAGCCTGGGTCGTGGGCCGAAGACGTTCGCACCGCGCGCACGATGGCGGACCACCGCGACGCGGTGCGCGCGTACACGGGCCGCACGCCCGCGGTCGACGTGTTCCACGAGGTCACGGGCTCATGGCGGACCGTGACGCGGCCGAGCACGTGGCACCCGGCCAGCAACCCCCGGCGCCTCGTGCGCTGGCCGCGCGCGGGGTGGCGATGAGCGCCGAGGTCGAGGCGCTCCTGCTGCGCCTGGAGCCCGGCAACCGCGCACGGTGGTGGGGCCTCGCGCCGACGCCGGACGGCCGCTCGTGGCGCGTCGTCGAGCGCGGCGCGGGCACCGACGGCGAGATCCCGCGCGTGTGGCTGGTCTCCCTTGGCGTGCGCGCGGCGGAGGAGACCGACCCCGAGCTGCGGCTGACCGCGCGCGTCGAGGCGTACCGCGCGCGGTGCCGCTCGGCGACGCGGCGGGTCGCGGTGACGGTCACGCCGCTGACGACGGTGTCCGTCGAGGCGTGGATCGAACGCTTGCCACGCCCCGGCGTCGAGTGGCCTCGGGGGCGGCTGACCGGCCTCCGGGTGCCGACGTCGGTGCGCCTGACGCCGGAGGCGGTCGCGCGCGCCGAGGCCGAGGCAAGGCCCGGAGAGTCGCTGGGTGACACGATCTCCCGGCTGGTGATGACGGCGCGCTGAGCGCGCGGAGGAACGACGATGAGCACGAAGACGACGGACGACCTGATCGTGATGCTGGCGCGGCGTGCGCGCCGAGCGCGGCGCAAACTGCGGGAGGTGGAGGCGTATCACCGCCGGGTGGCTCACGGCGAGCTCGCGCGCCTCGCGCAGGAACTGGAGGCCGCGCGGCTGGCGGTGCAGGACGCCGACGAGCGGGCGGATGCGCGGGAGCGCCAGTTGGTGCAGGCGCGCGATGAGCGCGACGCGGCCCGCGCCGAGCGCGACGAGGCGCGCGCGGCGCTCGCCGAGGCCCTGACCCGCGTCGAGGCCCGCGAGGAGGAGATCCGGCGCCTCAGCAACCGCGTCGAAGCCGCGGAGCGCACCGGCCGGGTGCTGTACGAGCCCGCCCGAGGTGGGTCGTGAGACCGGGCGAGCGACGCCACCGCGGCGCGATCTCGCGTCGTGCCGTCGGCGAGGCGCTGGAGATCGAGGCCCTGGCACGGGGCTACGACGCGCACGTGCCGCGGCTTGCGCTGCTGCGGCGATGCCGGGAGCTGCGCTACACGCCCGAGATCGACCGCCTCGAGGCCGTCGTCCGCGAGCTTCAGGGCGTGGGCGCGGTGGAGGTCACCGAGGTCGGCGTGAGGTACACGCCCGCGGGCCGCGCATGGCAGGGCTCGGGGTGGCATCAGAGCGCGTGGCGGGCGCTGGAGCGTCGGGCCGAGCGGGCGCGGGAGGTGCATGATGTGCTCACTTGACGATGGGGAGCGGTGCGAGGTCTGGCGCGAGACCGAGCGCCGCGCAAGGAAAGCGCACACCTGCGGCTCGTGCGGGGCCCGCATTCCGGCTGGGGATAGTTACGTCCGCCACTTCTCGGTCTTCGACGGCGACGTGTGCGACGTGGCGGTGTGCTCCCCCTGTCGGTCCGCACGGGCTGAGTTCCAGGCCGCGCACGGCGCGGTTCTTACCCCAGACATGACGATGGAGATGTTCCACGAGTGCCTTGACTCATTCGGACCCGAGGACTGCACCCCCGCCGAGCGCCGCGCATGGGTAGCGAGGCGCGACCCGTACGAGGCGCGGTGGCGAGTGCTGCTGGCTGCCATGAAGCGCCGATGCTGGCGGGCGGGCGGGCGCGAGCAGGCGATCGCGCGTCGGCGTGAGGTCGCGGCGGGGCGGGCCGAGCGGGCGCGAGGTGTGGCATGACCGCCCGGGTGATAGTGGCGATCGACCCGAGCGCCGAGGCGTCCGGCCTCGCGACGCTCGACCCCGACACCGGCCGCGTCGAGGTGCGCACGATGCGCGCGCCGCTGCGCGACGCCGACCGCGCCGAGGCGCGGGCCGTGCTCGAGGCCGCCGTCGCGGGGCGCCTGTGGCTCGCCGCCGTCGAGCGGCCTCTGCGCGGGCGGTGGGCGTTCGCGTCGCCGCCGACGGCCGCCGATGCCGCTTGGCGCGCGCTGCTCGCCGACGTCGCCGCAGCGTGGCCGGGGTGGGCGCCTGAGGCGATCGTGGCGCGGCGGACGCTGCCGGTGCTGCGGCCGAGGCCGTCGGACTGGCGCGCGCCGCTGGGGCTTCCGACGCGGCCGCGCGAGCGGGCGAAGGCTGCGGCGCTGGCGATGGCGCGGCTCGCGGTGCCAGGGCTCGGCGACGACGACGACGCGGCCGAGGCGGTGTGCCTCGCGGCGTGGGCGGCTCGCCAGGCGCAAGCCGGGGCGGCGCAGTGGAGGCCGGCGCTCCGCGCGTCGAAGGCGCGCAAGGCGCGTTGACAGCCATCGCAGCGATGGCATACGAGGTGGCTATGCAGCATCGACGGAGACTCGCGGGCGCGGAGACTCAGCCGACCACCGTGCGGCCGACCGTGGCCGAGCACGCGGCGTGGGTCGAGGCGGCCCGCGCCGAGCACCTGAGCTTGAGCGCGTGGATCGCCCGCGAGCTGGCGCGCGCGAGCGCGGCGTCGGCGCGGCGACGGCGGGCGGCCGAGCGCGAGACGCGAGGTGCGGCGTGACCTGGCTCCACGTGGAGTGCCGGGTCACCCGTGACCCCGCGGTGCTGCGGCTCCGGCGCCTGCTGGGCTGCTCCGGCCCCGCCGCCGTCGGCCTCGCGGTGACCGTGTGGGCCTGGACGGCCGAGACGGAGCCCGACGGTGACCTGACCGACCACGACCCGGCCGACCTGGCGGATGCGTGGGGCGTCGGCGTCGCGACGATCGGCCACCTCGAGACCGCGGGCGTGCTCGTCCGGGTGGACGGGCGGCTCGTCGTCGCGGGGTGGGCGACGCTCACGGTCGGCTGGCGCGAGGCCGAGCGCAAGCGCAGGTGGCGGGCGAAGCAGGCCGCGAAATCACAAGAGAATTCGGACGGGGGACGGACGCGAGACGGACGCGAGACGGACGGGGGACGGACGCGTCCGTCTGATACGAGCGGAGCGGAGCGGAGCGGAGCGGAGCGAGAGGAGATGGTCTCACCTCCGAGGAGAGATGTACCCGAGGTGGCTTCGTTGGATCCTGCCCCGAGCGCGCCAACGCAGCCCGAGGCCCCGCCGCTGGTGCTCGCGGTCGCGGAGCCGTCGCCGTCGCGCTCCGCGCGCCGCCGACCGGCGAGGGCGCACCCGGAGGGCGAGGTCGACCCGAGCGACGCGGAGACGCCCGTCGTCGTCGAGCTCGCGAGCACCGCGGGCCCGGTGCGGCTGCGGGAGGCGATGGTCGCGCGGCTCGCCGCTGCCCACCCCGCCGTCGACGTGCCGATGGAGGCCCGGCGCGCGGCCGTGTGGCTCGACACCCACCGCGCCGAGCGGAAAACCCCACGGGGCATGGGCGCGTTCCTGGCCTCGTGGATGGGCCGGGCGCAGGACCGGGGCCGAGGTGTCGGCGCGAGGCCGATCGCGCAACCTGACCCCCGTGGAGCGCTCGTGGCGCGGCCTCGGCCGGGCGAGGTGACGGCCGACCTCGGGCGGCGGCTCGAGGAGGCGCAGGCCCGGGGGCTGGGTGACGGCGGGTATGCCGCGCTGGGGGTGCTGTCGGCGGAGCGCCGTGCCGAGGCGCGGGCGCGGGCGGCGGGAGGTGGGTCGTGACGGCGCGCAAGACGGCGCGCAAGGAGTTCGATTTCTACCCAACGCCGAGGTCGGCGGCTCGGGTGGTGTTCGACTTCTTGGCGAGGCAGGACATCGAGGAGTGCCCATCGATGCTGGACCCCGCGGCCGGGGACGGGGCGCTGATCCGCGCTGGGCGCGACTGGCGACCGGAGGCCCACTGGTCCGCCATCGAGATCGACGGCCGTCACGAGGGCGCGCTCGAGGAGCACGCGGAGTTCGTGCAGATCGACAACGCCCTGACCTGCGAGTGGCCGTGGGACACTCACGTTGTCGCCAACCCGCCGTTTCGAGAGCTTGACGAATTCTGGGCGAAGCTGAGCGAGCACCGCATCCGGCACGCGACATGGTGCGCGATGTTTCACCCGGTCGCGTGGTGGTCGGCAGAGAAGAGACGCCATCTTGCGGTGAGGCCGGACTTCATGCTCGCGCTCGGCTGGCGGCCGAAGTTCCACCCGCAGGCCGGGGCGGCCCACAAGCCGATGCAGGACTTCGCGTGGTCTGTGCTGGCGCCCGTGGCCGAGCGGTGTACGCGGTGGGAGCGCGTCGAGCGACCCGACGAAGTGCCGCAACTGACGTTGCTGCGGGGAGGTGGCCGATGAAGCGCATCGGTGACGTGACCCCCGACGCGCTCGCGGTGCTGCGCGAGGCGCGCGAGGTGGCGCCAGCGCGGACGGCGGCCGAGCTTGAGGCCGAGGTCGCGGCGGTGCGGTGGGTCCGCGACTGCGCCACGGCGCTCGGGGGGCGGTGCCCGACGTTGCTCTACGCGACCGACGACGAGCACCTGCGCACGTGGGCGCGGGCCGTGGTCGACGCGGCCGGGACGTACGAGCCCGACGACCTGCTGGCGGTGCTGGCGCAGTGCCGGTCGGGCGTCGGCGTCCCGGCGCGGGTCGAGATCGCCGACCTGCTGGGCCTGCTGCGGGGGTCTCGAGCGGCCCGGGGGCGGGTCGCCCGCGACGACGCGGCGCTTGAGCGGGTGCGCGGCTGGCGGCGGACCGAGGGCGCGGCGGCTCGCGACGCCTGGCGCGCGGTGGGCTGGGCTCGGGGCCTCGGGCTGCTCGACGGCGCCCCGCTGGCGGCGGTGATCGAGCGGGCGGCGTCGCCCGACCCGGGCGCGGCGCTGGCGCGGACGCTGGGCGCCGAGCGCGGCGCGCAGGTGGCGGCGCTGGTGCGACTCGCGGGGCAGGTGCGCCAGGCGCTGGAGCGGGTCGCCGAGGCCGAGCGGGCGGCACAGGCGCGGCTCGCGGCGGCGGAGGACGTGGACGAGCGGCGGGCGGCCCGGCGGGCGCTGGACGACGCCCGCGCCGATGGGCAGCGTATGCGACAGGCGATCGAGGCGCGCGCGGAGGCGCGGTGCCAGGCGATCGCGAGAGGACAGACGACGTGGTGAGCCACGAACAGAGGAGCGACAACATGAACCATCAGACGCGATTGACCTACAAGCACGAGGAGAACCTGGGCACATGGACCGAGGTCCCGATGGGAGATGCATCGTTGGAAGGTCTGGACGGTGATGTGGCCTGTATCGAGGGGACCTGGCGCTGGAGGATGCACCTCGGGATGGGGTCGTGGAAGGCCGGAATCGTGAAGACCCAGGAAGCGGCGAAACGTCTTCTCGAAAGAGAGGTGATGCATTCGGCTATGTTGGAGGCCTGGATCCGAAAGGCGACTATCGACGCGGCTACAGTCGCAGCGCAAGATTTCGCAGACCAATACGTCTCGCATCTTCGGAAGCGCCGACCCAAAACGGCCGCCCTGCTGGAACATGTCCGCTTCACCGCGTTCGATGCCGAGAACATCATCGGCACCGTGCAATCGGCGTGGGAGGACAGCGTCTTGAACGGAGAGGACATGACGCAGTTTCTTCAGAGAGACATCGCCGATTGGTTGGGTGTGGACAGCATCGACACCCTCAGCATCCACAAGGCCTGACGCTGCATCGATCGGGAGGAACGACGACATGATGACGGACGAGGAACGACGACAGGACCAGGCGCGCGTGGTGCGCGAGATGGTCGGACAGGTGGAGCGCGAGGCGAACATCGGCGCCATGCTGATGGCGCTCGACGTGGCGGCCTCGCGCGAGACGGCGCTCGGCGCGGTGCATCGGCGCATCGCGTGCGAGGCCATCCGGTGCCCGGACGACGAGGTGCGCCAGACCGCGGCGCGGGAGGCGTTCCTGGCGTGGGGCCGGGCGCGCGACGAGGCCACGATCGCGCGGGTGCGGCTCGACGTGTTCCGGTCGATGGTCGCCGACGTGGCGCGGGGAGGTGGGTCGTGACCGACCGCGAGACCATGCACTGCCTCGTCCAGCTGACGAGCGACGAACGGGCCAGCCGCGCGATGCAGGCCGCCGACCTCACGGCGCGGCGGGCCGATCTGGAGCTCGCCGACGCGCACGAGCGCGAGAAGGCGAAGGAGGACGCCACCGCCCGCGCGGTCGAGATCCGGCGCCTGGCGCTCGACGCCGCCGTCGCGGCGAGGGCTGCGGCCTCGGGCTACGGGCACCGCGAGGTCGAGGTGCGGTGGGAGCTGGAGGGCGAGCACATGATCGCGAGGCGCGTCGACACCGGCGAGCGGGTCGGCGCGCGCGCGGCGACGGCGCAGGACCGGCAGGTGACGATCGGCCAGGCGCTGCGCGAAGAGCGCGTCACGATGCGGGTCGAGTACCCCGAGGGCGCGCTGGTGGGCGACGCGTCGAGGCTCATCGAGGGCGCGATCGAGCGGGCGCCGAAGCGGTCGCCGAGGAAGCGCCGCGATGGCTGAGCACAACGAACTTGCGCCTGACGAACTGCGGGCGATCCGGCAGGAGCACAACGCCCGCATGGCGCGCGTCGCCGAGGCGCGGGAGGCGGCCGACCTCGTGCGGCGCTGGGACCGCAGCGGCCGGCGCTCGGGCGAGGCGCGGGAGGTGCTGATCGCCGTGGGACAGGCGCTGGGCGTCATCGCGCGTGACCCGCCGCGCGAGGCGTGACGCGCGTGGTACGCTGAGACATGGCCGCGAAGAAAACCAAGCGCCGCCAGGTGAAGGCCGCGCACGCGCGCGAGGGGCGCCGCCGTCCCCCGGGCGTGCCCGAGTCGGAGATGGTCCGGCTCCCGCCCGACACGCGCGCCGAGCACACCGCGGGGCGCCCGTCGCTGCTCACCGATGCCGTCGCCACGACGATCTGCAGGTTCCTGCGCGGCGGGATGTCGAGGGGCGGCGCGGGCGCCAAGGCGGGCGTCGACCGCACGACGATCGCCGAGTGGATCCGGCGTGGAGAGGGGCGAGAGAAGGACCGGCCAGGGAACGAACGATACGCCGCTTTTGCCGCTGCGGTGCACTCGGCGGAGGCCGACTGCGAAGAGGCCATGCTCCGTCGGTGCCTGGATTCGACTGACGGCCGCGTCCAGCTCGCGCTACTCGAGCGCCGCCACCGCGCCGACTGGCAGGCGAGCCAACGTGTCGAGGCCGCGCTGAGCGTCGACACCACGTCGCTCCGCGAGATGGTCCAGCGCATCGCCGACGCCGTGACCGCGCCCGACGACGAGCCGTGAGCCTGTCTCTCGCCGAGCAGATCGCGCGGATGCGCCCCGGGCCGCGCCGCGACCGCGCGATGGCGATGCTCGACGACCTGCCCGCCGAGGCGTGGTGGGGCGTGCTGCGGCGCCCGGAGCAGGCGTGGCCATCGGGTGCATGGTCGACGTGGCTCATCTGCGCGGGCCGCGGGTGGGGCAAGACGCGCACGGGCGCCGAGGCGTTGCGCGAGGCGATCCGCGATCTCGGCTACCGGCGCACCGGGATCGTCGGGCGCACCGCGGCCGACGTCCGGGACACGATGCTCGAAGGCGTGTCCGGCTTGCTGAAGCTGCCGGGCGAGTTCCGCCCGCGGTGGGAGCCGAGCAAGCGCCGCCTGACGTGGCCGAACGGCGCGATCACGCAGACCTACTCGGCCGACGAGCCGGACCAGCTCCGCGGCCCGCAACACGACCTCGTGTGGGGCGACGAGGTCGCGACGTGGGACCGAGACACGTGGGACCAGGTGTCGCTTGGTCTCCGCGTCACGCACGCGCTCGGGCCGCGGGCGATCCTGACGACGACGCCGCGCCCGCTGAAGTGGCTGATCGAGATGGCCGCCGAGCCGACGACGCGAGTCACCGTCGGCGCGTACAGCGAGAACGCCGCGAACCTCGACCCCGAGTTTCGGCGCCGCGTCGAGGCTCGGTATGCGGGGACCGCGCTCGGGCGCCAGGAGCTCGACGGCATCCTGAGCGCCGAGCGACAGGGTGCGCTGTGGACGCGCGCGCTGCTCGACGCGGCCCGCGCCGCCGAGGCCCCGCCGCTCGTGCGCGTCGTCGTGGCCGTCGACCCCGCGGTGACCGCCACCGAGGGGAGCGACGAGACCGGCCTCGTCGTGGCGGGCGTCGATCGCGCCGGTCACCTGTGGGTGCTCCGCGACGCGTCGGGGCGCATGAAGCCCGAGGCGTGGGCGCGCCGGGCCGTCGAGCTGTACCGCGAGCACCGCGCGGACCGCATCGTCGCCGAAGCGAACCAGGGCGGGGACATGGTGGCCGCGACGATCGCCGCCGTGGACCGCGCCGCCCCCGTGCGCCTCGTGCACGCGACGCGGGGCAAGGCCGTGCGCGCCGAACCGGTGTCCGCGCTGTACGAGCAGGGTCGCGCGCACCACGTCGCAGCGACGCCCCGCGCGCTTGAGACGCTGGAGGATCAGCTCTGCTCGTGGGCGCCCGGCGACGCGCGCTCACCCGATCGGCTCGACGCGCTCGTGTGGGCGGCGACCGACCTCGTGATCGCGTCGACCGCGGTCGGGGCGATGGTGCCCGCGTCGAGCGACACGGGGCGCGACGCGTCGCCCTGGGCGCGGTAGGCTGGCGCCATGGCCCCGCCGCGCTCCGTCGCCCGTCGTGACCGCGAGCTTGCCGCCCGCGCTGCCCCGCTCCGCGCCGCGCTCGTGGCGTGGTCGCGCGCGTGGCTGGCCCGCCAGCGCCCGCTGATCACCGCCCGGGGCTACGAGGCGACGAAGGCCCGCGGCGACGTGTCCGACCTCGCGCGCCTGCTGCGGCTGTTCGGGCTCGCCCGGGCCACCGACGCCGCGGGCGAGGAGATCGGCGGGCTCATCCGCGGCGACCGCGCGCCTGCGCTGGCCGAGGCCGGGCGGCTCGTCGCCGGCGCCACGCGCTGGGTCGACCTGGCCACCGAGATCGAGGGCACGATGCGCGCGCGCCTGGCCGATGCCGTCGGGTCGATCATCACCGACGCCGCGGCCCGCGGACAGACGGTCGGCGACGTCACGCGGCGGCTCGCCACCGAGATCCGCGCGGCGCCGCGCTCGGCCGAGGACGACGACGAGCGGGCGATCCTGTCGTGGTCGCGCGCCGAGACGATCGCCCGGACCGAGATGGGCCGCGCGGAGAACCAGGGGCGGCTGGCTGCGTACGAGGCGACCGGCGTGGAGGAGCTTGAGTGGATCGCGTACAGCGACGGACGCTCGGGCGACCGCCACCACGAACGGCTGGACGGCGTGCGCATCCGGCGCGGCGAGACGTGGCGGACGCCGCTCGGCAACCGGCTTCGCTTTCCCGGCGATCCATCGGGGCCCGTCGAGGACACGGCCAACTGCCGGTGCACCATGCGCCCCGTGCGTCGGTGACGCGGGGGCCTCCGTCGGGCTAGGGTGGCGGCGTGCGCGACGTGACCTCCGACCTCCACCAGCCCATGGGCCTGACGGGCGTGCCGCGCTCGGGCGGGACCATCATCGACGAGTACGCCCGCGGGCTCATCGGCTCGCAGCGCGCGGCGGAGGTCTACCGCGAGATGCGCGACGACGGGCTGCCCGGCGCGTTCGTGTCGCTGGTACGCCTCATTGCGGGCTCGGTCACGCTGGACGTGGAGCCGCCGCCCGACCTCGCCGACGACGCGACCGCGCTCCGGCTCCGCGACGACTGGCGCACGCGCATCGACCGCCTCGAGACGCCGCTGTCCGAGGTTGTCCAGGAGCTGCTTGAGAGCGCCGTCGTGTACGGCCTCGGGATGCACGAGCCGATCGTGCGCCTTGAGGGCGGCCGGTGGCGCACCATCGATCTCGAGCCCCGCGGCGGGGACACCGTGTACCAGTGGCGGCTCGACGACCGCGACCGACCGATCGCCGTCCAGCAGCGCGTCCGCGACGGGCGGACCGCGTGGCTTGAGATCGACCGCATCGTCCACGCGCCCATCCCGACGCACAACCGGAGCCCCGAGGGCCGATCGCTGTTCCGCAGCGGGTGGCGGCACTGGCAGCAGGCGCGCGACCTGTCGACCGACGAAGCGATCGGCGTGGGCCGCGACCTGACGGGCGTGCCGGTGATCGAGCTTCCGCCCGACATCATGTCCGCGAGCGCCGACCCGACGGCCGCGCGGGTGCGCGCCGAGTACGAGCAGATCGGCGCCCGGCTGCGCGCGGGGCGCTCGGCTTACGTGCTCATCCCCTCGGCCGAGACGCGCGACGGCAAGACCGGCTATGGGATCCGGCTGATGACCTCGGGCGGCACGCAACGCGTCGTCGCCGACACCCCGATCCGCCGCCACGAGTCGCGGCTGATGATCTCGCTCCTGTCGGAGTTCATGTTGCTCGGCACCGAGTCGGTCGGGTCACGCGCGCTCGCGGACCCCAAGATCAACCTGACGCAGCTCGCGATCGGGAGCCTGGTCCGCCGCGTGCTCTCGGCGCTGTCGTACCAGTGGATCGCGCGACTCGTGCGGTGGGAGGGCGGCGACGACCGCTATGCGCCGCGCCTCACGCACTCGGCGATCGACCCGCCCGACCTGCCCGAGCTCGTCGCGCTGCTCTCGCAGGCCTCGACCGCGGGCCTCGTCGTGCCGACCGAGGAGCTGGCGCGCCACATCCTGAGCCAGATCCCGGGCGCCCCGGTGTCCGAGCCCGCGGTGCGGGTTGACGTCGCCCCCACCGCGCCGACGGGGACATGATGCGGACGACGATCCTTCTGGCCCTGCTCACCACCGCCGCGTGCGGCTCGGTCGCCGACCCGGTGACCGGGTGCACGACCGAAACGGTGTGCGCGCGCACGTGTGACACCGACCCGGGCGACATCGAGGCCTGGTGTGCGGTGCGCTGCGGCGCCTGCGAGCCGACGGACGAGGTGTTTTATCCGGGGCTGTCGTTCGACGGCTCGGTGTGCCGCCTGTCGACGGTGCCGGTCACCGAGGCGCGGCCGTCGACGTGCTGGCGTGAGCGCCAGCCGTGGCGATGACGGCCGACGGAACGAACGCCACGCGCCCCACCGCGAGCTCGGCGGCGATGCCCGAGGCCGTCGCGCTCGACAGGTCGATCACCTCGCCGGCGCGCACGCTCCGGCCCCCCGACGTGAGCGCCACCGCAGCGACGTAGACGCCAGGCTCCCGAGCGCCCGCGCTCCCCGACAGCACCCACCGCATGACCGCGAGCGCGCGGCGCCCCGCGGCGTCGGGCCGCCGCAGCGTCTCCCACGCGGCACCCAGCAGCACCGCGACCTCGCGCGCGAGCGGGTCCGCGTCGGCCGCGTCGATGCGCACCTCGGGCGACGCAAGCCCCGCGGCCTCGACGATCGACAGCCCGAGCACGTCAGCGAGGAGCACCGCGGCGCGCGGCGGCATCGTGCGGTGCCCGCTTTCGACGCTGCGCACGTGGCCCGCGTCGAGGCCGAGGGCGTCGCCGAGCTCGCGCGAGGTCATCGCCGCGGCCGTGCGCGCTTCGCTCGCGGCGCTCGCCGCGTCGGGGTCGGGGGTGCGTCGTCGTCGTGAGCCCATCGGGTCGCACCGTACCACGCGCCCGCGCGCGTCGGCGACAGTGGCGGCGTGCCTGTCCCCGCGCACCTGAGCGGCGCTCTCGCCGACCTGTGGGCCTCGACCGAGGCGACGTGCCTGCGTCTCGGGATGCCGCCCGCGCAGGCGCGCGCCATCGCCGATCGCGCCGTCGAGTGGCGCGAGACCGGCAAGGCGCGCACATCCAGCGACCACGCCGAGGTCCGCGCGCGCGTCGAGACGGCGAAGGCGGCGGGCGGAGGCCTGCGCATCTACGGCTGGGCGTCAGTCGTCGACGACGGCGCGCGGCTCGTGGTCGACCACGACGGCGACATCATCCCGCCCGCCGAGCTCGAGCGAGCGGCCGCGAAGGCGCTCGGTGCGCCCCTCGACGTCGATCACCGCAAGGTCGAGATCGGCCGCATCTCCGAGTCGATGTGGCTCGACCCCGCGAAGCGCGTCGCGCTCGGCGTGCCGCCCGAGGGCCCTACCGGCTGGTGGATCGGAGGCGAGGTCACCGACGCCGCGACCATCGCGCGCGTGGAGTCGGGCGAGCTGCGCGAGCTGTCGATGCGCTTCCGCCGCCGCCGCGTGCCGCTCGACGTCACCGCCGCCAAGGCGCTCAACCCAACCGACGTGCCGGGTCTCGCCGTGCTCGTCGACCTGGAGATCGCAGACGTCTCGCTCGTCGCCGAGGGCGCGGGTCGAGGCGTCGAGATCCGCGAGACACGCAAGAACAAGGAGACCTACAGCATGAAGATCGAGGAGATCCAGGCGGCGATCGCCGCTCTCTCGCCCGAGGACAAGGCGGCGCTCATGGCGGCGCTGATGCCGCCGACCGAGGCCGAGGACAAGACCGAGACGCCGGAGCAGGCCAAGGCGCGCGCCGAGGCCGAGGCGATGAAGGCGCGCGTGGTCGCGCTCGAGGCGCAGATCAAGCGCCGCGACATTGCCGACGCGGTGAAGGCGAAGATCGGCGAGGTGCCGGGCGCGACGCACGACGACCTCGTGAGCGTGCTCGTCGCGCTCCCGGAGGCGCAGCGCGCCGTCGTCGAGGCGATCGCCAAGGCGTCGTCCGAGGCCGCGAAGGCGCTTCAGGCGCGCCAGGGCCTCACGGCGCCGGGCTCGGGCTCGATCGCGACGTTCGACGACGCGTACATGGCCGCGAAGTCGAAGGCCCCGAAGGCCACGCCGGACGAGCTGCTCGCGGCCGTTCGCGCCGAACACCCCGACCTGTACGCCGCGCGCTACAAGGCGCCCCGCGCCTGATCTCAGGAGGACCTAGAACATGGCGACCTATCTCGTCCCCCCGAACCGCGTCACGCTCACCAGCGGAGCGGACCTCAGCGGCAGCCTCTACCGGCTCGTCGTGCTCAACACCAGCAACCAGGTGGTGCTCCCCGGCGCCGCGGGAGCCGACTGTATCGGCGTGCTCGACGACCTGGGTCCCGGCAACGGCGCGTCCGGTTCGCCGGTCACCGTCATCATCGGCGGCGGCGCAAAGCTCGAGGCCAACGCGGCGATCTCCGTCGGCGCGGACCTTGTCGCGGGCGCGACCACGGGCCGCGCGGCAACGGCCGCGACCACCGGTCACCGGCGCATCGGCAAGGCCTACGAGGCCGCGGGCGCGCAGGGCGACATCATCTCCGTCATCATCGATCGCGACGGCGCCGTCTGAGCGACCTGAGCTGAAAGAGGGCCACCAGCATGAGCGCCAACCTTCACGTCGATCGCCTGCTCACCGACCAGGCGATCGCGTACATCCGCACCAACCCCGGCGCCGCGCGCCAGGCGCTCACCGCGCCGATCGGCGTGACGCGCCTCAGCGACCTCTACCCCGTGTGGTCGCAGGCCGACTTCCTTCGCGACGACATGCGGCAGGTCGGCTACGGCGACGAGGCTCCGATCTGGCGCCCGGCCGCGAGCCGCGCGCAGTACCAGATCCGTCCGGAAGCGCTCGCCGCGCAGATCGTGTGGCAGGAGCGCGACAACAGCGACGACCCCGCGGGCTACGAAACCGGGCTCGTGCAGGGCCTGATGGGTAAGGCCATCTACGCGGAAGATCGCATCTTCGCGTCGTCGGTCATGCTCAACACGTCGTGGGCGACGTCGAACCGGCTCGTCGGCATCGCGTCGGGTCCGACGGGCCTCCAGTTCTTGTCGTTCGCGCAGACCGGCAGCGACCCGATCGGGCAGATCGAGCGCGGCCGCGACATCGTGCGGCAGCAGACGGGCGGCACGCCGGCCAACGTGCTCGTCGTGTCCGCGGACGTCGACCGCACGCTCCGCGTGCACCCGCAGATCCAGAACAAGATCAACTCGGTCATCTCGGCCAACGGCGTCATCACCGGCGCCGCGCGGCGCGAGCAGATGGCCGGGATCTTTGGTGTCGATCGCTACGTGGTGATCGACGTGTCGCGCGTGACCTCGGTCGAAGGCAACGCGACCGTCACGGTCAGCGATCTGTCGTCGGGCCAGATGTGCCTCTTCTACGCGCCCACCGGCGCGCAGATGAACACGCCCGCCGCGGTCAAGCTGTTCGAACTGCGCGGCGAGGCCATCACCGGGATCAACCAGGTCCGGCGCTGGACCGAGCCCGCGAAGCGCAGCGACATCATCGAGGTCATGGTGGGCATCGACGCGCGCGTCACGTCGAACGTCGCCGGCGTCCACTTTGCCTCGTGCCTGGCGTGACCTGAGAGGCTGACGCGATGACCTGGACCTACGACGTCACGGCCCGAACCGACCGGACCCGCGTGCGCGAGCGCGTGGGCGACGTGTCGTCGACGGAGCCGCTTGTCGAGGACGAGGTCATCGACGAAGCCCTGACCGAGCTCGGCACGGTCGGGCTCGCATCGTCGCGCGTGGCGCGGCTGATGCGAGCCCGGCTCGTGCGGCTCCCCGATCGCAACATCGAGGGCGTCAACGTCACGCGCGCGCGGCTCGAGGCGATGGACGACCTCATCCGCTCGCTCGACGCCGAGAGCGGCTACGGCGCGGTCCGCGCCACCATGACCGCGGGCGGCACGTCGCGCAGCGCGGAGATCGCCGCCATCGATGATCCCGACTACGAGCCCGTGTCCGCGGGCTGGGCTGACGAGCGCGTGCGATGATCACCGTCGAGATCGATGACGCGCGCCTGTCGGCGACCGTTGAGCGACTGGCGCTGACCGGCCTCCGCGAGTCGACGCTGACCGAGATGACGCGGACCGCGCAGGACCTGGAGGGCGAGATCTCGCGCCAGGTCGTGCAGCGGCTGACGAAGCGGCCGCGCGGCGGGCTCGCGCGCTCGTGGCGCACGACCATCGAGGTCGACCGCGACGACGTGCGCGCCGTGGTCGCGTCGAACCTGCCCTACGCGCGGATTCAGGACCAGGGTGGCACCATCTACCCCGTGCGCGCGCGCAGCCTCGCGATCCCAGTCGAGGGCCCGGGCGGCCCGCGGCCTGGCCAGGGCCCGCGGCTGTTCGGCCGACCGCTCGAGTACCGCCCGGCGCGCGGCGGCCGCGGTCGGCTCGTCGAGGTGCGCGGCACCGGCGCGCGCGCCCGCGAGATCACGCGCTACATCCTGGCGCCGTCGGTGCGAATCGAGGGCGAGCGGTACATCGACGCGGCCATCGCCGTCATCGACCCGACCGGCGCGCTCGCGGACCGCGTGGCGCGCGACGTGCGCACCGCTTGGGAGGGCTGACGCGTGGCCTCGCAGCGACACCAGGTCCTCGCCGCCGTGCGGACGCAGCTCGAGGCCATCACCGCGGCCCCGTACGAGATCGTCGTGGCGCAGGTGCGGCCGTGGTTGATTCAGCCCACCGAGACGCCGCACGGGCTCGGCGACTCGTGGTGGGTCGGCTACCGCGCCGAGGCGTCGGCGGCGACGTACTCGCACGGCCAGGTCGAGTGGCGGATGCCGCTGACCGTGGTCCTCGCCCGCACGCGCGCCATGAGCGCGTGGACGAACGCCGAGCACGACGACGGGACATCGATCGAGTGGATGCTGGAGCAGGCCTCGCGCGCGCTCGACGCCGCCAAGGCCGCGCTCGCCGGGCCCGCGACGCATCGGCTGGGCGGCTACGCGATCATGACCGAGGTCGTGAGCGTCTACGACGAGAGCGGCATGTCACCCGCAGCGCTCCGCGAGTCATCGAGCGCTGGTGATCGGATGGTCGTGTTCGCCGTCGCCAAGTTCTCCGTCCGCTACCACGAGCCACAGGGGGTCACATCGTGAACGTCTCCACCATGCGCACCGAGGCGTCAACCTCGGTCATCACCGCGACGCTCGCGCAGGGCGAGACCGCGCCCGCCGTCGGCGCGTCGGTCGTCATCGTCGGCGCCGACGACGCCACCGGGACCGTCGTCGCGGTCGCCAACAACACCATCACCATCGCCGCCAACGTGCGGATGGCCGAGCTCGTGCGCGATGGCGCGCGGGTGATCGTGGAGGTTTGAGATGGGTCTACTCGTACAACACGCGATGGGGCGCGACCTGCGCGCGTTCGCCAGCGTCCAGACCGCCTACGACACCGCCGTCCGTCCGATCGCCGCGCACGCGCTCCGTGTTCGCTCGGTCGAGTTCACGCCCGAGAACGGGCGCGAGGACCGGATGGACAACCGGCCGACGCGCTCGCTCGTCTCGCGCATCACCACGGGCTACAGCCTTGGGTGGAAGGCGACGAGCTACCTGCGCCCGTCGGGCACTGCGGGCACCGCGCCCGACGACTTCGACTTCTGGACCAGCGCGCTCGGCCAAGAGACGATCGTCGCGGGGACCTCGGTCGCGTACACGCCGAGCAACAGCCAGGCGCAGCGCATGTTCACGCTGACTCGCGGTCACCTCGGCGTGCTGTTCGACTCGGCCGTCGGTTGCGTCGTGAACAAGATGGCGTTGAAGGTCGACGGCCCGAACCCGCCCGAGCTGACGTGGGAGGGCTTCGCTCGTCGCCGCATCCTCGGCGCGCCGCTCACGCTCCAGACCGGCACGACCGGCAGCACGTGGGTGGCCACGAACAACGAAGGCCAGGTCGCCCCGAGCGTGGGCGCGCTCTACTACCAAGTGGGCGCGGACAACAGCGGGGCCGGGTTCCGCGTCGACGCGATCGGCGCGGCGAACAGCGGAGGCGCGGGCTTCACCAACGTCACCGCGGAGTCGTCGCACGGCATGTCGGCGGGCTCGCTGCTGCTGCCGTTCTTGCCGGCCGAGACACTGGCGGGGCAGCCCGTCGCGGGCATCGCGGGCTCGGTGTCGTGGGGCCCGATCACGTTCTCGCGCGACACCATGCGCGTTGTCGGGCTCGATCTCGAGCTTGACAACGCGTCGAAGGCGCACACCGACGAGGCCCTGACGCGGTTTAGCGCCGACGTCACGCTGGGCCGTCGCCGCGTCACCGGCACGCTGCGATGCCGCGTCACCGCGAGCAACGCAATCGAGTTCGTGCGCAACCTCAACGCGAACTTCGTCCCGAGCTACAACCCGATCGCGGCGACCGTCGTCATCGGCACCACCGCGGGGAGCATCGTCACGATCTCGCTCCCGCGCCTCGAGGTCGGCAACGTGTCCGCCAACGCACCCGAGTCGGACGAGATGATCGCCGAGATCCCGTTTGTCGCGCTCGCGTCCGCCGAGACCGCGGCCGACGAAATCAGCGTGACCTTCACCTGACGCGCGCCTCCGTGCTACGCGTGAGGCGTGCGCTTCACGACCATCGCCGGCACGATCACCCACACCCCCAAGATCCCGGGCAACGAGGACGGCACGCTCACCGCGGTCATCCGCCCGGCGAGCGTCCGCGACGTCGACGCGATTTCCGTCCAGCTCGCCGCGTCCGTGCCCGCCGAGCAGATGCAGGCCGAGCTACAGACCGCCGTGCTCCGCGCGCACGTGGTCGAGGTTCGCGGGCTCGAGATCGATGGCGCGTTCGTGGCCGACATCGACACGCTGCTCGAGATGCGGGACCGGCTCCCCGCGGCCGCCGCGTCGCTGTTCGGCGACCTGTTCGTGGCGGCGCTCGGCGGGCCGTCGCTCGACCCGCGCCCCTCGTCGCCGCGGTCGACCTGACGTTCGGCCGCGACCGCGGCGAGCGCACGTGGGGCTGTCGGCGGTGCCGACGCCCGGACACGTCGCCCCTGGCCGAGACCCCCGAGCCCGAGCGCCGGGCGCTGCGCGGATGCGACGCTGAGGCCGCCGACGGCTGGCGCTGTCCGCACGCGCTCACGACGCCGCGGCACCAACTCGCCGTGGGCGCCTGGGCGCACTGGCGCACGTTCCACCGCTTCCCGTGCGGTGAGCCCGAGCTCGCGCCGCGGTGGCTCGTCGAGGCCGTCCAGGTGTGCGAGGCCCGCGCCCGCACGCACGAGGCATCGACGCCGCCGAGCCCGCCGCGGTAGGGTAGCGCATGGCCGAGCAGACGCTAGCGATCGTCATCCGGGCGCGCGACGCCGCGTCCGGGGTCATGCGCGGCGTGGGCCGCAGCATCGAGGCTACGCGCGCGATCGTCGCCTCGGCGGGGACCGTCATGCGCGGGCTCGGCATGGGTGCCGTCGTCGCGAACCAGGGCCTGGAGCTGATGAAGAAAGGCGCGGAAATGGCGCGCGCCGCATACGACATGCTCATCCGCAGCGCGCTCGAGGCCCGCGACTCTACCGACCCGGGCCGTGCGGCGCTGGAGCGGTTCGCGACTTCGGCGCTGTCGCTTCAGCGCGCGGTGGGTGACGCGCTGATGCCGGTGCTCGTGGGCATCGCGAACGTGGTCCGCCCCATCGTCGAGCAGGTGACCGCGTGGGTGCGGCAGAATCGCGAGCTCATCGCGGTGCGCGTCGGCGAGTGGATCGTCACGACCGCGACGGCGGTCACCGACACGCTCGTCCCCGCGATCAAGATCGCCGCGCAGGCCTGGTACGGGGTCCAGATCGCGATCGCGGGCATCGAGGCCGCGGGCGCGTCGATGTTCGCCGCTCTGCTCTCTGGCGTGTCGTCGATACTCACGAGCGCCACGCGGCTCGCGAGCGCGCTTGGACAGGACGAACTAGCCACGTCGCTGGCGAACGCGGGCCGCTTTGCGCGCGGGCTCGGTGGTGAGTTCGAGCGGTCGGCTGACTTGGCCGCCGCGTCGGTGCTCGAGATCGAGCGCCGGATGAATGAGTTCGGCGCGACGACCGACAAGGTTGGCGCCAAGATAAAAGACGTCATCGGCAAGATCGCGCCCGCCGTTGCGAGCGCCGCCGCAGCGCGCATCGTCGAAGCGCGCCAAGCCGCCGAGGCTGCGGCCGCGCCCGTGACGACCGCGGCGGGCGAGGGCATGATGGATGACGCGCTGGTGATGTACTACCAGCGAAAGAACCAGCTCGCCGAGCAGGCGGCGCAGCGCGAGCGCGCGCTTGCCGCGCAGACGGCGGCGGCCCGCATGGCCGAAGAGCAGCGCATCCAAGGCGCCATCGGCTCGACGCTGATGAGCGTGGTGGGTTCGGCGCGCGCGGCAATCCAGGCGGGCAAGAGCGCCGGAGACGTGGCGCTTGCGACACTCGAAGCCATCGGCCAGCGGATCCTCGACAACATTATCGGAAAGGCCGTGCTCGGCATCGCCAACGCTCTGACCGGTGGGTTGCTCGGCGGCGGAGCGGGCATCTTCGGCGCGATCTTCGGCTTCGCCAGGGGTGGGTTCGTGCCCGAGAGCGCGGGCGTGCCGGGTGTCGACTCGGTGCCCGCGCTGCTTATGCCGGGCGAGCTCGTCGTCCCGCGCGACCAGGCGCGCCAGATCCGCAGCGGCGCCGCGGGGCTCGCAGCGGGTGGCGGAGGCGGCGGCGGGATCACGATCAACGTCGACGCGCGCTCGACGGTGCCTGACTCGCGCGCGGATCTCGAGCGCCGCATCCGGCCCGTCGAGGCCGCCGCGCGCTCCGTCGCGCGCACGATGGGGTCGCGCTGATGGCCTGGGCGAGCACCACCCTCGCCGCATGGGAGACCGCGGCGCTTGCCGGGGACGGGCCGCTGTTCGTTGGCACGAGCCCGCGCGACTTCGCGAACACGCCCGCGAACCAGCGATGGAACGCGAGCGGGAGCGGCGCGGACGCCGACGCCAGCGCAGCGGCCGCGCCCGCGTGGGCTGCCGCCGACGCGCACGGGCACGCGCTCTCGGGACCCGCGACGGCCGGGGTCAACTCGTGGTGGATCGCGGAGATGCTACTCCCGTTCGCCGTCGTCGACGTGCTTGCGTGGGTGGGCCTGTCGCAGGACGCGCCGGGCGCCGTCGATCACCTCGTCCAGGTGTCGACCGACGCCGCGCGCACGTCGGGCGTGCTGACGCTGGACTCGTGGACGTCGAGCGCGGAGCGGGGTTCGCGCATCCTCACCTCGCGCTACGAGGCCGACGCCAGCGGCGGGTGGCTGTTCTGGCGCTTGAGCACCGCGAGCGCATGGGCGCCTCGCGTCGGCGAGCTGTGGGCCGGGCGCCGGCGCCAGATCCAGGCCGGGCCGCGACGCCCGTGGTCGCTGTCGTCGCGCGTTGCTGGACGTTCATCGACGACCGTCACCCAGCGCGTGCCGTGGGCTGGGCGATGGGACGCCGACCTCGAGCTATGGGTCCGCGAGGCCGCGCAGGACGACGCCGCCACGCTGCGCGCGCTCCGCCGCGACACGATCGACCTGACGCGCCCGATGCTGATGATCCCGCGTCCCACGTCGGCGGCGCAGGACGTCCGCATCGTGCGCGCCACGAACGGGCTTGAGCTCGACCGCGCCGGGCCGGGCGAGACCATGGCGCGGATGCGGCTCGTCGAGCTGCCGCCGTACGGGGTGACCTGATGCCCACGTTGACCGCGCTCTCCGCCGCGACCATCGCGCGCCGCACCGCCGACCTGCCCCACTTCGTCGGACGCAACGTCGTCGAGCTCGCCACTACGGTGGCCTGGCGCTCGGCGGGCTCGCTCACCTCGGGCACCGACGTCACCGAGGCGGCCTACCCCGGGGCGCGCGCGGGCGACGGGCGGGCCGCCGAGGCGACGCGCCCGAGCACCACCGCGGCGACCCACTACCTGTGCATCGACCTCGGCGCCGTGCGGTCGTTCGACGTCGCCGCCATCATCGCGCCGTGGGCGCTCGCGGGCGTCGCGACGCTCGCGCTCGAAGCCGCCGACGACGCCGCGTTCACCACGAGCCTGACGACGCTCGCCAGCGGCCTGACGATCTCCGCGTTGCGCGCGCGACGCGTCGTGTGGACGCTCGGGGGCTCGGCGCAGACGGTCGGCGCGCGGTACGTCCGCCTTGTCGTGACGTACGCGAGCACCGGCCGCGTGTCGCTCGGCGAGCTCTACCTGGGCTCGCGGCTCGCGCTGCCCTACCGCGCCACGTCGCCCGTCGACCCGCTGGAGCGACCCGAGCGCGAGGACGTGACGACGTGGACCAGCGACACCGGGCGCACCGCTCGTGCCGCGACGACGCGCGGGCGCATCGCGGGTGACCTGTCGTGGTCGCTCGACCTCGCCGACGAGGCGTCCGCCGTCGCGTGGGCGCAGTCGGTGGCCTGGGGCCAGCGGTCGGCGCTGTACGCGCCGCGCCCGTCGTCCGAGCCGCACGCGGCCGCGCTCGTGCGGCTCGACGAGATCGTGATCGCCGAACGCCGGTTCGGCTCGCGCGACCTCGACGTGACCCTGACCGAGCACGTGCCGACGCTGTCGGCCGAGGGCCTGTAACATGGTGCTGACCACCGCGGCCGCCTGGCCCGCCTACGTGACCGCCGAGGCCGCCCGCTGGGGCCTCACGATCTCTACCTCGACAACCGCCGTGCATGCGCTCGTCTCGGGCTCGTCGCCCGTCGACGTCGGCAGCGGCAACGTGGCGGCCCCGGCGATCGTCGCCGTGCGCCCGAACGGCGCCGCCATCGACCCGTTCACGCGCAGCGCGCAGCCCATGACGCTCGACGTGTCGATCTCGCTTGAGGCCGCGCGGGGCATCGAGACCGGGACCGGCCTCGTGGGCCGCATCGCGCGCCTCTACGTCGGCGCCGAGGGTCTACCGTGGACGTCGTGGCTGCTGCGGTACGCGCTCCAAATCGCCGATGTGGCCATCGGGAGCGACGGCACCGTCACCCTGCGCTGCGTCGATCTCGTCGAGCTGCTGTTCAGGCTCAAGGTCAGCGGCGTGTGGGTCGCCGACCATCCGCGCGACGTGCTCGAGGACATCGTGGGCGTGCTGCCGGGTGGGTTCGTCTCGTCGAGCGTCCCCGCCGCGGAGACCAACCGCACGCACTGGAGCCTGACGCGCGCGGCGGCGAGGCCGTACGGCACCGCGACGGGCGCGGTCTACGACCCTCGCCAGCGGCCGACCGGGACGAGCGCGTCGATGGCGCAGCCCGCCAGCGCGTACGTCGGCGACCTGATCGCCATGCTCGGTTGGACGCTCGCGCACGGAGCCAACGGCGTCGGCGAGATCCGCGCGCCGCGCACGGCGACCGACCGCGACATCCTCGCCGACGACGTGCGCCGCGTAAGCGACATGCGGTTTGGTGAGTGGGTGACGCGGATGCGCGTCGAGTACCTGACCGAGCCGCAAGAAAACTTGATGGAACTGCTCGACCTCGACGCCAACCGACAGATGGCGGATCGAGAGCTGGATCCGCAGAATGCTCGTCGGTTCGTGCTCGCGGACCCCAACACACTCAGCGACAACGGCAACGTCGAGGCCGAGCGCGAGATGACTGCATCGTGGGCCAACGCGGCCTCGTACATCGAGGAGGGGTACACGATCCGGGATCCCGGCACCGGGACCGGGCTCGGCACGACAGTCGCTCAAGTGAGCACAACCGCAGAGCAAATCCCGCTTATCGATGCGCCCATTGGAGGCATGAGCGGATTTCGGTGGCGGGAATCGTTCAAGTTTGGTGAGTCTGCTACGGCTACGGCGATCTCCGGCGTGGTCACGTTCACTGGATTCATCTCGCCTCAGTACGTGGCCCCCTGGGCTGCGGGCGATGTCATCGCCTACTGCGAGATCCCGCAGACCGACTCCAACACGATTCACTACGCCACGGTGGTGAGTCTCATTGGCACCACGCTTACGTGCTCAACAACCGAGGCCGACCACACCCTCGGCGTGACCCAGGTATGGATCGCGCAGCATCCCGACGATCGCCCGAGCTCTGCCCGGCCGGTGTACCTCCAGACCCGCGGCGACGACGACGGCACGCCCGAGATCGTGCGCGTCACGCGACCCGGCGTGCCGATCGCGTTCCGCTACGGCCCATCGCTGTCGTCGACCGCAACGGGCTCGGTGATGAACTACCGCGGCCGCGACTGGCCCCGCGCGCTGATGGTCGACATTGAGCGCGCGCAGCTCGGCACCACGGCGACGTCATGCGGACCGCGCTCGGTCGTCTCCGACGTCACCATGCCCTACGCGATGGCGGCCGACCGCATGTCCCGGTTCGCCCGTGGGTGCCCGACGGTCGATCTCGAGCTCGCGCCGCGCCACGCCGACCTACAGGAAGGCGACATCGTGACCATCGTGTCTGCCGAGCTGTTCTCTCGGTGGCACCTGCCCGGCGCGGCGACCACCGACGTGCGGTGGGAGGTGGTGTCGGTGACGCCCGACCTCGACGCCGGGTGCGTGCGCGTGACCCTCGCGTGGCTCTCGCAGACGACGCCCGCTTACTCGGTGACGCCGACGGCCAGCGTCGACGTGGTGGCCCCGTGGGTCGACCTCGGCACGCCGCCGCCCGGGTCGTGCTACTGGCCCGCGACGACGGGCCGCCGCCTCGTCGGGCCGACGGAGCAGATCGAGGGCACCACCGACATGACGTTCTCGGTGTGGGTTCGCGCCGACCGGCGCGAGAACGGCCACACGATCGCGGCGCGGTGGGGTGGGTCGGATAACTGCTGGCGGCTTGAGATCCGCAACTCGGGCGCGCTCCGCTTCTACGCGGCGACGTCGGGCACCGACTCGACCAACTACCGCGAGACGGCGACCGGCGTGCTGACCGAAGGCCTGTGGCACCACGTCGTGGTGCAGTACCAGCAGGGCTCGCCCGCGATCGTCACCGTCTACGTCGACGGGCAGATCGTCACCACGACGCTCACCGGCACGCTCCCTACGGCGCTGCGGTCGAGCGCGGCCGCGCTGTGTCTCGGTGCTGACTCGGCGGGCGGCGGCCAGATCTCCGAGGTCTACATGACTCAGGCGATCCTGTGGGCCAAGGCCTTGAGCGGCGGCCAGGTGCTCGCGCTGATCTCGGGCTCGGGCCGACCCGCGTCGCCGCCGATGCGCGACGCGAGCAACCGGCCCGTGGCGTGGTGGCCGCTGGCGTCGTACCGCGCGGCGCTGGGCGGTGGGCTCACCGAAACGGGCACCACGCCCGCGCTCGTGTTCGGCACCGACTACCCCTGACCGGTCCCCGGCGCGCGTGCTAGCGTCGCTGGCATGACCGATCCCTCCCTCGTCCGAGCCTACCTCCGACCCGCCGCGCTGGCGGCCTTGTTCGGCGCCCTGCTGTTCTTCGCGCTCGAGATCGCGCCCGCGATCTCCGCGCAGCTCGCCGGCGTCGGCGGGCGGTACTGGGGCCGCCGCGTGACCGTCTCGACCTCCGCGTGCGTGCAGGACACGACCGACGCGGGCTCCGCGTGCCTCCTGTTCCCCGCTGGCCGCGCGCGGGAGCAGCGCTACAACCTGGCCGTCGTCGAAGCGGGCGCAACGCTCGGCGCGGGCGTCACCTGCTGCTTCACGCAAACCGCGACGGGCGCGACGGTTGGCTCCGGATGGATCACCGCCGACGTCCGCACCGGCGCGGGAGCGGCCGCGTGCGTCGAGCTCCAGGCGCCGGGCGACCGGGAGCAACAGCGCCCCGTCGCCGATGACGTTCGCGCGCGCCCCGGTGGGCGCCCCGGGCTGTGCGCCGGGTCGGTGCTGTCGGGGCTCGATCGCCTCTACCCGCCGTGCTCCAACACGGCGCTGAGCAACGCCGCCGAGTGCACGGCGCTCGGTCTCTCCGGCGCGGGCGCGCGCTGCGTGCCTCAGGCGGAGTGGACCAGCGACATGATCAACCTCGCTGGCGTCTACCTCGTGTGCGCCGCGGACTCGGGCTCGCAGCCCATCCACGTCAACAAGGAACGGGTCGCGGAGTTCTGAGGTGGGTGCCGTGATCCGCTGGACGCTTTCCGCGCTCGCGCTCGCGTTCGTCGCGGCGCTGTGCGTGCTCGCGCTCGACGCGCACGGCGGGCCCGCGCTGCGCCGCTGGGAGGCCGACGATCGGCCGCGCGCGTCGCTGCTCCCGCCGCTCTCGCAGACCGGCTCGACGTGGCCGGCGGGTTCCAACGGCCGATACGATTGGGCCTGGACCGCCGCGTCGAACGGCGCGACGCAGATGACGATCGCGATCGACTCCGCGACGCTCGCCGCCTACCCGTCGCAGGAGGGCCAGTTCATCGGCCGCGACACCACGGGCGCGCAGCAGCACACGCGCGTCACGATCACCACCGCGGGCGGCGTGATCTGGTCCATCGCGACGTCGCTCACCACCGAAGCCACGTGCACGCTCCCCGCGGGTACGTTCGCCACCTCGCAGCGACGGCGACTGCTGCTGAGCTACGACGGCCTCGCCGCGACGAACGCGCTCCGCGCGCGAGCGCACATCGCCACGGTCGATGCGGGCGGCATCGTCGGTGCGCTGTCGGAGGTGACGTGCACCTACGCGGGCACGATCCCCGCCGCGCTGACGGTCTCGACGACCGCGGTGTGGAGCGTGGGCGCGCGGTTCGGCGGCGGCGCGACGTTCGGGTTGCGCAACGTGACCGTGTACGAGATCGCGATCTGGGCTGGCCTCACCGCCGACCCGGCCGACGCGCTCGTCGAGCTGTCGCGCGCGCGAAACTGGACGACTACGAGCCTCGGCGCGCCCGACTTCCGGTGGACGTTCAACGCGGGGACGGTCACCGAC
>Ga0207942_1000050_pt1 | contig 32240 bp, 49 predicted proteins | sample LakMenEpi12Oct12_FD_150687 | JGI IMG/M metagenome (GOLD analysis project Ga0207942, IMG submission 150687) | Freshwater microbial communities from Lake Mendota, WI - 12OCT2012 deep hole epilimnion (SPAdes) | ecosystem: Environmental > Aquatic > Freshwater > Lake > Epilimnion/Euphotic zone ... | reverse complement strand
TATTCCCTTCAAATGTATACACCTCAATACCAGGAACAAAAGTACCAGGTGTTCTAGTCCCACAATTAGTACAAATGGATTTTTCTCCTGAACATAGTTGTACAACATCAAAACCACTAACACCTGTAACCACATTTATATTTTGGGTTCCAAAATTAATTCCAGCACAAGGGCTTGTTGGTAAACCTGAACCTGTAGGTGCAGATCCACCTGTCAATATAATTGGAATATTACAAGAAGGACTTAAACTTGTGGGACAATTGGCACAGAGTTGAACACCCTGACAATCTCTATATATCTTAAACTGAACACGATAAACACCTGGTGTGGTTGTACAGACATAAGATATGTCGGAACCAACAACGTGAGAAGCATTTACTTCTTTTTGGGTTACGCCGATTAATGATAATATTAATACAGATAATAAAAAAATCTTTTTTATAATCTTACCTAAAACTATTTTTTCCATACGCTATTTTTTTGTTCAAATATAAACTAATACTTTAATAAAATATTAGTTTATTAATAAAAAAATAGTGTAATAATTATTTTTAATAAAAAATAAAGTTTTTTATTACTTAGACTCTTTAATCTTTTCTTTTAATTTTCTCTCAAACTCGTGAGCAATCATCTTTGTGAACTTAACTGAAGGCGAATCGTCTTTTTCAGAGTCATATCTATATTGCCCTTGTGGTGGTCTTTTACTTCTACCTAAGTAATTTAATCCAGATATATTTGTAATACATTTGTGTCCACCTGAGTTGGCCTGAATTAAATCCCAAGTATTAATACCAATCTTGTCTAACATTTCCCTATGCTCTTCAGTTAATTCGGTGAATGGAGTTTCCATCATATCATTAATATGATCTAAAACCCCTTCTCCCCCTTCCATGGTTGTAAACTTATCACCATATAAAGCTTCAAAATCTTTAAATGTAAAACCAACACTCTCAGGAACTGCAGATGTTTCACTAACCCATTTGATTGTAGATAATGGAATTGTTCTTTGTTTTAATTGGTCTTCCCATTTAGATAAAACTTCTTGAGCGATTTCACCTAAATTAACACCTTTAAGTTCTCTTTCTTTTTTGAAAGGATTACAAGATGCTTGTACTAACCCCATTGGCCAAGCCATAATTAAAAAGTCAGCTTCAGGATTGTTCCTAAATGGTGTATACCTATCATAAGAACCTGGCTTAATCATAGAACCTCCACCATATTGAAATATAATATTATCCTCAACTTTAGGATAACCTTTCATAGTTTCTTTATATGCCTCGGCATTCTTTTGTAGTTCTTTGGGGTTTGCGGCATTAGTTTTTTTCATCCAATCTTTAATGTTTGTTAATATAGACAATAAAGATGGTTCTGAATTTTGTACTAAACCTTCTAAGAAACCTTTTTTGTTTTTAAATGCCAATAATAACTTGTTAATAACAAGACCCATTAACATTTTATTTTTTTGTAATGACTTATCTTTATCTAATTTAAAAATATAATTCACAACTTCATCAGGTGATATATCATATTTTGCATAATCTGCCGAGTCAACAGTACTGATTAATAATATATCTGAAGATGGGAATAATTCTTTTGGTGAAACTACTTGAGATATTGTTTCAACATTTGAACGAGATTGTCTAAATGATGTGGACTTGGTACCTTCCGCACCTGCTTGTCTGTCGTGGTGGTCAGTATGAATAACGAACATTGGTTTACCGTGAGCAAAGTCAACCAATACTGGCATAACATCACCAGTTGCGTCAAGTTTTTTAACCGCAAATTCTTTATCACCGTATTGGATAACATGTGAATTGATAACGTCAATACCATTATCTTCAAGGTATTTCTTCATTGCAATCGCAGTGGTTACACCATCTAAATCTTGGTGAAAATATATTTCTGCTTTAGGATATCTTTTTCTTAAGGCTGAAATATCACGTATTCCTGATTCCGTTATTCTTCCTTTCATTAATTAGTCAATTCCAAGTAAATGCATTCCTTTATCAATTATGTCTCCGTGGTCAGAAATACACTGTTTGTATATCATTTTATCTTTTGGTGTCATCTTAGTATTAGTCTCGTAACCCCATACTCCATCATTATCAACACCAATACTTGATTGATATTTTGCAATTGCTTGAGCACTTTTAGAGTTAGGTAAATTACCGATACTACCATCTAATTTTAATGATTGTCCTGCATCATCTTTAATTCCTTTTTTATTTAAGAAACATTGGATTGCGATATTAATTTTGTAATTTTCATCCTGTTCTTGGATGACTCTTTTAACGATATTCATTAAATCACCTTCAGTTAATTTTATAATTTTCTTTGCCATATTTTTACTATTATACTTAGTTTTATGATACTTGTGGAGAACCCCCAAACATTGTAGTAAAAATATTTGAGAATCCGTCTTTATTATTTAAATTAATACTTCCCATATTAAACAATGAACTTGCAGAGTTACCTGAGTTCCTATTTTTAATGTATTGGTCAATTTCTTCTTTAGATGGTGTAGTTTCAGGGGTTTGTTGTTTTGTCACCATATCTCCTTTTTCAAAGTTTTGTGCGATATAATCACTTGTTTTTGGGTCTTCTGCAACTTTTTTTCTAAATTCGGCATCATCTGATAATTTTCTTTCAAAAGTAGATAATGATGGTATTCCAAAGTAAGCTAATAAATTATTTGCCACAATAAATTGTCTAAAAGCATTTCTTCTATCTTGTCTTGCTCCAACATTCAACCACCATCTTTTAATGCCTGTTTCAGGTAGAACACCACGTTTTTCAAAATACTTAGATAATCTTTGTCCTTGGAAATAATCTTTTAATCCTGTTTTGAAACTTCCGCCTGCGATAACCTCTTTACCACCTGCCTTAATTCCACTTAAAGCTTTATTACCAGTAATCATATCTAAACCACTTCTTAATTTTGACGCTAACCCCGGACTAACTTTTTCAATTCCTTTAACTGTATTTTGAACTGCAGGTTCTTTAACGTATTTACCTAAACTACTAAACTTTTTAGCTATTTGAGGGTTTTTTGCCAAATATTCTGTTAATGTTTTACCTCCTGCTTTCATGGCCGCAGCTCCTCCTCCACTCCCTTTGAATAATTTAATAATCGGTTTAGCAATAAAATCACCAACGGTTGGGATTAACGCTATTAACATTAACGCTGCGTATAATTTTTCACCTTTATAGAGGTAGTAACATATTAAAGCAATATCAGCAATTTCTCCAACAACAGGAACAAACCCTGCAGCCATTAAAATATTTTCAAAACTAAATAAAGATTCATTAATGGTTCCTTTTTTGGATTTTTGTTCACTTAAAACTTTATTGGTGATAAGTCCCAATTGTTTTTCAGTTATTATAATTTGACTCATTTTTTTGTTTTAATTATAAATATCCATAAAACAAAAAAAAGGGTCGTTAAACCCTTTTACTTAAACTCTATTTTAGTTTGTTTATTTAAATCAATAAAATGTTGTACCCTTTCTTGTCCAACTTTGGTATAGTTTTCACTCAGTTCGATTCCAATCCATCTACGACCCAAGGTTTCCGCAGCAACCAAACTAGTTCCGCTGCCAGCGAATGGGTCGAGAACAATATCATTTTTATAAGTAAGAATCTTAATGGCCTTTATTGGAACATCCATTGAAAATGTGGCTTTGGTTTGTTGTTTTGTGTCCGCAAAATATTCCCACTGACCATAAACCAAAGACATAAATTCTTTCTTGTCTTCTTCTTGATAAACCGCTTTAGTTTTTACAGTACCATCTTCTTGTTCCATATCAACCATTTCAGCTTTCCATTGTGGTTCACCTTTAACTTTTTTAATACGGTCTTTCTTATAGGCTAATATTACACATTCTTTTGGGTTATAAATGTATGGGCTACTTGGTGACATCCATGAACCCCAAGCTGTAGTCTTACTTCTGTGTGGTGAGTTCTCATCAAGGTCAACTAACCCATAGAATTGGAACCCGACAGATTTCATCACTGACCAAAACTCAGCCATAAATAAAACCCTACCTCCTCTATCTTGAACATTAACTTCGTAGGGAATGTTTATAGCAACCCTACCATCATCCTTTAAAAGTCGGAAAGATTCAGTTAACCATTCTTTTGTCCATTCCCAATAATCAGACATTGGCATCCTATCATCACAACTATCATAATCAATACCCACATTATATTTTGGGCTTGTAACTATCAAATCAATTGTCGATTCGGGAATTTCTTTCATAACTTGTACGGAATCCCCATTGATTATGGTGTTAATAATATTTTCTAATTCTCTCATATTTTATTTTTTTCTAAATTTTGTATTTTTCTTTCAAGGTACCATAATGCTTTTTTTAGATCTTGAAGTTCTTTATCTGTACCTTTCTTTCCCGCTCTTGAAATATACTTTACAGTATTACCAAGGTGAAAGTCAAGGTTCCAAACCTCAATAACTTTAATTACCTCATATGGGTTACTTTCTCCCCCATAATGACTTGGGTGATTAACCATTTCTTTTTCTTCCATATTATTTTTTATATACTTTTAACCACATAATAATTCTTCGCGTATTTTGATTCTTCTATAATATTTTCTTCAACCAATTTATTAATTAAATTTATGGTATCATCCATTGATTGATTAAGGATGTATTTCGATATGTAATCGATATGTATGGGTTGCCTGAGTTTACCCAATAAGTTTTTGATAATTTTTTGTTCCATATTATTTTTGAATAATTTTTAATATTTCTTTCTCTGTTTTACCTTCAACAAATAAGTCATAAATCTTTTCGCTTTCATAATCTTGGAAAATAAATGCATCAGTTTTTCCATAATACTCCTTTAATCTGTTGGATTGAAGAGCAATTAAGGTATTTTGGTGGTTTATATATCTCTTATTAAATCCCATGATAACCAATTATAAAAAAAATATTACTCAGAGTCAAAATTTTTTATTTTACTAATATTAAGAATTTGAAAAATGTATGCTATAACTTTTCTTTTCATTATTGGAACTATTGTCTGTTCCATTGGAAAGTCTTGATTACACTGCATTTCAAATACAGGGAATGTCTTATAATTTTTAGATTTAACAAATGATGAATTGGTTTCAATTATTGAAGATAATGTTATGTCTTCAGGTGAATTCCCATATATTAAATTAAGAGTTGTTTTATTACTATTTGGTTGTTTTCGGTCTCTTTTTATTTGATACTCCCAAACAAATACTTTGTTTTCTTTTTTTCTGTAATAGAACACATAACCAATTCCTGAGGATAAAAAACCTTTGTTCTTTTTTAAAGAAATTTCAACACTATCAAACGCTAAGTTCCATATTGATTTGGCAAAATTAAAGGTGTCGTATAATTTGTTATTTGAATATTGAATTGTTTTGGTTAACTCATTTTCTTCTTCTTCGGAAAGTTGGCGAGGTTTTTTTGGGTATAAGTCTTTCAACATGATTTCATCATCACATGACTCGAACTTCTTGTTCGTTAATAATAAGGTATGTTCTTTTGTTAACGATTGCATGTTTGCCAAGTGTAATGACAATTCAATAAAATCAGGATATATTTCAAACCTATCAAGGCTTTTTTCGCATTTCTGTATATAGTCCAACAAGGTGTACTTGTTGTATTCAAAATCCAATGGTTCTTTTAACATCCACTCAGGATTCAATTTAAATGACATTTTCTTTTTTCTCGCCATACAGGAATAATAATTGAAATTTTATACTAATCAATCAATTCTCATAACATAAAACAATTGGTCTTGAACTCTCACATCATCAACACTTCCATCATAACGATTTAAAGTAACACCATAACCATCCTCATCAATTACACCATCAATAAATTCCCTCCTATTAATATAATCTTCCCAATTCAATCCATATTCTTCCATAAACCCTGTTACATCACGTTTGATATCATAAAGTCTGTTTTTAATTGCATTTTCAATTTCGTCTTCAGGAAAGTCTCCTTCAGGGTCTGATTCAATATCTGTAATCTCATCATTCATTTCTTCAATTACCTCATTCATCTCATCAATTCTTTCCTGTAAATCATCATCATTCTCACCATCCATTTCAGATTCAAATCGGTTAATCATAGATTCAGCTTTAGATATTCTAAATCTCAATTGTTTAATACTATCTTCTTGGTCATCCGATAACATCCTCATATCTTCATTAATATATGAATCAGGGTTTTCCCTAACATCGTCCTCAAACAAATCCTCAGCGTAACGAATAACCTCAGCTTCATCAATATAATATTTTGCAAAATTTTCGTTGAATCCTTTATAACCAATATCGTCAATTAATTCCTCAACAGATTCATATGCACTTGATTGCATTTCATCTTCATCACCCACCGCGTATCTATTATTTTCAAGATTTGGTTCGTCAATTACTTCAAAAACAGTTGTATCATAATAATCATCAGTTGGGACAATATTATAAACATCAATTTTTGTCTTTAGTTCTTCCAAAGTATCTTCCAATTCACTTATCTCATCCAATAGATCTTGTCTAACATTTTCATCATTATCATATTCTGTCTGTAGTCTTTGAATTTCATTTTCAATTCTGGCAATTTCACCACGATCTTCATTGGTGATAATCTCAACATCGTCATTTGAAGCTAACGAATTGAGTAATGCATGTGCCCTCAAACCTACGTCAGGGCAGTCAGGACCTAACTCCCACTCACCTTCCAATCTTCTTTCTTGCGCTTCTTCTCTTCTATCTTGAAGAACTCTTTGTATTCTCAATCTATCAAGTCTTTCTCTTTCTTTTTTAGCGGCTTCTTTGTCTGAGAATATTTTTATTTGTTGGGCATATTCAGCATTAAGATACTCGTCAATTGATGTTAAAATTTCATTTAATTTATTTGTATTTAATATCCACCCATTTTTAATGGTTTCATTTTTACTATCATAATAGGTTTTATCCCCATCGAACTTTTTAAGAAGTGCTACCTTATAAAAAGGATCATTGGTTGGGAGGGTTTTATCTATTATGTAAAATAATTTACCGTCTTCATTATATCTTTTAAAATGTGTATCCGTTTCAGCGGTAGTACACCATTTGGTTCCCCGACCATAATAACAAGATGACTCGTGAGTTAGTGGATTAACAACAAAAAACCTATCATCATCATAAACAACATTACCACCCTCAACCTTCTTAACATTTCTTCTTTGTCTACCATCATATTCACTTAACGCCCCCAATAACTGACCAACACTTTTGTATTGACTTAAATCAGTTATAGGTAAATTACTTGAAATCTTTTCAAACTTATTTAATGCCTCGGTAGTTTTACCGAACGTTTCGTCAAAGTTTACAACATCTAAGTTCTTACCAACCCAATCCAAATATTTTTGTGGAACTGACGCAATAATCTTATTTACATTGTCCCCACCAAATTTCTGAGAATACTTGACTTTAAAGTCATCAACTCTTCCTTCTTGTATTAATTTTAAAAAATCCATCACACTTTTATTTGATAAATATTCTTTTGTATCTATATTTCATCAAAGATAGTATTTATTATTAAGAAAGAACAATTTCAATTTTTATGAATTCTGGTATCTACAAAATAACTAACACCATTAATAACAAGGTTTACATTGGTAGTAGTGTTAATATTTCAAACCGAGAATATAAACATTTTTGGATGTTGGATAAAGGTATTCACGATAATGAATATTTACAAAAATCATATAACAAATATGGTAAAGGTGTTTTTATATTTGAAATTGTTGAATATTGTGACCCTAGTGAGTTAATTGAAACTGAAAATAAATTTATTACACTATATGAATCTAATAATCTTAAAAATGGTTATAATTTAGCATCGGTAAACGAATTTAGACGAAACACATTTAATGATGAAGTGAAAATTAAATTATCAAAATATAATTTAAATAAGAATGGGAATATAAATAAATTTTCATTAACAAATCTTGAAACTAATGAAGAATTTATATTTGAAACTTTGGTTGATGGTGCAAATTATTTAATAGAAACTGGATTTGCAAAAGGTAATCCATCTTATGTTAGAGTTAAATTATCATCGGCATTAAGAGGGGTAAAAGTAAACAATGGTTATAATGGTTCCATAAGAAAAACTATTTATAAACATAACTTTAAACTAATAAACTAAAATTAAAAAATAAAAATTATGTCAGGATGCGGATGCAAAAATAAAGGAAACGAATCACAACAGCCTACTGTTCAACAAGTACAAGCAGCACAAGCACAGAAACAACAAACAACAGAAAGTGTTAAAAGTGCAATCAAAAAGACTATTGAAAAGTACTACAATGTGAACAAGACAAGTAACTAATTGTCTTACATTTAACAAAATTATGAAAGGGGTAAAATTTTACCCCTTTTTTTGTATTTATATATTATGAATATTAATGAGTTAATTGAAATGTTTAATGAAGGTGATACTGATTTTATCAAGTATATCAACGACATTGAAACATTCCTTAAGATTGTCAATAAGAGAGGGTTATTAGATGAATTAGACCCTGAAGGAAGATTTGCGGAAGAATACCAAAATGAGTTATTATTATTTTATTATGAAACCAATAATGAGAAGTTTTTGAAATATGTCTTAAAGTATTTAGGTGATGTTGAATTAGTTAATGGTGAAGTATATTTGGTTATTGACAATCAGGGAGACCTTGCCGAATTATTTTGTAGTGGAAATAGAAACGACCTTTCAAAAGATACGGTTGAGTCACTATTAAGTGGTGAGTATGATAGTCATTCCTATGGTTGGGGTTCTTATGATTTAACTGACAATCTTTATCGTGACGTAATTGAAGAACTAACTAAAGAAAACTTATTACGCCTAAAAGAATATATTATTAAATCGTTAGAAGGTAAACAAATTGGAGTACATACCGATTTACTTGAAGATTACGCCCAACAACAGGGTCATCCTGAATATGTTATTATTGACCAATCAAATATAGACCAAGTGGTTGATAATTCAGAGACCATGAATGAACTAATGGATAACGAACTTGATGAATTAAAAGGTGAGTTATATAGTATCTATGGTTCGGCTTACAATAACGCATATGAAGAAGAATTATATGAAGATGTTTGGAGCGAACTTTTAACTTACTTTGGAAAAGGTGAATGGGTAACAAGACCACATATATACAAAAAAGATACTGAAGTTCAAAAATTTAGAACACCAATACATAACTTTGAAAGTTATATTACCGATTATTTAGGTGATAATAAAGGGTATAATCGTGGTACATTGGAATATTGGGGTTCTTATTTGAGTTTATTAAAAGATGGTATGGATTGTTTATCTGTTTACCCTCCTGATTATCCCGATTCAAGAAAAGTTGATAAAAACATCAACATGTACTTCAGAGATTATATTTAACATAGAATGATTAAGTTTATAAACATACTATCAAACGTTATATCTGAACAAAAAAGATATAAATTGTCACCTGAAGACTATACCAAACTATTGGAGTTAACTGATAGATTATGGACTTTACGTAGTAAAGAAATCCCAAGAAAGATTGAGGTAGACCAAATGGAATTCATAACCGCAGATGGTAGTGAAGGTAAAGTTAGAATATTTTTAAATCCAAGATATAAAAATTACGGTCAAATGGATTTAAACCCAAAAACAACAAGAAACCCTCAAAAGTTTGTAATGCAACTTAATCCAAAACTATTTGGTTCAAAAAAGAATTTATTTTTAACCCTATACCATGAATTAATGCATGCAACCGACCCAAACTTTACTACAAGGTCTAATGACAAATATTGGAAAGATTATGACCCTACAGTTGATGAGAAATATTGGGGTCATCCTGTTGAATTTAGATCCGTCACAAATGAATTTTTAGAAGGTTTAGTTAATGAGTTTAGAAGAAGAAATGATGGGGTAATTAAAGTTGAAAACAGGCAATTACTTTTAAAATCACTAAACAATATCCTTAACTATTTCGCTAAAAGTGAACCTTTATCAAGATTATCTTTAGATGTTATTAATAGAATAAGTGATGAAGGTTTAGAAGATACAAGAATTGCAAACTTATTAGCAAATATTTCAACTGAATATCCTGAAACAAGTGAATTTATGAATAATAAAGAACCATATTATTTAATCTTAATCAATACAATTAAGAAATTTAATCCTGATATGTGGCCAAGATTTCTAAAAATGTTATACGATTCCGTAGATGAGATAAAAGATATAATAAATAAAGGGACTTAAATTAGTCCCTTTTCTTTTATAATTTCTTCAAGTAAACACCCAATAGTTCCTTTATCTTAAAAAACTTATTTGTTTTTACAATTAAATTTATTATAATTAGTAAAACAATAAATATTAAAAACTAAAACTAATGATATTAAAGTCACCTGTTAGTAGATTATCCCTTGTAAATTTGTTCGCAGATTTCATTTTAAACCAAATACCTAAAGAAGAAGAGAGTATAATTCAAGTTGTTGATTGTTTTAACTTTTACGTTATTAAAGGTAAAACAACATATAACGAACCGTTAAACATCGGTAAACTTAAAGATGAATTTATCATAAAATTTGAAGATTTAATTGGTGAGGTAAAACTTACACATATAATAGATTTAATTGAGTATGATTCAAAGTTAAAACCATCAGAATCATTAACCTTTGCATATCATAATACTAACAATTGTTCTTATCACAACTCACAAATAAAATCATTTGAAGAAGATTCTACAGTTTCATATGATTACCGACATTTTCTAAAACCTATAACTGAAAGCAACAATTTAATTTTTTGTTCTGAATTTCCCCATGGATATTCATTGAATCAAGGTAGATTATTATATTATTATGGTAAACACATATTCTACAATATACCATCATTATACCCTGTATCCACATTGGTATTTGAAATGTCAACCAAAAAAGACGAGTCTGGTGACCAATTATTTTTAGTTAAAACTAAATTGAATGATGTTGATATGGTATTAACTTCAGCAATTCTTGATGTATTTGACTTCGATATGTCTTGGTTAGAACAGGACATAAAAAAAGTGGATTGGTCTATTGAAATAACCAACCCACTTCAGGATTATGATTTTCTTAAAAAAAGAATAAAAGATTTTATAATTTTTTAAATTATACCAACATTCTTTCTGTGACCTTTGATAATATCAAGAGCCTCAGTTAACTCATTGTAGTTTCTTTCAGGTGCATATAAAAATGATTCGTGAGAATTTTCATCACCTTCAATAATTAATAACGAAGGAATCATATCATTATTGGTTATTTCAACAAATAAATCATATTCTTCTTTATATTCATCAATATCTCTATCAAAGAACTCAATGTTTTCTTTGACTAACATTTCTTTAAAGTCTGTACAAAAAGGACACCCTTTCATTGTGTAAACTACAACACTTAAATCTTTCATATTTTGTTTAAATTATTAACCATTTCTAAAATGGCGTTTGTTTGTTTAAGTCCAATCTCTGAAAAAACCTCTTTTCCATTTGAAAATCCTTTAATTGTTGGGACACTTCTTAACCCTAATTCGGTAATAAACTCTCTGTCATTCTCTATGTTAAACGTAAATAACTCTACAGGTAACCTATTTTCTATAGTCATTTGACTTACTTCTTCAAACATAGGTTTCATCACCTTACAAGGTCCGCAAAATGTACCATAGAAATCAATAATAACTTTATTACCATTTTTAATTTTTTCTTTTAATTCTTTTGATGTAATTTCCATATTTTTTATTTTGAATAATTTTTAAATTGTTTTAATAGTTGTGTTACAAATATAGTTAATTCACTTAACTGTTGTTGTTTATAATATATTGTCATATTAGTACTACCATCGTCATCAAACAATAAGTTTAAATAAAACGATTGTTGTGTTTTATAAATTTTAGACTCAAATGATATTTTACCAGTTTCGAAATCAGAGGTTGATTCACTATAAACAAGACTCATTTTTTTATCTTTAAGATATTCGTCAAATCCTTTTTTAGGTATTAAGATTTGATTTCTAGCCAAAAAACCTTCTCTTTGTTCATAATCTTTTATTATATATGGTGTTTCCATAATTAAAAATTGTTTTAATAAAGTATATGATATTATACCTTATTTTTTTTTCATAAAAAATTTACTAAAAAACATTTCAAATGTAAAACCAAATACTATCCAATAAATAAAAATATCAATATTCTTATTCACTAAAGGAGTATAAAATGTAATTGCCATTGAAAGTAGAAACAACATTGTTGTCTTAGCCAAATGCCAAGCGTCTGTTGTCCACACTAAAAAAGTACTTGATCCAAAAAACTTTTCACCTTGATTTGGATCCCCATTTTTCCATTTATTCTTCCAAGAAACTGTTGAGTCAAAAAATGTCTCCCATTTCTTGGGTAACATCATAAACACACTTTTATTATATCGTATCGCTGATACAATAATATCCATTGCGGCATTTAAAATTCCCGCTAAAATTACTAAAATTAATGATATCATATTTTTTTTTTATTAGTTTAAAAACATAGGTCCAAATTTTGTCCCCATAATATAACTCTCAAGTTTTTCCTCAACAACTTTATCTTCTTTTGGTGTTTTACCGTTAAGCACGACACATATGTCAATCATTTGTTTTTGAGTTAATGGAGCATCCTTTCCCTTGTCTGAGTTTTCAATTGCAACTTCTCTTATCTTACCATAAAAATCTTCTTCTCTTTCTTTTGGAACGAGATTTAAAAGGTCTTTAGGGTTTGACTTAAAAAATTTGACAATATTATTTATGTATATTTCAACATCAACATTCATTTTGTTAGATTTAAAAGGTTATTAGTCTTGTAGGTCCCACATTCCACCACCCATGTCAGTTCCTCTTGCTTGTACACTTTCAGGTACTCTAACATTTGGACTTCCTTTAAGGTTTAAGAAAAATAGGTTTGGTAATTCAGAAACACACTCAGGTATTTCAGTAAGTTTTTTGTTGTTAATTAACGCTAAAAATCTTAATTTAGGTAAATTACAGATTGAATCAGGAATACTCTCAACACAATTGTCAAACAAAACCATATTCAAATCTTTAAATCTACCAATAGATTCAGGGATGGTAATTATAACATCATTCTTATCTCTGTTTTGAATTTGGAACTCTTTCAACGTTGATGGTAGATTATCAATTAAATCATCTAAACCGTAAAGTCCGATAAATTTACCAACAGCCCCGTGACTAAAACTATCAATAACTAGTTTTTCACCACCAACGGTTAATCCTTGTGCAAACTCAGGTTTAAAGAAATCTTTTAACTCAGACATTGGTCCGTTTAAATAGTTAACCAAATCAATTTGACGGTCATCCTTATCCATGAATTGATTACTTGGGAAATGGAATTGGTATCTTTCTTTTGGTAAACCTGTATCAGAGGTAACGTCTGTATCACCTGATTTATATATTACATACAAAGGTCCGTCTTTAATGTATCTCTCAAAATATGATAGGCCTGGTGCTGATGTACACCATCTAGTTTCTTTTTGATTACCACCATAGAAACAAGCTGCCTCTTTACCAACCGCTCCCTTATCTTTAATCTCAATAACTCTCCATGTTGGACCGTCAAATAATAATTTAGAACCAGGATGAACAGGTGCCGATTTTCTTTCAGATTTAGTTGTTGTCGCTAAAGTTAAATCAAAGTCTTTAACCGCATCATATAATAATGATGGAGTTAGTTTATTAATGTCCCTCATATCTTGAGGTAATCTGTTCTTGAATCTTTCAAACTTTGTAAGGTCATCAGTAACCTTATATAAGTCCTCCATGAAAGTTTCTTTAACTTGTTTTACTTCTTTTTCATAACCATTATCGCCAGGTTGTCTTTCAGTTTTTGGTAATAAATAATTCTTAATTAACCATTGAACATACTTACCAGCCTTAACTTTAGCAAGTTCTTTAGAATCCGCAGTTAACATGTTAACATTATTAGTTCTAGTAGTAGGGTCAGCATTAACTAATAAGATAAACTCATCTTTATTTAACTTTGGCTTAACCTTATTTCCTTCTTTATCTTTTGACGGTTTAGTTAACGCATCAAATAATAATTCGAATCTTGATTGTTCAAGAATAACTGTTTTTAATAACGACGTAAATTTCATCTGCGGTATTTTTATACTATAAATATATTGAAGACACAAAAGTAACTTAATAATTTAATATTAACAACTCTTCTCCCATATTTTGTTTTGTACCTTTCTTTGCTGCGGCTGCTTTAGCAAACTCTTTTTTCTCCCATCTATATTTGTCCTCAGGAAACCATTCATGTAATAAATCAAAATCATAATAAGATAAACTGAACTTACCTTGTATGTTTTTTAAACAATCTGCTAATCTCTCATGGTCTTTTCTTCCAAAATCATGATTAGAATAATAATTTTCAGTTCGATAATAGGGTGGGTCTAAATAAATGTATGTGGTTGGTGAATCATACTTTTTAATAACGTCAGCAAAATCCATATTCTCAACATCTGTTATCCTTAAGAAATGTTCAACCCATTCAGGTTTTAATAACTTATCCCTGAATGTAAGATATTTTGATTTATACTTACCTTTCAAGTCAATGAATGAACTTGTCTCAGGTTTACTACCGCTAAACACAGATGTTAAAATATAAACATACTTTGATGCCACCACATAGTCAGGGTAGTTAATTGTAAATCCACTCTCAAACAACTCTGATTGAAAGTTATTGAATTGTTCTTTATAGATAGTCGGCGTAATTTCTTCCCCAAATTGTTGACAAGGAATAGAATTAATCGCCTCCAACAATAGTGTCGGATTTTTAATACACTGAAATAAATTATAATTCAGTGGATTGAAGTCGTTATAAACGACCTTCTTAAGATTAGGGTACTTTGATAAGTCCATGTTAAAGAAACACCAAAACATTCCTCCGAAAGTTTCAAGATATGTTTCCATATCTTCAGGATAGAACGGAACTATCCATTTTCCTATTTTTGATTTTCCACCGATGTATGAGATCATATAATTACTTTTCTACAAGTATACGAAAAAAACTTCAAAAAGCAAATTATTTATAACAATTTTTGTATGGACGGCAGGACGCCTTTTGAGTGAATCCCATTTTACGACATGGAGTCTTCTCACAATATGATTGACTATATTTGCGAGGTTTCTTATATTTGTGTTGTTCTTTTTCATCAAGATATTGATATAGAACTCTTTTAATAATCTGCTCAAGTAACATAATTATAAATATAATGGAAAACTACGAACAACAAAAATCCGAATGTAAAACATGTAAACAAAAAGGACCAGGAACATTCCAAATTGGAACTATACTTTTAGGTTTTTATATTTTATTCATATCAATTTACGGAACAATTGAATTATTTAAACATATTGTTTCTTGGTTTAAATAGTCCTATCAAACTTAACATTTAGTTTTACAAACATATCTCCACCTGAATATCCTTTATTTCTCAATCTTAAAGGTTTTGAGGTGTCGAATGTTTTTAACGCGTTCATAATTAAATTTCCATCAGGATGTGGTATTGTAAATGTATCTTGTTTAACTTCCTCTAAATTTAAAAATAAATTGTAAACCAAGTCATTATTTATTTTTTCAAATCCATCTTTAGTTACCACTTCTATTTGAATAACCAAATCACCATATTCACCATTTTTAAAGTCACCTAAATCCGCCAACTTTAAATATTGACCATTATCAACACCAACAGGTAATTTAACATTTATTTCCCGAGCATTGGATTTAACTCCATTACCACCACAATTATAACATCTGTGTACTAAAGTATATCCTCTACCCCCACAAGAACCACACGCAGTTCTAATTTGTTGAGTCATAAAACCAGTTCCAAAAGCTTTAACTTGGAATCCAGCACCTCTGCAAGTATTACACACTTGTTGGTCTCCTCCACTCCCATTACATATGTCACATTTATCATCCTTAATATAATTAATAGTTTTATCAGAACCTCGGTAAGACTCTATTGGACTAACTTGAACTTTAATTATTTTATCAGGAGCTGACTTTCGTCTTTGGGTATTGTTAAATGGGTTGTTTTGTTGATTACCAAACATTTGATTAATAAAATCTTCATATGACATCTGATTACCGCCACCAGCAAAAGGATTACTCAAACGATTATCATAATCCTTTCTTTTATTCTCATCACCAACGATATCATACGCTTGAGCAATTTCTTTAAATTTATCAGCGCCATCAGGGTTTTTATCTGGATGGTATTGTATTGCGAGTTTTCTGTACGCTTTTTTGATGTCATCTTGAGTAGCGTCTTTACTTACTCCTAATATTTCGTAATAATTATTCATATATGGCAAACTATTTGGTAGTCTTATTTAAGAATAAAACAAGAAAAAAAATTATAAAGAAGTTTATAACTTTATCTCGTGCTAAAAATTATTTTAAACAGTTAATTAAAGAGTCTAATGATGTAATTTTTGAGGTTTTAGTTGAGAATGGTAAAGAGTGTAGATTTGAATTAGGATTAATTGAAATGTCCGTAAATCAATCTGCACCTGTATATATGACCGATGAGTTTGGTAGAAGTGTTAAGGTTAAGTTAGAAGATGGAGGTATGTCTATATTATCAATAAACCATTACAAAGAAGAAGATTTAATTTATGATGTTAGAAATAAGATAAAGATTACCGCCCAGGAATTTATTAAAAAACACTTAAAAGGTGATGGGTTAAAAATGGTATCAGTACTTAACAACAAAGTTATCCTACAAAAAGACGAAGAAATTGATTTATTTTCACTAAAAAATGAATCAGAGTGTACTAGATTTGTTGAGTCTTTATCTTCATATTTCTTTAAAAGAAAAAGGGGAGACTGTCTTTTTATTAAAGATTGTTCCTCCCCTCAACGAAAATATTTGTATAGTTTGTTAGAATCTAACGGATTTGATAAAAAAGTTTTATATCGTAAGTTTACGACTTATCCTGTTCGTCCAAAATAAAATGGAACTCGGTTCCTGATATATCAATAGAAAACTGTTTGTGGTATCTATCAACCTCTCTAAAGTGATTAATGACATTGGTGTACTCACCTTTAGGTAATTCAAAGATAATGGTACCTTTACCACTAAAAAGGGTTTGGACTGATTCTGCAATCAACGCCAATTTTTCTATTTCCCCAAAAGTATTATTTTTATTCTCTTCCATAAACTTAATTTAACGGGCTTAGGAAAAAGCTCGTCTTTTTTTAACCCCTTTATTTCTCTAACAATTTTTTCTTTTTGTCTATCCAACTCTCTTTTGTCTTTTAGTGTTTCACTATTGAACCAATTCAGTAATTGTTGACTCCTGTCTGTCTTGCTCATTGTCTAATTCATTCTCTAATTCTGTATCTAACTCTGTATCAAGGTCTCCCTCATCAAAATCAAAGTATAGATTCTGTAATTTATCTAAATCAGTTTTTTCAAAAGTTTGTTTTAGTTGTTCTACTGTTTGCTTAAACAATCTTTCTTTTAACTCTCTTTCTTTATTTAATTTAATTACCTTACCAATCTTAACTAAAGTGATTGACATATCTTTTTCGGCAATTGGACAAATAAATGTTATTCCTTTTGAGTTTTGATCATCAACCTCAAACCCAATAACCTGTCCTTCATCTACTATACTCTTAGGTATAGACCATTTAGTTGGGAACTTCATATCAAAACTTAGATATGTCTCCAACTTTCTAATTGAATGGATATATTCAACGAATGGTAATATTTCTTTATAAAAACTCATTTTTGTAATAGATATGTTATAATATAACTAATTGATACTCCTAAGAGGATAAGTTCCCTGTTACTATAGACCAATGGTTTTGGTTCTTTTTGTAACAGGGCACCTAAAAAATTTGTGACATTTTTTAATGACACCAATATTGTGAAAACAAATATAAAAAGATATATTGTATCAATATTATGCATTTTTTTCTGTCTTGTTGTGTTCTAAAATTTCACCTCTTAATTGTTGAAGTAATGCCTTCAACTCTTGAGCAGATTTTCTAGCTCTTGTTCCTGCGCTTTTGTTACCGCCAAAAAACTTTGTAGTATCTACTGAAAGTAATTCAGTCAACACTTTAATTTGTTCTAATGTTTCCATTTCTTTAAAAATTGTAATTGTTTATTTTAATAATTAAAAAGTAAGTTTTTTCCTTCTGGTGTAAATAGAATCAACGATTTATTCCATATTTTTTTCCATTAATTTATATAATTCTGTTAATAAATCTAAATCTGATTTAGAAAATGTTACCTCAGTGTCAAATATTTCATTTAAAAATTTATCGATTGAATGTTTTATACTAGTTTTAGATTGATTATAGAATGTGTCCATAAAAAAAGATTGGAAATATTCTTTGTGATCACCATTTAATTTAATAATAATATTTTCTTTTTTAAAGTCATTAATCATTTTTTTCCAACACCATTCAAAATGAGACGCATTATCTTCATCAGATAGCGTTATTTTGGTCTCAGATATGTTTTCTCCGAGATACGTATCCATAATAATTTTGGTTAATGACTTAGAGATATCACCATACAATTCAATTTTTTCATAATTCATATTATGAATATTGAACCATATTATAACTTCTTCTTGAGGCATTGGCTTAGTCATCCAATTAAAAAAATTCTCCATAGAATGTTGTTTCTATGGAGAATTATAGTCTAATTTTATTAAATGTGAATTTTTATTGAGTTTTTCTATTATAAGATATCAAATTTTTCATTTTCTGTAAATCTTCGTTGATAATCTTAGTTGCTTTAGCTTCTGTAGACTCCAATTGACTCATGATTTTGTTTGCTTTACCTGTTGAGCCTCCTTTAATACTTTTTAAAGAACCTGGTTGTTTTTTACCCCCAGCAATATCAACAGGTGCGATTGTTTTTTTATAAGTACCATTCATTTGTTCTGCACCATATAAATTTTCATCAAAGTTCTTTTTAAATCTTTCTCCAACCTTCTCACTTCTTTTTGAAACGTTACCTAACGCTTTACCATCTTTTCCACTTACAGCATTACCGTTTTTAGAATCACCTTTAATTTGTCTTGAAATCATTTCATCGTCTGGTTTAATTTCATCATAAACAAGATTTGTCATACCAGGATAAGAAAAAGCTTCAATGTATTCCTCAACCGCATCTGATGGGTGGTACTTCATCTCATTATGTTCTTTCTCCATGTCGTAATTACTTTGAGGGAAATCGTCAGGATTTTCATCATAACTTCCTCCACCCATATACATGTCTTTCATGTAATCTTTCATTTTCTTAACGACTTCTTTAGCATACTTGTCATTTTCTTTTTGACTTTCACCTTGAGCTTTTTCAGTTTTCTTTAAACCTTGAGGTTTATTAACACCAAAATTATTTTTTTCTGATGAGTCTTTAACTGTTTGTTCTTTAACAATATTTTCAATCATATCAATTAACTCATTCTCTGTTAACGATAAAGTATTTTTACTCTCATTAATATTTCCTAATGTTAATGCCATGTTAACTTGTTTTAACAACTTAGAATCCGCATCAGATAATTTTTTATCACCTTTAGCTTTAGACATTAAATCTTTCTTAATTGAGTTTAATTTAGTTTTAGATATTTTTTGACTTTCAGGAATCCCTAACGCTTTATGTAACGCACCTTTTTTCATGTTAGTTTTTTGAATCCATTTGTCTTCAGATTCATTAACATTATATTCTTTACCATCAACTTCAAAACTATCATCACCAGATTTTTTAGCCTTAGCTAAAGCTCCTGTAAACGCATTACCTTCTTCAGTCTCAGCTTCTTCTTCCAACCCTTTAGCAATTCTAACTCTAAACGGTTTTCCACCGAACTTATCTTTATATTGATTAAAGAATTTTTCCCCATCATTTGGTGCAAACCATCTTTGATTTTTACCGTGTTTATCCATTAATGATGGAAAGTCTTCAAACTCCTCTTCATCGTAATCAAAATCAAATTCACCTGTATGTTCTCTGTCAGATTGGTCAAACCAACCATGTCCATCATCAAATGAACCAAACATTTTGTTTCTAATTTTGTTTTTAATTTTATTATCAGCTAAACCTTTACCAACATATGTTGGTTCATTTTGAGATAATTTTTCAACTTCTTCCTCTTCAGAATCATAACCAGTGTAAATTTCTTCAACTTCTTTTTTATGTGCTTTAGCGTCTCTTAGTTTTTTAAAATCTGCGGCAGTTATCTTACCTTTAGGTTCGGCAACATCAATTTTGGACTGTTTACCACTAAGTTCCTCATCCATTTTAATTTCTTCCCATTGACCTTTTGTCTCTGTGATATGTTTAACTTTAGTCTCAATTTCTTCATTTAAAATCTTTGAGACTAATTTATCAATATTTTCTTGAAAGTTTTTCATCTTGTATTTTTTATTATAAATATCTTTATTTTATTCTTTTACCTACGTTTTCATACTCATGTTCTAAAATAGTCATGATAACGTCTTTACTAACCCCAAGTTTTTTAGCCACGTTTTCAATAGCTTCTTTAACTGATTCGTTTTTACTAATTTTAAGGTTATTAATATCACCCTGATTACAATATGGAAATTTGGTACATTTCTTCTTAATTTTTACAAATCCTCCTCCAGGTATTTGAGTCTTTCTACTTGGACCCCAATCTTTTTTACTTGTTGATTTAGCCCACATAGATGGTGATTCATAACCACCAACGGATCCAGATGTTGTTGCCTCTTTAGCTTCAACTTTATCAACTTCACTTTCTTTTAATTTTGGGTTTTCAGATCTACTTCTTTCCCAAAACTGATTATCTCCACCAAAAACAGGTCCTGAATACGCACCTGATGAACCTGATCCTGTAGCTTCTTTTGTTTCTATTTTTTTTAATTTAGAATAGTAAGTTGGGTTTTCCCAAAGATGGTCCATGGCGATTTCTTTTGCTTTGGTTTTATCTTTAGTGTGTTCCATTTCAACTTTAATACCCATACTTAATTCTTTTTTCAAAGAAGAAACCATATTTTTGATATCATAATAACCTTTTTTGTCGTGTTTTTTTGCGATATCTTCAATAGTTTTATTATCAGATAAACCACCTTTTAATTTTTCCTCATCAATTTTTTTGGTATTCATCTTTTTATTTAAAAAAGTTTCATACTTATTACCATCATCATCAAACTCTTCAGTAAATGATGATTTATATTTTAAAGCATCACCAATTGTTGTGGTATTTAATTTAACATTTGGTTGAGTAGTATATGCTTTATCAATCGCATTTTTAAATTCAGTTGTAGAATTATTCATAGTTAAGCATTTTTAAGTCTTGGTTCCCAATAACCACGGTTCATCCACATAAATTGGTAGAATTCACGGAACATTCTTAGGGTTATATCTTTAACATCACCTTCAAGTTTACCTCGCTTGATTTCTTTGGAGATTCTGTCTAATAATTTGTCTTCAAATTGTTTAATTGTGTTATTGTCCATAAAGTTTCTAATCTCTTTACGAATCATCACTTCAATTTCGTTTTTTTCGGTTGATGTAAGTGCCATTAGTTTGTTATTAATAAAAAGGTTAATGTTAAAATGGCAATGCCGGCCAAACCAGATGTAAATTTATTTTTGATTTTTTCTTTTTTTAAATTTAACTCCACTTTCTTTGTGTGGTCCTCTAAGATTGAATATTTTTGGTCTTGAGCGCCAATGATTGTTTGATAGTTATTTTCTTTAACCCTTAATAAACTTATAACACTATCTTTCATAACAACTTTGTTTTCTGTTTCTAACAATTGTTGTTCTGTTAATTTTAACTGAGCTTTAGCAGAATCACCGCTAATTAAATCTTTAGTGATTTGCTTAACAACTGGTATAGGAAAACATTTAGTTGGTTGATTATTTGTACCTGTTTGAGAAAAAGCCGTCAAGCTCAGGCTCAGAATACTTATCAACACGATTAATTTCTTCATGATATTTTTTTCCTGTTTTTGTTTTATTTGTTTTTATCTTTGAAATGTTATCATCAATCTTTTCAACTTCTTCGTCAATAAGTTCAATTTTATCTTCTAAGATATCTTGTTCTTTGTTAAGTTCATTAACAACGTTTGTTAATGAATCAAGTTTAGCTTTATCAATAGCGCTCATTGTACTTGTGTTTGACATAGTCATAGCCCAATACAATATAAACAATATTATCAGTGCCGATAAGATTGTATCATAATTTTTAATTACAAAATTTTTAATTGTTTCCATTATTTTGGTGATTCTTTAGTTTTCTTTCTATTTGCCAAAACTTTACCCCATTTAGATTTAAATTTTTGGTAAAATTGTTGAAGTTTATTTATCATATCTAAGAAATCTTCATCAACCTTCATCATTTCACCGTTAATATAGATTCCACTGTTTTCACCAATTGTGAATGTGAACTCAATATCTTGGTCAATGATTTTACCCGACCAATCAACATTATTTGTATAAACATTTAATGTATTAAAGTCGGCCAAGTCAGAAACTTCCTCTACGAATTCATCCATGGTTTCTTGGAATGCAACTTTTTCGTCAGTTGTAATATCCAAATCATTTCTGCCTTTACCATGTAAGGCCAAAATACCACCTGATATTCTATATTTTTGTGATTTATCCTTAGGTGTTTGAGTTTCACCTTCTTCCTTGTCATCTACCGCGGTCTCGTATTCAGTATCTTGTTCTATTCTACTTTCAATACTTGCCGCCATGTTATCTTGAGTATCTTGCTCAAATAACATTTTTGATTTTTTAATCAACGATTTTATTTCGTCGTACCTGTCGTTATGTAAATTACCCATTTTCTATTAGTTTTGTAAAGTTTTCAAAGTTAAATGATGGATTTAAATCTGTGTATTTTTCGTTAAAATTGCTTCTTGAAACAATTCCTTCAAAATTCTCAACACCGTCAATCTTAGTGTTATGACTTACACAATTTTTTTTAATTTGGAATTCATTTATCAGGTAACCACATAACTCAGCAGTTTTTTCAATCTGATTGGTTGTGTATGGTTCCCAAAAGAAGAAGTCCCTCCATTTTTTCTCGTAAACCTGTTGATTATAAATACTTCCTTTCCAGTTAATATGATAGGTTGTTAGCGGTTTCTTTTCTAACCACCCTAAATTCTCTAAACAAACCACAATTGAGTTTTTGTTTATGTTGTCTTCAGTAAAAAAATTGGTATATCCGTTGTTGGGTAACAGTTGTAAAACTGTTCCATTTTTGGTTATGACGTAGTTTGGGATTTTATCGTACGTAGAATTGTATCTATATTTAAGGGAGGCTAAGTATTCCTCAACCTCCCTTGAAGTATGACACAAGATGATTTGTTTTTTCTTTTTTTGTTTGCCAGTAGTTTTGAAGTTTCCGTATTTTTCAATATTAAGCATCTCTTCTTATGTAACTTAATCTTTTAATCTCCGGATCTTCAATCGGTTCTGTTTGGATTTGTTCAACTAAACTTCCAAACTTTTGTTCGTTAACCCTAATTAGTTCCTTCTCAAGTCTTTCTAAATCTTCTTGAGTTGGTGTATATTTTTCTTTTTCAATTTCAGCTTCTCTTTTACCTGCTTCAATACTCAATTCATCTATACCAACAACAGGTTGTGATAAATTATTACCACCTTTCTTTTCTTCTTCTTCAAATTTAACTAACATATGAAGAAAAGACAATGATATAATTGGTAACATACCACCAGCAAATAATGCCAAGAATCTTTTATGACCAACAGGGTCGCCTGATTCAACACCAAGATAAGAAACAATTGGGTCAACCAAATCAATCCAATCTTTAAATGCTTGTGAATTTACATCAATGTATTGATAAGCAAAAAAGATATTACCAATAAACTGAATAAGGGTTACAATCCCGAATGGGAAATATACTTTTTTACCCATCTGAGCTGATATTGCAGCAAGTGCTGACAAGGCAGCAATCTCAATACCTACAGACAAATAAATTGCCCAACTAAATGGATTGGATAAACCATACCAAGAAGTTACGTGGGATATTGACACACCAGCCACCGTTAAAATCGGCACCAAGAACGCAACATAAATTATTTTTTTAAAATTTCTTTGAATCCAATTCATATTACTTTGAAGTTAGTTTTTTAATTTCCTCTTCAATTTGAGTTTGTCTTTGAACGTCCAATAATTTTCTATCAGTCGCTTGAATCATTCTTTTTTCTGATTCCAATCCCATAATTTTCAATTCTTTATCTAATTCTTTTTTAGTGTAAGTCGAATCTTTAATCGCTTCAATTTCTTTTCTTATTTTAGCTAACTCTCTTCCGTCTCCACAACTTTTGAAGAAACTAAGTAATGCAATTACCAGTACAATAACTGTAAAGTTTTTTTGTATAAAATTTTTCATAGTTTTTATTTTTAAATTTACCCTAAATATAAAGGGTGTACTTAATAAATACACCCTTAAATTAGTTTTACAAATAATCGAATAAACTACCAGTCTCGTTTCGTAGTTTTCGTAAAGCCTTTTCCTTGATTTGTCTTACCCTTTCTTTAGTTAAAGAAAAGTCACCGCCAATATCTTCTAATGTTCTAGTATTACCTGATAGACCAAAATAATCTTCAATGATAATACGTTCACGGTTATCCAAAACATTCAACATTTCCAATAACTTTTCCTTTAATGTTTCTTCACTTGATAAATTAGCATCCGCAAGTTCGGCATTTGGATTATTCAAAACATCCAACAATGTATCACCGTCTTCATTAAGTGGGTTGTCGTAGTTAATGGTATATGGTAATGTTGAAAACTTTTCAGGGAGTTCAACACCAACAGCATCCATTTCTTTTTTGGCTCTATGCAGTTCTTGAACCACATTAACAGGTAGACGAATGGTCCTTGCATTTTCGTTTAGTGACTGCAAGATTGATTGACGAACCCACCAAACAGCATAAGATATGAATCGCAACCTCTTCGTCCAATCAAAATTTTCAATTGCCTTCATCAAACCATAATTACCTTCAGCAATAAGGTCAGATAAATCTAATCCTTGATTCTGATATTGTTTACTAACAGTGATGACAAAACGTAGATTACCCTCCAACAACTCTTGATAAATTTGTTTTTTCTCAGTTTCAGTTGTGGTACCCGATAACATTCTTTCCGCAAGTTCTCTCTCACGTTCAGGTGTCATTACTCGTAGTTTGCGGATGTCTTTAAGATATCCCGTAATTTCTTCTTGGTTAATTGGTATTGTTGATTTTTCTTTCATATATTAATTTTTACTGTAGTTATCTAAGGTTCCTTTTTCAAATGGTGTTAGATTACCAACTCCTTCATTTTTAATTTTTTCAAGTAATTGATCTAAAGTTGGGGTCTTTATGTGATTCTTAACTTCATTCAAAAGAAGTGCCACGAACTCATCATCTTCATCCTCATCCATATACTGAATACCATTCTTAGGTGTTAATACCAATTCAATACCATTATTAGTATCATTTTTATCCAAATTAAACAAATGTTTCTTGTTTTCCTCTGTCATAAAAACTGACACTTTGTCAGTATACTCTGACAAAATGAATGACTCATATAAATCATAAGATGTCATTTCCAAGTACTCATGTATATCACTCATGTCCATTTCAGAAGCAAAGTGAAAAATTAAAACACCTTTCGTAAATTGAAACTTAAGGTTTGGTGAATCAACCACTGGTGTTAAGGCAATTGCAATTTCTTTACAAATTTCATCGGATTTAAATTCTCCGAATATTGTTAATAGGTATTTTTTCATTCTAATTGTTTTGACAAAGATACAATAATTTATTTAAACTTTCTTAGAATAACCAATTATTTTAAAATAATATCCGATAACCCATCAACTTTAATTCCACAAGCCAAATAAGTTTCATAATTTAAATAAGTAGGATTCTTCTTAGCGAAAGATGTAACTTTTACATGCTCTTCTTTAGATAGTTTTACTGTTGAGGAATACTTCTTAACAATGTTAATAAACATTTCCAAACTCATATTTGGGTCTTTTTCAAGTTCCGCAAATACAAACTTAAGTCCCTTACTTCTTTGAATGTAGTGGTCGTCTACCAAATCTTTCTTGTCTAACTTTTTAGCCTCTTTAGACAATAACCCTGTCTTATAAAATTTACATCCTGTCAAATCCCAAAGTGGATTTCTATTTCTAACAAAAAAAGCCCTTAATTTATTTTCATCATTTTTAACTTGTTGATATCTTATAAGTAAAACTTTAAAGTCTTCTAAAGTTTCCTGAGCATTAAATAATTGGTTTTGGTTTAAGATCATGGTTTATTATTTAGACTACAAAGATAATAAAAATTTTTTAAACAAAAAAGTCCCACTATTGTGAGACTTTTGAAATGTTATCTGTTTTGTTAATTCTAACCACATTATCCGCCCAATTTGATATGAGTGGGTTATGCGATATTACGAAGATTTTCTCAAAATAATCCTTTAACTTCATAAAGAAGTCTCCAACCATTTCCAAGTTTTCGTTAGACACCTTCCCCCAAGTCTCATCGTAAACTGATATGTTTGGTTTTGGAAGTGAGCACACTTTGGAAAGTACTGCCCTAATTGCCAACGCTCCAATTGTCTTTTCATATCCTGAACCAGCGGTCATTGGTTTTTCAATTCCTGTTCCGTTATCAACCATAATAAAGTCAACCTCGTTCTTGTCGTTAATACGAATCTCCAAGTTAAAGAAACAAGAGTCCTGAAGGAGTCTTTGAAGTTCGGAGTTAATCAACGGCATCATGGTTTTCATAATCATCTTGGTGATACCGTTCTTTCCAAACACATCAACGTAGATTTTGTAAATCTTTTCACGTTCAAACTCTTCGGCAATTTTCAAGATAATACCATTGTTTTTTTCAATACGAGCATGAAGGTTTTCAATTTGATTTTGGTTTGTCGCTTGGACTCTTTCATATCCACGTTTCTCGTTAATCAATTCATCAATTCTCAATCCAGCTTTAACAAGTTGAGCATCAACCTCGTTGTTCTTCTTAATCTTGTCTTGAACCTCTTCGTATCGTTTAAGTTTGTCTTTGGCTTGACCCAATTTCAACTCATTTGATTCCAATGATAACTCATACTTCTCTTTGATAAGTTTGTTTCTTTCGTACTCATCAAAGTCTTTCTTGAGTTGCGTAAATGATTGTTCTTTCTTTTCATAATCACTTATTTCTTTTTTGAAATCCTTAACAAGTTTTTTGTATCCATCAAGTTGGTCAATTTTCTTCTTGGTTAATTCGGCCTCCATGAGTTTGATACCACAATGTTCGCATTGAATACCATCACCGTATTTTCCAACAAGGTCTTCAATCTCTTCAACTTTGTTTTCACTGGTAACAAGTTCAGCAAACCTTGATTTGATAACCTCTTTAACCGCATCGTGTTTATCTTCATGATAAAACTCTTTTGGTTCCACAATCTTAACCTCGTTGATTTGACCTTTGATTCTTTCACTTGAGTTCTCAAGGTCTGTGATATCCCCCTGTAATTTAATTGGGTTCAATACAATTAACTCTTGGTCAATGTCGGTGTACTTTGACTTCAACAAGTTGTCTTTGTAGTCCTGACCTTTTTGTAATCTCAAATCAACATCCGTGATTTTGGTGTTGGCATCTGTAATCTCGTTCTTAAGACGTTGGATTTCTTCGGTTGATGTCTCATTGTCTTGTTTCAATGATTCTGTGTTATACACATTTGACATCATACCTTTTGAAAACTCTGAGTAAATTTCTTTACCAGTTTCTTCCTTCTTTTTTAAGAATTCAAGACCCAAGAATCTGCTCAACACCTGACCACGAGCGGTCGGCTTTGCTTCCAACAAATCCTCAAGATTAGACGCTGTGGTGACGATAGTCATTAAGAAGTCATCCATACTACCAATAGATGTTTTCATGAAGTTCTCGGTCTCCCTACGTTGTTCTCCCGTGAAGTTTTGAAGTTGACCATCAACAAGTTTCTTGAAAAACTCTAACTCAGTTTTAACATTCCATTCACCTGCTTTGGATTTCTTTCTTTCAATCTGACGAGCAATGATATACTCCTCACCATCAATTACGATGTCACCCTTAACACTAACCTTATTGATATCTGTAAATCTATTAAAGATTTCTTCTGCCTTCTGTGTTTTTGTCGTTGTGTTAAAGAATAGGAATAATAATAAATCTACCGTCAAAACAGTTTTACCTCCAAAGTTTGGTGGGTCAGATTCAACAACCGTAATACCATTACACTTATCAAAATCAATAACTTGGTTCTCACCATAAGATAAGAAGTTACTGAATTCAATCTTCTTAATGTACCACCTTTTAAATGGTGTTACTTCAACTTCGTTAGCCAACATTCTATTCTCCACTGCAGAATCAATGTTCATCACTTGGTCATAATATTGGTCTTGACCTTTGGATTCCAACAATGATTTGATAAGTTCTTTTTGGTAGTTCTTATCCATGATATTAACTGAAACATCAATTGTTTGTTGCGTCTCTTCTGTTGTCTTAACTTTTGTTATGACGTTGATGTTGGTTGAGTCATATTTCTTTTGGAAATATTGCTTAACCGACTTGATTCGTTCTTGTGTGAAGTTTTCTGGAGTATCTTCCCAAATGACTTGGATATAAGGATTCTCCAAAGTTGTAATATCTAACTTTGTTTCCATGTGTTTATAGTTGTACGTTGGTATTGGATTGAATAAATCCCATTTCATTATAATTTTATTTGAGTGTCACCAGACATTTCAACTTCACGTTGTTTTTTTAATTCTTCAAGTTGAGTCTTCATCGACTCGTTAAATAATTTTTGTATTGCGTTTTGTCGACCTATATTTTCTTGGTTTCTCGCGGCAATCCTTTTTCTGTGTGCGGTCTCACCGCCCCTTTTTTTTGATTTTCCCATTTTGTCTGTTTTTAATTTTGTTTAGGTCTATTTTCTTCAAACCACTCAACGATTGCGTTGATTGCCCATACTGACCCTGAAGCCAACATACCGTCAAAGAACCATGAAACCATATCGGTTACTCCGAGTAATTCGTGTACAGGTGAATATAAGAAAATTCCGTAAAAAAATCCAACCCAAACTGAACAACACATCATACATGCCAACATTTTTGATAAGAACTCTCCAAATCCTTGGAATGGTGCGGTTGGGTTAGAACCCCACTTGTTAATGAAATTTCTTGGTCCGTTAAAGATTGAACCATAAACTAAGATGTTGCTTATCCCATAAGCCATAATCATCCATACTAATAATTGTACCATATCTTATTCGAAAATTATTCCCTCATTTTCAATGTACTGTTTAAAAGCACCCTCAGCAACTTCCTTTGTTGGGTAAAAACCAATTGCTCCATCTTGTTCTGTTGGGTCTATTACAATAAATGAACCCGCTGGTGTTTCATAGACAAATGTGTCTAAAATTTCTTGTGTTATCATATTTTTTTTTATTTATATAGTTTATCGTCAAGGTTTGACCCTTTTAAATAGACGGCTTGTTTATTGTCTTGGAACTTTTGAATCTCTTGAATTGTCTGTTCCAATTCTCTTATTTTTTTGTCTTTCTCCAACGTTTCCTGTCTAACTTTAGCTAAAGTTGTTTGTAACGCGTCTAACTTCGGTTTCAAAGAATTGTTGGTTGATTCCTTCTCTACGACCACTTCCACTATCTTTTCAACAGGTGGTCTATCTAGTTGTTTGTCTAGTTCTTGTCTAAGTTCATCTAGTTCTTGCTCCTTTTTAGACATTTTATCTTGGAAGATATTTTCCATTTCTGTCGTTTTAGTGGAAAATTCTCGCCCTTCCGATTCCAACTGTTGTATTTTTAACAACAGTTCATTCTCTTGTGTGTTGTCACAAATATATTCTATTTTTGTGACAACGACTTCAACAGGAATCTCTTTGACCACCTCTTTTTCAACAGGAACCTCCACAAATACTTCTTTAATTACCTCAACAGGAACCTCCACGTACTCAATCTTAACTACCTCTTTGATAACCTCAACAGGTATTTCCACCCGTTTTTCTCGGATTACCTCAATTTCCACCCGTTTTTCTTGTTCTCCACCCGTTTTACTCAACAAACCATACTTTTCAATCGTAAACCCCTCCAAATACGATTTCTTAACAATATCTTCTGGTACGAACTTATTCAGTTCGCAGTATCTTGTTAGGTCTTTGTATTGTTTTGAATCAAGTTCAAGGGTGATGTTCATCTTAGTAGTTAACAAGTTTTTCAGTTCCTTCAACCAAGTTATCTATTGAGTTGATGTAGAATGATAAAAACGGTTTAGGGTTTGGTAAGTCAATAAAGTCATATTGGTCTGATTCAAGGTCGTATACACCATATCCATGTTTGGTAATCTTCTCACCAAAATTTTGTTGAATGGTTGAACCAATCATATATGCTTTCTTTTTACCAGGGATATCAAACACTTGTCGTTTGTGAATGTCTCCACATAATACTAAGTCGCACCCACTGAATTTATCTACATCAAATCCATCTTCAAACTTATACCCAATATCAGTGTATAGTCCTTGGATAGGTCCATGGAATAATCCAATGTTTTTCTTATCTGATTTTTGAATGTCAGGTGGAATGTTATGTTCCATTAAAGAGTAGACACACCAATTTACATTATCATCTTCGTAAACTCCACGATTCTTTAAATAAGTAATGTTATCATTCTTCAAAGAATCAATTATAGGAGTGAGCGCATCCAACCTTGTATTGTTGTTCTCCAAGAAATCATGGTTCCCAATAATAACAACAGTTTTGGCAATTTTAGCACATTCAGATAACACCCAAGCAACGAATTCAACCAGTTCTGGCGTCATCTGATTTTTTGAATGTACCAAGTCTCCCGTGAACACAATACGGTCAGGTCGGATGGATGCCCACTCCTTTAATGCAGTTTCCAATATCCCACGATATAAATCATGGTCTTTAAACAGTCTGATATGTAAATCAGAAAAATGTACTAATCTCTTAATCATTTAATGTTAGTTTTGTTTCCTCTTCATCCTCAAAAGGATTAAATCCTTTGTTAATGTGACCACACTCATCACATTTGTAAATTGGGAATGGTACTGTTGTGTCCTCAGCGGAACCTGTCAATAATTTTGACACTTTTTTGATGTAAATTACTTCTCTAAAGTAGATACTATTACAAGCATCACATTTGGTTGTCTCACATTCTCTTAAGTTAACTTTTGGTTTAATTGTTTCCATTTAATTCGTCTATTTGTTTTTGTAGTTTAATACATTGTAATTCCATCATAAACGCAACCCCAACCCAACATAAAGTCCCTGTCGCCATTATAACAGTGTTATACTCGGATGTGATTAAATTGGTTGTAATTGTAATTAATGATACTGCTAACATAATAGCATAAGTAAATTTTGATAGTTTAGTCATAATATAATTTTTGATAAGTTTAATTCTTTATTTCTGATTTGTCAAATATTGTTTGACATCTATACCCATAATGATATTCACAATGTCTTGAGGAACTTTGTATTCATCATATAAACTATCATCTTTTAGATGAGATATTACACAACCATATAGTTTAATGTTCTCATACTTTGTGCCTTCCAACATTTTTAATAACAACTTACCATAAAGTGGTAATTGAACATAGTAGTGACCAAGTGCGGTATCGTCATATTTCTCAAATGGTTTTAACATTTTCTTTGTATAGTTTGTGGAGGCAAAGTTCTTTTTTTTGTTTGTTTTCCAATCGGTAATGACAATTCCATATTCACTTTTGTCACGATTCATCATCAACCAAACTTTGTCGGGCTGACCCGTGTACCCTAATTCAGGGTGACCCAAGACCATCTCAGTATCGAGTAGTATCGCCCCCCTTTCTTCCATCAAGTCAAGATATTTTTTGCCAGCAACAATCATATTGTCCCCCTTCATAATCTGACTCAAGTCACATTTGAATTCAGGTTGTCTTACTTGTTTGTAGTTTCCGTTACGTTTGATAACATCACTCTCCAATACAAAGTGAACACGACTTCCCATATTGGTAGAATACGTTCCTGCAGCAGCCCACTCTTCAATAAGTTCTTGTTGACGTTGTGGGTCACCACCCGCAACTTTTAAAGCGATTTCTTCGGTCGCAAAC
>Ga0207942_1000046_pt1 | contig 33357 bp, 50 predicted proteins | sample LakMenEpi12Oct12_FD_150687 | JGI IMG/M metagenome (GOLD analysis project Ga0207942, IMG submission 150687) | Freshwater microbial communities from Lake Mendota, WI - 12OCT2012 deep hole epilimnion (SPAdes) | ecosystem: Environmental > Aquatic > Freshwater > Lake > Epilimnion/Euphotic zone ... | reverse complement strand
GAAGCTAGGTTTGAAAAGACCGAAACTAAACCTGTTGTGCGGTCTAAAGCACCAGCACCGATTAACCCTTTGCGGGCTACGGGCGGTTCGATGGATACCACAATCGGCAGCGATGGTGAGTTTCACGGAACGTATAGCCAATGGCGTGAAGCCAGAAAAGCGGGGAAAATTAGGTGATGGAAAATCTAATTTTTGATAGGATTTATCATGGCAAACCAACTACTTACCATTAGCAAGATTACCAACGAGGCCTTGATGGTTCTCGAAAACGAATTGACTTTTACAGGTCAAGTCGAGCGCAAGTATGACGAGCAATTTGCTGTTGTCGGCGCAAAAATCGGTAACACCGTAAACGTCCGTAGACCAGGTCGTTTTATCGGTACTACTGGCCCAGCTCTAAACGTTGAAGATTTTAACGAAACCTCTGTGCCTGTTACCCTGTCAACTCAGTTTCACGTTGACACACAGTTCACCACCCAAGACTTAGCATTGAGCTTAGATTCTTTTTCGGATCGTGTGCTTAAACCTGCTATTGCAGCGATTGCCAACAAAGTAGACGCTGATGGTCTGACGATGGCTAAAAACAATACCGCCAATACCGTCGGTACTGCCGGAACAACCCCAAGCGCATTGCTTACCTTTCTGACTGCCCAAGCCTTTCTGGACAGCGAAGGCGCACCTCGTGACGGTAAGCGTTCTTGCATTATTGAGCCATTCACTTCAGCCTCAATTGTTGACTCGCTCAAGGGCTTGTTTGTTCCATCGAACGTGATTGCCGATCAGTACAAGAAAGGCATGATGGGTCGTGACTCAGGCGGCATGAACTGGTACATGGATCAGAACGTTGTCAATCAAACTTATGGCACATCGGCTGGTACTGCTGTTGTTGCTACAACGACTGCTACAGGCTTTCTAACTAGCGGTTGGGCATCAACATCAACCATCAGCCTAACTTCAACTGGTGCTGTCAGCTTAAACGTTGGCGATACCATCCAGATCGCTGGTGTGTTTGCTGTCAACCCACAGAACCGTGCTGCATACGGCACAAACAAGCTACGCAGCTTTGTTGTGACTACCGCTGCATCAGGTACTGGCGCAACGTTTAACGTAGTGGTTTCGCCTGCTGTCATTACCGCAGGTCAATTCCAAAACGTTTCGATCCCGACCACGTCGGCTACCGCTGCTGTGACTTTCTTTAACAAAACTGGTACTGTTTCGCCGCAAAACATTGTGATGCACAAAAATGCTTTCACTTTGGCTTGTGCTGATTTAGAGCTGCCAGACGGTGTGCATTTCGCAGGTCGTGCCTCTGATAAAGAGCTAGGACTTTCGATCCGTGTTGTCCGTCAGTACACCATCAACAACGATTCGATCCCGACTCGTTTAGATGTACTGTACGGCTGGGCGCCCCTGTATCCCGAACTGGCCTGCCGAGTCGCAGCCTAATTTAGTGGGGGGTAAAAGCCCCCCGTTAATTAAAATCAAAGGAAATTATCATGTCGAATCCAGGCCCAGCAGTCACCATTAGCTCGCATCCACAGGTTGCGGGTACTAACCAAGCGTTGCGTTTGCTTGCATCGTTTCAAGGCGTTAACTGTAACGTTTTGGGCGATACCGTGTTGCCTATCATCAACACAAGCAGCTACAGCGTTTCTAACGTTATCTTTACCAACGCAAGCACAAGCCTAACAACTGCTGCTGCGGGACTGTTTACAGCCCCAGCTGCGGGTGGTACGGGTATTGTTGCAAACGCAGCGTTGTCGGCTCTTTCGGCGGCATCTGTTGTATCGCAACGTTCAGTAGCAAGTACAGCAGCTCAAGCAGGGCAAAATCTCTACTTTAACGTAGCGACTGCTCAAGGTGCTGCGGCAACTTGTGATGTGTTTGTTTATGGCTACGACTTGACGTTTAATTAATTAGTCAAAGCGTTAAGAAAGCCACTCAGTAAATTGGGTGGCTTTTTTTCTTAAAAAAGGATCATCATGGCTTACAACAGTCCATTTTCACCATTCGGGCCAACTTACTTAGTCGGTACGTCATCGGTGCAAGTACAATCAAGTAACGGCAATCAACCCACCAGTTATAGAGTTAAAAATATGCTGGGTACGACACAATACTTTTCATGGTTGCCACCACAGCCTAACAATGCAACACAAAGCATTACTGTGACTGCACCAACAGCGGGTAATCCATCTGCAAACACAATTGGTATGCTGCCGTATTCTGTCGAAATCTTTGGCGGATTACCTGGCAACGCATGGTTTGAAGCTGATGCGGCTGCTGCGTTTGAAATCACAGCAGGAGAGGGACTATGAGTTTGCGAGCCGTATCTTTGGGGACAAGTCCCGCAGTAACAAGCATTACTTCAGACGCTTTTATTCTAAGCTCTGCTGGCATAATTACCGAAGCAACAACGGCTCGCACACTTTCCGCAGGTGATAACGGTAAAGTCATTTACTGTACAAGCGGTTCTGCTACGACAATCACTTGTGCGGCAAGTTTAGGTAAAGGGTTTAGTTGCACAATTATCCAAGGTGGTGCGGGTAAGGTCACAGTCGCAGCTGGCGGTCAGACGCTTGTATCTTATTCGAGCTTGTTCAGTACGATGGGTCAATATGCGGTTGTAAGTGCAATTTGTCCTGTTGCTAATACTTTCCTGCTTGCTGGTAATTTAGGAGTCTAATATGGCAGTCACATTATCCAGTTTGGCAGGCGCAGCTGCACAATTCTTTGATAACAACGGTGTGCCACTTTCAGGTGGATTGATTTATACCTATCTTGCAGGCACTAATACGCCTGCCGCAACGTATACATCAAGCACAGGTTTAATAGCTCATTCAAATCCTATTGTGCTTGATGCAGCAGGGCGCATTGCAACTGGCGAGGTATGGCTAACGTCAGGAATAGCTTACAAGTTTATTGTTCAAACTTCACTTTTTGTTCAACTCGGCTCATACGACAATATTCCAAGCATTAACGACTTTACATCTATTTATGCTGATCTCGCAAATACAGCAAATCCCGCATTAGGAGATGCTTTAGTTGGGTTTAGACAATCAAACAGTTTGGGAAATTTAACTGGTTCTGTTGGTCGCACCGTTCACCAAAAATTGCAAGAGTCAGTAAGCGTTAAGGATTTTGGTGCTGTCGGTGATGGTGTGACGGACGATACCGTTGCTATTCAAGCTGCTATTGATTATGTCAATCTTAACGGAGAGGGTGAGTTACTATTTCCGTCTGGGAACTACATCATAACCTCTACTCTCATTATTAACCCATTAGGGGCGGATTCAATCGTACGGAATATTAGATTAGTCGGGGCAGGCGGAGATTTAGCAGGCGGGACAGGATTAATATATCAAGGGAATGTTGGTGGTTTGTTAGTAGTCAATAGTCCGTTGTTCTTTTCTTGCGAAGATATAAGTTTCAGAAACAATGTATCTGGGCTGGATTATGTAGTGTTGATTGACGCAGGAAATGAACCACAGCAAACAGGTCGTAACGTTTACTTTAAACGCTGCACGTTTTTGGGAGAATTTAATTCAATAGATACGGCTCAAGCAGATGTATGGGTTATCAACCAAAAAACGGTGTTGTTTGAGCAATGCAGGTGGGCTGGGGTTTCTGGATCAGGCACAGCTTTGCGGATTGGTGATAACGCATCAAGCAATGTTGACAAATTTTTTAGCGGTGCGTGTATTAATACAGATGTTCGCTCAAGCGTGTTTAACAAAGGTATAGATATTCGTAACGCTGGGGCTACTACTATCACAGCAACTCATTTTGATAACCCAGGCGCTGTGGCGGGGACTCCATCTAAGATTTTCTCAACTGGAGATAAGTTGATGGGAGGTGTCACAGTCGATGGTTGCACTTTTCTTGCTACTGCCTCACGCCCTGGACACGGTAGTTACACACCTATTGTGCAAGGTGACGGAGATGAAACTGTAGGCCCAGCGGCTATTGATGCGTTTTCTGTTCCAGCTATGTCAATTAGAAACTGTTTATTTCGAGATGCTTCGGTTGCCGTTCAAGTAACAAAAGGATACTCTAATTTTTTAGCAAATCAATTTACACGAAGATCAGCAGGGGGTGTTGGAATCCAGATTGATGCTGGGGTTGATAGCGTAACCATACAACCAGATAATAATTTTGAATCTCTTGTAGGAGAAGGTGGCACATCCATCTTGGACAACCGGACGCTACCATTTGCTCCGGTAATTGTTGCGGAATCCTTGGCAGCATTTATCACCCTTGTACCTGAAGTAAATACCACAATACTTTCAGCTTCCAATATTAAATTTCGTGGAGGGCTAATACGCATTAATTTTGCAATTACCCTTACAGTAAATGACACTAATTTATATCGAGCGAGGCTTACGGTCGACGGCATTGATGTGCTTAACACGACTGTTCTTAGGACGCTGACATCGGGAGATACTGATGTATTGCAACTTGAACGGATACTGCCACAAATTGCTGCGCCAAGTGGAGCAATAGTGCGATTGCAAGTGCGTCAGTTTGGCTCTGGATCTGGTTCGGTGGTGAATGAGGATAGTCCATCAACGGGCGTTACGTTCTTGCAAATTGAGGAATTGGATTGATAAAGGATTAACATGATCTTAGACTCTTTCAACATTCGACCAGAAGATTGTCGTGAAGATTACAAACCAAAAAAACATTGGTTTGTTCGTTTGTTTGAGGTATTAAAATGATTACTCCTTCATTTGGATTAACAGCAACTGAACGGGTCTTACCAAGGTTTACGCTTGACTGGACAACAGGTTCGCCCCAATCAGGCGTTGATGTTGATCGTGCTGGCGTGGCTACTTATGTAGATTTAAATGGCGTTTTGCAAGATGCTTCTGCTGACACGCAACGAATTAATTATTCAACAGGTATAGCGGGTTTATTGGTAGAAGAAGCAAGAACAAATGGCTTGCCCAACAATACAATGCAAGGTGCTGTTGTTGGTACGCCAGGAACGATACCTACAAACTGGAGTCTAATTCCTCAAGGGCTTACTCAAGAAATTGTGGCAGTAGATACTGTAAATGGTGTTCAATATATCGACATTAAATTATCGGGGACAACTACGGCGACAAATCCAAATATTTTATTTGTTGGCACTACAACAGTAGCGGCTTTGATTGGCCAAACATGGACAAGTTCGTTTTACCTTGCTGTTGTCGGAGGTAGCTTAACAAACATTACTGCTGTTCTTCATGTTATTAGTGAACGTAGCGCCGTTGGTACTTTAGTCGCTAATAAAAATGGTACAAACATCGGAGCAACTGGGGTTTTAACCAGATCATCTTTTTCAACAACTTTAACAGGTGTAACAACCGCATTTATTTATAGCGCGGTACGCCTATCAATCACATCAGGTGTTGCGGTTGACGTTACATTGCGTATTGGTTTGCCACAACTAGAGCAAGGCGAATTTGCTACAAGCGTTATTAAAACCAGCACGGTTGCTGTCACCCGTAACGCTGACGTAGCAACAATAACGGGGACAAACTTTAGTGATTGGTACATCGCAGGTGCTGGCGGCGTAGTTGTTCGTGTGTTGCCTTCTACCGTTTCAGGCACTCGGCCTGCTTTGCAATTTGACGATGCGACTGCTGATGAAGTGATTGCTTTGCGTGGTAACACAACAAACCCTGAGCTGGTAATTGTTAATGGTGGTTCACCACAAGCGCAAATTGACGCTGGCACTATCTCTGCAAACACAGCTTACAACCTTGGTGCGGCATGGAACACAGATAATTGTGCAGCTGCTGTAAACGGTGGTGCTGCGGTTACAGACACCTCGGCAACGATTCCAACAGTCACACAGGCACTTTTAGGCTCTGACGGTACAAATTATCTAAATGGAAACATTCAGACTTTGCGATATTGGCCTCAACGAATCATTAACGCTGAAGTTCAAGCGTTTTCAAAATAGGCGCATTATGAAAAACCTTGAACATCCCGCATACGCTCTTCTATTCATGGCAATCATTGGTTTGCTCACAGGCAATTGGTTTGCGGGTGCTTGTTTTGGATCTGCGTTTTTTGTGGGCCGAGAACACGCTCAAGCAGAGTATCGGGTAATTCAAAAGTTCTACGATGGTAAACGAGCGAATATGCCTTGGTACGGTGGGTTTGAATCCCGTGGGTGGGATATAAAAAGCATATTAGATTTTGGACTACCAATCATTGTCACAACAATTGCTTTGCTCATTATTAAATTTACGGGCTTAAAATGACAACGCCATTAGATATTATTTCAAGGTCGCTTAAAGATATTGGCGCACTTGAAGCGGGTGAAACTCCTACTGCTGACGCAACACAAGATGCTTTCGAAATGCTCAATGATCTATTGGATCAATGGTCAAATGAAAACATGATGGTGTATTACCAGACTGAGATCATCTTTCCGGTAGTGTCTGGGCAGACTCAGTACACGATTGGCCCAGGCGGTCAGGTCGGCGCAATCTTTACAGGTTCTATTTCCGGTACGACTTTGACCGTGACAGCTATTGCGTCGGGTGCGATTGCTGTCGGGCAGACATTAAGCGGCACAGGGATTACAGCAGGCACAACGATCACGGGCTTTTTAACGGGCGCAGGCGGCAACGTTAACGAGATTGGTACTTACACAGTCAGCCTATCGCAAACGGCGGCTAGTACGTCTATAAACGCTTATTATCAACGTCCTACAAGCATTAACTCTGCGTTTGTCAGAATCAACACAAACTCTAATGGTGTGCCAATCATTAACGGGGGTTTAGATTATCCCGTTGCGGTTTTGGGGATTGACCAGTACGAGATGATTGGATTGAAAACGTTGTCAGGCCCGTGGCCTAAAGCAATTTATTACCAACCAACAGAGCTGCTAGGCAACATCTTTGTATGGCCTAACCCAAGTCAGGGTGAGTTGCACTTATTTTGCGATACACAGTTTGCCAAGTTTATGACGTTGACCAACACGATTAACTTGCCTCCTGGCTTTAATATGTGTCTACGTTGGTGTCTAGCGGAACGGCTCATGCCAATGTACGGAAAGACCAATACCACTCAGATTGCAATGATTAACGCTTTGTCGGCACAATCTAAAGCAACGCTCAAACGCACTAATATGAAGCCTGCACCTGTTGCCCGATACGATGATGTATTGATAACGGGCAAGGCTAAAGATGCTGGTTGGATATTAAGTGGCGGATTTTATTAAGGATTGAAATGACTACTACAACATTTGTTGATGGCGTAACCGTCATTGAAGCACCTTGGTTAAACGATGCAAATAACGTTGTTTACAACGGTATATTTCAAACCAATAACGTGCAACTTGTTACGCCAACGTTAGGAACACCTGCGTCTGGAACGTTGACTAACTGCACAGGTTTGCCTGTAGCGTCGGGGGTTTCAGGTCTAGGTACAGGTGTTGCTACCTTTCTAACAACTCCATCAAGTGCAAACTTGCGAGCTGCGTTAACAGATGAAACTGGCACGGGTTCAGCGGTGTTTGCTACCGCACCAACAATTACAACGCCAACATTGACAGCACCTGTTTTAGGCACGGTTGCATCAGGCAATATCTCAGCGTGTACTAGTACTTCTATGGTGATGGTTACGCCAGTATTGGGTGCTGCAACTGGTACTAGTTTAAATACTACTGGCAACCAAACCATTACTGGCGCAGGTAAACAAGGCTACGCCACAGGTTCAGGCGGTGCTGTTGTTCAATCAAGTAGCAAATCAACGGGTGTCACGTTAGATAAGTCAAACGGTCAGATTACGATGGATGCTGCTAGTCTTTCGGCGGCAACAGTTGTTTCGTTTACGCTAACAAACAGCACAATTGAGGCTGGCGATATTATCGTAATGAACCATATATCAGGCGGCACATTAGGGGCATATATATTTAATGCTTCCACGGCGGCTGGGTCAGCATCAATTAATGTAAGCAATTGGACTGCTGGCGCACTTGCTGAAGCTGTTGTGATTCGATTCGCTGTGATTAAAGTTGTAAGCGCATAAGGGGTCGAAATGCCTGATTTTGGGTTTGTTGGGCCAAGCTACGAAGCACCTAGTATCTATCAAGATGCACAGGAATGTATTAACTTTTTTCCTGAAATTGACCCAATGAAGCCAAAAGAGGAACGAGGCGTTATTGCCTTGTATCCTACGGCGGGGCTTGTTCAACGAACACAGTTAGCAAATGCACCAGTTCGAGGGATGCGAGCATTATCTGGTGGACAGTATTTAATTGCAGTTGCAGGTGCAAATGTTTATTCAATCAATACATCTTGGCAGGCTACTTTAATCGGTACGCTTACCACAACCACAAATCCCGTATCCATTACCGACAACATAATGACGGGTAGTGGACTTACGGCTTATCTTGTCGACGGTGTAAACAGATATACATGGATTGCAGCAACTAATACGTTTGCGATTTTACCAGCCACAGACGGGGCATGGCAAGGGGCTACGATTTGCGACACAATTGATGGGTACGTTGTCTACAATCAACCAGGCACACAAAACTGGGCAAACACAGACTTAGATTCTCGATTATCTACTGCGGCGTTATACGGATCAAAAAATGGCGCACCTGATCCTATTGTTAGTTTGATTTGCGATCATCGACAAGTTTATTTGCTTGGCGAAAAGACTACGGAAACATGGGTAGACGTTGGCGGCACAATACCGTCGATTACAACTTTTCCGTTTCAAAGAATTAGCGGCGCAATGATGCAACACGGCGTTGCTGCACCGTTTTCAGTAGCTCGATTTGACGAATCAATTATGTTTGTTGGTCGTGATGATCGAGGGACTGCCACGATTGGCATGATTCAAGGTTATCAGTACATTCGACTATCAACTCATGCGGTTGAAAATACTTTGCAAGATGTTTACGTTGGAGACGCTATAGCCTTTACGCAGCAGCTCATGGGACATGAAATGTACGTTGTTACATTTCCAACTGCTGACTTAACGTGGGTTTTTGATTATTCAACTAAGCTCTGGCACAAGTGGCTGTCTTGGGAAAACGGTGAGTTTCATCGTCACAGGGCTAATTGCGGTGCTTTCTTTAATGGTGAAAACCTTGTTGGTGACTATGAAAACGGGTCAATTTACGAAGTTAACCTAGAGGTTTACACAGATAACGGCAACACAATTCGTCGAGTGCGGCGTTGCCCACATTTAGTATCTGACTTGCAAAGGTTTTATTTTCACGAATTACAGATTCAGTTTCAGCCTGGCGTTGGTTTAGTAAATAATATAAATCCCTATGCGGCAATTGCAGGGGTAGCGGTTGCTGGCGTTGCTATTGTCGGAACAGGAATATTTACCTCTGGCGTTGACCCACAAGCTATGTTGCGTTGGTCAAATGACGGTGGATCGACTTATTCAAACGAGCATTGGACAAGCATTGGACAGATTGGCGCATATAAGAATCGTGCAATGTGGCGCAGATTAGGTTACGCACGAGATCGAATCTTTGAAGTTGTGGTGACTGATCCGGTTAAGGCTGTGATTGTGAGTGCTAATTTAAAAGCCTCTAGTGGTGACAACTAATGGCTAATATTATCTTTCCGCAAAGCCCATTTTTAGATCCTATGGGCAGACCTGCAAGAGAATGGACGCAATGGCTGCAAAACCCTGACGTTCAAACACTTACGGCTGCTACTCTTAATGTTTCAAATGTAGTTTTGGATTTGCCGTTAGATGTTCAGTACGGGGGAACAGGTTTATCGACAATCCCTACAAATGGTCAATTATTGATCGGTAATGGTACGGATTACACTTTAAGCACATTAACGGCGGGTACTGGGTTAACGATTACAAACGCTGCTGGGTCAATTACGCCTAGAATTACAAACACAGGTGTCACGGCTGGCTCTTACGGTTCTGCATCGTCTGTTACGACTTTAACTGTAAACGCTCAAGGTCAATTGACGGTTGCGGGATCAGTAGCGATTGCAATTGCTGCAAGTCAGATTACCAGCGGCACGATTGCATCGGCTCGTATCTCAGGCTCGTATACAGGCATCACAGGCGTTGGAACGCTGACTGTTGGTACATGGAACGCCACAACAATCGGCACGGTCTACGGTGGCACAGGACTAACCAGTTACGCTACTGGCGATATTTTGTATGCGTCTGCTGCAAACACTTTGTCTAAATTAGCGAAGCCAACAGCCAACTCCTATTTAGCGATGACTTCAACGGGTGTGCCTAGTTGGAAGAATCCTAAATATGGCACGTTTTACAATACAACAACTGAAACCGTTGGCATCATCAATACGGCGTATCCACTTAATTTTGATACAACAGACTTGAGCAATGGCGTGACAGTTGCAACGACTGCTGCGGTGGTAACGGGCAGCATTGCACTATTTGTGTTGACTGTCACAGCGGTCACAAGCGGCACATTGTCGATTGGACAAGTCATTAGCGGAACAGGCGTGACTGTTGGAACTCGGATTGTTGCGTTTGTATCTGGATCGGGCGGTGTTGGTACTTATACGTTAGATAAATCACAAACTGTTTTAAGCACAACGATTTCAGCAACTAAGCAATCAAGATTAACGGTATCGGCTGATGGTGTGTACAACTTTCAGTTTTCTTGCCAACTTGATAAAACAAGTGCAACTGCTAAAAGCCTTTATATATGGCCTCGTATTAATGATGTTGATGTAACTAACTCAGCAACAGAAGTTACATTATCTGGCTCAAATGCTGCGACTGTTGCGGCATGGAACTTTGTTTATAACTTGTCGGCTAATAGTTATTTTGAGCTAATGTGGTCTGCGGAAGATACGGGTTGCATTATGCCCGCATCGGCAGCGGCTGCACCAGTTCCTGCAATACCAGCAATCATTATGACGGTAATTAACAATATCAGCGTATGAGCGCACTATTTATGATCTATAAATCTGTAGAAAATAGATTGCCATTTGGATTTGATGAGTTTAGTGAAGCGGTAAAAGAATGGGAAATAATCCCTGTAATACAGCGAGGCAAGTTATTTGGTGGGGTAATGGTCAAAGGCAATGAAATTCATGTTGGATTTGCTGAAAAGCCCACGGCAAGTATTCGGGGCAATATTAAGGCGGTATTAAAGCCATTGTTTGAAAAGCATGGTTTTGTGGTTACAACGGTAAAAAAAGACAATATAAACGGTTTAAATTTCTGTAAACGGCTTGGATTTGTTGAATCTGGGCAAGATAGCGATAAAATCTTATTGAAGTGTGACGGGAGTCATTATGTTTAAAGTTTATCTCAGCCGAAAACAAACACGGGCAATGTCTAGCGAACATCCAGTCGGCGATCCGACGGGTGGCGCAGCATACCGTGAATTGCGTGATCCAACAACTGCAATTGCTGCGTCAGCTGGGGCTAACCTACTCGGTTCTGTTATCGGTGGTCAAGCGTCTAAATCTGCGTCTAAAACTCAAGCTAACGCAGCAGCAAATGCGGCAGCAGCACAACAACGCATTGCATCGCAACAAATTGAAGATATGCAAAAGATGCGGGCGCAGCAGATTATTGAGCTGCAAAACGCTCAAACTGATGCTATTAACCGTGGTCAGCGGGATAGAGCTTCTGCTATTCAAACGCTTGTCGATCAACGTACCGACGCATTGGCTCGCATTTACGGATCAAAAGACGCTGCTTTAAACGTAATTAACGCTCAACGTTCAGACGCTTTAGCAACAATTGGCGAACAACGTGGCGAGGCGGCTCAAACGTTTCAACCCTATATGCAAGTGGGGCAACAAGGCGTTGGTGCGATTAGTCAGCAACTGCCGTATTTTCAACAAACTTTTGGGCCAGAGCAGTTTAAAGCAAACCTAGATCCTGGCTACGAGTTTATGAAGCAACAAGGTCTTGGCGCAATCCGTCAAGGCATGAACGTCGGGGGCGGCGGCTCTAACATTGATCGAGCAGCTACTAAGTTTGCCGAAGATTATGCCAACACGGGGTATCAAAACGCTTACAACCGTTTTACAGGTCAACAACAAAACATTTATAACCGTCTTGCAGGTATTGCGGGGATTGGTCAAACAGCTACGGGGCAATCTGCACAAACAGGGTTAGGTTACGGTCAACTTGGCGCACAAACAGGTCTAGGCTACGGTCAATTAGGCGCACAAACAGGGTTAGGTTACGAAACTCTTGGGGCGCAAACGGGTCTTGGGTATGGCACAGCAATGGCTAATACAGGTCTAGGTTACGATCAAATGATTGGTAATCAGCAACTTGGTTTTGGTCAGACAATGGCTAGTTTTAACCAAGGAACAGGCGCAAACATTGCTAACTTAGCAACAGGCATGGGTACAGCGCAGGCGCAAGGCATCACAGGACAAGCACAAGCACAGGCCGCGGGTGATGTTGGTCAAGCCAATATTTACGCTGGTGCGTTAGGCAATCTTGGACAGCTTGGTACGCAATATTCTTACTTGCAATCACCTGCAATTCAGAAAGCGTTACAAATAGGGCCATATGCGCCACAAACAGGATCAACACCAATAAGCGGGGCTAGTCCAACTGGATTGCCTGTGGGCGGGGGCAGCAGCATTATGGTGGGCGGCTCGCCTACCTACACAGTAGCATAAAGGACAATCATGGCTGATAACACCATTGCGCTGCAAGTAAGACCAATGCCGCAAACCAATATTATTACTCCAATGACAGAGATTATGAATTTGGGGCGATCTGCTGTCGGTCTACAACGTGAAACTGAAACCTTGCCTTATGCAATTGAAACTGCTAAAGGTATGGCATCACAAGCCACTACTGGCGCAGAAAGCTCAATTTTTAAGTTAAATAACGAGCAATCACAGTTAGCGTTAAATATTGCAGGCGGTCTTGCAAACGATGATGCAATCATCAACGCAGGCAAAAATCCTATGGCTGCAATGAATACGATCTTGCAAGCAAAAGCACGGATGCTTGCTCAAGGTATCCCAGCGCACATAGTAGAGGCGAACACAGCACCTTTGATTACTAACTTAGTGTCTAACCCTGGTGGGTTTTTGCAGACTCTTAAAAACGTGATTCAAGGCGGTCTGGGCGCACAAGGCCAACAAGCATTGCAAACACCACAACTTACCGAAGCTGGCGGCGCACCTGCAACATTCCAAGGCGGCACAGGTACATTACGGACTGCGCCTATTGCGCCTGCGGGGTCTGGGCCAAGCACGGCTTCTGGTTCTCCTGCACCATTTACCGGACAACCTACAACGCAACCAACAGAACCACCATCACAACAAGTTATGCCGCAAACGCCAAGCGGCGATATGTTTGCAAAAGGTATGCCTACGGGCAAGCCTGGCACATTCTTTGGTGATAACGGTCAGATTGTTGATGCAAGCGGTAAGGTCGTATTTGATGCTGCGGTGCGTGATGCGTCAGGTCAAGTTGTTGACATGAAAGCCATGCCGCAAGAATACGATCCTATGAACAAGCCAATTGATAAAACACTTGGCACGGCGCAGCCTTTCCCTGTTACACCACCGCCAGCAACACAAGGCGCACCGTTACCACCACAAACAGGCGTAAGTGCCGATCAAATGTCACAACCTGTATCAACAGGCGCAGGCTTTAAATTATCGTATCCGGTTCGCAAGGCAGGCGAAGCTCGACAAGTGTTGGCTTCAGAAGTTGCAGACGAAGCGGCAGGTAATTTATATCGCAATTCGTTGATAAAGAATCAAGGCAATTTAGTCACTAACCGTAGAAATCTTGAAGAAGTAATTTCTGAAGCAGACAAGGTTGAAAAGAATCTTAGTTTGCTTGGATTCAAAGTTGATAACGCAGGATTTTTAGGCGCAGGCGCACGAAAACTTAACGAATTCTTTGGTACAGAAACAGGCATTACGCTAAAACAACTTAACAAAGACTTGGCTAACGTTGCGATTTCAAACATCACTGCGGCAGGCGGGTCAATGGATACCGTTGCGGGTCAGCAATTAACAAAGATGGCTAACGGTGATGAAACATACCCACCAGTTATTTTGAAAGATATTGCAAGGCGAGCAATGTCAGACATGACAAACTTAGATATGCAAGCCCGTGGCGCACAGGAATTCTCTCGCAAGTTTGGTGCTGCTAACTTAAATGATTACCGTCAGCAATGGTCTAAAAATGCTGATTCAAGATTGTTTGAATTGGTTAACATTGAAAACAGCTCGATGAGTCCTGAACAACGCCAAGCTGCAAGAGTTAAATTGTTTGGCGGCTTAAATGATAAGCAGAAATCTGAAATGGCTCAGAAATTGCGTAACTTGCAAAAGTTAAGCACAACCGGACAGTTATGATGGAATTTCAAAGCGCAATAGATTTTCTCTCAGGGTCAAAAAAGCCAAAAGAAGAAAGTGCAACGGGCTTTGATTCCGCATTGCAATTTTTAGAAGGCTTGCAACGACCACCTGTTGCACCACTAACACCACAGCAAGCACAATCACAGTTTGCTCAAATCCCGTTTCAACCATCAGCTGCACCGCAAGCACCAGCACCGCAGCCAGCACCGCAAGGTAACGCTGTACAACGTGCAATTGCGCCTGCTGCGTCATTTTTAGATGTAACTTTGGGCGGTCTAGCACCTGGCATTATTGAACCTGTTACATACGCAGGATCACGAGCATTTGGTGCAACACCTGAACAAGCTACACAAACATCACAAGCGGCTGCTGCGCCCTTTGTAGACCCGTTTGGCAAGACATTAGGCGTGTCTAATTTGCCACAGTACAAAGGCGAAGCGTCTCGTCAACTCATGGAGTTTATTGGCACAAACATGGGTAAGGGTGCTGAGTACATTGCTCAAGAAACCGGATACCCTGTTGCTGACATTCAAAACATGATGGGTACGCTAGTTGCTGGCGGCGGCACAGCAGCTGGTCGAGCGTTAGCGGGTCGTGGCGTAAGCCCTGCCGTTACGCAAATGCAAGACCAATATGCAGCATCATTGAAAGCTAGACAGCCACGCATTGAGCCTACGATGACCCCAGAAGGTGCGGTTACGCCTGAAACGGTTGCAGCGGTTACACCTGAAGCACCAGTAGCACCTGTAGCGGCTGCGGCTATGCCAGAAGTGCCAATGGCTACGCCTGCGGGTGAACTGGTTGTGTCAAAAGCACCAGGCATTGAGGTGTCGTACATAAAGCCCACGCCTGACGTACCTAAAGACACGCCATTTATCACTAGCCCATTGCAAGAGCGCATTGCGCCTGACTCAACGACTACGCCACGACCAACAATTGACAATCCTTTTGTTGAGCCAATGTACGCTAAGACGGGTACGCTGCCAATTGATGAACAGCTATACCGTGTTGAGACGGTTAAAGAGCTTGGCGTACCTACTATTCGTGATGGTACTAAAACAGGCGATGGGTTTAAGACTGCTGACGAATACGTTACGGCAAAGACTAGTGGCCCGAACAGAGATTTGTTTAATCAACAGATAGCGACCGAACAACAGGCGTTGCGAAACTACGCAAACGGTATCGTTGAGAAAACAGGCGGCAGCGTTGGATTAGATGAAAATGCTTTGTACAACCGTGGTCAAGCCATTGCACAACCGTTTGATGCGTTTAAAACGTTGTTGACCGAGCAAATGCGTGGTGCGTATCAAGCAGCGGGTGAAGTCGCACAAGGTGCGCCAGCTGTAGCACCGGACACATTTCAAAAGTTTCTAAACACAAACTCTAACTTTGTTGTTAACGACAGTTTTAAATCTTTGCGAAACGGCATTAAGTCGCATTTGACTGAGCAGGGTTTAGTTAATAAAGACGGCAGTATTAAACAAATGACTGTCGATCAGTCTGAATTGCTCAGACAATACATTAACTCTAACTGGAATCCTGACCGATCAAGAATCATTCACAAGTTGACCGATTCAATTGATAACGATGTAACTAAAGTTGCTGGTACTGACATTTATGAGTCAGCCCGTGGTATTCGTACCAAGATGGCAAACTTGCTAGAAGATCCAGTTGGCGTGTCTAAGATCATGGATTACGATCCTAAGACCCCTATCAATCGTTCTACGGCCTTCCCTGATATTCCGAAAGCTGTTGAAAAGATGACACCGGATCAGCAGGCGCATTTGGTTAAAGTTTTGCAAGATATGCCACCTGAATTGCAGCCACAAGCTCAAAAGGCTATTGCTGAAATTAAGTCACAATTCGCAAATCGAATTGCAGAGGTTGGCGGCAAAGGCGAGTTTTGGAACGCACCTGCGGTCAGCAAGTATCTTAGGGATAACAACCGTTCTTTGCGTATCCTAACTGGTGATCCCTTGATGGCTAGGTCGTTGACTGTCTTGAATGACGGTGGACACTTTTTGCGTATGGATAACGGCTACAAAGGTGCTGCAATCCAGTTTAAAAATATGTACGATAATCCGTTAATTAGCGGCACAACTCAAGCATTGGGCGGTGCAATTGGCGGTGGTATTGCATATGGAATGGGTGGCGGCGGTGCTGTAGGGGCTGCGGCTGCGCCTTTTGGTGCGGCGTATGGTAGAAGTGTTGCTGCAGGTAAATTAGAACGTGCTGCGGCTCGTAGTGCGGCTAGGAAAGGACAAGAAAGTTTACGACCTATTTCTGAAGTTTTAACCTCTTTGCAAAAGAAACGCTAATGGATTGGCAAAACGTAATCAACATAGGCATAGGATCATTGATTGCAGTCGGCGGTTGGTTTGCCCGTCAGCTGTGGGATGCTGTCCAAAAACTTAAAAGCGACATTAGTAGATTAGAGCTAACGATTTCTGACAATTACGTTAAGAAAGACGATTGGAAAGACGGCATCAAAGAGCTAAAAGAAATGCTTGGCAAGATATTTGACAAACTCGACTCTAAACAAGACAGGTGAAATCATCGACCCGATAACCATTCTCGCAGCACTCGGCCCCTTGGCTGTCGACTTGGGTAAAAGCCTGATTGGTCGATTCATTCAAACCGACGTATACAAGCCTACAAATATTGGTGAGTACACGCAAATGAGACAGACCGATTTAGCGATGTTTCAGGCGATGAATAACGCAGGTGGGGGCGGTACTACCTACCCGTGGGTTGAAGCGGTTGTAAGGCTGATGCGCCCTGCTGTCGGGGCTATTGTGTTGGGTACATGGTCGTTCATGATGCTGACCGGACAAGAAAACCCTGCGGTCAATAATTTTGCGTCTGCTGTGGGTTTTTATTTGTTCGGTGATCGCACCCTTTTCTACGCACAAAAGAAATAATGTTTGCCTTTTCTGAACGCTCACTTAATAACCTTAAAGGCGTACATCCTAAACTGGTTGCTGTTGTCCATCGTGCGTTGGAGTTGAGCGCAATAGACTTTACGGTTTTGGAAGGTGTGCGCTCGCAAGCTCGACAAGATGAATTGTGGGCGCAAGGGCGAACTAAGCCTGGTGCGATTGTGACTTGGGTTCAAACATCAGGCACACACGGCATTCAGGCAGATGGCTACGGTCACGCTGTAGACCTTGCACCTTACCCGATTGATTGGGATGACTTACCTCGCTTTGACCAACTTGCCAACACCATGTTTACGGCAGCTAAAGAGATTGGCGTGACGCTGCGCTGGGGCGGCAATTGGGACATGGATGCAACAATTCACGAACATGGCGAATCCGATAGCCCACATTTTGAATTGATTAAATAGGTGACATGATGAAAACGCTTACTGTAGTCAGTACCGTTATCTTGTTTTGGGTTTTAGCTCTATTTTCTACAGCGCAAGCACAGATTGCCATCTGCAAAGGCGAATACGCTTTGTGTGCAGCCTCGCCAACGACTTTGACGGGCAAGTCTATATCTGTGGCAGGCAAGACGTTTAAAGAGGGCGTAGCGGTCTGTCCTGTGCTTACTGGCGATGCTGTGGCGAACATGACGCTGATGCAAGGATCGTGTGACGCACCAAAGGGTAAAGTATGGAGTCTGTTTGGTGTGCCACCATTGACTGCCTATCCACAAGCACCGGATTGGTCGGTTCAGCCTGCGGTGTTTCGCTCATTTAAAGTGGGTGACACGCCAACCACAGGTATGTCAAATATGTGGTCATTTCTGTGTACTAAGCAAACTAAGCAAGTTAATGGCGTGACGCTAGCTAGTTGCTACGGGCCAGTCATGGAGTCACCTTGGACTGGCAACCATGTTGTAAGTGGAGAGACTGCGTTTACACAAGCACCAGTCGGGGCTACTTACCCCGTTGGCGGCAATGTTCCGTAGGTTTGTAGAAATTAGTGCAATACGCACACATTCCTTGTCGCAGCTCGCTAGACACTTGACCGCAACCATCACAAATCCAATCTTTGGGATATGTCGGCGGCTTGCGTCTAGTGCGATACATGAAGATCATGCCACCAACCGTGATTGCGGCAGACAAGTAAAACACAAACATCCAATCCCAGATTGTCATTTCACACCTCCAGACATGGCACGATCAACTTCAAAATTCATTTGAGGTTCAGTCACCATGAATAACTGCGATGTGTATTTGTTCAGCCAACGATAGCGTAGCGCATCTCTGCGTAAACGTTCAATCTCTGTTGCATTTGATTCTAGCTCTGCTTTCAACTCACGGGCAACAAATAGAGCTTCATCCATTCTTTTAGACCACACAGACGGTGGTGCTACCAGTAGCGCATCAATGATTAAGTCAATTTTCCCCATGATTATCCTTTTGGTTTAACTGGCGGCGCAAAGCAAAGATTTGATCGGCAAACTCAATCAATCCCTCCCGCAGTGATTTGTTAGATTCTTGCAAATTTCTTATGTACTCAGCGGCCTCAATTTGTTCTTCAGGTTTCATCACATACCCGTGTTCTAGGTAGCGCAGAATGTTGTCAGGTGTCATGGCTGATCCTTGTCTAAAGCATACAGAGCTGTATATAGATGCGGAAGGGTCGTATTGTTAATCAACACACCTTTATCCCCAATGAACCCTATAGGTTTTAATTTAGCTAGATTGTCAGCAGCCTGGCGAAAGGCACAAGGATTAAATTCAGCGTTGCAGCGACCACCGCAAGCCTCTTTAAACAGATGGATATAGTCGGCCTTGTTCATAAACGCAGTCCAAACGGGTTGTGAGCGTGTTTAACAACGAGGTTTTCGTAATTGTCTGAGGATTGTGTAGCAGTCGGTGCTTGTCGAATAGTGACATAAACACAAGGTGAGCCACGCCTACCATCCCCACGTTTCTCAATCTTGTTGTTGCGCTGAAGTTTGGCAAGTTGAGTGTAAATGCTGATCTTTTCAAGGCCACAGTAATCAGCAATATCAACTGTTGTTTTAGGCTCAATGCAATACCGCAATATCTTTTGTTCTGTTGACATATGTTCTCCATAAAAGCATCACATTAAGCCATCTAAACACAATGCACAAGAGGTATTTATCTTAGTGATTACCCGTACTTTTATTATTTGGACAATAGTATTCCCAAGGGTGGATAGCGTGTAGTTTCCCTACGCAGTCCAACTCGATCCATATTGTTTTATAACAGAACAATACCAATCCTACCGGAGTTAATGTTCAATCGATTTAGAGTCTTGTCCCACCGTGTTCTCTAATCTTGTGTAGTCCCCATTTAAGGCTACGTGGCTTGCAGTCGGGTGTAGACCAGCCAATCTTTCTTGAGTACCGGCGATTTAACCGTATTAGATAACGCTCTCTGACGGTTATCAAAAGACAAATAAAAAAGCCGTTTTAGAGTGTATTTTGTTGGCAGACCCTTTCGGGACATTCTCTATCGGCTTCAAGGCGCAAGAGAATCAAAATACACACTAAAACGGCTTACATCGTCTGCCAAGACAACAATGCAATTCTGCCACCGTCTTTCCGATGTGTCAAGCCCTGAAGCTAGGCTAGTGAAACACGACCCTTATCATTGATGAGTTTCTGCTTGCTAAAGGCTTAATCAGTCTATCGTAAGTCAGGCCAAATTTGTGACCAGTTAGGAATTTCTTTTCTTGACCATTTGCCTGCTGATTTCTTTTCAAGCTCGGTGGCCAGTAACACTAGCTTGTCACCAGGCAAACCATTGTTGCGCCATTGCGACACAGCTGGTGGACTGACACGGCAAAGCTTGGCTACAGCAAATGTGCCACCTAATGTTTGGATGATTTCTGTTGTATTCATGTTAGATAGCTTAACAGATGAGGTTTTGTATGTGTTGACTTATCTGTTTAGATACCTTAATATCTATCTACTGACATACCCGTCAGGACAACATACAGGTGCATAAATGAAAGAACTAGCAAAAGCATTAGTCACGGCGCAGGCAGCAATGTCACACGCAGCCAAAGATAGTAAAAATCCCCATTTTAAATCTGCATACTCAAGTCTGGCATCAGTCATCGACGCTGTTAGACCGCATTTGTCTGCAAACGGATTAGCCGTTGTACAAAAGACACACGATGCCGAAGGTGGTGTTTGTGTGGAAACCGTGATTATTCACGAATCAGGTCAAGAAATGTCATTTGGCAAACTGTTTGTGCCTGCAAGCAAACACGACAGTCAGGGTTTCGGTTCAGCTTTGAGCTACGCAAAGAGGTACTCAATCCAAACCGCCATGTGCGTTGCGTCGGCTGACGATGATGGTGAATCTGCCGTTAAATCAGCGCCACCAAAGGTTGAAAAACCCAAAGGCATAGATATGGATGCAACAGTTGACCAAATGGCGGCAGCGGTCAGTTACGAAAGCCTGAAGGACATATTTAGACTGGCTTGGACACAATGCCTGAAAGAACAACAGCCCGTCTTAAAAGCAATGTATGACGGAATCAAAGCAAACTGGGAGAACCAATAATGGCAAACGATCTTAACCGCTGCGAGTTTATTGGGCGCTTGGGCAAAGACCCTGAAGTACGTTACACCGCTGACAGTAATGCAATTTGTAATTTCTCAATTGCGGTTGGTTATAAGACCGCAACGAAAGAAACAACAGAATGGGTCAGGATCACAGCCTTTGGCAAGTTGGCAGGAATATGTGCCGACTACCTAAAAAAAGGCTCACAGGTCTTTATAGCGGGTCGTATGACTACTCGCAAGTGGCAAAACAAAGATGGCGTGGATCAGTACACAACAGAAGTCGTTGCTGACCAAATGCAAATGCTTGGTGGTCGGACGGCTGAAGATGCACCAGCTGCGCCTGCCAAACCCAAGTCTGACGCTTACAGGTCAATCAAAGAGGGGATTGTTGTGCCTCTTGATGAAATGATCGACGATGTGCCGTTCTGATGACTCAGACGGAGGAGGCAATACTTATTTCTTGGCGATTGCAGCAATGGTACGAAGGCATGGTTTTAGACGCTAGAGCCATGCAAGACCTACAGGATGCAATCGAGATGCTTAAAACATTAGCTAAACAGGTGCAAAAATGATTATTAAATCAGCAGACTCAGAATCAGGCCATTGGTACGCAGCTGACGGTTCACCAGCGTATAAGATCATTGGCAAGAACGGCAAAGAACGCAACACAACGGTTCGTGACGCACGAGAACTTGGATTAAAGCCTAGCGTGACAACCGTGTTGGGATTGGTTGCCAAGCCTGGCTTATCCAACTGGCTGCAACAACAAGTATTACTAGCGGCTTTGACGTTGCCACGCATTGCTGGCGAAACAGAAGAAAACTGGCTAGAACGGGTAATGTCTGACAGCAAGAGTACGGGCCGTGACGCTATGGATCGTGGCACTCAAATGCATGGGGTGCTTGAGCGTTTTTACCGTGGCGAACAAGACGATTACCCTGTTTATGTTAATCAGGTTGATGCGTCAATCAGAATCCACTTTGGGCATGACCAGACTTGGGAGGCAGAACGCTCATTTGCGTATGAAGGGTTTGGCGGCAAAGTTGATTTGATTGCTGAAAACATCGTGATCGACTTTAAGAGCAAAGACAAGCTCGACAAGGTTGTGCCATATCACGAACAACTGATGCAACTGGCGGCTTACCGTGTCGGCCTTGGCAAACCAACAGCCAGATGCGCCAATGTGTTTTTTACTGCTGAAGGTGATGTGAAACTAATTGAACATTCAGAGGATGATCTAGCCTCTGCATGGGATTGCTTTCAGTATTTACTTGCGTTCTACAAGCGTAAAAACAACTTATAATAAATTGTCGGTGTTGTTCACTCCTTGTTCCATCGACCGCCCCGTAAATGGGGCGTTTTGTTGTAAAAATCCAAATAAATCAAAAATAATTACAAAAACTAGGGTAAACACCTATGAAATTACTGTTTAGATAGCTTAATATTAGTCATGGCAATTAGCCATACACACCACGATAAAGGTACATAAAATGAGCAAATTGATTCGTAATTTTTTAGCATACCCATCAGATGAAGCACGAGCAAGATTGCAAAAGTATTTAACAAGACACCCAATGGCTGTTTGTTTGGCTACCCCAGAAGAAAATCAAATTCTTAAACAACATGGGTTTAAGGGGTAAGCCATGAAATACTCATACATTCAAATGACAGACGAAGGTAAACGCCAGCTGATGCGTGAACTTAGCCGTGAGCTGACCGACAAAAAGATTGCAGAGCTTATGGATCAATTTGCTGATGGCGTAAAAACAGATAGCAATGGCGAACCGTACATTAAGATTGATCGTGACGAGGTGTTGATGTGTGCTGTGCCAATGTACACACATTTTATTGACGTTAACCACATTGAAACCGTCACCGCTAACGAGGAGGGCAGCGATGAATAAGCGTAACTGGCCTTACGGCACAGACATGAGCGAACCTAATTGGACAGGTCGCACGACTCGCCAAATGCGTGATTACAAACGATCTGATGACCGCATACCGCCAGTTGCGTGGGTAATTGGACTAATCGGCTTGGCGTTAGTGTTTGGTTTCTTTCCACTTTTATCATTGGTGATGCTATGAACCAAGTCGCTCGCAACACCGATCCGTCAACCAGTTGGGTGGCAGCTGACTCTGCGAAGGCTCTAGCGGCTCAACACGCCACGATCATCATTCAAGCCTTAGTCAGGTATGGGGCAATGGGGAAAGACGGTATAGCCACGATTACGGGACTCGATGGCAACCAAGTCGCTAGGCGGCTTAGTGAGCTACAACGCAACCATGAAATACTGCTAACTGGGCGCAACGTGCAAAGCAAGTCAGGTCGAGCAGAACGAGAATGGAAAGTTATGCCAAAACAAATGGACTTAATCTGATGCCATACGCAAAAGAAACAACACAACAAACCATCGAATTTGAAGATGCTCAACACCCTATTTGGAGTGAATGGGTTGATATGCCTGAGTTTGTGCAAGAAAAACAAGATGGGTACGCAAAAATCATTGTGCGTGTAAGAAATCAAGAAGATTTGGAGGCATTAGCAAAGGTTTTAAATCAACCTTTAACGCCTAAAACTAAAGCTGCATGGTTTCCTGCATTGGTGCGTGGTATCCATTCAAACAAAAGGTATGTGGATGAATCCTGATTACCCTGTGTACATCATTTCAAAAGGAAGATGGGATACACGATTGACTAGCAAGGCATTAGAACGCATGAATGTACCGTATCACATCGTTATAGAACCGCAGGAATATGATAATTACGCAGCTGTAATTGATCCAAAAAAAATACTTGTTTTACCTTTTAGCAATCTTGGTCAAGGCTCAATTCCTGCAAGAAATTGGGTTTGGGAACATTCAATAAGCATTGGCGCACTCAAACATTGGATACTCGATGACAATATTGAGAACTTTCATCGTCTTAACAGGAACATCAAACCAATTGCTTTAACTGGTGCAATTTTTAAAGCGGCAGAAGATTTTATTGATCGTTATGAAAACGTACCAATATCAGGTTTTAATTATTATATGTTTTGTAAAGCCTCTGACAATGTTCCACCTTTTGTTTTAAATACCCGTATTTATTCTTGTATTTTGATTCAAAACGACATACCTCACAGATGGCGTGGTAAGTACAACGAAGATACAGATTTGTCATTGCGTGTTTTAAAAGATGGTTATTGCACAATTCAATTTAATGCGTTTCTTGCTGGCAAAGTATCAACGCAGCGGTTGAAGGGCGGCAATACAGATGAACTGTATAAAAACGGGACATTGGAAAAATCACAAGTATTGGCAGATTGGCATCCAGACGTTGCAAGAGTTATTTGGAAATTTGGTAGATGGCATCATCAAGTTGACTATAGAAAATTTCGACGCAACAAACTTATAAAAAAACCCAATCTTGTAATACCTAATCAAATAAATGAATATGGCATGAAGTTAATCGAGGTAAACTCATGAGTTACATAATCGGCAACTTACCGCCAATTAAGTGTTTTGTGCGGCGAGAGTATCTGTACAACTTTGAGAAAGGTCACGGTGAGATTGAGCCTGCCATTTGGGTAAGCATCAAAGCAATCCGTGGGCAAGTGTTTCGCATTGAAAGCCTGTTGCCACGGTACGGTGCTTTGTACGACAAATTACCTATCCAAGCCTACGTTTGGAATACTAAACATGGCGATTTAGATTTTGACATTCTGCAACTATGGGATTGCATGGGTTACAGGTTTACCGTGCATGAAAAAATTGGTTTGCGTAATCTTGGGGTCAAATTTTTAGGTAAAGACAAAGAATGGCACTTTGGCAAATACTTGTTTACCGTAGACTTTTGTGCTGACGGGATGGATGTAGATACAGGATTTACTGAAGTCGCTGAAGAACACAAATCATTTAATTTTATTCGGCTAGATAATGGTCAGTTTGCAGCGCAGCCTAATAACCGTTGCCTTTGGTACGACCAGTCGTTAATACCGGCTAAGACGGACTTTCCTGATTTCCAAGCATCACGCCACATCTGGACTGTTGACGGGTCACGCAAATGGGCAGTAGGTGACGATTGGTTCTATGACATTGGGGAACGGCATGAGTGAATACAGCCCACACCCAGCAATTGAATACATTTGGGACAATGCGCCAGCATATGCTAAAGCAAAGGGTGAACTGGCACAATTAGAGGCGTTTAAGTCAAGCCTTAAAGCTATCTTAATGAAAGAATCGGGCGAAACTAGCATTGGAGGTCAAGAGCGAGAGGCTTATGCTCACCCAAAGTATCAAACCCATTGTGATGCAATTGGGGCAGCAACTGAGCAAGCCGAGTTGCTTAAATGGCGCATGATGAGCGCACAAATGAGGTTTGATGCCTGGCGCACCGAGCAGGCCAGTAACCGACAAATTGAGAAATTAACGAAATGAGCCACGAATTACTAAAACAGGTAGCTGCAATAACAAATAAGAAAACCACAAAACTATCAGCAACTGAAGTTTTAGAACTTCAAATATGCGCTTCAGTCTTAGACTTTATTGACGATGTTGGCAGCGTAGAAGAACTTAGGGCAAAAGTTAATACCTTTTTAAAGGGTAAAAAATGATCGACTATTCTGAAAGCCTAATTAAAATCACATTACTTGTCAGACAATATCGCAAACTTGTCTTAAAAGGACAATTTGACGCTGCTGCTGACGTTGCTGTGGATATGCAAATTGCAGTTGTTGATCTGCAAGAATGGTCGGAGGCTCAATGTATAGAAACCCAAAACTCTTAGTTGCTTGCCGCCAGCTGCCGTGCCAACTTTGCGAAACCGAAGATGGAACTGTGGTTGCGGCCCACTCAAACCAATTGGCTGATGGTAAGGGGAAGGGAATCAAAGCATCAGATTACAGGGTTGCGGCACTATGCTTTAGTTGCCACATGGATCTCGATCAGGGTAATAAACTGACCAAAGACCAACGCAGGGAGTTTTGGGAAATGGCGCACCGACGCACGATTGGCGAGCTGTTTGAGCGCAATTTGATTAAATGCTAGCCACGCTGCAACTTCCCTTGCCACCGTCAGTAAACGCTTACTGGCGCAATTTCCATGGCAGAACAATACTTTCTAAAGCCGCTAGGGAATATAAACAAACGGTCAAAGAATACGTTTTAATTAACAAAATCCCGTATTTTGGCGATGCCAGACTTCAAGCAATCATCACAATATTCCCTAAAGACCGTAGAAAGCAAGACTTAGATAACAGACTCAAAAGTTTGCTAGATTCTTTAGGCAACGCAGGCGTGTTTGACGATGACAGCCAGTTTGACAAGATTGAGATAGCCAGGGGAGTGATTAAAACTGGCGGTGGTTGTACAATAATTTTAGCTACTCTGTGAGGTCAATATGAAAGAACTAGACGCAGCATCAAGGTTACTAATGGTTTTGCTGCACTCAGCGACCATTGCCCATGTATTGCATTGGAAAACGCCTAGTTACTCAATTCACAAGGCTTTAGGTAAATATTACAAGCAAATACCTGATTTAGTTGATATTCTTGCAGAAAGTCTATTTGGCAAGTATTCTACGATTACGGACTTTGAAGATCATTTTATGATGGAGGATTCACCTCTTCAATACATGACTGAGATTCAAGATTACGTCACAAGTCAGCGTAAACTTATTGCCCAAGATTCAGAGATTCAAAACGCTGTCGATTCAGTTATGGATTTATTAAACACTACAGTGTATAAACTGCGTCAATTTAGTGAAGAATAAATTAATTTAAAAGGAAAACATTATGCCTAACAGTAAAGCAATTGGTGTCGCATACTCTGACCCACAACTAGATTCATACCAAGTTGGTAGCTCTAATGATCCGATTGCCATTACATCGGCAAGTATTCTAAACGGCTCTTATGCTACGACTTCAGCATCATCAGGTGATACCCGTTTGAACTATAGCCGTTTAGCGTTCACCTCAACTGGCTCTGGCGAAACTAGCCGTGTGTTTTCAACAGTAACTGGTGTTGGCGCAGCAGCTGGTGGCACTATTAACGGCGAACACGTTAGTATGTCAGTCAATGGCGCAGGCACAATTAGCGGTGCGGGTAACGCACTTCGTGCAACCATTGGCGGTACATCAACGAACCCAGGCGGCACTTTGGCAGCTATTCAGGCTGACTCAAACTTTGCAAGCGGTGGCACTTGGTCAAACACTTCATTTCTGCGTTTTACAAACAGCGGAACTGGTGCTGTAGCTTATCTAGCCAATGTACCGACAACTGGTAGCGGTCTTTTAATGGCCCCGCACACCACGCAAGTAATGACTGATTCAATTCGGATCATCATGGCAGACGGATCGGTTCGTTACATCATGTGTACAACATCGTCTGCTAACCGTACTGGCGGCGCATAATTGATTAGTAAAGAGTTTTTGTTATCTGAAATCTCTGACTTAGAGGCTGAATCACATAAGGCGCAAACCTTTTTGATTCAGGCTCAAGCTACTATTGCAGCGTACAAAATGTTGATACATAAGCTAGAAGAATCGCAAATTGAGGAATAAATGAATTTACGTCCATTGAAAGACAAAATCGTAATTGAACCCTTAGAAAGGGTAAAAAGCGAGGTTCTGCAAGTCATTATGGCTGAACGGGACAACATGGGCGTAGTGGTAGCAGCTGGGCCAGACGCAGCAAAGCATTTAAAAGAAGGCGAATTTGTCCGGTATGGCACAATGGGCAAAGATGAGTATCTAAAGTATCAAGAATATTTTGTAGACAACAAACGTTACTTAATTATGTCTTGGCAAGATGTATGTTTTGTTCAATAGGAAATATTTATTGTGCATAAGAAACCTGAACCCAAAAAGAAAGAGCAAAGCGGTAAGATGCCATTGGCGGCGTTAATCATTGCTTTTAAACGTAAAAAGAAATAATGGCTAAGAAATCTGTGTCGTTATCTGTTGGGCGTGGAGAAAAGTTACCTGTCAGCCAAGGCGCAGGATTAACGGCTAAAGGTCGTGCCAAGATGAACGCAGCAACTGGCTCAAATCTAAAAGCACCAGCACCTAATCCTAAGACAGATGCAGATAAAGGTCGCAAAGCATCATTTTGTGCGCGTATGTCGGGAGTTGTAGCGCAGGCGAAAGGGCCAGCGGAACGTGCTAAAGCCTCCCTTAAACGATGGAAATGTTAATCATGGCTACCAAATCAGGCTTATATGCAAACATTCATGCTAAACGTGAGCGCATCGAGAAAGGCAGCAAAGAAAAGATGCGTAAGCCTGGCACAGAAGGCGCACCTACAGCCAAAGCCTTTAAGCTCGCTGCTAAGACTGCTAAGAAATGACTCCAAATATCTATTTACCTTATCCATCGCCACAAACCGTGGATGAGCTAAATGAGGATGTATTAGCGTTACTTAAACAGCCTGGTGTACCGGACAGCCTGATGAACGAATACAATGCTGTGGTTGATAACCCTGAAACACAAGACGATATTGACCAAGAGCAAGCTAACTCTGATTCGATGGCTAACGAATGAGCGATGCAGTTTATATCTATATGTTGTGTGACCCAGTAAACGGTGAACCACGATATGTAGGTAAAACTATCTACCCTAACGATAGATATGTATCTCATATTTTTGAAGCTAAATCTAACAAACAAACATTGAAATGTGATTGGATTAGATCGTTGTTAGAACAAAACAAAAAACCTGTATTTGAAATTATTGATTGTGTTGACCCTAAAGATTGGCAAAACGCAGAAATTAAGTACATTAAAGAATTTAAAGAATTGGGCGCAAACCTTACAAACATAGCAAAAGGTGGCGAAGGTTTTGAGCAAGGATTTAAACAAGACCAATTTTTTATGATGAAGAAATTATTTGGTGGTTGGTATCAAAAAGCGGTAAAAGATAAAGATTTTAAGAAAATGAATAGATTTGCGACATCAATGTTAGGATTGGCAGAACACAAACCTGACTTAGTTCCGAAACGTTGGAAATTTATTCAATTGCCTTAATTTTCATATATTTAGAGGTTGAAACAAATGGGTGCGCCAGCAGGTAATGCTAATGCTGCTAAATCAAGACTGTTTTATGACGCTCTTAGAAAGAATCTTGTGCAAAACCCGCATAGAGTGCAGTTAATTGTAGAAAACCTTATTTCTGCCGCTGAAGAAAACGAGCAATGGGCAATTAAAGAGCTGATAGATCGCATTGATGGCAAACCCATCCAAACAAACACTTTAGAAAATTCTGACGGTTCAGCATTGTTAGCCGGAATTCAAGTAACTTTTATTGCACCCAATGACACTAGCAGCAGCAATAGCTAAAGCCGAGTTTCCTGAGAAACTAAGTTGCCTATTCGATCCCCCACGTTCACGGTATCGGGTTTTATTCGGTGGTCGAGGCGGTGCTAAGTCTTGGGGCGTGGCGAGAGCGCTACTAATCCTAGCAGCCCGTGACCAGTTACGCATACTGTGCGCCCGTGAATACCAGACTTCAATTAAAGATTCGGTGCATAAACTGCTATCGGATCAGATTGCTGACTTGGGATTAGATGGGTTTTACGAGATCACCCAGGCTTCGATCAAGGGTAAAAACGGCTCAGAATTCTTCTTTGTTGGGCTAAAAAACAATATATCTAACGTCAAATCCTTTGAAGGTGTAGACATTTGTTGGGTTGAGGAAGCACAGACGGTATCCAAAACTAGCTGGAACGTGCTGATTCCAACCATTCGCAAAGAACAGTCTGAGATATGGGTGACGTTTAACCCTGAGCTAGAGACTGATGACACATTTCAACGGTTTGTTGCCCATCCACCTAAAGACTGCGTGATCGAAAAGATCAACTGGTCGGACAATCCGTGGTTTCCTGAGACGCTCAGACTTGAGAAAGACGCACTAAAAGAGCGTGACATTGAGTCATACAATACAGTTTGGGAAGGTGTTTGCAGACAAACGGTAGACGGTGCGGTGTTTGCTCGTGAGATGCAGGCAGCTGATCTTGAAGGTCGCATCATGCGAGTGCCTTACGATCCTGCCAAGCCTGTTCATGCGGTGTTTGACTTGGGTTGGGCAGATGCTACGGCTATTTGGTTTATCCAGTTTATCGGCATGGAAATCCATTTGATCCGATACATTGAGGATAACCAGCGCACGATCAGCCATTACTTGTCTGTGATGCAAACATATGGTTATGTCTATGACACGCTATGGTTGCCGCACGATGCACAGAACAAAACACTAGCGGCTAATGGTCGCAGCATTGAGGAAATTGTGCGAGCTGCGGGTTATAAGGTGCAAATTACCTCAAAAGTGCCTGTATCTGATAGCATCAACGCAGCTAGAACGATATTCCCCAAGTGCTACTTTGACCGTGAAGAATGTGCTGAAGGGCTACAATGTCTAAGGCACTATCGTTATGATGTAGACCCAGACACTAAAATGTTTAGTAAAAGTCCGTTGCATGATAATTATTCGCACGGTGCAGACGCATTTCGCTATATTGGCTTAGTGGTAAATGAACCACGCAAGATTAAGAAACAGACAACGTATCAATTACCTGTGAGTTGGATGGGATGATGGACAACGAAAACGACCCACGCATTGCCGATGCAATGAAATTCCTGCGCCTGACCACAGATGCAGATCAATCGAACCGTAGCGAAGCGTTAGAAGATTTGAAGTTTGCCTCTGGCGATCAATGGCCTACCGAGATTCAGAACAGTCGCAACCTTGAAGCTCGCCCATGTCTGACAATTAACAAGATTGATCCGTACATTCGACAGGTTACGAATCAACAGCGGCAAGCTCGCCCACGCATCAAGGTTCATGGCACAAACACTAGCTCTAACGAGAAATTAGCGGAAATCCTGACAGGCGTGATCCGTCACATCGAGGTTAACTCAGACGCAGATCAAGCCTACGATACAGCGTTTGATTACTCTGTACGCATGGGTTGGGGCTACTTTCGGGTAATTACTGATTACATCCGTGACGATTCATTCGACCAAGAGATTTACATTCGCCCGATTGATAACCCGTTTACTGTCTATTTCGACCCTAATTCGATCCTACCTGATGGTTCTGACGCTGATCGTTGCTTAATTACAACAGTCATTGAAAAGAAAATATTTCAGGAAATGTATCCGGATGCCGATTTAGGCAGCTTTACATACCGTGGAACTGGTGACGATTCCGCTGAATGGATTATGAAGGATGATATTCGCATAGCCGAATACTTTTACACAGAGCGTAAGGCGGCAAAGCTAGTCCAGTTGTCAGACGGTACATCTGTTTACAAGGATGAGCTGCCCGATCAAGCAATCCTAGCAATGGCAGGAATCACGATTGTTAGCGAACGTGAGTCAATGCGTAAGCAGATCAAGTGGTGCAAGTTGACCGCTATGGAGGTGCTTGAGGAAAGTGATTGGCCTGGCAAATACATCCCGATCGTTCCGGTTTACGGGCAGCAGCTGGTCATCGAGTCGAAGCGTAAAAAATACGGTTTGGTGCGTAATGCTAAAGACCCACAACGGATGCTTAACTTTTGGCAAACGTCTATTACTGAGTCTGTCGCACTCGCCCCTAAAGCTAAATGGCTTATGGCAGAGGGTCAAGATGAGGGGCATGAGATGGAATGGGCATCGGCTAACATCAAGTCAAGTCCTGTGCTGCGATACAAGCAAAAAGACATTGAAGGTGTGCCTGCTCAACCACCAACACGCCTACAGCCTGAACCACCACCTGCGGGAATCTTGGCGGCAAGTGCGTCAATCAATAACGATTTACAAGCTGTATTAGGTATCTTTGACCCAAATCAAATGCCTAGCGGCAACCTATCGGGCAAAGCTATTAATGGTCAGCAGCAGCAAATTGATCTGACTAACTTTCATTATTTCGATAATCTGACACGTTCAATTCGTTACGCAGGCAAGATCCTGCTCGATCTGATCCCTAAGATATACGATCACGAACGAGTGATGAGGATCATTGGCTACGATAATCAACCTGAATTAGTGGTGCTGAATCAACGTACCGTTGACGATGCAGGCGTGACTAAGATTCTCAATGACGTAACGGTGGGCGAATATGACGTTGTGATGGAGACTGGCCCAGGCTACAACTCTAAGCGTCAAGAGGCTGTTGCCAATATGATGCCATTACTCGCTGCAAGCCCAGACTTAATGAAAGTGGCAGGGGACTTGATCTTTAGAAACATGGACTTCCCTGGCGCAGACATTATTGCTGATCGTTTAGCAGCGTCAAACCCATTGGCGAACGTTGACGAGAAATCAGACATTCCACCACAGGTGCAGATGCAACTAGCGCAGTCTAAGCAGATGATGGAACAGATGCAGCAGCAAATGCAGCAAATGGACATGATTATCAAGAGTCGAGCTGATGTTGTTGCGATGCAGCAAGATGGTGAAACCAAACGTAAGTTAATGGATGTAACTTCTAGGGCGCACAATACCGAGACGATTAACGAAGCAAAAGTTAATCAAAATATTATGAATTCGATGGTTTCGCAGAATAAAGCCGAACTGGATGCAATGACCAAGTTAATGCTTGCTCGCATGGATACCAACCAGTTACAAGCAGAGATTGCCAAGCGTGATGCTGAAGCACAGAGAATGTACGCATTTTCTGAGGGCGAGATTCACACCGAAACCAGTCCATTTATACAACGTTGACATTTAATATATTTGGATTATTATTAGCAAATCTTACCAGTTAGACACAACTGGGTTAATTCTTGGATAAATCCATGTCAGAACGTCAAGCAGAGACAGTAGTAACAAGTGAAAATATTGCAGAGTTTGCGGCACAGAAATTAGGTTTAGCTGACCGTGCAGATACTGAGGCTGATGATTCAGAGCCAGATCAAGCACCGGAACAGAGTGAACCCAAGTCCGAGGACGAAGCTAGAACAGGTAAACAGAATCCTAAACTTGAAAAGCGGTTTTCTGAGATTACTAAGCAACGTGAGGCGGCTCGTGAAGAAGCGAAGCGTGAACGTGAAGCGAGGGAGTCTCTAGAAGCAAAGGTAGCGGAACTAGAAAGACGGACTCAGCCACAACAAAGGGTTGATGCGTTAGACGAAGAACCAAAACCTGAGCAATTCAACGATGCTTTTGAATATGCAAGAGCGTTGGCTGAATACTCTGCTGAACAAGCGTTAAAGAATCGTGATCGAGTAGAGCTTGAAAAGAAGTATCAAGCAGAGCATGACAAACTAATTGAGGTTTGGAATGATCGGCTAGAAACTACTAAGAAAGAGCTACCGGATTATCAGGACATGATTGAGTCATCTGACGTAATGGTTTCAGACCAAGTGCGTGATGCTCTTTTAGAAAGTGATGCAGGCCCAAGAATCCTGTACCACTTAGCTGAGAATCCAGATTACGCTGAAAAGCTGTCAAAGATGACGGTGATTAGCGCATTGAGAGAGATAGGGAAACTGGAAGCTAGGTTTGAAAAGACCGAAACTAAACCTGTTGTGCGGTCTAAAGCACCAGCACCGATTAACCCTTTGCGGGCTACGGGCGGTTCGATGGATACC
>Ga0207942_1000034_pt1 | contig 37484 bp, 75 predicted proteins | sample LakMenEpi12Oct12_FD_150687 | JGI IMG/M metagenome (GOLD analysis project Ga0207942, IMG submission 150687) | Freshwater microbial communities from Lake Mendota, WI - 12OCT2012 deep hole epilimnion (SPAdes) | ecosystem: Environmental > Aquatic > Freshwater > Lake > Epilimnion/Euphotic zone ... | reverse complement strand
TTGGATCATCTATTGAATTTATTGGCACAGTTGGGTGAATAATTTCTTGGCACAAATTACTCATATATACAGGAGCAGCCCAAGACCCATGTTCATTTGCGTTGTCAATATTCATAACATAAATACGACCAGTTTCTAGTCTTTCTTTGGCAAAAATTTCTGCCAACTTTCTAGCACTAATCTTTTTCTTCATCTTGACATGTCTACTATTTTCATACTTTTCGTACAGCCTTTTAAAGTCATCGTTGTTGTTCATGGAGCTATACAATCCACCAGTTTCTTCTGGACTAAACAAAGTAATATCTTCGTTCTTTACTAGGCGTTCATAAAAAAGCTTATTAAATTGAATAGAGTAATCTAGTTTGCGTACTCTATTATCATCTGTTCCTGCGTTATTTTTAAGTGCCACAATATCTTCTATTTCATAATGCCAAAATGGCACATGCACAGTAGCAGAACCTCCGCGAATGCCATTCTGGCTTGTTGCTTTTACTGTAGATTCAAAAATCTTTAAATATGGTATAACGCCAGTATGTATAACTTCCCCTCCGCGAATACTAGAATTAATGGGACGAATTCGACCAATGTTTAAGCCTATTCCTGCTCGTCTTGCTGTATACTTACCAACAGCATGAATACTAGAAAAAATAGAATTTAAATTATCTTCAACATCGACTAAAACGCAGCTGGCAAACTGCTTTATTTTTGTTCTAACGCCCGCCATTATTGGTGTTGGTAGATTGATCTTAAAAGTAGAAAAACACTCATACGCTTCTTTAACTTCTTCTATGGTGTTAAAAAGAGACATTGCTATACAAATGTACGCAAATTGTGGGGTTTCATATATTTTGTTAGTGAGTCTATTCTTTACTAAATATTTATCAATTAATTGCTGTAGTCCAGCGTATGTAAATAAATAATCACGATCATGATCGATAAATTTTTCTATTTGTTCAATTTGCTCTTTAGTATATTTAGCTAAAATAGTACCATCATAAACGTCGCTTTCAATATTGCTTTTTATGTGTTCATATAATGAGGGAGGATTGTCGTATCTAGCCCACAAATCTTTTCTCAAAGACATATTCAACAGCTTTGATGCGACATACTGATAATTAGGATTTGATGTAGATGTTAAATCATTAGCCGACCTAATCAAAATATGGTGAATTTCTTTGGTGGTTACGCCATCGTGCAAAGAAAGCTTGGCGTTCATTTCGATATCGGAGAAAGATACGTTGGTTATTCCATTTGTGGCCCACTCAACGACTTTATGAATCTTTTCAACATTATATGGTTCAGATTGACCATTCCTTTTTTTAACCAACATATATATTTCTCCCGCAGTTGTTTATTTTTTAAGCTAAAATCAACTAGTTAATTTAGCAAATATCTTCTCTATAATCCATTTCAATATCACTGGCAATATGACATATATAACAATGAAACTGATTACAAAAGACCCGTGCTTTTTCTCTTCTTTTATAGACTCTTTGACAAAATTATAGCAATCCTTTTTTAGCCTTTTGTTGTTTTTGAAATCTTCTGACGTTACGCCAGAGGAACAGCATATTGTAACCCACTCATCGGCATATTGCAAGCACTTGTCTGCAATTTTTTTTCTTTCATCATCTGGATATTTTTCATTAATTTCTTCTTTTATGTCATCAAGGGTGAAAGTTTTAGAAGCAAATAATTGCTCAGAATCTTTAGTATAAGAAAATTTTAAATCTGGAAAATACTTTATTTTAATAGTGCCACCATTTTCGGAGAGAACAATGCCCTGTATCCAGGCTGATATTGTAATAAATTTTTTCCAACTAATATTGGGTAAACTGTTGTTAAATATTAAAGATACATCTCCGCTTGGATCTTCACCAAACGTCATTTGCAACGGCTGTGGAAATTTAATATTAACATCTTTAAAAGAATAGCCTGTAGAATCAAATATTTTATTTAGAATTTCTTTAATTTTTTTTAATGGTAATGTCATCATTTAATTAATCTCCAAGCTAATCCACCAAAGACATTTTGTAAAGCCACCTTTTCTTCTGCTGTAATTGTGTGATTATCTTCACCAACTACTGTTTTAAATAAAGTTTTTAATTCTTCTGGAAGAGTGTTATACTTATCTTTAATAGAATCTTCAAAAAAGTATTTTGCAGCTAAAACGTATATATCATTTATTTTTTGCGTGTCTGTATTGTATTTATTTATTCTTTTGCTAAAACTATAATTAAAAACAGCAAGCTTAATTCTATCATCTTTGTTTGTAATAAGTTTACTAATCGGATTTACAATAGCTAGTATTTCATCTGTTGGAGTATCTAAATCTAGTTTAATGGCTGGAGTTGGATCAATGGGAACTATATTAGGTATAGTAATTTTTGGACTTACAGCTAATAAAAGTATAGCTATAGCAACCAAATTTAATATAGTTTTTTTACTCATCTTTATCACCATTATTTAATAGAGGAAATACTTCATCTAGCTTTTTGTTAGCGGCACTAAATCCACCCATTATACACATATGTTTTAGTTTATACCATAAATTTATCATGTGTAAAAAGTCTTTTTCGCTAAAAACTTGTTCATCTTTTTTTCTAAATACTAATTTGCTAATTAAGTATGTAAAGTCTACATTGACAAATAGTATTAATAGCAATCCTGCTAAGACAAGACCAATCCTTGTGTATAAATCGAGTTCCATTGTTTACCTCTTTAATATCTGTGTGGTCTTACCGTGATATGGACATTGAGTAGTGTGTCCGTCACCTTGCTTAATTATACCTGTTCCTTTGCATGGGCATTTGGCTACATCTGGATTTGGTCTAATTATTTCGTCTGGTGTTGGTTGAACATTTAGAATCTTTTCTTCTGCTTTTTCAAAAGCTTGATTGGCTTCTTCAACCATGAAAGACACATCACTAAAAGCTGAATCTATGTTACAACTATATTGAGTGGCGCATCCGGCAAAAAATATCAAACATAATATTAAATATTTCATTTTTACCTTTCTTATTATTTGGGCTAAAGCCACTATATTATACACTGGAAAAGCTTCTTTTAGTATGTAGAAAAACCGCTTAAGTCAATATTACTAAGAGTATAAGAACCTCCAAGAGAAGACATTGTGTTGTTTATTTCAGTTATAAATGAACTAACAAATGCTCCCGTGCCTCCTCCAGTTAATACGCCCAATAAAACTGGTTCATTATTAATAAGTATGAAATAAGGACTTCCACTATCAAATCTAATAATACCATTATAAAAATTAGAATATTTTATATCTCCATTAGTACCAAAAATATTTGATAATTCATATAGTGTGTATATGCTAGCACTTTCAAACTGATTAAACCAAAATGATGGTATTTTTTTAGTATAATGTATATTGGGTAAATATGTGCTCCAATTAGATGGCAATATTTTAGCAAATTTAATTGTGTTTGGAACATCACTATTTAAATAACCTATAGCAATATCTACAGGCCCACTTGGAGAAGTTACTTGCTGTATTGAGCTAAGAGTTCTTGTTACCACATCTCCAGACTGAGAAACAAAATACATGGTTGCGCCAACACTTGGATAAAAACTAAAATGTTTACAAAATATAACGTGTCTTGGAGAAATTAAAGTGCCAGCCATTATATTGCCGCCAGTAGAATTCCACGGCGAAGCACAAGACATATCAACTGAATTAATCCAGCAATCTGAATTACGAACAAACGAAGAGCCATTTGCTACTGTATAAACATTCTTTTGCGTTTTGGCAGCAATTAAATTATCTATTTGATTTGTACAATGATGTGCCAATGATCCAGAAGCCCATCCTAAAAAAGTATCAACAGTTGCTCCTGTTTGAGAATAGCTGTTAACTTTTTTGATAACAGTTTCTCCATCTGTTGATACACCTTTGATAACAGCTGTTCCAGTTCCTTGATAAGATGATATTTGTTGATTTAAGCCTGATGGTATTGGATGTGATACTATATTTATATTATCTGAATAATAAGATATATTTTGAAAATAATCTGGTTTGAGAATAGACGCATTAATAATAAAATCTGTTACATATGACGCTTCTATTGAGCGTGAAAATGTTGTTAATGGTGTTCCACTAGTAGAGTCATTTTTGTCTAAATTTATTACAGAAACACTTGGATTATTAGTTATTCTTTGTGTTGGAGTAATAGATAGATCAAAAGATCTTTCTGATAATGATTTTTTTTTAAAAGTTCTATTAAATGTTGATGTTGCCAATCCACAACTAACTGGATGATTTTTTGATGGGTTCATGGAGAATTAATTCCGCTTAGTGATCCATTTAAACTATATCGTATAACTCCACCGTCTGCTACTGGAGCAAAAGATCCTGCTGTTAATCTACAATACAGTACTTTGCCGCGTGTTCTTACAGGATCTCCTCCAGCAAATGAGCCACTTGATCCAACACAATTTGTATAGGATACGTCGGTAGATCCAGTATTATTATAAAAATAACCAATACAATTAATATGATCTCCTGTTCCTGCCATGTTTCCAGAGCAATGGACGAAACGACCATCAGTAGAAACCGTTGCATCTAATATACTACAATTGATGCATGTAATAAGTGTTCCATCTGCGAGTATGTTATTACAATTTATATATGTACCACGTTGTGGTCCAATACTACCAGTGCTAAAATTACAATTTTCATATATATTATTGCTATTAGCTTCGCTGAATACTCCACCAGTTATATGCACCCCTTTAATTCTAACATTTTCATCGCTTGGCAAAAATAGTCCTCCAGCAACAGGACCAGTGTCAATAATTACTGATGTTTCACATCCATACTCTTTTTTATATGATCCTAATCCTAATATATCTACATAGCCTAATAAACTAGAAATATTACTCCAAATATATTTTCCTGGCATTATAATCAAACAAGCTCTATTGGTATTACTTAATGGTTGATTGTTTGGTGTTAAAGCTGCTGCTTCTACGTATTTTGCTTCTATATTGTCTCCAGGTTGACAAATCACATAACTATCACTATCTTTTAAATCTATAGGATATCCACCAATAGTTTCACCATCTCCAATACGCAATATTTTTTTATCGGTAATCCAAATTGGCTCTCCTTGCAGTGGAGTAATACCACTTGCCTGAGAGTATGTTCCATATCTTAATTGAAGATTAGCTGGACTAACCATATCAACCCATTGACCATCTCCTCGTAAAAATGTTCCAGAATTTGGAATACCGCTGCCAAGAGATGATAAAGTTACTGTTCCGCCACCGCCGATAATATTAGATATTTGACTTAAGCTAATTTTTTTAGTTGTTGCAAATCCAGATGGATCATCCATAAATAAGAAAATATCATCATTGCTTAAGCTGCCACTACCTTCTGGAAATTCATTTATTCTTTTAATACTCATTTAACCACCTACTATAGTAGCAGTGCCCAAAGTATAATAATTAACATCATCAAATCTATTTGTATATTTACTTTCTAAAGCTGAATAACCAAGACTTGATTCAAATGTTGCGTCAATTGATTTATAAACGCCGACATTTGAACATGAAACAATTACTGTTCCATTTTTAGCTGTTTCTACTCCAGAAACTACATTTGTACACACATCTGTTGTTGTAATTGGCATATAATCTCCTTAAAAAACTGTATCTAATGTCCACTCTATTTTTCGTGGTGGAAAACCATCCACATCGCTAAATACCCATGAGCCATTTTGAGATAACATATCTGCTGCATCTCTTTCTCTTATCCAAAAGCTACCTTCTGGTTGATCATGTCTAGTTGGCCCATTATTCCATACGCCCCAGCTATTTTGGACCAAAAATAATGTTTCATTATATATTTCTTTTGTGTCATCCATTCCTATCCAAGCCATAGCGTGCGCCCACGATCCAGACTTGGAGGCTATACCGTGCTTGTCTCTGCGAGAGCTAAAACCATGCATAGAACAAACACTAATACAATAACCGTTGGCTATTGCGTCTCTTGCTTGTTGTACTGTATTAATTAAGCTAATAGTTTTTACTTGATGCTTTTTAGCTTCTAATACTAATTCTTCTGGTACTCCAGATCTACCCCATCTTCCTCCAACATCACTGTATTTCGATAAATCTATATTTCCATACCGTTTTCTTATTAATAATCCACCTAATTGATTAACAAATCTAGCGGCACCAGAGCATGTCATGCCCTCGCCACCGTGTCCGCGAGATCCATATATACCTTCTGTTGCTCCACGGGCAATAAACTCTTCTCTTTGGCCGTTGATTATTTCACAGCTACGAGTAACGTCGATTGCATTTCTAGTAGCATGGCTAACACAATCACCTTGCACTTGTCTTTCCGATGGACCAAAATTAGGATCAAATTTAAGTAGATTCTTAAATGGTAGAGCTAATTTTCCAGCACCACTACCATATAAACCATAAGCAGCCGCACCGAATAGTGGGTGCGGCAGCTCACCTAATAATTTATCCGTATCTTCTGGGTCACACCATGATCCCTTAAAGCCGTCTTTATAAGCTTTTAGTAAATCAATAGGTTTTTTAAATTCTATAGTCATTTTGTAACTACTGTTTTTGGACCTTTGATCCACTTTACAACTGCGTCTAAAAGTACCGTTACTACTGGTACTAATAGTACACCCGTTGTACCCCAATCCACACTGTTTATGTTCTCAATAACATAAGTTAAAACAGCGCCAGTGCCAACTAAAACGGCATTTTTTACTAAATTTACTGCGTCATTAACATTAAGTGAATATCTTGCTGACATTTTTATACCTCTTTTGTGTTTGTTATGCTAACTAGAAATCCTCCATGCTCATTATCTGATATCCTATATGGGTATCCTATAATATTAATGTCCTTACCTTCACTTGTTTTTGTTTCTTTGTAAAATTTTCTGTTTGTGTGGAGACAAGATTGAAATTCTTTCAGTAATTCTTCTCTATCTTCTTCTTGAATAAAGTTAAGCCAATCATAACCCTCTACATTATGAAATCCAACAAAGTCAAAAAATAGACTATTATTCCATATTAATCTGCCATTATTGTCTGTTTCAAATAATGGTATATTACTATAGTGCAGCCCAGCTTTTGTTCTTTGTTCTATTATCTTTTGTCTTATTTCTATTCTATGGCAGGTTTTGCGTAAATCTATTATTGCGTCTTTTATGCTGTTACCACCATTTGTAGTCAATTCTGACTTTATAGTTTTGATAGACTCATTGACATGTTCATGATCTTTGATAAGTTGTATAATGGGCTTTACTGTTTTTACCCAAAGTAAACTTAAGAATGTGCCAATAGCACCCAATAAACTAACAGCTATAGGTATATATTCTAAAGACTCTTTTGATAGCATGCTTACCCTTTCTAATAATTTAGAAGTGGTGGTGATGCTAATATAACATCACCACCCACGAATAACACACTATATATAATCAGCTTTCTGCTGAGTCTTTAGCTTTATAATCAGCTGTAGTTGGCACAGCCAATGCTCCAAAGTGATATGTTAGTTCACCAGGAACTGCTCTTGTTGAACTAGCAGCATCGTCTGTACCGGCCACAGTTCCGTTACCAGTTGGTGCAACGTATGTTATTACATTACCCGCTCCAGCACCCTTCGTGCGACCAGGAAAAACTCCGCTTGATGGAACAGCCAAAACGTTATAAGTTGTAACGCCAAGCCTACGACTTGTTAACAGCTTATGTACTGAATCCTGACCAACACCAGCAAACTGAGCACCGGGAACATTTAAAAGAGAAGCAGCGTCATTATTGATCTTACCGGCACTATCACCAGCTGCTCTGAGAACAAAGTTTCGTTCGCCAGCATAAGGATCTGGATAATAAGCTAAACCGCCAGTACCAGCCGATTTGGCCTTTATAACGCCGTGCGGATCTGTGAATTGGTTTCCAGTAGCAACATTTTCTACTACTTTTGAGCCATATTCTGAGCCAGTGTTTAATTCATTAACATTTACAACTTTTGTCATTGGGCTATCTGACAAAGTTCCGCCAGCTACGACTGTGCCACCATCATTTTTGATTGCTTCTAAAGCTTTTGTTTTAGTTGTGGACATATTTTTCTCCTAAAAGGTTGAATAACTAAAAAATTCCTATTCCTTTTAGAGTCCACATCCTAACACATTATACACTTTTACACAGTTTTTTGTGCAAATTTGTAATCATTTTATTTAGCTTTTTTCTGGTAGTCTCTCTGTTACTATTTCTTTTCTTAGCCATTTCTTCAATAGTCATATTGCTTAATCTATCTAGAAATAGTTCTTTTTCGTCTGCTGTTTTTAATTCATCCATAATATCTATCATTCTGTAGGGATCAGAATTTTTGACAATATTTTCGTGTAGCTTTCCATTAAATCTTTGGTACTTATTTTTGAATTTAATTTCTTTCAAACATTCAATAAATACCCCATTATACAAATAAGTGGTAAACTTTGTATTTTTTTCTGGCTTAAAGTACAAAAAGCATTTCCACAAAGCATTTAATTTGCATGTGTGCAGAGCATCAGCATCCAACTGATTAGCAAATCTTTTGCAAGCCTTATTCATTATATTTGTTATGTCCTTATTATTCAATGCGTTTATTATTTTATCATTCAAATCCATAATAATTCTCCTTATTTTTCTATTGACAAAAGTTCTTTTTCTATATTTTTCCTTACCTCGCTAAAATCGAACATGTTACCGATTCCTATAAAAAATCTATATCTACTACAAATTTTTAATAACTCGACTCCAGGTATTTTATCTAACTTATCTTTGATTTTATTTGTAACATCAAAATTTGTGTGACCAACCCAGCAATCAAAATTAGATATAATATGAATATCCTCTAATAATTTCTGTGACATTGGAAATACTAGTGGAATTTGTTGTCCAAGCATATCGTCATGATTTGCTTCTTCTAGATCGTCACTATCATCATCTATATTGGAATTTAAAGCTCTGTTTTGTAAGATATTTCCAAGTATATTTGACAAAATGGGAGAAGAAATTTGTTTTTCTAATACATCTTCATATTTTTGCCAGCCTATTTTTGGTTTAAATTTACTCATTAATATCTCCTACTTCATTATGTCAGAAGGCTTGATACACGGTTGAGAGTTAATAATATTTTCGTATATTTTAAGTATTTTTTTATTATTAGATTTTAATGTTACATAATTTTCTAATCTTTGCACAAGTTCGGTTTGATTATGTTTTACAAGATTATGTTTTAGTATATTTAATGTTTCTGATAATGCGTTTTCGTCAGCTAGCATCTCTAATATCTCAAAAATAGCTGTCATACATTCGTCAGAATAGTCTTGCATAGCAATATCTACTATAATTCTTCCACTAGCATCCATAACATAACTAACAGATGCAAGCTTCTGATTTTCTGGCGACTGCTGTTGTGTTTTTTTAGATAAAAAATTAAACATATTTTATTACCATTTCTGCTGTGTTTTTCCAAGAAAATTGATGCGATGTTTGTATTGCAGAATAGTTTAATTTAAGTAAATTGTCTTGTTTTAATTTATGTATAGATCTCATATGCGATATAAGTTGATCAAGTTGATTTTCTTTCATCGCGGCCCATTTGCCTGTTTGCCCATGAAACCATATTCCATCGTAAGCAACTTCTTTTGCTTCTATTTCTATTAAATTAGCATTATCAGCATTACAAAATTCTGTATGTGCAGAATAATTTGTTGCAATAACGTGCTTTCCACAAGCCATCATTTCTAACAATTCTAAATTCCACCCTTCTGCTCTTGCTGGAAATACTCCACAATCAGTCTGTTTCATTATATTATACACTTCTTCTTGCGTATTCTTTCTATCAATAAGCTTTATTTTATGCCCCAGTGAACTATTTTGATATAATTTAGCCCACTCGCTAGACTGTTCTGGATTTAAAAATGGATTACTGCACATCATCCACAGTTCTACATTATCTTTTTCTGTAAAAGCTTTATTAAAAGCTTCTATAAGAATATCATGACCTTTTCTTATTTCCCATTTTCCACAGTTAAAGAATATTGTTTTCTCACCAGTGTTAAGCGATGGCTGAAATATTTTGCTATTAACCCCCAGGGGTACAACAAAAATATTTTCTGATGATAAATCTAGTTGGCTTTCTGCTACACTTTTAGCCCAAAATGAAGATACAAACAATCTATCTAAAGAATTTAAGTGATGTTTTTCGACTTGTGTAAATTCATCTAATTCAAAAAATGGAAAACCTATTTTAGTTCCACGACCAACAAATTGTGACATATCATTTTGGTGCCAAATCCTAACACAAGGGGCATTAAAATCTGGAAATTGTGCATTCTTTAGGCACCTTCTTAGAATATTGGCATCGTCTTCGTTAGTAATTTGAATTTGTCCAATTGGCCATAATGAAACTGATGGCAAATTAGAAACAATGTTTAGTCCTGCTATACCATAGCCAAGCTGATTTATAGGAGATATAATATTAATCATTTTTGATATCCTTAAAAAATAGCCAACGTTTTAGAGTAGAAGTGTCTTGAACATTATTAATGTGTTCAAGATGTAATATAATTTCTTCCATTGAGTTAAAAATATTTTCATGTGGTAACATAAAGAACAGCCAATTGGGGGCATTAATTTTACCTTGTTCACACCAAATTAATATTGGCTTTTTTTGCCTATTTCCCGTTACTATTTCTTCATAAGACCCACACGCATGTACAGATATGTCTATATGTGCAATAATAAAATCACATATATCCACGCATCGCAAGTCTGCGTTACGTATTTTAGAATAAGTCTTTTTTAAATCATCAAACATTCCATTACGCTTCAAAAAGTTTATATTTTTACGTGTAGATTCGTCTTCATATATTCCATCTATTACATGCTTGCAAGGATTTAAAACCGTTACACCCATATCATGTAAGATGGGAGTGATTCTATTCCTCCATCCAATGCCGCCATCGGGAACTCTATCCATAGCCCCAACTAAATATGTTCTCATTCCACTAAGATTGTTTATCGAATCCATAATCTGTACTCCACCATACTTTGTTAATATCAAGTGCCGACAATATATGATCACATCTTTCGCAAGGCTTGCTACACCTTAATTCACCACGCTTGTTTAATCTAACAACAACGATTTTGAGTGAGTTATCTATGTAATATTTACCCCACAGTCTAGATATTAAATCTGTTTCTGCGTGAAGATATGGATGATCTGTATCCATATTAAATCTTTTAGCCAATATCCATGCCTGAGTGTGTGTTTTCTCTGGACTGTTCTGGCCTATTGCCAAAAGTTTATTTTTCTTATAGCCAAAAGCAAAATGAAAAAATTTGTTTTTGCTATTCCTATTATTTTTAGCTTTTGGTAATAAAGACAGTGCTATATCAACAGATTCTTTAAGTATATTCATTTTATATATACAAACTTAATAAATTCTTCTATGGTTGCTGGGTTGTGTGTTTCAAAAATTTCTTTTGTTATTTGTTTTGCTTGCATTTTCTTTGTGCCTAAAGAAACAAGTGCAGAAATGCAATCGTTCACTAAATTCTGATTAATTGTTTTTTTATTTTCTACTATAGGAGTAACAAGATAATAAGGAATGGCATTCTTTTTATTTTTATTATATTTTGGTTGAGTTGCCATTTTTTTAGCAATATTATCAATCTGTTGAATAACAACTGGTTGATCATCAGAAATATAACCAATAGTAAATTTATCGCTAAAAGCGCACTGTCTCTTTTTGTTCGTAAAAGAAAAATACGCAATCAAAAGAACAAATATTAAAACTCCGAGTTGACCAACAAATGGATGAGGTTGTGGATTCATTGATTTCTCCTTTTCTGCCATTGTACACAACTTATCGTCAAAGTCAAGCAGAAAACTTAAAAAAAAAGCCCGAAAAGCTTCTTGCTCTTCGGGCTAGAAAAAAGACCTTTATAGTGTTCAATCTTGTTCTTTAGTATCTGACGTTGCAGATGATGGTGGACCAAGAGAAATTTCGTCTGCCATAACGCAAACTGAATTTCGCGGATTCCCCTCTTTATCTTGATAGTCATCTATCTTTATCTTTCCTTGAACACCAACAAGTCTTCCCTTTTTCAATAAATCCTTTAGAGCTTCTGCCATCTTGCCAAAACACAAAACATTTAGATATAGTGTGTCTTCATTTCGCCTATCATTCACGGCCATTCTAAATTTTGCCATGGATGTACCCTTTTGGGTAACATTAAATTCTGCATCTTTTGTCAAACGGCCACAACCAAGCCAAGTATTAATATTCATAATTATACCTCCAGTGCTGAACGAATTCTACCACGTACTACTTGCGTATTTCCACGATTATATGTTCCAAGTGTTGCACTATGAACATTTCTAGCAAACCTTCTAGACAAGCCAAATAGGCTTGCAGCAAACTCTGTGCCCTCTCTGGTGTTGTTAATTAATCCATAGCCAGACTTGTGAGCAAGTGCTGTCAGTGGATTTAACTCAAAACCACGAAATGGACCACTCATAATTTTAGCAACAATCTTATTATCCTTTGATACGTTCCAATGGTACGCACCGGAAACATTATACAATCTATCATAAAATTCTCTAGTATTCATCTTTTGCTTCTCCTAATTCGTAAACAAATAAAACTAATCAACATATCTCACTCTTCGCTGAATTTTTGTATATTTTCTGCTCCAAGTTGAAGATAATTTTCTAACTTAAAAATTTCTTGAGAAATATTGTCTTTTTGCTTATTAAGATCTGACAATAATCCCTCTACATTTTTTAAATGTGCCTGTGCTAACAAAATAATTTCATTTTTTAGTGACATAACTTTCTCCTGTATTAACTTATTATACTGTGAGCTATATAGTTTTGCAATTAAGTTTCTTCTGTTATATAATCTAAAACCTGTTCATGAGTCCAATCGTTTTTATACTCTCCAAATGTAGCCAGTTGTGCCAATTCTCTATAGTCTTTTTCTAATTGTACTATCAATTGAACTAATATAATTGAATTATTGGATATAATACAATCATTAACCAGGCTTTCTATTTCTTCAAATCTTGTTTTCATAGGGTCCATCAACTGGTCAAAGATCTTTATTATTTGGCTGTGACATATCGTAGTATTTTATATCAATATTTGCTTCTTTAAATAATTGTCGTGATAATATAAAGTCTTCTTCCCATCTAGTATTTGTGTTTTTTGGTGCTACTACTTTTTTTATTCCAGATTGTATTATCAACCCAGCACATCTAGGACAAGGCTCAAATGGAAAAGTATATAATGTACAGTCATCAACAGTTTTGTTGGCTGAAAGAATTGCATTAATTTCACCATGGACTATTATTTTATACTTCGTATCTCTATCTTGTAGTCTTTCATCATCTTTTATATTTGTGGGAAATCCATTGTAACCAACAGAAACAATTTTTTTATTTCTGTCTACAATAACTGCACCAACTTTAGTTGAAGGATCTTTTGACCAATCAGATATAAATCTGGCTAATTCTAGAAATCTAATATCCCAATTTTGAGCATTCATACCATAATAATCCAAGATTAGCAAAAGTGTATCCGGCCCACATAACACTATGTGGATAGTCCTTTTGCAATAAACAAGATATACTAGTCATTAAATATAAAAATGTAGATATAGCTACGCAGCTGACTGCCATTATAAACTCCTATCAAAATGTGTTCTATTGACTCTTATAAACTCAGCACATTTTGGTAAATCTTTTAATGAATTAGCTCCAACATAAGCGCATGCACTTCTAATGCCACCAGTAATATCATCAAGAATACTAGATGCACATCCTTTATATGGAACATTTATCACTCTTCCTTCGCTGGCTCTATAGTTTTTTATTCCACCGTATTTTTGTTGAGCTTCATGCGAACTCATGCCATAAAATTTTAATGATATTTTATTTTTTACTATTTGTGGTTTCCAAAATGGAGTATTTAATCCATTAACATCTATATTATTTTCATCATATTTATATTCATATTCCCACTCGCCTTCGCATTGCTCTGTACCGGCAAGCATTCCGCCAATCATAACAAAATCGGCATTAGCTGCAAAAGCCTTTACAATATCCGATGATGTTCTACAGCCACCATCTGCACATATTAATCCTAATCTTTTATCTCCACTTTTAAGGCCGTGAGCGGCATGTGAGCACTCAGAAATAGCTGATAGTTGAGGAAACCCAATTCCGGTTTTTAGTCTTGTGGTACATGCAGATCCTGGACCGATTCCCACTTTTACAATATCAACTCCACCGTGCAAGATTAGTTCTTGAACCATTTCTGGTGTACATACATTTCCTGCCATTATTATTGGTCTTGATCCAAATTTATTTCTTACATTGTTGCAGCAGTTTACAAAATCGTCAGTATATCCATTAGCAACATCTATACATATATTTGGAATATCACCAATAGCATTAGAAATTTGTTCTAATTTTAGTATATCTTCTTTTTTAATTCCAATACTTACCCATTGATAATTAAGATCTGATATATTTTCTAAATAGTCATCTATATTATAGTGCTTGTGCAAACATGTTATAGATTTATATTCTATCAACTTTTGAGACATTGCGAACGTGCCAGTAGAATCCATATTCGCAGCCATTATGGGAACACCGTTCCATTTTTGTTCAGAATGGTAGAAAGAAATTGTTTTTTCTAATACTACTTCTTGGCGTGATGCGGCTCTTGATCTTTGCGGAACAAGCAAAACATCATCAAAATCTAATTTAATATCATTATTTATCTTCATATCATAGGGTCCAATATTGTGTCAGCGATCTTTATTGTGTGGGTAATACATATAAGTAAACGGAGCAAGTTTCCCCACTCCGTTATACTCATATTCACTCAATCACGCACCTACCAATTCTCTATCCATACGCTTTGCAAGCACAGCATTAATCTTATCAATCTTTGCAGTTACTTCAACAACCCACTCACGATTACGTTGCTTCCGCTTAACATGATCAATATCACTATCGGTCATATGTACAACCTTATCGAAAATACTATCAAATTCAGCAACAACCTCGTAGCGGCAACAGCGAAGCTTTTGAAACTTATGATCACTAGGAACGCTAACAACATCACGCGGATTTACCTTACAAATCATAAGACGATTTCCGCCATCATTATCTTCATCATCAATATTAATACCGCCATAACTCTTTGCGTAATCAATCGCTCCAACGTGTAAGCCATGGCCACAACCATTATCACGATTATTATCCACCTTGTGGCGAGGAACTTGACACACTGATCCAATACTGTTATCAAAAGTGCCAGAATAAATATCTTTATAATCTTCCCGGACAGCCTTATAAGCCAAGAAACATCCATCATAAGTTATTGGCATATTCTTATTTTCCATAAAATCAAACAATTCTACAACCGCATGGTCAGAAGGATTCTGACTGAGATTATCAAGGAAATTAAGCATTGGCTCAAATGGAAAGCCCTGCTTAACCATATCAATAATCGTATTAGTGAACATGTTTGGCATCTTAATGCCATCCCAAGAGAGCGAACCGTCTGTACAATTAACATAGCCCTCGCAGTATGCATTCACATGTGAAACAATATCGTATGCAGCTTCGAAATGTTCAACGTTGTTATTCTTAAGGTGCTTAATCAACTTATTATAATTAGGGTGAGACTTGCCAAAGCAATATGTCTGACCACTAACAATCGCAGTAACCGTGCCATCATTCGCAATGATATACTTATTAGACATTATAATTCTCCTAATTTATTTACGTTTATATTTTACATATTTTCAGCAGACTCAATCGTATCAATATAATCAGCAACAATCTTTACATCACATTGACCTATGCCACCATAGTATCCCATATTAGCAATAACACTTAGCATAGGATACTTCTTAACAGCATTATCAAATCTCTTAGAAAATTTGTTATTATCAAGTTTAATCTTAGAGAAATCAACTTCATCGCAACCCGGAATAGTTCTACTAATAGAGTAAACCAAATCCATTTCATGCTTTATAGAAGATCTACGCTTCTCATACTCATTATACTCCTTAACAATTCTCTTCGCCTCATTATCTGTTTTTGTTGCGGCAAAAGCGTTTGCAAACTTTTCATTTCTACTATCAGACAAACTACAACGAGTATTGCAATCGATGATATCTTGCTTATATTGATTTACTGCCTTATTAAAAACCGTATGCATAATTCCAACAGCATCACTCCAGTTAGAACGCTCCGAAATCTTTCTACTCTTAATAACAGATGGCTTAATAGCGTAGAATGTCATGCCATCAACATCGTCTGGATAATGCTTGTGCATAAAAGTGAGAGCATTAGCAATATAACTAATAGCAATATCTTTATATCCAAGCGTTACATTACCCTTTGATTCACTAAAATAGTGTGCATTCTCATATTTTACGCTCATACTACACTCTTCAAATACGCCAGTTTCTTCATTGAATACTTGAACTTGAACCGGCGGCAAACCGTCGCTAGAGCCAGAACTATTTCTATCGTATGTTACCTTGGGTAGACTTGAAGTTAATACAACATCTTCCTTTGTCGCCCCACCAAGTATATCATACAAACCGTTACTGTCAATAGTCTCGCCGTCCTTAAGTTTATAAACATAGCACTTTTGTTCAGCACCATATGCTCTTTGTTCTTCACGCATATATTGTTTGACCCTACTAAGACCTCCGCGAGTCAAATCATCAACAAAAAACTTTATATCACCAGTAAAGTTAATGAATTCCACATCGGTTGAACTATTAATCTTCTTACGATAATAAGACTTGTTGAGAAATGTAAGCGAAAGCTTATTCTTTACATTAACACTCTCGTTAATAATATTATCAAACAGCTTTTGACCATTCCAAGAAATAGATTTTTGAAGCGATTCAACAGCATTCTTAATGGAAGAACATTGATCACTAATCTGTACATACTTAATACGAGCCTTATACAGAGATGGTTGACTACTAATCTGATCTTCAATTTTAGAAGCAATTTCAGAAGTAATACGATTAATAATATTCTTAATATTAATCTTGGTATCCTTACTATAAGATAAAGACTCGCGACTAGGAGTAATATCAACGTCGCCAATATTGACGAAGATTCTAAGCCCATCAGAATATTGAAGAAATCTAGCCTCTTTGTTTTCACCGCCATCCATGATTTGAGAATAATCAACGGGATAAGCAATCTGACCCATAACAATCAGGTTACTTGCAGAATGATCATTATCATCAAAATACCAACCTTCGCCAGCAAGAACCTTGTCAATCTTTTTAAAGATAACTTTCTCACCAATGAAATTAGGCTTGACCTTAAAGAATTCATAGACCTTAGATGCTTCGACATTGAACCTATTAACGTCGTTAGAATGAACTTGAATAGAAACCTTGATACCATCGGCTTCGTTGGTATCATCTTCATGCATCAAAGAAAATACAGGACTACCATCCTCATTCTTATATGCGTTGTAAATACGCTTCTTGCCATCAAGATAAGCCTCAACAGTAAAACTATCAGAGTATGCGAACGGAGCCTTACTGCCAAGACCAAGACAGCCAACAGCGTCGTTATTATTATTACGAGTACTACGGAAATACGTAGTATAAAGTTGCATACAATTATCGTGATTCATGCTAGTGCCATAATCACGAATAAAGAATACTGGATTTAGAGCGGTAGGCAGATGAACGTCAAAAGCAACGTCACGCTTTCCAGCGTCAACATGGGAATCGTAAGCATTCGTAGAAAGCTCACGAATAACTGCAAGAACCTTATTAGAATACAGACCATCAGAAAGAATAAAGAAAGCCTTGGATGATGCTTCGATACTAAACTTAGATTCTTCGAAGTTACCAGACTTTTCAATAACGTTTGTACCAGCGTGAAGTTTCATAATTGCTTTATCTCCTACAAGTGCTAAATTGCTGAATGTGCCCTAAGTATACCACGTATATCGGCATAGTCAAGGACCGTGCTTGAAAAATTTTTATTCTAGTCCTAGAAATTTCATAAATTTTCTAATTCCAAAATATCCTACTTGTCTCTTTGATTCTTCATTATTTTTATCTAGTATAATAAATGCCGGTATTTCTTTAACCTGATAATGTTTAACAACTTCCTTATTCGTATCAAAATCAATATATATTAATTTATATTTAGTTGATATTTTTTCTGATATACCTTCTTTCTCTATATCTTGTTGTGCTTGCTTACAATATCCACACCAATCTGCTGAAAAAACCATCATATATTGTTTTTCGTCAGAATATGCGATACTGCTTAATAGTACAGTCAGGATTGTTGAGTATATTAAATTTTTTAAAGTAGCCATCTATTGTTATTTAAACTCCATTGTACGGTGGCATTAAGCCTTTCCTTAATTGGCTGTGGATTCCATCCCATCTTAGACATTTTTTCTCCATCTAAAGCGTACCTTAAATCATGTCCAGGTCTAGCACTGTGGAAATCGATCATTTCATAACTTAATTCTTTACCTTGACATTCAGCAATAAATTGTGCGATTTCTAGATTATCTAATTCTTGTGCTCCAACAATATTAAATTTAGCACACTTTGCTCCACCAAAATCATCATGAATAATTTTTGATGAATCATAGTTAAGCAAGAACCATATAGCATCAGCAACATCTAGTGCATGAATATAGTGTCTTGATCCAGCCTTAGTCTTTTCTTTATTGCTATGAATATATATTCTTTCACCATCTCGTACTCTTTTAATGCACATTGGTATATATTTCTCTGGATGTTGACGTTCTCCAAACACGTTCATTGTATGAGTTATATATGCTGGAATTTTATAAGTATTTTCATATGCTACGACTAATTCTTCGCCGCCAGCTTTTGATGCACTATATGGATTGGTAGAATTATATCTATCATTTTCTTTATATTTTACGCCAACTGGTGCTGGCCCAAATACTTCATCTGTAGAAAAGTAGATAAACCTTTTGAGATTTTCACATTTTCTTACATATTCTAAAATATTTGCTGTACCTATCACATTGTCTAGTATGAATTCCATTGGAAATTCTATACTTCTATCCACATGGCTTCCAGCAGCTAAATGTACCACATAATCAACGTGACCAATAGTCTTCATAATCTGTGGATTTAATTCAGCTCTAAGATCATGAAATACTGTTTTAATTCTACGAATATCTTTTAACTCTGATCTATAATCCTCAACAACTTCATGAAGCCTGTTAAGATTTCCACTATAATCTAATCTGTCTAAAGTAATAACATTTAGATCTGTGTTTCGTAATAGATAATCAACAACATGGTGAGCAATAAATCCAGCACCACCGGTAAGTAAAATTGTTTCGCTCATTATTTCATCCTTAATTAAAGTACATTGTGTTGAGTTTTTTGATTATATTAATATATACTTCTGCTTCGCCGTCATCCTGTCCATTATCTATTTGTCTTAATTTATCTTCTAGTAAATCCTGTAATACATCTATATCTTGATTTGTTAATTTCATATTATTTATTTTTTATATAATGGGACAGCTTGAATTTTATCATATGGATTATATTGTAGACTAATATCAAATAAATTTCCACTGCTATTTATTTTAGCCCAAGCCACTGGATTTTCCAGCATTTTATTAAAACTATCTATAATTTCACCCATTTTTTTTAACTCATCTTTGGCATTATTTACCCAAAACTGATCTGCACCACAAGACCAAGCAAAATCAATAATGGATTCAATGGGTTTAGCGTGTTCTTCATTGGTTAATTTCATAAATATTCAATTCCTTCCAATGGATCATTATCATAAGGATAATTAAATGGTCCTAAAATCTTTCTTCTCTTATCCTTCATAAAGTTTACAATTTCAAAAAAACAATCTTCACAAAGATCTATGTTATATTTAGTTCCGTCATGAGTTGATCCATATCCCCAACAACTCTCTAGTGTCGCATAGTCTGGCCCTACATTAGTAGTATTTGTGGTGCTTTTCCCACAAACATCACAATGCACATCATCTACTGTTCTTATCTTTTTTTCTTTAAAAGTTTTCATTATACTTCCAGTATTTCCCATATGCCTTCTAACACACTTCTCCTAACGCCTTTACTCATGTTACTGAGCAATATGTGATTCTTGAAAAAGTCTTCACCCTTTTCTTTTACAATAATCCCAAAAGCATTTCTTGTCCACCCACTACTTAATGAACGAACATCTTTAAAATCAACCTCAACATTAAAACCAAGATCAATTTCATCAAGTATGTTTTTACGTAATTCAGTAGCAAGTTTGGTGCTGCTCAAATCAGTGCCATACATTTCTTTAATTTCGTAATAAATTAATGGACCTTTCATATTATTCCTTATAAAATACTATTACATGACTTCCGTAGTCTGTAGTAACAAAAATTTGTTCAGACATTGGTTATTGTTACCTGTATGTTATCAAAAACATGATTATCCATACTATCAAACATTCCACTTTTGATTGGCTTATTTATTACTCTAAATTTAAAAGAGTATTCTCCATCACCATATTCTTTACAAAGGTATTGGTATAAAATGTTTCTAACGTCATCTTCTGACAGATCAATCTCTGTTTTATTTTGTATTTTCATAATCAATCTTAATTGTTTAAGTTAGATATATTATTCTTGCACCTTGCTTCCAACATCATATGGATAACCATCTTCTGGATCTTCACTATACACACCCTCATACTCGTTGTCAAACCATGGTATTTTACTGTCTGGAAGATTATCATTTATTTCATCATGTTCTTCATTTAGCATTTGTTGGATTCCAATTGTCTTGCAATAGTTTTAATATTTTAGAAACATTATCTTCTCTGTAATATGGATCATTATCTGATTCCGTAATTTCTTTATATTTTTCTGGCCATATGCCATGTAATATATTCATTAATGTTTGACCATACCTCCAGTTGAAATTAATACTTGTTTGATCAACCGTTTTAATAAACTCATTATACTTCATTTTCATTTAAATTCCTAAGAGTATCTGCTATAATCATTAGATCATTAGCATCAAATTCTTTTTCTAAAGGAATAAAAATCCATTTATCTTTATTAATAAAATATCCATAATTAGATTTATAAATTTTTTCACTTAATTTTTCTAAGTTGGTATTGTGATATTCTAATGAATATATGCTACTTGAATAATCCATTATTTTTTCTGCACTCGTCACACAGCGTTGTTATCCATCCACCTTTATTTGGCTGACCTTTATTTCCACAAACTTCACAAACTTGGTAACTAAATGATTCTGCCATGCTTACTAAGCCTTCAACATATTGGTCGCCACCGCTAAAATATACTCTAAGACCACCATATTTCTCTTTAATTTGATCAAATTTTACTGGAAAATAATCTGACTTATACTCTGGATTTGTTTTTTGATTCCATTGTGTTTGCCAAACAATGTTATCCTCATATTGCTTAATCTTCCAGCATAGAGAAGATAAAATATCATACCAGCCAATTCCACACTCACAGCCCCAAGCCATGCAGCTAGACTTTATATCTTTATTCTTATTAGAGAATAGATCGGGATATTTATTGTAAAGATCATTCCAAGATTTAGTTTTATTTTCTGTATTCATATAATTTTTCTTAATGATAAAATAAACTGACCATCACGAATAACATAAATTTGTGAATTTAAACTTGAGCGAACATACTGTCTACCACCGTCAATCATATTACCATTATTAAAACTCTTATAATCGTGATGATACTGAGAATATTGTAAATCACCATCATCATCTTCTACCATGCCAAAAGTAAATTTTTCTACTTTATCTGCATTAAATATAACTATTCCACCAGTTTCATAGTCTGGTGCAATACCGAAATATTTGTTACCAAATTGAGGATGAGCGGTTTCTCTGTAAAAAATATCTACAGGACGATCACTAACATTAAAATCTGTGGTACAAACATATTTTATAGGCATACCATCTTTCTCAGAATAATATTCTATAACCTTATCTGTATTAGTTACCGGAAAATGTTTAATCATTTTTATTGCATACCTAGTTCTTGATCAAGCTCACTTAACTCATCTAACGCTTTTAATCTTTGATAGTTCAATCCTGCTACGAATCCACATTCAAAATAGTAAAAATCATTAGAATTTCCCTCATGATTTCCATCTATCCATACCTCTTTAGCTAACTCTGTAGCTCTATTATAACCAGATTGAACAATTTCTTTTTGTTTTTGTTGCCAAGTTTTTCTCATTTTGGTTTTTCCATAATTAGATAACCTATTAGTCTATTCATTTTTATCCAAAGTCTTCTCTATATAATCTAAAACTTTTTGAATTCTATCTACTGAATAAGGAAATCCATAATAATCTGTTTTATCATCTTCAACTTCAGATTGATAAACAGCTAATGCCTCGCTAATAAGAAGCAGATCATTTCGCTCAATATCAAGTTTCATTTCTTTTCCCCAATAGTCTTATAAATATAATCGGCCAAACCCTTTATTTCACTCTTGTTATAAAAGAATGTTGTATTAGATCCTGTATAATGATTATACATTTCTACAAGAATAAAATTTTGTTCACTATAGGATTTAATCTTAAATTCAATCATTTACTTTTCCTTTATTCATCATTATATATGATTGTATTGGCATTGTCAAGTGCAAAATTATGTATTGCTTCTGATAATTTTAATAAACCTTTTTTGTCTATTCTATGATTAGTACATCCATCATAATCATGAAATCTTATATGATATGGATTATTTTCTAAAATAGGATTATGATGAATCTCAATTAGAAAACCGCTACATATTGGAATAATTTGTTTTTTATATTGGGTCACGATGTTTTTTACCAAGAACTTTACTACTGTAATCTAAAATTTTATCACCGCCTTTAAATTCTATTAACGAATTAAAGTCCGATAATAGTTTAATTTCAATATCTTCTGCTGTAATTCTATAATCTGTAAATTTGTTAGGATTTTTCTTGCTGTATACCCTAAAAAAATGACACTTATCAAAAGGACTATAAAGCAAAAACCCTTTTACTCCTTTGGCAGATTTTTCTTTCATATTACCATTTATTTCTATAAGTACCTGGATTTAGTTCAGATTCGTATGGCTTAATTATCCACCCTAATCTAATTAGATCAGTTCTTATTTCTTCTGTTACAATGCCCTCAGTTACAAAACCGTTTTTATTACTAACACCACTACAATAGTAGTCCATATAATCTTGACCACCATTGATTTCACTGACTAATCCACCAGCATATCTCCAAGAACAAGTCCATTCTTCATTATCATAAAAGAATCTATTGTTACAAAGAGCGGCGTATAGATTTTGACTATATACTTCGCTAGTATTACATTTTTGTTTTATCCAATCGCTAGATAGCAAATCTTGTTCTAAATCTGGTTTATTCATAAGTCAATATTTATTTCGTAATTATTAAGAAGTCTATAAAATTCTTCTCTGATTTTTGTTACTGCGTCTTGGCCATCTTTAAAATCGTTGTGATATTTATACCAGTTCCTAAGTTGTTGACTAAAATCCCACAAAAAAGATTGAACCTTTGGTGCTTGATTAACAATATCGTATTCTCTCTGTTCTTTAGGCAGACTAAATTCTAATGTAGCTTTCATGTCCAAATATCCCTTCTTATTTTAATAAGCTCTATCATTTTGTTCGTGTCTTCATCTTCATATTTATCTTCTAATTCTTCTATTTTTAGAAAATCATTTTTACCTTTATAAAGATCGTGAGGATCTATTCTATTGGGGCGAATATCTTTCCACCATAAATAAAGATCTTTTACTTTTTGTGCGGATAAAGCTGGTGGCGTTGGTTTTCCATAATCATCTTCTCCTTTTTGTATTCCATACTCTTCATTATAAACCAAAGAAATGGCCCAGTCAAGATGATCTATGCCAGCTTCTCTACATTTACCGTTAACAAATTTATATTTTTTAGATTTATCATGTGTGCTTAATGCTCCCAATTCTTTTTCAACGTAATCAGATAGCTCATTAAATAATCCATATAATACTTTATAATCAAATTCATAATATGATCCAGGTTTTAAGCCTGTGTTTAACAAATGACATTTATCTATCCAACGATTACGAATATAAACTTCTGCTGTATGGTAGCAATCATATGGAAAATATATTATATTTTGTAAAATCTTAAGACCATTTTCAGCTACCCAATAACGAAATGGATGCTTTTTCTTAGATTCAAGATGCCATCGGTGCCAATCATCCCAGCCAAGTGCCAATGGCTTTTTTGATCCACGAATAAAATCTGCTAAACGTGAGCAACTCCAATAGTTAAATCTAAATTTTAACATTACTTATAATATCTTTCACATCTTTTAAGAAATGATGGCAATATTTTCTGTAGTTTATGAGGCATCTGATTTACATAATTTTCATTATAATATTCACAACGCCCAAGAGCAATCTTTAATCCCATCTTTTTGCTAAATCTATCACCCTTACGACACATTGAGTAGCCAATAGTAAAATTGTCATGTGCTTCATTTTTTCTTGCAACTACTACGCCTATTGGATCGCCATTCTTATCTCTAAGATAAGTAATTAAAGTATACTGTGGAATTTCAATGCTCATATTTATCCCTTTCATGGTTTGTTATAATATTTAAGAATTCTTATAATCGCAATTATACAAAGTATTAATGATACGATAACAATAATTAATCTAGTATTTTCATCATGCACAAGTTGTGGCACAAGTGGTTTTTTTATTACTGGAATTTGCATAAATTATCTTGCTCGTCTATTTGCTCGTTGCAATATTCTTATTGTTTCTTTTGCGTTTGATGGTGCTATCACTAAACTTGGTGCTGTTTTGTGATTCCAATCCATAAATCCAATCGCTTTATTTTCTACGCTACAGCCTTTGCAGATTCTATTTCTTCCGGTATCTGTCAAAAATTGTAACCTTTCAATGTCTATAGATGATTCACAATATATACAATTCATAGGTAACTCCTTTTAATGAAGTATACCATACATATCGTCAAAGTCAAGTGCTAGACTTTAAATTAAAAGTTCCAGCCAATTTCTTTCAATGTTGCAATAGCAACTGGACAAACATTGCTACGCTCTACTTCTTCTAGCATTAACTGAGCAACATGTTTTATTTCTGGTTGTGCATAAGAAGAATTTCTTTGCTTTTGATAATTTGCAAAAGATCTTAAATTCATAATTGTTGTTCGCTCTGTCATGCCAGCAGTAGGCAATTGTCCTCTTAATATTTCCCTTGCTCGTCTAAATTCATCATTATTTATTAAATTGTCGTTCTGTGCATTCTTGAGTTCTTCTATAGCGTCTTTATATGAACTAAAAGCTTCTCGACAAACCTGATTATATTTGTGTGCAAACCCATACGCTTGGGCTTTAATCAAAATATTTTCAACATCTTGTGGTAATTTAAAGTATTCATTTGGCATAGTGCGATATCTGCCAGATAGCCCATTATGGGACGCTATACGATGCGTCATATGCTGGCGGTCTACAAAGATTGGCATCCTGATCCAAAATCTAAATATAACGCTCTCTATTGGCGTTCCATGCTTGTCAAGAATAAGCCTTCTAACTAAACTACTAATCTTATCCTGATCTGTGTATTTTTCTTCTCTTTTATTCTTGTCGTATGTGCTTGTCCATGCTGCATTAGCAATAGAAATATCACTCCCCATCGTCTCCTGTAATTCTACTAAAATCTGATTGTGCATTTTTAATTTCCTCAACTGTTCGTTTAATCCAATTATAGTGTTTGCTAACTCTTGTATGCATTGAAAAATTATTTCTTCCAGAGTTTAATCTTCCGCTTTTTGTGTATATAGATGAATTTATGCCTGCTAACTTTTTGTTTATGAATAATCCACCTCCACTATCACCATTAGATATTAAAAATTCTAATTGTGTTTGTGGTTTATTCTGTAAAGAGCATATCAATAACTCGTCTTCTATTGACTCAACAATATTTGATCCACCCCTTTTTCTGCCATCAGATATAATAGCTCCAGTATCAAAAGTGCCAGTTATTCCAAAGCCTGCAATACTACAAATTCTATTTACTTCGTCATTTTCACTGTATAGTTCTGGATAAAAATCTAATACTATTTCCTGCTTTAAATATCCAACGCTAATATCAAAACCATTGCCACCAATTTTACCTTCTTCATATTCTATTGGTATTATAAAATATAATACATCTGCCACTTGTTTGTCGCATTCTACTGTGGCGTGTTTAGATATTTTTGCAACATGTGCGGCTGTTAATATTATTCTTTTATCAATTAATACAGCAGAGCCATTAAACTTATTATTATTTTTTTGAATACCATCAATTTTTACAACGCACTGATGTTTATTCCCATAATCTATGTAATGACTATCCGGTATATTTGGATCAATTGTTCCGGCATTTGCGTAGGAACATAACAACAATATAATCGTAAAAAATATTTTATTCATATTTAAGCTCCTTATTTGCCTAAATATAAATACACGATTTTTAGTAAAGTGGAGGCGATGGGAATTGAACCCATTTCTTGCGATATGTCTAATTACATCTTCTACAAGTTTATTTTGTTCATAGATTAAACAGGATTACAGAACAAACAAGATTCATTCCTGTCTTACCAACTGCTCTTAACCTACAACCCGTTGGACATTGTAAGTGCAGAGGGATTTAACGACAGACTTTTGATCGCTACCCTCATTCGCAATCGCAGTCTGTTACTGCCCGTTTTTATCAGGCAGCAAGGGCTAACTGAGTTTCGCCAGTTAAAGCGTTTAGTATGGTTTTATAGTAGCCACCATACCACCTACTACTTGCTAACATAATCTTCTATATCCAATCGATACCTTTCGCCCCCTTATTTAAAATCTTGTTTGGTATAAGTTTTTTCTTTTAAAGTTTCATTCTCTTTTCTTAGATAATCTAATCCACCACGTAAATATTTTAGCTGATCTTTAGCATTAAATATATCAAATTTAGATGGCACCACTCCGCTCTCACAAAGCTGTAAAATATAATCTAGCGGATCTGGTAGTTTATCATTCATATAATATATTTTTTATATAATTTTGTTGATGATCCACAAACTTATTTTCTGTTATATGATTAAAGATATCTCTTGCTAATTTACTTACGCTTTTAGAAATACCATTGATCGTATTATTATCAATAAGCTCCCAAGAATATCCTTCTTCTATCTTTTTAGTATTATATCCTTTAGATTTAGCCCAAGATCTAATTTCCTTCCAAGTCATTTGCATAACCATCCAGTTTAAAAGCTTGAGTAAAGGTATCGAACATCTTTTCTGCATGAATTTTTAGTAGTACAGATAATCCATCTAATGCGTTTGCTGTCTCGTCTGTCGTTGTGTTTAATTCTACAACACCATAACTTAAATCGCTTAGTCTTTGTGCAAAATTGTGTAATTCAGTAATTTCATTTTCTAAATCAAATCGATCTTTCATTTAAATCTCCTTTATATTCTAACTTTGGCATAATTTCTAAATCATCATAGCCCACACTTAATATAGATATTTGCAAAATAGAATCTGGTGTTACACTCGTTTTATTAATTAAATTTTGTATTTGCTGTAACAATCTATTTGCATCTATCTGTTTATTAAGCGATAAATATATTGATGACACTTAATTATACTTTCTTGAAAACTTCCCCTGTATATCACTGCAAAAATTCATATCTCCAGTATCATCTGGCCCATAAAGGTATTTGTCTGGAATAGATGTGAAAATCTTTTTCTTTTTTGCCTCTTCCCAATCTATGCATCCATATTTTGACCAATACAAATGCTTATATCCATCATAAGACTTTGTGTCTGATAACATTTTTTCCATAATAACGCACAATTTATATTTTGCGGATTGTGGTATGTTAGTGGCTAAAAGTTCATTGATATATTGTTTAGTTTGTTCTAAAAAATCAAGCGATACTTGCTTTCTTAATTTTGCCATTTTCAACCTCGTCGTTTATTGTGATATATGATACCCATCCAGAATCACTATCTTCTAATTTTTCATTTAAAAGTTCAATTAAATCTGCCACATGTTCTTGCCCATCATTATAGTCGTAAACACAAACATCTTGTTTTAAAAAATCTTTATTTCCCTTAGATTGTGTTTCTATATAATTTTTAAGATCTTGCCATGTCATTTGTTTGTATTATCTCCACGTTTTCTCTAATTGTACCATGCCAATCACGATATGTCAATACCGCTAGATATTCTAGTAGATTGATTAGCATAACGATTTGGATCAGCCAGCCCGTCATCTATCCTATTTTTGGTTGTTATATAAAATCCCTCATCATCTTTGCAAATTACTTGATTTTCTAGTAATACATTTTCTCCATATTTTGAAGCCTCAACAATCATACTACTATGAGAACCAAATGCGGATGGAGTTGTTATATACTTTCCAGCAAAATTTTTAGGTGCTTTATAATGTTTTTTAGCCATGTGATATCCTTATTTGTCTAGTTTAAAAATCATACAATTTTTTTCATTATCCCAAGAACATTCTAATTCATTTTTAGCTGCCGCTTTGGCTAGCGACACTCCCAATATCCATTTTAGTACATCGTCTTGTATTTTAGAAAAGATTTTATTATTTATCATCATATTGCCATGCTTGTCTATTTTAGCGTGTTGTGCCACTATTTGTTTAATATTACTAGCATTAATATAGTTTTTAATTTTGTCCTTTTGAGTATTTATTCCACACTCTTTTGCTGTATTAATTGCTAGATATTTGACAAATTTTCTAAGATCTTTAATTTTTAATAGTGGATCATTATTTCTTGCCATAATTGTCCTCTTGGTATTTTAGAATAGCTTTATCTTTCATTTTTAATTCCATGTCCAAATCAAAATCTAGTCCATGAGTATTTAGTAATTTATTAGCATAATCTGCATGTGCTCTTGGATTATTTCCTGGTTTGCTTTCACTATAATGGAACAATGGCTTAAAATCGCCCCACGTTTTATAGCATTCGTTTATAGCCTCATGTTCTGATAAGCCGTCTGGATGGCAATCATGGTGCAAATAATCAAATGTAATTGGTATATTAGCTTTAGGATGAAAGTGTGAGATTAGTTCTTTCACGCTCCAGCAACCTAATTTGTCATCGTTTTCAATGACCATGCGATTACGGCAATTACTATCGAGACGATTAAAATTCCTAAGAAATCGATTGGTGATATCATTATAAGTTCCATCTTTGTTATGTATATGTAAATTAATAGGTGAATTATAATCTGCTTCACACCCTATTCTATCCATGAATGAAGAATAGAAATTAAGCTCTGTAATAGTTTTTTCTACCGCCTGCTCATTTGTGGATGCTAATACATTATACTCACTTGGGTGACAAGAAATACGAACGCCCGTATTTGCAATAGTTTCTTCTATATCATCGAAACTATCTTGAATATCATCATAATTTGGTAAATCCTCTAAATCAATACCGGCTTGATCATATGTTATAAGAGGAAAAAGGTCGCTGCTAATACGATAAGTAAAATTATGTCTATGGCAATAATTAATGATTTCATTAGTAACTTCCATATTATTTAATATACGGTCACCCAATATTGATAAAGCTTCATCTCTAGGCAAACTAGAAAATCGCTTAAATGTCATAGTTTGGAACTTGATTGGATTATCTTGTTCCTGTAGATTGAGAGAGATGCAGCACAAGCCAAATTTCATAATTTCCTCCGCTGCCATTATACATCGGCAAATGGAACTGTCAACCTTGATTCTTCTTCCACGAAAAGATTCTATTGAGCCACGCTTTTCTTCGTGAGCATCCACATTCCTGTAGATTAAACCATTCCTTGAATCTTTCTTCCGTTATTCCAAAAGTCTTTAAAACATTCTCTACCACATCGCCCAACCCTACTATATTGGAATCTACATGACTATTCATGTTTATTCCCTGTTTTTCTAATTCTATAATGACTTTATCTATTTCTGGTCTAACGTCTGACATGATATTCTCCTATATTATATTTTTTGAAAAACCATGATAGTATTTTTAAACCAGGGTGCTGTTGATTCATTTCTAAATACTTGTGATATTTCTGGCATATACTTAAAATTTTTATTTTTTAATTTTTCAATAATATAATGATTATTTTTACAATTTACATGTCCGTTGCCCTGTTGTCCAATTATTGCCCAGCTTAAAATTATCCATTTATTTGTATTATTACAAACATTATCTAAAAATATTTCTTCAAATTGTTCTGGTATGTGCTCTCCAACTTCTAAAGACATAACACAATCATAAAGAGATTGAAATTGAACGGGCTTGGATAGATCTAATACTTTTCCAATTCCTTCAGATATTTTTTCTGTATTAGGATTCCCATCATATGCTTCACATATTATATTATTAGATATAAAATATTTTGCATATTTTGCTGTGCCACATCCTAAATCTAATATATTATTAATTTCATTTAACTTTAAAAATTTGTATATTGATTCACACAATGGTTGGTCATGAACATGCCCGATGTCTGTATTTGACTCCCAATACCCATTGCTACTAATAGTAAGCATTATATTACCTTTTCTAGTTTTTTTGACATTTTGTTATAAAAGTCTATCACAGATTGATCGCTGAAATTATAATGTATACCCCATGTTTTATCTTTATTTTCTTGGCTTAATCTATTTGCAAAAAGATGATTTCTTTCTATTGTATATTGTGGACTTAAATATTTAAAATGTAAAGCTTTGTATTTTTTTTCGCTAAACTTTATATTAAATCCACTTATTGCTACAGGATTCGATGTGTGGCATCCTGGCATATAATTTATTTCTTTTATCTGCTGTTTATTAAAAAGATAATGTTTATTATAGCTCTTGTCTTGGAAGCCATAATTTATTTTATACATATCTATATAATCGCTATTATTCATTAAACTATATCCTTCAAAAGATATAATATTTGAACCCAATTTTTCTTCATATATTATGTCATCTTCTGTGATGGCCGCTAATTCATCACAATCACATAATATATTCCAGTTTGTTTCCGAGCTTTTCCAGCAATTATTTTTAATATTAAGATATGCACTGTCAGACAATTCATTGTTTGTATTATAGCTCAATACAGAACACCCATTGTCTAATGCTATTTGTCTAGTATTATCAGTTGATTCATTATCATATATTATTATCTTACAATTAGGTAGATATTTACGATATTTCTCTATCATAAATTGAATTATTTTTTCTTCATTATATGCAATCATATGTACTGTAACCATACTATTATCCTCATTTTGTGGGTTTTTCTCCATTTAATTATCTTTTTCTGTCTTTTTCTGTGGGTTCATTTCCACTCTAATCTATTAGTATATACACTCTTTAGCCATCTTTGGACCCTATTTATTGATCTAATAGCGTTATAGGCACAGAATACGAAAAGACTATAAAAACAGTATATAAATAAACATACTAAGTATATATATAATAAGAGAACACAGAGAGAGAATACGATTATTGGTGGGAAGGTATATTTACCCATTATAACCTCGTTCATAAGCACTCAATAATAATTCCCCCATTATCTTTTTTCTTCATTTGTATATGGGTAGTATGAGTATGTATGTGTGTGTGTACTATAGAGTTTCTTCTGTATTGTCTATGTACTTAAGGGCGTATTTGATTAGGCTTATATATTGATCTATTTGTAGTGGAGTAAATTCCTTACCCTGTACTGCCATAGCATATCGGTATTGAAGTTTCTCGTTAGTAGTCATATCCGCCAATTCTCTCATCTTTTTAACTAACGAAGTATCATCGGCTCGCTTTATAATATCAAGCAAAACCGTATAAGCTTCGTTGTCTTTATATTTATCTTCATAGAGAGCAGACATATATTTGAAGAAGTCTGTTTTACTTACTTTACGCATAAATAACCTCCTTTTAATTTGACGCGATTATAGCTTCAAAGTGATACATTTTTGTAACATTTGGAGCAAAACGGGCCTATTTTATATTCTTTCTGTGATAGGAGTATTTACCTTTAAGATCTTGTGTGGAGATCTATACATGTTAGGAACGTGTTGTGATAGTTCTTCTTTACCCATATATATATACCCAAAACCACCATCATTACTATGAACGACGAATCCATCATCACGTATTCCTTGTATAGTATATATACCAGGATCTGTCATATACATCTTCTCACCTTCTGAGTTTATATAATATGTGCCAGAGCGGCCCACTACCTTAATTCTATCTCCTATAGTAAGAGACTTCCAATCTATATCAACAAACTTCTTTAGTTTCTTTTTCTTAAACTTATTAGATTGTTTAGCAATAAACTCAGCATTACAATATTTACAAGTATGTGCCCGTGCGCCATTAATCTTATTACAATTCTTACAAAGTTTTTGTCCACGCTTAAGTTTCATATTTGTTCCTATTAGTTATTAGCTGAAGATACTATATTAACAGTGCCGATAAATGGTTGTAGATTATTCATTGTAGATAAATCATTAGTGGTGCCAACACTAGATAATCCATCAGAATGTACCACTACTCCAATATTCTCTTTGTCTGTTATTAACCATACTATTTCTTGACCATCTGCATTCTTCCATTGAACTAATTTAGATTGTTCTAATTTCATATTTTTTACCTTTCACGCTGACTATGAGCATCTGGGCGATGTTTGTATTTTGGGTAGTACACTTCTACAGTATACATCGTCCAATGCCCTTTGTCAACTTTAACAAAGTCACTGACTATGAGCATCTGGGCGATCTTAATAATTAAAGTAAGACAACGCGATCATTTTCGTACTTTATAAAATAGCTGGCCCCGATCTTCTTTCCCTCTATTCCTTCTACATTTGTCTTAGTATATATGTTCACACGATAACGATTATCATATATATTGATAGCTCTACACATAAGATAATTATCTGGCTTGTTTGTAAGCTTTAGAATTTGTTCACAAATACTTTCTTGTTCCATAAAGTTCTCCATGGTTTAAATGTCACTGACTGTCAGCATTGTAGCGATCTTGCAAGATAAGATGAGACAATCCTGATATAAAAATAATTTATCTAAACTACCCACACTATCTATTTTACCACACCTACCTATACTGTCAATGAACGTAAGTTATTGGTACATATATATTTAGGTGAAATTGGGCGGGCCGCGTTCGCCCTAAACCCTTGTGGTGTAAGGACTTAGAGCGAGTCGCGGCAATTCTAAAGTGAGTCGAAGTAGGCTTTAGCCTCTTTCATCTTACTCTGGATTCCCTTATGTACGGGCGTATCCTTATTTACTTTCTCGTATTCTTCAATAATTGGGGGTTCATAGTCGCACGTTACAAAGCCCGCATTTTCTTCTAGATAATCCATATCTACTTCGCCCAAAAGTTCATGAAGTTCATCGGGATCTTTTGCCTCTACTACAAACTCCGCAACCTTTGCTTCAACATAATTCATTTTTACTTTATACTTTGGCATAATATTTTCCTCTATATAGTGAGAGAGGATCGGCGGGATAACTTATATATTACACCCGCCAATCCACCCCTCCCACTAACTAAGCGGTGAGACTGAACACCTTCTCGTAATCCTTATCAGTAAACGTATCCGCACGACGAAGGATGGTAGCCCAGCGGTCTGCGGACGTTTGCAGCAGACTGCCAGCAACCTCATCGAATCTAACCCATGTCTTATTATCAAACTTCTGTCCCGCACGGGTCAGACCGTTGATAATACCGAACAAATTACGATTATCAGCCTCAAATTCACCATACTGTGAAAGGAATTCCGTAGCCTCACGCTTCGACAGTTTATAATCCGAAGCATAAGCCGCGATGATACCCTTTACGCTAGCCTTACCAGTTTCCATAGCACGGGTAGCGAGGAAAGTCTTGATACCCGGAGCAAGCAGAGGAATCTGCTGCTGGATATTCTCAGCAATTTCTAACTTCAATTTATCAAGGTCGATATTACCACGGTGAACACGACGAATCTTTTCACCCATAGTCTGACCCCAAATACAACCATTCATACAAATCGAACGAAACAGACTAGGGGTTTGACTAATGCGGCGAGTACCAATCTCGCAATTACCAACACTAATCATGCCACCATAATCACTATCGTCGGAACCATAGTCCATAATGGTATCAGGAATGAGAACATTACCATAAATAGTATCCTCATCGCCACGCCAGTGGCTGAATCGGCCACCGGGAATAAACTCTGCAAGAGCCTCAAGATACCAGCGATTGTCAACTGGAGCATATTGCTCCGTAACAAATGCACGGCACGTACCATCCGTATAAGTACGGAGCCGAAACTTCTTGTCAGTATCAATACGTCGCAACGCATTATTACCAACAATAGCCATCGTGTTGGCATCGTGCGAATCGAAACCTTCAATGTTCCGCATCTCGCGGAGGAACGAAGACGAAGTAACACCCGCACGAACGCTAAACTGTTCGATAGCATGATCCGTAGGGCGAAACTTGCGACCGTCATTCAACTTGAAATAAAAGTCATCGTTTTCCGAAACACAAGTAATGTTCTTAGTTTCAGTTAGAATATCCTCACGATTCTCCACGGCGACCTGACAAGACTCCATGACCTGTTCGTAGGTCTTGGTCTTCGACCACCAATCCTTATGAACATGCGTACCCTTCTCAAAACCCATGCCGGTAGAACCTTGAAGGGTGCGAACAAAAGAACCAGCGTTCTTATCTGACATAATCTCCAACTTTTCGTAACTCATTATAATCTCCTAATAGTGGGAACTAACAACTCTCGTATTATACAACGCTATTCTGTAGTGTCAAGGGGTGGAAATAGGGTATCGAAACATTCTCCGCAAGTGCCAGAAAGCAATAGTTCGCGTTCAGCAGGCGTAAGATAATCCATAATATCTTGAATGAATCCAGAGCCAGATAACCATGAAACCATATCTTCACGATTATACATAATAGTATAAATACGGCCACACATTTTGCAGCGAACATTGCAATGATCATTCAAGTCGTGAGCCATGGCAACCATCGTTTGTCTCCCGTGTAATCATCATACCATATAGATCGGTTAAGTCAAGGGGTGAGCATTAGAAATTTTCTTTTGTTCTAAATCCTTGTGGCATAAGGACTTATGACGAGCGGGGCGGGCCGCGTCGGCCCTAAACCCTTGTGAGCTAACGACTTATGACCACTGACCAGATTCGTCGTACACTTTACCAGTAGATGGTTCGCGAACTTCTTCAATAGTCCACGATTCCATATGTTGGGTAGTCTCATCGGGATATTGTGGCATTAACTTAGAACACTGCCTTATAGCATCGTCCTTGTTATAACAATCTCGCATAACCGCAGTAATAGTAATATAGTGGTACATGTTAGGCTTTCTGGTAATAGTTATCGAATACTTCTTTCCACGTTGGAAATTCGTAGAATGGATAGCCCTCGTTTACACACGTTCCCGTTTTGTCATTGTAAACATCATAGAAACTAACGTTCCTGCTATCCATATCAGCCCAAGAATCGTAACACGCATACACACTAAACTCCACATCGTCCATAACATAAGTTGCTACTCGTTCATTCATGGTTATTTCCCATCCGGTTGTTCGAACTCTCTGACATCTATAATATTCTCTTCGTCAATATATCCCAAAACTCTTTCCGGGTCTTCTTGAAAAGCGTCGTTAATATATTTAGCAATTTGCTTTCTGGTCTTCAACTCTGGCATATTATGTATATGCACATAGTGTATAATTTTTACTTCTTTGATATTCATAACCGACTGTTTGTTTGGGGGAACATATAATAACGTATAACAACGTAAAGAATATCCGATTTAGTTAGTCGTGTTTTATAAATAAACTTAGAATAATAATCATAATAAATAGTTGTATCAAAAACCCTCCGTTGATATACTATGATGACATATCACAGTAGGGCGTGTACGAGTCGAACGTACCTATGAACACCTTATAAGAGTGTCGGATGCAACCGGCTTACCTTACGCCCCGTGGTGAGCAGCCCGTATCATTATAACACGGGCCGCTCATGCCGTCAAGGGAGAATCAGCGATAGCAGGACGCTTCCACCATCTTAGCAAACAGCAGGGTTCGAATGGTATTATCCATAGCACGAACCACGGCGTACTTACCATTAGGACCAGTGCCGACACGCTCAATGCGACCAGTATGGAACTTCAGAATGTTCCTGTTACCATGCAGCGGATACTTGCAGCGAACATGGCGGTCCTTCTTCAAACTAGCAAAGTTATTCATAATCATCTCCCTTAGTTACAAAACATCTTCTCAACATCGGCAAGGGTATACACAACCCTCTTACCATTAGAAACAAACGTCACACCATCACGCGAAATACTAACCACCTTACCGTACTTAGTATCGTCATTCAATCCAAGAATCTTCATCTTTTTTCTCCTGTTACCACCAACTATCATACATCACAGTAAGTCCAGAGTCAAGAGCCTCTCTAGCCTTACGAATAAATTCTAAATCTTCTTCTTTATATTCATTATCACTATTATTGCCAAAGAAAAAGCCAGCCGTTTCTGGCAAAGCAGATCCTCGCACAGCATCTTCCAGATCATCAAGATCGTCAATGTTCAACTCTAGTGGAATACAATTGAAATCGCCAAGCATATTACCACTGTTATCTTCAGTAAGACCGGGACGGCCCTTACTCTCCCAAAGATTTTCCATCCAACCTTGGAGATTAGGATGCTTACGCCAATAGGCAAGTTCTTCCTTCTCTCCGTTGTTATCAATAGCAAATGCGTACTGATCCAAACCCATTGTAAATCTCCTTGTTAGTGGTGGCCAGAATGGATACTAGGCTACTACAACTTCACCTAGTATCGACATTCTAGCATGACAACTTTAGAAAATCAAGCCACAGTCTCAACGGTTTCCGTAGCAACAGCAGGCTTGGCCTTCTTGGTCTTGGGAGCAGCGAGGCTGATACCAGCGACACGCTTCGCCCAAACCTTTAAGCCCTGATCGCTCAGAGTCTCGTCACCAGTAAAAACCACGGCAAAGTGCTTGCCCTCACCGTCAACCACGCCACTAATAGCGTCAACAACAGACGCAGTATCAACATGACCATCATTCACAATATCAACGCGAAAAGAAAACTTTTGCATAATAAACTCCTTATCAAAGTTAGTGTCATCAACCATTACTCTAATCATTATACATCTATTATCGGGCTTGTCAAGCGGAATCTTGAAAAAAAATAATTTTTGTCCTAAGT
>Ga0207942_1000030_pt1 | contig 38432 bp, 38 predicted proteins | sample LakMenEpi12Oct12_FD_150687 | JGI IMG/M metagenome (GOLD analysis project Ga0207942, IMG submission 150687) | Freshwater microbial communities from Lake Mendota, WI - 12OCT2012 deep hole epilimnion (SPAdes) | ecosystem: Environmental > Aquatic > Freshwater > Lake > Epilimnion/Euphotic zone ... | reverse complement strand
TGGTGTTGGAACAACAACTGGTGTTGGACTCTCAACTATAGGTATTGGAGTTGGTGTAACAACTGGTGTTGGAACAACAACTGGTGTTGGACTCTCAACTGCATTTGCTGGAACTGCTAGTACTGAAAATAAAACAGATAAAACAATAAACATTTTTTTCATTAAGATAACTCCATTAATCTAATTACATAACAACATGGGTCGCCGCCTTGGTCCCACTCTTCTTGCTCTTCTTCGCTCATGTATTGAAAACCACCATCATGAGTACTACAAAATGGCTCAGTTATCCAGCCTTTGTCAATGCCTTGTAACAGCCAAATCTCAAATTCTGTATTCATATATCTAGTATAGACCTAGATGCTTACCGTGTCAATAGGACCAGTGCAAGATGTTGAAAAATTAATAGCAGCACCTACTGCTTGAATAACTCTGTTTCTTCCATTCTTTTGTTTTTGAGTAGAGTAAAGTGATCCTAATGCAAACTCTGATGCTGAGCCCATTGCTAAATAATCTAAATCATATTCTGTTAGTGACATATCTAAAGCACTGTGTTCAAACATTCTACCTTTAACACAAATTATCATTCCAAAGTCTGAGTCTTTAGAAACGTCAACCCACCATTTGTCATAGAAATCTCTTAGTGATATTAAAAATTTTGTATACATAAACTTATCTATGTTACCTTCTGGTACAGGTGGTTTAAAGTTTAACCTTATTCTTTCACCATCCATGGTGCCAGCATATCCTATTAGATATTGACCAGTCTTCCAAACTTTAGGTGCTTTTAAAGTAAGCATGCTGTTTTCATCTGATGCACCTCTGTCACCAGCCATATAAATCTTATTTTCTTGTCTAACTACTGCAATGCAGGTCAAATGAAACCCTCTCTAGATATGGTTATTTCAAGTATACCATTACCCAGGGAGGGTGTCAAATACCTACTTAGATTTCTTGTCTACTGAGTTAAATGCACTATTGATTTCTTCGATGCTTAGTCTTCCATCATCGATAAATCCTCGTGCTAGTTTTTCAACTACTGTGGCAACTCCTAGAGTTCCTGCAAGAATTATTGCACTCACAGTATCGATACCGATAATTGCACCAGCACCAATAACCCCAAGTCCATTGGCTGCAAATACAGCGATTATTCTAAGTAGAATATTTTTAATACCGCTTATTGCTCCCATTGCCTTTTCGTCATCTAATTTTGTTTCTTTTGCCATGTTATTCCTCCCCTCTAACTCTTATTGTCACTAACCAGACAACAAGAACTATGATGATTGCATAACCAACAGTGATCTTTGCAGATCCTTCAAGCACTAGCCATGCTGCGAACATACCTAGTAATGTCCACAATTGATTTAATGTTTCTACAAATGCTTCTACTAGCCATGCCCATACAAACTTAACTGCTTTCCATACTTTTTGAAACATCCATACAATTAATTTCCAGGTACTAACAAATACCCATTTAATTGCATTGTATATACTTGTGATAATCCAGGTAACAAATTCAATACCTTCTTTGACTACCGCTACTACTGCTTTATATATACCTTTTATGATCTTCCAAACAAGATTAAGAACATAATTAACTACCGCCCAAACCTTGATCAGAATAAACTTAACTAGGTTTATAGGTAACATAACTACGAACTTAACTGCTTTGAAGATAAATTTAAAAGGTTTTAATATTGCTTTTATCATTTTATCCTCCTTGTATTTCTACGATTCTTAAGTTTAGGCTTACGCTTTACCTTAAGTTTTTTCTTTTTGCTGTCGCTGCCTTCGCCACCGCCGCCAGCGTCTCCCCCACCACTACTTCCACCAGATCCTGATGGACCAGATGTACTACCAGTTGGTGCACTTGAGGTTGGTGGTATTGCTGCCATTGCTGCACCTACTGCTTGAACAGCAATAACTGATGCAATAACTACATCTTCTGAGTCTTCTCTTTCTTCTTCTGTCATATCAGCACCCAATTGTCCAAGTGCTTCAAATGTTTGACTTGGGTCTGAAAATAACTCTCCTATTAAGGCTGTAGGGTCAGACAGTTGTTCAAAAATAACTGCAACACCTGCCTCTATCTCAACACCTTCACGGTATTCAATTATTTGATTCTCATCTAACTGTTCTAAAAGTTCTAACACCTGCTCATCGTTTAACTCTTCTAATAATTCAGTAATAGGCATTGCTTCATCAACTTCATAGTTATCCAACAATAAGTCTGTAATGTCTTGCAATTGTTCATCTGAAATTTCTTCTTCATTAACTATTAGTTCATCAATAGCATTGTTAATTTCTTCTTCTACTGGTATAATTTCTTCTATAGGAGTTGGTTCAAGTGAAGGTTCGATTACAGGTTCTGGTTGTAACTCTTCTATCACTATTGGTTCTGGTTCCTCTATCACTACTGGCTCTGGTTCGAATGTTGGCTGAGGGTTTGGGTCTGGTTGAACTGGATCAGGAGTTGGACTTGGAGTTGGATCAGGACTAGGTGTTTCTGTAGGCGTAGGAGTAGGGCTAGGGCTTTCTGTAGGTGTTTCTGTAGGTGTTGGTGTAGGACTTGGAGTTTCTGTAGGTGTTTCGGTAGGTGTTGGGGTAGGGCTTGGTGTAGCACCACCAGTTGACTCATAGATATATCTTGTATATTCATTTGAACTATTTAATCCAACTACAGTTCCTACTCTCCATCCACCACAAATCTGTCCATCTCCACAATGACCAGTATGCCAAGATAAACGAAGTGAGCCATCATCTAAATTTCCACCCCATGCAGCATAAGTATCTGCAGAAGTTTGTTGGATAGTACTATTTGGAGCAAACCCCATAGAGCCATAGCCTGTATTAAAATACCAATAGGAACCGTTTTCTAATAGAGTTTGATTAGACATGTTTGGTTGAATGGTAAATACCATTTCTCTTTTACCAGCAGCAAGAAGCATTAAGTTTGAGTTATTGGTTAATCCACCAGCATATAGAATATAGTCTTGATCACAAGCAGTGGTTATATTTGATAATAAATCAGTACCTCCATAAGTTCCAGACCAACACAGAGCCCATCCACCAGATTCAACTACAGATTTATCAACATTTTGTTGTGGTCCAGATGGGTAATAGGTTGGAGGATTAGCAATTGATTTAACTAATGGAATACAAGAAAGTAATAGTATGCAGGATACTATAAAGACAAAGAATGCTCTGCGAAGAGTCCTAAAGTTATTAATTTAATAACTACCTCCAATGTGAGATAGTACTATTATAACATTTTATTAGATTAGTTTAAACTGATCTAGGTATTCAAGTGCTTCTTTTGGTGGTTCTGGTCTAATCACATTGTTGTTAACAAACAGTTCTTTTGATCTATCTGATTTAGGTCTATCTGCAAAAGTATGAACTTCAACTTCTAAATCAATATCTTTTGGAGTGTTAGCAATTGAACCAAATACAGCACCACAAACTGCGTCCGCTAAGTCTTTAGACTTTTTACGAGGATGATCAACTCTATCATTCTTCATAATTTTTAACTCAGTTAACTCTTCAAACAATAATTCAATTGAAGGCATTACTAATCTTTCTTCATAAATAAGCATTGCCATATCTTCATAATGCTTTTTAGCAACTGAAACAGTATCCGTTCTCATTCCAACTGCCTTTAGTTCATTTTGAATATCAAATGATTGCCAACGATCAAATGTTACCAAACCTATATTAAAACCAGTTCTTCTTAAGTTTTGAATCCATTGCTTTACTTCTGATAGGTTTACTGGACCTTCTACTTTAGGTTCCCACCAAACCACTGCATCCACAACAACAATAGGAGCAACCTGTTCGTAATCTTTGATTACTTGAACGTTAACCCACTTTTCTACGTGAGCAATGGCTACAGCACACTTGTCATGCTTTTGTGCCAAGTCAGCGTGAACATAATAGGTCTTATCTGGATCAGGTTTAAAGGCTTCATCAAATCTTTTAAAATTATCTATAGGGTTTCTACCAGTCATACAGGCTCTAACTTTTTCTGCCTGCTTGAAAAACGCATCTGATGAATAGGTTGGAACGCATGCAAAACGCATCATTGCATCCCCAAGATCTGTATAGAAGGCTAACTTAAAGTCATCAATCTTTCTAGTTGGGTTAACTTCCCATGTTGGTCTTTTTAATGCAAATACTCCAGGATACTTATATGAAACAATTTCATCTTCTTCCCACGAAATCTCAAATGTGTTTCCTACTTCATCTTCTGGTAATGCTGGATTTAAAATAAACTTATGATTTTTTTCAATAACATCTTTTTCTAAAACAACATCATCATATCTTTGAGATATAAAATCTCCTACATACCTTGGAAAAGATAACAATACAACTTTCCCTAAATCTGGAAAACGAGAATCTACTGAGCCGCGAAATGCTTTATAAATATTTTCTGCAGTCTTACCTTGTTCATTTCCTGTGCCAACTTCAGAAACAAAACCAGAAATCTCATCAAGCACTGCAAGCAAAAGGTTTAAACCCTCATGTGATTCTCTTTCTGAATGTCCAGAATAAACTGTAATAGATTTATTAAACTCTACGCTATCTGCCTTTGCATAAAACTTTCCTATAAACCATGGAGACTTTTCAATCTTAGTTTTAAAACCTTTAAAGAAAACGTTCTTAGCCTGTTGTGCGTTAATAGCAACGTTAATTAAATCAATAGCATCTCCTGATGGTTTACCAAAATATTTAGCGGGATCTTTTAAACAAAGTAACTTATAAACAATATAAGAACAAGCAACTGTAGAAGTAAAATCCTTACCACTACCCTTACCTAACTGAAGAATGATTTCATTTTTAGTATACTTATTATAATATTCTGTACCTTCTTTTTCACCCAACAAATCTATCAAATCTTCTTTTCTATAAATTTGACTCATAGCCTCAACTATGTCATACTGAATTTTAGATAGTGCAGGTTGTCCCAAATAGTCTTCGTGCTCAATAAATGTTTTAGCGTCTACTGGAATTTCTTCAAATGGATTATCTTTTAATACTTCTAAAAAATCATCAAACATCATGGACAACTGTAACCACTTCGCTTTCCCTGGCAATGCTTGAAAGTCGTCTCATGATTTCATCACGAACTTGTGGATACTCAGAAGCAACATCTTTTAATATGTTCATAAGTACTTCTTGCTTTCTTTCTATTTGTACCATTTCTTCTGCTAGTTCTTTATTTTCTAAAAGCCCTGCTTTTTGCAACATATCAATTCTTCTAGATTCAATATCCAATACCAACTTAATTCCCTGACTTTTGGCATTTAGGTTAGCACTTGTTGTTGCATCCTCAATAACCTCATAAGCCTTTGTAATTAATTTGCTATAGTGAGTATCTGCAGCAACCAGTGCTTCTTTTGCTCTAGCACGAATTGCATCATTAGCGGAAGCCATAACCTTCCACTCATTAATTAAACTAACTACCTGTTGTCTTGGTATTGCAAGTTGTTTAGATATTCTTGTAGGATCATTTCCTTTAAGATATTCTTCAACAACTTTATTTACTTGATCTAAGTGTTGTACTAAATCTTGTTCAGTTGACACTATTTTTTTCCTTATACATCTTATATAACATATTTGCCCATACGTGATGAAATGCTGTGCCGTAATGTCTGCCATCTCTTGCAACCATTGTAAATGTATCATCCTTATGGTTATTGCTATATTCGAACACCTCTTGTTCTATTTTGTTCATCGTATTTGGATCAGTAGTAATATAGTAGTTGTCTAAATTACATAAACTTAAAAATGCATCTGTTCCTCTAACATAAGAAAATATAAATAACTGTATGTTGTGAGACTTACAATATATTTCTAAAAACATTAAATATTGATATAAATATATTGATAGAGTTGAAGTAAACATTGCTAAGGTTGAATTTTGTTTTACTAAAGAATGTCTATAGTTTTCGTTCAAAGAATAAAACAAATCTATTGGATCCATTGGTCTATCTAGTTCATCAGCATTATCTGAATTTAAAGCGTAGAATCTGTTTAAATCTGGCAAGTCTAAAAATATTACATCTGGATTACCATACTTATCTATGTATTTAAAAGTGCTTGCAACAATGTCAAAAACACCTTTTCCAGGAGTACCTATGTTGTAGTATCCAGAAACCTCTTCGTCTTTTCCAATTAATTTGTGCAATAAGTATGACCAAGTTTCTTTTGTATACAATCCTTGTCCGTAGGTTACTGAACAACCATTAAAAAATATGTGCTTGCCCTTATGTTCTTTTGTAAATTCATCTGATCTAAAGCCCTGCTTGTTTGGAACAAACTCATCTTCTGGAAAATCAACCCACAACTGAGTTGTATCTAATTTTTTAGAATCTTTATATAGTCCTTCTATTAAATTATTCCACCCAGTTAACTGTCTTGCAAATGGTAGTTCTACTTTTTCATTTTGTAATAAAGCCTTATAACTTTGTTTAGAAACTTTTGAAAACTGTTTGTTCAAAGTTTCATACATATTTATTCCATCTTGTCTATCTAAAGGATGGTATTCGGCTGCTGCTGGTGTACTAAAAGCAATTTCTTTCATGTCCTCATCTGTTCTTGTTTTATCTATGTCGTGACCTTCCATTTTACACATCTCCCTTTTTATAAACTTTTGAAACCTTAAGTAAAATTAAATATCCAATTAAATCATCTAAATCATTGTCCCCATAAAACTCAGAACCTCTTGATATCCTAGACAACTTGTCATCAATTCTTATTTTTATCTGCTCATCTGAACTTGCTTTAGAAAATACTCTAATTGGATCAAGTGCAGAATCACCATATGATTTGTTTTTTTCAATAAGCATGCTCTTTATATTATCGCAAATATTAGCAATTGTATCTTGAGTTAAGTTGTTCACCTTTTTGATTTCCTTAATCTAAACTTAGCCAAATAAACGTATACTGTTTCAACACTACATCCACACTCCTTGGCAATTTCTTCTGGTGATTTTCTATCCATAAGATATCTCTTACGCATAAAAACTTCGCTACTATACATTTTACCAGAAGCCATACTATTCATCATCCTCTGTATCAATAATATCATAGTTATAGGAGTTAGAGTCTTCTGTAGTCCATTTGCTGTACCCTTCGACATCCCAAGCATTTGTATTGATCAATCTATCAATTACTAATGATTTTTTAGTAACAAATGATGGCTCGTATAAACGAACCCTATTATTTGGCTGTATAGCAAAATTACCATCATCGCGTTGAATAACATGCCCACACTTATGCTGCCCTGGGTTTTCGGAGTATCCATCATCTAGTATATTGCTATCTGGACTGTGCCAGTCTAAAGTAAACAAGTACTTTCCAAATATATTTTGTTTAGTTCTGTCTAAATATGACATCTTCATATTACTTAAATTTTCAAACTTAGTTACTGATATATGTGAACTAAAAGAATTCCAAAGAACTAAATTATACAATGGTTGTTCTGGGGTATCTGGCTTAGTACAAAAAGCATTAATTGGCATTCTCCACCAAAGGCCACCATCCTCCATCAAGAAATGAAACAACGGACTTCTTGATTTTACACTTGACACACCAAAAATTACCACAGGAAAATATTGATCATGAGAGTCTTGTTGATCTCTTAAAAAATTACCTCTAACATAACATTCTATTGGTGGAATGTTTGCATTTAACTCTGGCATTATTCCTCAATCCTCATGGCCTTGTTCCAATTGTTAATAGCCCAATGACCTATAGCACAGGCATCAGCAACATCATTATCACTTATATTTTTATCATATATAGTATTGACAAACCTTATAGTTCTTTCTTTCCTTAAATTTCTTTCATATGTTTTGTACCAAGACTCTGACTTGCCAGGGTTTTGACTTGCAATTAATATTCTTTCTTCTTTTGATATCTTCTTATTACCTATAAAGTTTTGCCATGTGATTGGTGATACTGATCCTATTGTTGATACCCCGCAAACTTTTAAAGCACCTATAATGGCACCCTGTACAAGGGCTAGATCTGCAGCAGTTTTTGGACTATTCATAAATACTGTATGCTCTATAACCACAGCATCTATATCATAAAGATCAAATAATGCCTGAGTCTTTATGCAAGCATCCCCAACCTTTTCATATGTTGTATTACCAGTAAAATTAATCTTTCCAAAAAAACCAAGTTGTTTGTTATTATAAACAGAAAAAGCCAAACTATTTGTGCTTGCATCCATTGCACAAATATTATTAGGCATAATCTCTAGGCCCCACTTATTCTTTGTCATTAATAATAATCCTCATTTTCTTTAAAGCCTTAACAACTTCTACTGGATTAATTAAACAAAAAGTACATATTGGTTCATCATTATATATTGACAAATCATTGCCACAGTTTTTGCACTTTCTAGCCTTACCAATTCTTTTTTGTCTACGTGAAATAACATATCTTTCAGCAATTTTTTCTTTAGTTGCAGCCTCTCTGCATTCCTCAGAACAATATATCTGATATGTTACTTTTGCTTTAAATTTATTTTCACACCATTTACAGTTCTTCACCAAGGTTCTCCAAGGAATCTATTTTAATAGTTCCCGCCTCTGCTTCAGAACATGCTTTTTGAATTGGACATCTTGCACAAATTTTTGAGTTAGATCTATAATTCCTTTTAGGAATAGTTTGATCAACCCATGCTTTGCGAACTGTTCTCATCCAATCAAATGCCTGGTTAACCCACCTGCGGTAATGATCGTTTAGTTCAATAGGAAGTGTAAGCAATTCATGATTATTTTTATTTTCATAAATCAATACACCCTTATCTTTTTTAAATACTTTCATATAAATAAGAACTTGTTTTAAATGATCCATCTTTGGTTTTCTATGCATTTTTCTATATTCAAAACCTTCATTTGGCACAGTTTTAATTTCGCCAACAATGTCAGTTCCGTTGTAATGCAACATAGCGTCTGCAAATCCATTGATAGGAGGATCTTCAGATCTTACAGCCAACTCCATTGCTGGATGTATTTGTTTATTATACTTTCTTGGCTCTGGATCCATTTCTAAATCTTCAGCAAGAACACCAGATTTTAATAAAGCATCTTGAATTCTACCGTGACTTAGATTACCACCTGTTCTGTTAGCAACACCGTAAGCATCTGCGTTATCTTCCCACACAGTTCCTTCAAAGGCTAAATACCAAAATCTTGCACACTCACCATGGTTCCATACTAATGTTGATGGAGAAAAACTATATTTTTTTGCATACTTAGGTTTTAAGTTTGCAGTATATCCTTTTTCAATTGATTCAATTAGACCTTTAGTAAAGTCTACATCGCCATTATGTATTTCTTTTTTAATCATAACTTGCTGTAATAAATTTTTCATGTTTGTCCTTTTAATATAGTATAGCAGACTATCGCGTAATGTACTTAAGAGCAGAAACTAAATCATTAATTGACTCTGCAGCAGTATAATATATATTCTTTTTTGCTCTATCGTTTTTATCAACATTGGTCATCCAAGTTGCTTTAAAGGACATCTTTGCTGCAATTGCTTGCAGTCTAACAATTTCTATAGTTGCAACATTCATTGGTATATCTGGCTTAATAATAACCTTTGCAATAAATGTTAATGCTGTAGTTAATTCTTCATCTTGCATATACTCTGCTATTTCAGCAAGACCGTTAACCATCTCTAATGTTGTTTTACTGTTTTCAGTTTCCAAGACCAAATCCTCCGTTGTCATTATCTGCTATTCCTAGTTTGTTTCCTTCTTCGTGATACTGTGTCCAACTTTGTTGAAATCTTGGATGTTGATTTAACTCATCAATATATTTTTGTCTTAATTCAGGGTGGTGTTGATTATCTATTGGGTTTTCATCTCCTAAAAATCTATAATTATCTGGAGGACAATAATCAAAACTAACTATCTCAACATATTCTCCAGGCTTCCAGTGTCTCTTAGGTCTCCAATGAACTTGATTAACTGCACTAAACACCATAGCGTCACCGTTTTTAAGATCATAATGTTCACCATCAATAACTAGTTGCCAGTCATCAACGTTGCCACCAATTTGATAATTAAAAGTAACTAGGTTCTCATCAGCATCAATATGTGGCGGAAGCGATGGTGCATACTTTCCGTCTCCATACTGCATATCATATTTAATATAATTGTAGTGACATAGTTTTATTTCTTCTTTATATACTGGTTTTGCATACGAGTCCATAATATCTTCTATTTCTTTTGGACATTCAAATTCGATTAACTCTCTAGACATGATTGTAATTTTTTTAGGATAAAACCTATTCATGGCTGATATAGTTGCATCATCTGATTTAATTAAATCATCTACTACAATGTTTCTATTTTCTTCAATAGTGCTTCTTAACAAATCTGCTTGTTGTTGTGTAAAAGGTTTTTCAATATAAAATGGAAGTTTTTTATTATATTTATTAAAATCAGTTAAAAACTTGTGCATCTCTGTCATTAGTATGATCCCTCTGTTGGGTTTGAACTGATACCTGGTGTTTGCTCCCACACATTATATTGGTAATCTCTTTTACCAATAATCTCTTCTTTTTCTTCTGTGGATTTAAAATTATTAAATTTAGGAACAAAATGTAAAAATAAGGCCTCTAAAAATTCTTCATCTTTAAATTCTTTTTTAGGTCTCCAGTGAACTTGATGTGTTCCAGAAAATGTTAGTGCTTGGTTGTCATTAAGTTTAAATGTTTGTTCAGACTTCCAATTATCAACAACTATGTCCCAATCAACATTAGATTTTAATTGCACATCAACTGTAAATCTTCTGCCATCAAAAGCATCATCTATGTGTGGAAATAGTAATGGATTAAACCATAACTTTTTACAGTCAGATATTGTTTTTTGATATCTAGAAAAATTATATTCTGCAAGAACTAACCCTTCGCCAACAATATCTTCAGCAATTTTAGTAACTTTGTCTACAATGTCTTGTGGCAACTCAATGTGCCAACTTACATAACTTAGGTATTGTTGAAAGTCTGTACGATCAGTGTTTTGCACTATATCGTATATTCTTTTTATTTCACCTTCTGTAAAAAAGTTATCTACAACTTTATTTGGAGCATCCTTATAATTCATTTGTTTACTTTGCTTCTACTGGTACTGGTTGTCTTTCTATGCCAGTTTTTTCTCTAAACCTGTGAGACCAATATTCTAAAATTAACTTTTGATCTTTGCTCCAAGGTCTATGATCAGCATATTTAAAATGAACAAATAACATATCTACTTTATCTGTATCTGACAATGTTTTATTTTCTCTCCAATGTACTTGCTGAGTTCCAGCAAAAACTAAACCATCGTTATTTTCTAAATTAAAAGACTCACCTTCTACTACAACTGCCCAAGGTGTAGTAGCATTTAATTGTATGTCAAGGGTTATTCTTTGTCCATCTTTTTCATGAGTATCAAAATGTGGAAATAGTTTTGGTTCATAACCATACTCGCGAGAATATCTTGCAAAAGATAATTCACTTAAAATCATTTGTTCACCCAAAAGATTGCTTATCCAGGTAGTTAAATATTTTTGTAACTCTTCATTATAAAAATTCCAAGCCCTGTGTCCAACAAAATCTTGAGTAATAAAGTTATTCTTTACTCTTTCAACTTCCTGATAGATAATTTTATTATGTTCTTCAGTAATCATATTTTTGTAAACAAATACTTCAAAATCTCTATTTGGTACAATTCCTTTTTCTAACTCTTCATTATATATTGCTGGATCAAATGACATTATTGTTCTCCCTGAAAAAAATTATCACTAGCAGTTTGAATCCATTCGTCCTTACGTGCCCAGTTTCCTGCTGTTGGATCGATAGGTAATGGATCAAGATGAATACCAGTTTCTTCTTGATATTTTGTTTCCCAATAGTCCATTATTGCTTTTTGGTTTGGACTTTGAGGTTTATTGTTTTTATATTTAAAGTGACCAAATACTGCTGCCACAAAATCACCTTTTTTAAACTTTAAGTTATCTCTCCAATGTATTTGTTGAGTACCAGAAAAGACTAAACCCTTGTTGTTGCTGGTCTTGTATCTTTTATTTTCAACAAATAAATCCCAATCAACATTTGAATCAATCTGTACAGAAACAGTTAACCTTTGTCCTTCTGTTGAATGATTATCATAATGAGGATATAGTTTTGGTTCATAGCCAAAGTCTGGTGTATAAATGCATAATTCTAATTCTGTTAAAACAACTTCGTCTCCAAGTTTTTTACTAACTAGTTCTTCTAGTCTTTTAGAAATTTCTGGATATCCCATGCCCCATTTTCTTTGACCAGCATAACCAGTTGTAGTGTAATAGTGTTGAAATCTTTTATAATGATGCTTGATTGTAAACAAGTGATGTTCATCAAAAACATCTTCTATTTCTAATGCCTCAAAATCTTTATTGTCTACAAAACCTTTTTCTAACTCTTCTTTTGATAAAGTATTCACTTAATCCCTATCTGTTGGTTTTTGAAAGAAAAAGAATAGCATATTTACAAACTCATCTTTTTTAAAATTCTTTTGTGGTCTACCATGAAATTGTTTTAGTGGTCTAAGGATTACTCCTTGGTTATCGGCTAGTTCATAGTTTATGTTATCAATTGTGATTGGCCAAACTGTGTTTGAATGTAACTGATAGTCTAATAAAGTCGTGTCATTTTTTTGATCAAAGTGACCATTTAATTTTGGGCTTCCAGTGTTAGAGGAATATTCTGCATACACTGTGCTAATGTACTCACATGATCCATAGTTATCTTTCATAACCTTTTTTAACTTTTCAATAATATGTTCTGGAGTTGGAAGTATTTCTGCCATCAATCTTCCGTTTTCTCTATCTATCATTACAACATCATCTTGATTAATAAGTGATCCATTTTCGTCATGTACAATATCAACGTGTGGCCTGTTTGTCATTTCAGATTGAACCATAAGGTGCAACTCAATGCACTCTTCTTTAGTAAACAAATCATTCAATACTATATTTTCCATATTACTATTATACCCTATCTGTTAATTGTTCTAGTATATCCATTTCAATAATGGCTAGTCTTGTCTTGTTATTACCCTGTCCTAAAACCACAACTATTGCTGGATCCATGTTTTTCTTAAGAGCATCTGTTACAGCCTTAGCCCAAACCTCTTTGTTTAAAGTAAAAGACTTAGACACTTCCTTAAAATCAATTACAAAGTTATTCCAAGAAGCATCACCCTTTACGGTGTTTCTTCCTGAGTTCTTGTGCTGCGTAGCACCTATTCTTTTACTTTCGCTCTTCTCGCTCATAATCCTTCTTTCGTTTATGTACCAGCGTTACTTTACTTAAATGCTTTTCTTTGCACATCCACGTTAACTCTTTAGTCTCTGTGTAAGATCTTAAGGTTGCTACTATAGCCTTGCAGGTATGACAAACAAACTTGCCATTATAAAGAGTATAGTTAGACACTAAGTTTTTTCTTAATCATATCTTGAAGATCAAGGTCCTCTCTTACTCTATCAATGAATCCTTCTCTACCTTGAACTTTTGTACCGTCTTCAAGTTGATACCACGCACCAGTTCTGTTAATTATACCTACAGACTCTGCTGTATCTACAAGGTCACCTATGGCGTCTATGCCAAGGCTGTCTCCTCTAAAGTAAAAATCATATTCACCAGATTGAAAACCTGGAGATGTTTTTGAAAATTGTAGTTCCCACTTTATCTTTCTTCCAATTTTTTCTTCTATTAACTTATCCCCAATTTGAATCTTTCCTTTGAGTGCTTGATTGTCTGACTCTGAAGAAAAAAGTTTAACAATGCAAGAAGAATAAAACTTTGTAGCCTGACCACCTGATGGTTGTTGACTGGTGTACATTGCATTAATATTATTTCTTGATTGAGAAATAAGTACTAACAATGTTGGCTTTACTTTATTGTTTGCGTAATTTAACATTTTCCAAGCATTACTAAAGTCACGAGATTCGGCACCAATTTGTTTTGTATTTTCTAATGCTTTCATTTCATCAGTATCTTTTTCAAAATAGATTGCAGGAAGCATTGATGTTATTGAATCAACAACAATCAAATCAACTCCAGCATTCATTAATCCAACACCTACATCAACCATGTCGCTGATGGTTCTTGCCTGTGAATAAATAAGTTTTTCTGGATCAACACCAAGTGATTTAGCCCAATCCTCAGAGTATGACATTTCAGAATCAATCCAAGCACAAACCTTTCCTTCTTTTTGTGCAAGAGCAATCATCTGTAAACACATTGAAGATTTTGCAGAAGACTTACTTCCCCAAATTAAAACCTGCCTACCATATGGAAGTCCTCCACCAAGTGCACGATTTAATCCAAAACTAGGTGTAGGTTGATATTCAAAATTTATCCCCACTCCATTACCAAGTCTTTTACGTAACTTAGGATCTAACTGTGATAATACTTCTTCTACGCTAACCATTGATATCCTCCAAGATTACGGTTCCGTCTTTTGTTTTGCCCAAAGTAAATTTATAAGCATGTCCCTCTTCTAATTTCATATAAGCCTGTGCAAATGATGTTGGAAATACCATAACTGAATGTAGGTCTCTTGATGTATCTGCCAAAGTTAGTGATGCCATTTTTTTGCCTGCTTTTGTTATTCTAGGTTTAAATGATACCACATACATCTCTTCATTTGTAAACGGTAATTGCTTATAGTTTAAAAACTTAACCAAGGCACTTGATGATCCTTTAATTTGATCAACTGGTATTGCAGAAAGAATTCTATTATCATTAACAAGAATCAAATATGTTTGTCCAGTTTCAATAGTTGTTTGTTCTTCATCAAATATTCCAACACTACCAGTTTTATCTAGCACTTCAACTCTAGACCAACCCTTACTTCTTTTAATACTTTTTACCATGCCCATAATAACAAATGAACCCTTTTCATCATAATCTTCTATTTCTTTTATAAAGGCATGATAATGTGCGGGAAGACTAACATTAAATTCTGGTAAGTTTAAAACTTCATATAAGTTTTGACGAATGTCTTCATCGTTTCTAGGGTTATCAGAAAATGTAGCAGCACCAATAAGTTTCAGTGCATTAAGTGCTCTACTGTTTACACCATTACCTTTAGTAAAAGTAAACTCTTCTAACTCTTTATATGAATTAAATGGTCTGGCATCAATATACTTTTTAGCAATATTGTCAGATATATACTTAATAGCAGAAAGACCAAACCTAATTCCTTTACCTTCAATTTTAAAATCTATATCAGAGTCATTAATATGTGGTAACTTAACTGGAATACCCATTCTTTTTGCTTCAATTAAATATTCAGTACGAGTATCCTTATTGCTTTCATTTTTAAGCAAAGCAAACATAAACTCAAGTGGATAATAATACTTTAACCACGCTGTCCAATACGAGAGCGTAGAGTAAGCAACTGCATGAGACTTGTTGAACGAATATCCCGCATGTGCCTCAAAGTCATGCCAAAGATCACGAGCAACGTTGGGAGCAACATACTTAGAAGCACCCTCAACAAACTTTTCTTTAAAAACATCAAACTCCCTCGCATCTTTCTTTTTACCAATAATCTTTCTAACCTTATCTGCATCGGCCATTGTCATGCCACCAAGGTGCACGCAAGCCTGCATAACTTGTTCCTGATACAAAACACATCCATAAGTATCAGATGTAAATTCTTTCATTACTTGATGCACATAAGATACATTTTGTTTACCATGCTTACGAGCCAAATAATCTTTACCAATAGTATTCATTGCACCTGGTCTAACTAGTGCGTTAGATGCAGCAAGTTCATTTAGATTTTTAACACCCATCTTAACCAATAAGTTTGTGTATGGTGTTGCTTCACATTGAAACACACCTTTTGTATATCCATCAGAAAGCATTTCATAAACTTTAGGATCTTCCATATTAATTTTTAATGGATCTATATCTACATAGTGATTTTCTTTAATCATACTTATAGCATCTTTAATAACACTTAAAGTTTTCAAACCAAGTGCATCTATTTTAATTAAACCAATTCTTTCGGCTTCTTCCATATCAATACCAACTACTGGAATTCTTTCATCGCTTCCAGGTGATGACCTTGTTTCTAGTGGTGCATATCTAAAAATAGGATTCTTACTTGTTACAACACCTGCGGCATGAATACCAGTTCCACGAATTCTTCCACGTAGTTGTTCTCCATAAACTTGTACTTCTGGATATTTTTCTCTAAACCAATCTGTTGATCTTGAACTACAGTATTCTTCCCATGTGTCCACTAACTTTAAAACTTTGTTAACATCTGACAAAGGAATATTTAAAACTCTTGATACGTCTCTAACAACACCTTTATCTTTAAATTGTAAAAATGTAGCAATAGATGCAACGTGTCTATACTGTCTAACTAGATAATCTTTTACCTCATCACGACGTGAGTCTTGAATATCTGTATCAATATCTGGAAAATCATTACGTTCTGGATTAATAAATCTAAAGAAAAGTAAACCATGTTTAATTGGATCAATATCTGTAATATTTAAAGCATAGCATAAAAGTGATCCAGCAGAAGATCCTCGACCAGGACCAACCATGATTCCTTCTTTTTTAGCCCAGTTAATCATGCTTTGCACAACTAGAAAATATGGACCAAACTTTTTATCTTTAATTACCTTTAACTCATCATTAAGTCTTTCTACATATACAGGATCTTCTAACAAACCTTTATCTTTTAAACCCTGCATTGCAATGTCTTTTAATTCTTTATCTGGGTTTCTATATTGAACTGGTAATAAGTCCAAGCCTTCTTGTAAGTCATAGTCTTCTACCTTATTGGCAATCTCTATAGTATTAGAGTATATGTCTTCTCTGAATATACCCTGCTTTTCCATGGCAGATTTAATTTCTTCGTAACTTAACAAATGTATGTCAAATTTATTAAATGTTATCTGTCTATCCTTGCCGTACAGATAATCTAAACGCTCCATCATATCTTTATGCTTTTTAGACTTATCGTATGTATGATCTTTTTCTACTTTAGCATGTGTGTTTAACAGCAGTTTAAATTCTTGCACTTCTCTTTGTTCTTTGCAACTATGGTGACAGTCTGGGGTAACAACTACTTTTACACCAAATTCGTCAGCAAGAGCAATAAGTTGTTTGTTTATCTCAGCAGGATTATGTGGCATTACTTCAATATAATAATCATCTTTAAAAGTATCTTTAAACCATTCAATGTATTTTTTTGCTACTGCAAATGCATTTTCTTCCAAGGCTTTAACAAGCACACTACTTGGACAAGCAGATGTAACTATAATACCTTCTGAATATTGTTTTAATATTTCAAAATCAAATCTTGGTTTTTTAAAATATCCTTCAGTCCAAGCAATTTCATTTATTTTATTTAAGTTTTCTAAACCAATCTTATTTTTAGCGAGAAGGACTATATGGTTATAGACTAAATCAAGTTGACCGTCTCTCTCAGACTTGTCTCTTGTATCAAATCTATCTTGACACATATAGCCCTCTACGCCAAGAATAGGCTTAACGTTCTTTGCTTTTGCACCTCGATACAGTTCTCTATGCCCAGATAAGGTTCCGTGATCTGTGATTGCAATTGCTTGCATACCCAAATCAACTGCACGGTCTATATATTCTTCTGGAGTAGCAACACCATCAAATAATGAATAGTGTGTGTGAACGTGTAAGCCTACATAACTCATCTATTACCAGTCAGTGTTTGTTGACGAAGTAGTAGATGGAGAATCAAACCCCAAGTAGAAAGCCTCTTGTTCTGCATAAGGAACTTTCTTAAGAGCCAATTCTAATGGATGAGGTTCAATACCTTCCCAATTAAACGGTTCTGTATCTGGAGCAGATGGAATAAGAGTGTAACTAGTTTCAGTTCCCTGACCGTTACGCTTTAACTTCCATGTAATATTTGAAATGCTTCCTGTTTCTAAAGCATATTCACGAATTGTATTAAAGGATGATTGCTTGCTTAGCCCCATAGACCAAATTGCAACATATGGTGCTTCAATGCCATCGTCTACAAGAACGTTGCAGTAGAAACGAAGACGGCCTCTCCAGCCAGCCTTTGGATCTTTACGATGCATTTCTTCAGCCCAATCGCGGCCTTCTGTTTCCATTGTATCTACAGCACGACGCTTGTAGTCTTTTGGATTTACGTGTTCCCTAACAACTAGTGCTAGTCCACGTTTTTCATTATAGTTAGCAGAATCTTCATCAAGTTCTTCAATGAATCTGATTTTTGCTGATTGACCATCTGCAAGTTTTAACCACTTTACTTTTGATCCTGTACCTTCATATTTTGGTTTGTCGAGCAGGGCGTTGATATTTTTTAATCCCTTTACTACGCTCATTCGTTCTCCTTTGTTTGTTCTATTCTATTTTAGCATAGCGATTATAGAGTTGTCAAATCTAAATTCAAGTTTCTTTATAGATTCGTCATCCATGTCGCCAATATCTTTGTACTGCTTTTCTAACTTTATTACACCAACACGAGAGCCAAGTTTTTCCATAAGCCTGTCTTTCATGTTATTTCCTGCTTCATCATTGTCTGCAATAACAATAATATCATTAAAATATTTTTTAAGCAACTCTACCTGTTGACTAGATATTGTTGCCCCAAGTGTTGCAACTGCTGGAAATCCAACTTGATCTAATCTTATAACATCAAAAGAAGATTCTACCACATAAACTTTATTAGCAGCCTTAACTCTATTAAGATTAAATAATGTTTTAGATTTTGGCATACCTGGAGTATTTTTAAATTCTTTTCCATCAATAGATCTTCCAACAAAACCTATCATCATTCCGTCTGGTGAGTGAACTGGTATTGTTACCATATCTTGTTTTTCAGAATAACCCAAATTAAACTTAACTATTGATTCTTGAGTTACTTTTCTTTTAGCATAATATTCTATTGCCCTTGAAGACTCTAAAGCCTGATTATTTAATCTTTTAATTATTAACTCGTCAAACTGAACAAAATCTGGTTTAACAGATAACTTTTTATTAATCTGTTTTTCAATATCCATATTCTGTTCTTTGTCTTTAATAAATCTCACGGATTCAAAATATGTTCTACCTGTAATATGCATTACAAACTCAATTAAATCTGCTATTTTATTACAAGAGAAACAAAAAAACATTCCAGTGTTCATGTTAACTTCGCCTGCTGGAGTTCTATGATTATTATGAAACGGACAAAATACAATAAATTCAGAGCCTACTTGTGACTCAATGTTTAAACCTGATCCTTCAATGACTCTTTCAATTTGTTCTTTCGTGTATATATTGGTGTTGCCTGACTTATTCCGTCTATCCATTCACTCTTTCTCTTTCCTACATATATTCCGTATATTGTTATTTCAAACTCAAAACTTTTTGTCTTTAGATTATAGTCTATCGTAAAGTCAGGTTCTATGTCAAATTTTGGCACATAACCAGATAGCCTCATCTCTGATACTAGCAGTTTTACATATTCAGATTTAAGCCTTTCAATGGCTGAATCATCGTGTATGGTTCCACTGAGGTTAAAGTTCTTGATAGGTTTATGATGATAATTGTCCACATACTATTATAACTGCTTATCTTCATAATCTTTGTATCTGTAATACCCTTTATCAAAGTCTACCTGAACAAGGAACTCACCCATAAATCCATTTCTGTTCTTTCTGAAAGCACATTCGATAATGTCACTATTGGATGCACGACCAAGTGCCATTACCCAATCAGCATCATATGCAATCTGTCTAGACCATGCAGTTTGACCCAATGTTGGGACACTGCTCAAATCGTTTACATCGTCTGGAGTTGCAGAAGATATTGCAATAATAGGAATCTCTTCACCAATAGCCATAAGTTTAAGTTCTCTTGAAAGGTTTTTCATTCGTACCGTTTCGTTGTCAGACCTTTGGTTTGGACTCATAAGTTGTAAATAATCAACAATAACAAAGTCTGGTTTATACTGATCTATCTTTCCACGAAGTACTGATGGATTAATCTCTCCACCATTGTCATTTGAGATAATATGAAATTCTGGTTTCCCTGAAATTTTATTTGCATGCCACTTATTAAACATGTCAAGTTCAATTTCACCCTTGCTTAATTTTCTGTGTGACCAAAGTCCTTCTCCCATGATCGTGTAGACACGATTTCTGACTTCTGCTTCACCCATTTCTAAAGATATGATCAGTGGAGATTTGCCTTGTTTCCAGGCCTGTACGGCAAAATAAAGGGCTAACCAAGACTTACCTATACCTGGGTATGCAAGAAACACTCCCAGTTGCCCTGGCATGATTCCTGACGGTAAGTAGTTATCAAACCCTGGAAGCCCAGTGGTAATTCCTACCAAACCAAGTTCTTGTTGTTTTTTAAGATTTTCAAAATATGCAATAGCAGACTGTAGGTCAGTGACATCAATATCACGGATGGCGGAAGTGTTCTTTTTTAATTCTGAGGTTTTTGTAATAAGATTATTTAATGCTTCTGTACCTTTGTTTTCTGAAACATTAGATGCGGCAGATCTTAATATATCTTTAAGGCTATCATTTAAATATTCAACTTGTAGTTCTTCTAAATGATGTTTTGTTGATCCTACATTTTCTACTGGCTTAAAGTCTCTAAATTTTTCTACGACAAGGGATACTGGTGGAACTGTAGAGTTTTGTTCAAAGTATATTCTAATAAAGTTCCAAATATCATTATGGGTTTTTAACAGATTGTCAACATTGTTTTGAAGCAGAACATGTAATTGTTTGTCTTGTAGTACTGCAGAAATTACCTTTGCTTCAACATTATTCACTTAGCCACTCCTTTGCTTTTTTTCGTCTTTCTAATCTTTCAAAGTTATCTTTTTCTTTATCTATTTTAGCATTCCAAATTTTTTCAGCATTGTATGAAAAATAATTCCAACTAGGACTTTGTGCTACCTTAAAATAATATTCAAGTAAATCATAGCATGTACCTAATCCGTATGATTCTATAAGGGCATCAGCAGACCACTGCTCTGTCCATTTATTTATTGATGGCTGTTGCCCATACTTAACCTTATGGTGTTTAGCGTATGTTCCTAGCAAAGCCATTCGGTCTTTGCGTTCAGCCACTAATCGATTATTTCTGCTTTTGCTTCGTTAATTTTTTCAGTAAGTTTACTTTCAACAAAACCATAAACTCTTTCAAATGCTTCGCTAGTAGTTTCTCCGTCTTTCTTAGAATCTACCACACCAAGATCTAATCTTAGTGATTGAAAATTACCTAGATTTAATGTATAACCAAGAGTAATAGAAACCTTGGTATTATCGTTTTCTTGCATACCCACTCCTTATTGCTAGTTAATCGATTCGTTCCAAATTGGAATAAATCTACCGTCTTCTGTCTTCGTATATTTAAGTATACCATCACCCATTCTTCTAGTCAACTCTTGCGTACTAGGAGTAATATCATTTGTAATTAAATTATCTTTCCTTGGTCTACCTATATGGTACGAAGCAAGTATATCACGTATGTCTTTTACTTGTGATTCTGAATAATATGATCTTACTTGCCATCCTCGTGCCCCGCCTTTTTGTGATCCAGTAGGGAATGGTATAATCCCTCGTCTCATTAAAGAAGGCATATATTTTTTATGTCTATTTACTAATTCAGCCGTTTCTCTAACTGTATATGCACGTTCTCTTTTATTTTTAAAATCAGAAATTAAACAACTTTCAATTCTATCTTTATTAATATTATATACAGACATGATTCCGTTGGATTTATTAAAATGGTGAATCCTTACTAACTCACCGTTTAAGAACCAAACCTTTTTATTGCCAGGTATTACAGGGGCGAGATTGTATGCTTCGCTCTCAAGATTTCCTTTTCTAACAGCCATGATCCTCCTATGACGCTCTGTGGTGGGTTCATAAACTCTCTTGTCCCACAAGACATGCAATATAATTCTAGATGAAGACGAGAACTATAAAGTCTATCAAGAAACATTCTTCCTTTACATTTTTTACATTCTAACATTAATTAGGAATTCCAAGTGCAATTATATTGATACCAATAGAAACATTGCCACTTGTTTTAAACTTTACAACTCCATCCACTTTTGACACTGTAACATTTTTTAACACTACAGAAATGTCAGATCCAGCAGAAGTACCATCAATATTTATTGGGGTAGCAGTAACAATTGGGGCATACTTAAATCCAGAATAACTTAAAGAAAATGGAAGTTCGTTTCCAGCACTAACTGTACTATTATTTGCAACCTCTACATATCCACCAACCATTCTCATTTCAGATGATTTCACATCTTGTTTTCCAGAAGAAATAGTATCTATTGTCATATATTTATTAAGTGATGGTGAAACTTGGGTAGATAATGTATTTAAAGTATCTGCTATTTGATACATATAAGCAACATCAAGTGGTTGACCACGATTTGGGAGAGGTATTCTAGCCATAGTTATTCTATTATACCACTAAAGGGCTTGCTCAGTACTAATTAGATATGTGGCAGCATCAAAGGCTTGTTTAATTTGTGTAACTTTTTGTACTCTAAACTTCATGTGCGTTGGTCCTGTAGATGGATATTTCATATCGTACTTACCATTAGAAATACCAACCCAGATCCAACTACCATAACTTCCACTTGTTTTCCATTGAACATAAACATCAAAACTCTTAAGTGATCCTTCATAAACTTGTGTTAACTTTTGTTCATCAGTTGGGTTTGTAATTAATAATGATGGCATTGTCCAAGTAATTGCAGCCGTATGGTTTGAATCATCTATATAAACATTATGAGGAATACTTGTTCCTGCAATATCTTCAATATCAAAACCAACTTCATCAAACGTACTTGTTGATTCTAGTTTATGTATTGGTGACCAATGTGAAGACCTATTCTTATCTTCAGAAACAATTCTATATCTCATTTGATAAAATAGTTCATCATTATTTCCTATATAATTAGGTAAATCTTTTTTTAATATTCTAACTTTTTTTATATTTTGATCTACCATTATTCAACATCCATAGCAAACCTAAACTCTATGTAGTTGCTAGTATTAGGACTTTTTACAATTGGTAATGAATCTATATTTCTTACAACTGTATAACCTGTTAAACCATATGCTGGATTTATATTGTTTTTGCTTTCAACTCTCAGGGCATCTAGTGCTACATAGTAAGAATCATCTACAGTATTAGCAGTTGATGCACCAGTAAGAACTTGAGCATAAACTTTAATTGTATCAACAGATTTCCAAGGAAAACCCTGAGTTGTGTTTAGATCTTTAAGTTCTTTATTTACAACAAAATATCTGTTTACATCAAAATCATAAGCAGAGTCATCGTTAACATGATCAACTCTTGCTTCCATTCTTGCATACGCACCAGGAGTATTAGATGCAGAAAACTCTACTAAAATTCGAGCAGCAATTTTTGATGTATTGATGTCTGCATCACTACCATCTTTATTTAAAACACTAAAAGCAAGTCTGAGTTCATCAGAGGTAGAATATTTTGAAAGGTTTGCGGATGTTCCAGATAACTGAATAAAGTTACCAGCACCAACTAGTGTTCCTGTTGATCCAGAAAATGTTGAAGAGTCTCCTCTCATTAAAACCATGTTGTTTAAAAATCTTGATCTTTCATTCTTTTCATACCTAGATGTATTTAAGAAAATAGTATTATCTGCATTAGTTTGAAAAATATCTAACTCTAAAGATGATCCGTTAACAGTAAAGTAATCTTTAACAACGTTTAGAATCAATGGATCATCTAATGGTTCTGCAACAATGTTTAAAGTATTAGATCCATTAATAGTCCAGTTTTCTGATTGAGTAAAGGATAGCAAAGATTTGCTATCGCTAGAGTTCAATAATCGATTAAAGCCTGCAGAGTATATTCCAACCTCAGTTATTTCATATCTTTCTTCTGTTGGTAATTCTGCAGTAAGCACAATCTTTGATATACCGTCTTCATTTACTATACCCCTTGAAGAAACTGGTACTCTAAACATTTCAAAATCTAGTTCTGTCTTATTTGAATAGTCTGGCTTTGTACCGCTAACGTATGGCTCTAAAGGCCTTGCACCGCAACCAACAGCGATATATGAAGCATATGAGGGAACTTGACCAAGTAGGTACTTCAATATTATATTTTTGCCAGTACTAGTAATCACTTAAATCTCCTATATTATATTGTATCATAATAGCCGCTTCCACTAGTTAGTATATTTATCTCTATTTGTTCATCATCTTCAATATTAACTAGTTCTAGAACTAAATCTCCTGTTGATGATTCTATATAAACGTTTACACCATTGTTACCATTTGCAACATTTGGTATCTTTTGATCAAGAACAATTGTAAAGTTTTTAAAGTACTCATAAGATGTTTGAAAAACTGGGGCTAAGGTGTAAGAATTATAACTTTGTAATATTTTATTAGAATTGTATATATTGTCATAAACAAGTTTAGAGCCAAACACCGTATCATTTCTATCAATATTAATAATTTCTTGTCCACCAATATCTTCAAATATTAAATTAGACATAGTCTCTATAGATACTTCTTCGTCTCCCACTATGATGTATTGCGGCTCTGCAACCTTAACCAAAGAACTATCTGATGAATTAGAGTATATTATTTGTGGTGTATTTGGAATTGAATCACTCATCTGCTACCTCATAACAATATAACTTCATTGTTGGACCCTGTGCTGATCTTGCATACTCAATATTATAAACAACAAATCTTTTATTTTCTGATGCTATGATATCTTCATTATTGGCATTTTTATAATATACGTTAACTATGTCTCCAAGTTGAATTGTTGGCATAGCAAATATTTCTAATCCAATTGCATTTTTAGGATCTATAGTTTTATTAACAATCCATCCAAGCAATGCTTCGGCATCATCTCTTGATTGTATGTATGGAGTATCCATTGTAAATTCTTTAGTGCCATATTTAGATTTACTTATTTTTAACTTATTATATTTATCTTTAGATTCAGTATTTGATTTTATAACTTGATCATCTAAATATTGTGTTTTAATATAGTTAGAGTTTTCTTTATAATAATCTTCAACTGTTAAAGTATGGTTTGTTGATTGAGTAAACGCAACTCCTTGAATTCTTAAATAATTACCAGATGTTTCATCTAGCGTTAAGACAGTATCAGTTGCATTAAAAATTAAAAATTCTGCACCGTAAGCATCTGGTAAAAATCCAGAAACTGTATAACCCTTTATTTTATTAAAAGTTGGAGATATTTTAGAATATAGTGCTGGATATGCTTTATCAAACTTGATATTAAAATATGCACACTCTCTCATAATAGAACCAAACTCATCAAAATAAAAATTGTAAGATGGAGGCTCTGAGGGACTTATGCCAGAAAGGTATGTTGACTGTATTACAGAACTTAAAGCGTACTTTCTAAATGCATCACTAGATGTGAGTTCTTGATTATCAAATATTTTATTAAATGGTATATCTATATTTTCTGAAACATTTTTAGAATAGTTGCTTCCTAAAGCAAATATGTTTTCAAACATAATTTTAGATGTTCCTCTGGTAAACAAACACATATTATTATAAATAGGAAGTGGGCTTGTGTCATCAACTATGGCAACAATGTTATTATTTATATATAAATAAAACTTTCTTGTTTGTCCAATATCTAAATATTCAACTGCTATGTCATATACGGTTGGATTAGACTCTCCTGTTACCCTGTATTGTCCAGTAAAGTTACCATCATCTACTAATATGTTAGTTGAGCCAGACCATAACTTTACAGGAACAGCCATATCTGTTGCACTATCTTTTCCTATCTTGTAAAACATTAAGTTAGCAATTGTAGAACCATTGGCATATTTATCTATGTTTGTTTCTGTTAATGCTGCGATTTCAAAATAATATCCCACATTGTTTGTAGGGTTAACCATAATTCCTAAGCCACCAGAGCCACCACCTATACTGATATTTTGAGATGGATCAGTTCCAGGAACAACGTAATATGTCATGCTTCCAGTTGGTGTTTGACCTCTAACCTCATTGTTTTCAACCTTACCAATAATTCTTAATCTAGTTCCAAAATGTTTAAATTTGCTGCTTAGTGGTTTATAAACATAGTTAATATAATTAATTGGTTTTTGTTCAAAGTTAAACGATGGCCCAGTCATAACCAATGCAGATGATTGAATGTTTCCAGATTTTTTATTAATTGAATTTTTATTATCATACTCTGAAGTATAAGAACTTGATAAAAAGTTTTTAATAATACCAGTTCTAGTTGTTTGTTTTGCTATGCTATCGCTAACACCAGCAGCACCAACTACAACTGTTTTGTCTAATGTTTTATTTGCAAACAAATATTCAGAATACATGTTACAACTTTTTACGTTGTCTCCACTAGTCCAATATGGGTTTAATCCAGCATGATGACTTGTGACCTCTGTTCCAAATTGACCTCTTCCATTCTTTATTACATCACCATCTTTTAAAACTTTTACACCATTTACTTCTACATAATCCAATTCTGTATAAATTCTAATTAATCCAGTTGGATACATTTTTCCGTTAAAGGGTAACTGAGAAAAATAATTCTCATAATCTTCAACATTAGTTATCCAAATATTTCCTATTCCAGAAACATTATATTCAACTGCATCGTACCTAATAACCTCACCATTTGAATAAAAATATCCATTATAGTTGCTGATCCAATATATGTTTTCTCCAAGATCAATGGTATTATTTAACAATACATTGTGACTAATTGATGGAACATCACTTGACAAAGATGATCCTAGCGGTATTGCTGCTAAAACATATGACGACATAGATGCGGCAGACTCATTTACAGTTTTTGTATTGCCCTTTCCAGAAACTTCCCATAACAATGTTGGCTTGTATATCCAAGTTTTTTCTTTATCAATTAACGTTGCTTGCTTGATTGATCCTAAAGTTTTTTGAATATATCTAGTAGTATAATTAATTTTACCAGAATTCAAAACCTTTGTATCCACTATTGAAGCATTTAATATATTTTCTTTATTATTTATTTGATTATTTTTAGAGCCATAAAGAGTGATGTCTGATAACCTGTCTGTTATTTTTGGTACAGTATAGTTTTTGCTCATTACAACTAGATCATTTTCTTCATTAAAAAACATAGAAGATTGAGAAGATATTGCTAAATCATTTAAAACCTGTGCAATATTTTTTTCTTCATTACAAAAAAAGAAAGGAATAATAAGTTCTTGTTCATTTTCAATTTTTTTAAATATGTAATTAGAGAAACCAGCGTAGTCTAATAATGTTGAAACTACAAAACTTAAAGACACATTTGTTAAAAATAAACTAGGAGCATTTATCTGCTCTAGATAAAAATATAAATCTCTTAACTCTATAGAGGTTTTACCATTCTTTACATCTGTTTGCGGTATGGAATCTGAGTATAGTTTTTTTAACGGTATGTGCTCATAAATATTATTAATAGTCTCTACACTTTCATAAAAACTAAATTTAACATTATTATTTAAATAGTTATGAACAATGCTATTTGTATTGTTTTTATTAAAAGACATATCTGGATCAATTAATTCTAGGTTGCCAGTAGATGCCAAAAGTTGTCCTACTGGTAGTCCGTTTGTGCTTAAATCAGATATTGATTTATTTATTGTATAGGTAGTGACATTATCTGTTATGTCTACCAACAATCTAGGAGACAACTCAATTAAATCAAAGACACTGTCAAACTTATTCATTGTGCTTACTACAACTCTTATTCCATTTATATATTGAAATTCTTTATAAGATATGCTATTTGTATTAGCATTGTTATAGGATATTACGTTTACTAGTTCTGTTACCGTGGAAGTTTTATCTATTTCTTTTTCTAGTAAGCCCCACCCATATTCTGGAATAAACAAGTCATAGTCAAATCCATTATAAATATGAAGAGTTCCAAGTTGATTATTATTATTAACTAAATAAGCATGTCCATATGAAGATGTTGTTGGCAACAGTGCTGTAGATGAAATAGTTTCAATTAAAGAAAAGGTATCAATATATTTTAATGGAGTGAGTAGTCCGTATTTTAATTCAACGTGCCCATCAGATTTAATAATATTACTGCCATCTGATCTTGTAGAAGTTTCATCAAAATTAATTATATCCGTCCAAATATTATTATTAAGTATCTGAACCTTCCAAGTACTTGGAGTTGTCTGATTGCTGTATCCATAAAATGGATCACTTATACTTTCAGACACTGTTGAAAATGGACCTAAATCAATTTCTCCAATATTTGTTTGCATCTTAATAACAATTCTATTAACTGGAATACTATCTTTATACACCACAAACGGCGATGCATCATCTATATAATTTTTATTGTTTGAAATATTTTTAGCAATACCTCTTTCAATGTTGTCTTCTGTTCTATAAGAACTCCAATATTTAAAATAATCTCTTTTATCTGACATATAATATCTTGGTCTATTGGCCAAATAAGAATTTGAATTATGAAAATATTTATTATTGAAGTATTGTATTTTATTTATTCCAGATCTTGGTCTAAATTTATTAAAACAATCCTCTAAAGAAAATAACTGCCCTTCTTTTTCTTTAATAGATGTAAAAAGTTGCGGTTCGTCTGAATCGTCGTATCCACCATCTACTACTATGTCAGCATTAGTTGCATCTGTATAAAAATTGCCGCTATCATTGGGATCATAAAAATTAATAATATTTTTATATTTAGACGAACTTTCTAATGGACGATGTCTGTAGTTTCCAATTTTAAATAAGTTTTCTGCATTATTAAAATTCCATTCTGCTAAAACTAATCCTTTAATGTTTACACTTTCAGATCCTTCAAAAACTCCTCTAATGTTGTCATTTTCAAACATTATACTTCTTCCAAAGATATAGTTACGTCCCACAAGTCGTGTGTATTAGAACCTCTTTTGTTTACGTTATATGAAAAATCAGTTATAAAAACTTCTTTAACTTCTTGATATTCATTAAGCCTTCCCATTACGTTATCTTGTCCTTGAAAAGCATTATATTTATCATAAGCAAGAAATAAATAAAATGATCCAGGACTTTCTAAGTACCAGTTTAGTAATTCATTTCCTCCTGCTCCACCATCTACTGTGTATCTTTTTAATTCACTTTCTTCTTTTCCAGTTGTTGTATCAAAATTTATAGTATTTTCAAAAGATCTAGATGGCAGGTTTTGCCAACTTATAGTAAACACACTCTTATCTGCAATAAAAAATGATCTCATCTTTCCATTTATAGTTCTTTCTCTTTGTTCAAGTCTGTTATGTTTAATATCTATAGCACTGCGATTATGATCTGATAATATTAAGAAAATACCATCCGTCAAATTTCCAATCTGTGTTGGATCAGTTCCGATTTCGTATCCAGATGGTACGTGGGTTGGACCATTGGGGCCTGAGACAAGTGTTCCAGGATTATTTGAAAACAACAGTGCTTGTGGTCTACTGTATTTTTTTCTACCAGCAAGGTAATTTAAAGTTGCCATTATATTCTATTCCCCTTGATTCTTTGAGAATCTATTTGCTTAATCTGCATCATTACCGTTCTAGCAATCTCGTTAGGGTTTGCATCAGATTTAACATTAACACTCAAGTTATAATTATACACTGAAGATGATGAAGGATTGTCACCTTTATTAATTGCTCTTAAGTTATCTACCCCGAATTTGTCCACACCATATTTACTTACAATAAATTCACCAGGAGTTAGCATTGCTGGCACGGTATCAGTACCAATTGCAAATCCCCCTGAAGCAAATCTTTGTACTCTTCCACCCATATTCCATTTCTTTGGAACTGCTTTTGCAACTGCTTGTTGCCATGTTTGGGGTGCAAGAGTTTTACCTCCACCCATAATTTTATTGCTAGATGAACTTCCAATACCAAATCCACTTCCACTTCCCATGATGTTTGCAGAAGTAACTGTTGGAAATTTTTTATTAATTACGCTTGATGGGGTTGATGGTTTTGATACAACTCCAGGTGATTTTATACCCTTTGGTGGTTTTTCACTTGTTCCTGAATCTGTTGTAGTTGTGGTTGTAGTAGTTCCATCTGGTAGTGATGGTAAATTGGTTCCAACATACTGTCCAAGTTTATCTAAAATGCCTTGCCATCCAGCATTCATTTTGTTAATTGCATCTAAGGATCCCTGAAGAACACCGTTATATAGTTCTGTTGCAACTTGTGCTGCTTCTATCTTTGTTGCTTGTGTTTCCCATTCTTTCTTTGTCATTCCAGCAAGAGTTAGATTTTTTGCTTGTGCTTCTACCTCTTGATTTATTAAATCTAATTTAACTTGTGCAAGTCTTGACTGTTCTTGTAAAGGTTTAATAGTGTCTTGATCAATTCTATAATTTTGTTCTTTTAATGCTTTTATTTTTTCTTCTAGTTGGTCTCTGGTTAATCCATTACCAGTTAGGGCACTTATCTGTGCGTCCCTTGCTGATTCCATTCCAGTTCTTTGTTGAGCAATTGCATCTGCTGCATTTTGTGCACGAAGTTCTTGAGCCGCTCTTGCTGCTGCATAAATATCTCCTTGAGACAATGCTTCGGCAAGTGATAGTCTACCCTTTTCTTGTCTAGCAATTGTTTCATTAATCTTAGAAATCTTATCAAGTGATTCAAACTGTTTGTCATATTTTTTAGTTATTTCATTAGCCTGATCATCTATAGTTTTTAGTCCATCTTCATATGTAGAAATTTGATAATTATTTACATCTTGAATATTTTGTGCACTCTTTATTTGAATATCAGCGGTATCAATTACTGCTTGTTGTTGATCAATTTCTGCTTGTCTTCTTAACTTCATAAGTTTTTCTTGAACATCAAAATATCTTTGTGCTAAATTATATCCAGGATCAAATGCTTGTGAGTATTGTCCCATTTTTAAGAAACCTTCAATTTTTTTCCTATTGGCTGCTGTTGTGGTGTCAACAATTTTTTTCATATTCTTGCCAAGTTTTTCTGTAGCAACTGCTGCTGCAAAACCAGTGTTTTGAACTGCTTCGTATGCAGTTGCTGAATCCATACCTGCAGCAACTAACTTATTAAATGCTATTGTTTGATTATCTGTATCTGCAATTATTTTTTCTTGACTATCTTGATATGATCCAAGTTCAGCAAAGTTAATAGCAGACTGTAAAGTTTTCATGTCTTTAAATAGACTCTTGTATTTGTTGTAGTCTTCAGGAGATAGGGCAGTAATAAAATCTATAGTGTTTTGATTAGCACCTTGACTTCTAAGGGTTTGTGACAAACCTTTAAATCCTTCAATACCTTCTTTTGCCATTCTTTTTAATGCACTAGCAGAAGAATCCCATCCAGTGGTTAGTTCTTCAGTAGCCTTTCTAGTATCTCTAATCTTTTTTACTAGTTCATCTAGTGGAGATGAAGTTGGTCCTGTGCCTGTCTCGCTACCGTCCTCGCCAGTGGCTGGTGTTGCCAAGGCCTCTGCTTTGGTTAACTGTTGTGCGGCTCCAGTAAAGTATTTATTTGGACTTTGTCCTGGGTTTGCTGCTTGCCATGCCAAAAATTCTTTACTGTTATTTCCTGTAACTTCAGCCATAGTTGTGAGTGTTTGTAAATAAACCTTTTGTTGTTCTGCTGGAAGACTATTAAAATATTCTTGATCTGATCTCAAGGCTTCCATTTCTTTTGCACCAAGGATTGTTGCTGCTACCTCTAAACTTATCTTTCCTTTTTGTGCTTTAATATTTGCTATTGTTTCTTGAAGGTTGTTAGCAATATTTGGATTTTTTTGCAAATATTCTACTGCAACCCCAACGTCTAAGACTTCTCCAGTTTTTGTAATGTCTCCAAAGAAGGTTAACATTTTTTCTGCTTCTTTTGGTGTCTTTGTTTTTATGTCTGCAATAAATTTTGCTTGAGCAGTTTTATTTACACTTCCATCTTTATTGGTAAACATTGACACTGTTGATATTGCTTGGTTTGCAAATTTACCGCCAAAGTTAGCCGTAATATCTAACAGGGCATCTACTGATCCTTGATCTTCTTTAAACATTTCAAACATGCTAACAATTTGCATAGGGTCTATATTGCCACTTGCCATTTCCATCTTAATTTTATATTGTTGTTCTTTAGTTGCTCCAGAACCACCTATAGCGGTTTGTGCTAATGGAACTATGTCTGCCATTGCAGTATCTTTATATTGATTAGTGATTGCTTTGTCCACACCAGTCATCATTGCTTTTTGTACGTTACCGCCAAGCATCGAAGATGCACCACTATAAGATGCACCAATATCAGTTAATAACCCTTTGTTTTCTTCTAATAGAGCAATTCTTCCTGCTTCACGCTCTGCTGTCAGCCTTGCTACTTTTTCTAAATCGTTTGCTGCTTTAGCAATATCAATTCTTTTTTCATATTCTAATTCTAACGAATCCATCATTGCTGTTTGTTGTTCAAGAGCCATCTTTTGCATTGCAACCGCTCCACCTGAAGCAGCACCAATTCTTTTTTGTCTATCACGCAAAGCAAGTGTTCCACCAATTAAAGCACCAGCACCAGCACCAATTGCGGTTCCAATTCCTGGAACAAAACTTCCTGCTGCGGCACCACCAGCAACTGCTGAAGCCATTCCTCCACCAACTGCCAATGCTCCACCGCCAATAAGTCCACCTAATCCAAAACCACCAAACTTAGCAGTATCTTTTCCAGTATATCTTGCAGCATTGCCTATCATTCCAGTTGCACTGTTAGCCTTTTGTCTTGCGTCTTGCATTAATTTAACTCTAATAGCGATTGGATCTTTTTCAAGATTTTCTCCGTTAGGTCCAAGCAGTTCTAACATTTTTGCATTTACCTGAATTCCAAATGAATAATCACCAAGTTGTTCTCCAATATTTGCAGCAATGCTTCTTGCTTGATCAGCAGTCAAAGATCCTGTTACTACACCTGTAGTTAACTGACTTAATAATTGAGATTGAGCACCCGCTCTTCCACCAACTTTCATAGAATCAGTAACTGCAGATATTGTTTGCTTTCCTAAATCTGAATCAACAAAACTTTGTCCAAATGTTGTTTTACCTGTTTGAACTTGAAATGGAGATAGAGAGTTTTTACGACGTTTATCCATAATTTCTGTAGCACTTACTTTGCCTGAGAATTTTGCTAACTCTTCCATTGCCTTAGCACCACTACCTAAGTTTTCAGCAAGTTTCATTGCAGAGTCTTGTGCCTTATCAAAAGCCATTCTTGTAGAAACTATTGCATATGTTAATGCCGCAATACCAACAGTTAGTAATCCAAACTTACTCTGTAGTAGTGGAAGAATCATAGACAAAGCCATAACTGGCATCATAAGTTTTTGTGACATATCTCCAACTTGGCCTGGCATCATAGAACCACCCATTAACAATGCATTAGCACCCATTGCTAATCCACCAACACCAACTCTTCCTCTATTCTTAGTTGTTGGTTTATTATTGTCATTACCGCCAGGATTATATGGTGAAGTTGGGCCAACAATTCCTCTATTCATTGTTGTAAGTTTTGATTGTGGAATTTGCATTGACCCCTGAATAACTGACATGGCTAATTGACGACCAGCACCTTTTGCATCCTTGACTGATTCTTTAACTCCTAATAAAAGTCCTGTGCCAGCATCTTTTCCTATTTTTCTTAATTTTTTAGATGGTGACCTTGCATCTAGTGTTTCACTAAAAGAGTCTCCAATTTGAGTAAATCCATAATCTATACTTTTTTGTCTTACCTTTTGACTAATAGAAGCATACTGACCGCCTCTTTTATATGGTTTACCACTTAAAGGCATTCCAAGTTGTTGTCTAAGTTCTTGATCTCTTTGTGCAACTCCAACTCTTTGACCAGTTGCCCTGTTTGCTTCTCCACCCATCAGTCCCAATGTTGAATAATCTTCTTTTAATGCATCAACTACTCTTTTCATTCTTGGTCTTTTTAATTTTCCACTTGATCCTTTAGCAAAATGTTTTGCTTCTGCATCTGCAACTGCTTTATAAAATTGATCATCTGAGAAAGTTTCAGTTCCTATTTTTCCAATTTCTTCTCCAATTGCTTTTGCAAAAGAACTTGTATCAAGAGTCATTTTTTTAAATAATTTGGGATCTTTTAATACTTCATTTAAAGTTTTTCCCTGTTGTGCGGCCCACTCTTCATAAAATGGACTCATAACTTTTGTTTGTTTGGCTGGATCTAAAAATTCTGATTGAAATAGTTTAGTATCTCCACTTCCTGTGTTATAAGAATGATCTGTGTTAAAGCCATAACGATTATACATAGTTGCTGATTCTGCTTGAGCAAGCATATTCGCCTTACTATATTTTGTTTTTTCATGATATTCTGGATTTTGCGATATTAGTCTCTGTCCTTCTTGATTAATAATATTTAATTGTTCTTGAGTTGCTCTACGTGGTGCACTTCCATGTGCAAACACACTGCCAGCAGACTGGCGGCCTGTACCCTTTGGATTTATTTCTCTTAAATTAAATTCAGCAAGTGCTTGTTGAATTTGTTTTAAACTAAGTATTTGAGTTTTACCTTCTGCTAATGCTCTTTGATTTAGTGTTTCTAACATTTTTGTTAATTGTACATTTGTTTCTTGAGTTGCATTTGCACCAGTACTATATCTATGTAAATATTCAGATAATTTTGATTCTGTTGTTTTTGCATTAGTTGCTATATTTGAATAGTCAGTACCGCCAAAATTAACTGTTTTTATTGATGCTGATCCTTTTATAAAACCAGGTATTTTGTCAGCAATAATTCCTCTAATTAATCCACCAAACTTTTTATTTTGCTTTGCTGGAATTACAGCCTCTCCTGGTGAAAGCATTGCTGGTACTACATCTCCTGCACCCTTTGGTCCAGGTACACTTAATATACCGTTTGCTAATGGCATTCCTGGAGTTTTTGCAATACCCTTGCCAATTGAAAAATTAAGGCTTGCAGCATTTGCTTCCATGTAGGCATTTCTTAATAACTTAACTGCCTGTGCTTCTGCAGTAAACCTTTGCGTTAATGTCATATGTGCTTGATCTAATGATGATGCAACTGCAGCAGCATTTATTTGTGCTTGAGTCAAATAGTTAGTTTGCTCACCTAAATATGTAGTAGAATTTCCAGCCCTGTTAAATACTGACTTTATGCTAACAAACAACTTGATAATGTTTGCAACACCGTTAGCCAACAAACCAAAAGACATCAAGGCTAATGGGCCAATACCAGCAAGAATTGTGGTTAAGTAAACAACAAACTTCTTTGTGCCATCACTCATATCTTCAAAACGTCTTAATATTTTATTAAAAAATTCAATAATTGGTGTTAGTGCTTTTAAAAATTCTGCACCTATTGGGGCTATTACTGTTTTAAGATCTTGAACTTGTTTTTTAAACTTATACATTGGTGATTCAGAAATTTTATTTAATTCTCGTTCAGACAATATGGCAAGTTCTTCTACGGTAGCAGTGGTTAACTCAGCAACAGTTTGTGCTTGAGTGCCCTCTTTAATAACGTTTTGAAATAACGTAGATATACGTGAAAACTGAAACTTACCAAATAGTTGTTCAATTGCTCTAGCACGATTAAGTGGATCTAGTTTGTCTAATGCACTTGCTACGTCTATAACAAGTTTTTTAACATCACCTTGATTTGCATCTACAATTCCTTTTATATTAATGCCAAAACTAGCAAGAAACTCTGATGCTCTTTTACTTGGATTAATAATAGATGCAAGACCAGACTTTAATGCGTTGGCACCTTCTCCAGCCTGAATGCCACCTTCACGCATAGCAGTCATAAAGAATGCTAAGTCTTGAACATCTCCACCAAGTTGTTTAATTACTGGTGCTGCTTTAGGAATTGCTGTTGTTAAATCATCAATACTTAGAATTGTTTGGTTTTCTACTGCGTTTAAAAAGTCAATTTGTTGTGCAGTCTTTTCTGCAGTAATTCCAAAAGTAGAAGTTAAAGAAATTAAAGTGTCCAAAGATTTTTGTTGATCAATGCCACCAAGTACAGCAAGTTTATTTGCTTGGGCAACTTGAACTAATAAATCATTTCCAACTTTACCTGTTGCTGCCACATCGGCAGCCATTTTCATTGTATCTGCTACGGCTACACCATACTTAGTAAATTCATTTGCAAGCATTTTAACATTTTGCAATGCTTCAGTTGTTTCTTTAGTATTTGTAAACATGTCACCGTAAACACGTTTAAATCTAATTGCTTGTTCTTCTAATTCCATAAATGTTTTTGCTGCAACGGAACCAAAATACATTAATGGTACAGTAAAACCAACCATAAGTTGACGACCAGCCCACTGTGTATTTTTACCAAAGTTTAAGAGATTTGTAGATCCTTGTCTTAATAATTGATTAAGTAATGCTTGGCGTTGAGCAGCCATTGCTGTTTTAGTTGCATAATCATTCATATCCAAAGTTAATGGACGAATAGACATTGCCTTGAGAGCACCACTTGCATCTCTACCCATTTTAATATATTGGGTTTGTAGTGTTTTTACATTTTCTCTTGCAACTTTATTGATAGTGTCAAACTCTGTTTTAAATAATTTACCAAAAGTTTTAGTAGAAGCACCAGCGTATCTGAAGTACTCCTTCATTCCAAATTTATTTTTTTCTAAAGCCTCATTAAAAGAATCTGTTGTTGTTTTAATCTTTTTCATTTCGGCATAGAATTTGCCGCTTGCATTAATTTGATTAGTTAAGTTTTGAGCCATGTTCTGAGAAACCGCTGCACCAGCGGCCCCAGATTTGGCCATTGTAGAATAAAAGGCTGATAACTGACGCTGTAAAAGTTTAAGTTGCCTTAACGCTTGATCAGCATCAACACCAATTTTTATATTGGATTCGATATCAGCCATTCATTATTACCTCTTTATTTAGTTTTTATGGTAAATTATTAAGTAATGCTGCATCTGCTAACTTAACTCCAGATGCCTCTTCTATAATTTTATATACCGTTGGAAGATCCATATTTTCTTCTAACGCTGCCAAGTCTTCTGCAATTTCTGGCTTGTATTGTTGCATTGCAATCTGAATACATTCCATTAATATGTTCATTGATTTTTCGTTATCTTCTGCGACCGCTGCTACACCTTCAAATTTCTTCATGAAAGGACGTAGGAGAGAAATTTTCAGTGGTCTTACTTTAACTTTTGTACCATCAATAAGCGTAACTGTTTTTTCTTCGTTAACAGTAGTTGCCATTTTTCCTCCTTATAAGGTTAACCTTAATTATATCACAGAGGACCTATATTTTAACCAACAACCTCTTCATATCCCAAACCATTTCCAATGCCAAACCCTGCTTTCTGTGCTCTTGCTCCACGAAGGTTTGTTATATCATTTGCATCTTTTCCTTTATATAACACTCTTTTTTTCATATCTTCCCAGGCATTATCATTTTTATCTTTATCTATATCTACCCCTTGCATTGCTGCAGAAAACTTTTTATCGTTGCGATCTATTTCTCTTTTCATTTCTAACACAGATATTAACTCTGGCATAGATATTGATGTTTCTAACTCTTCATAATTCTTCCAAGCACCTATTAAAAAAACCTCAGATTCTAGTTTAGCAAGATCTAGGTCGTCCCAGTTAGACCCTTTGTCATTTTCTGACTTTGCTTGTTGCTCTATACTATCTTCTTTATCCTCATTTAGTTTGATACCCGCTGAAAATTCTAAAACTTTATAAAGTTGCTTAATGTCAAAATTATCCTCAATGTCTGTTATGCTATTTGATAACTGAGGATAGAACTGCTGCATTGATATTTTTACACACTCTAAGACTATTTCTAGAGTTTCATCTTCGCCGTCAACTTTAGATATTAACGAAAACTGATCTAATATTTTTTTTAAATATTTTATTTTTGCTGGACCTACTGTTATTTTTGTGCCGTCTACTAACTCAACGATACCCTCTTCATAAATTTTTGTGGCCATTAAACCATTATACCAAATAGAAAAGCCCACCGTTTTATGGGTGGGCTAATCTTGTAAAATTACTTACTAAGCAATTGTACGATCAACAATCTTACCATACATACCGTCATCTAACGGTAACATACGGAAAGTTACGTCAAACATAGATGCTGCATCACGTTTTGCTGATGCTACTACGTTTTCGATTGACAAAGCACGGTATGCTGTGTAAACACGTTCTACGTCTGCAGAGGTAGCACAGTCACCTGTACCTGGACCTACTGCAACAATTCCACGCTCTACTGGACATTCACCTAGTTCACCTGCAGAAAGGTTAAGAACCTGTCCTGAGTGAGTAGCCTTATTTCCAGTTAA
>Ga0207942_1000028_pt1 | contig 40767 bp, 50 predicted proteins | sample LakMenEpi12Oct12_FD_150687 | JGI IMG/M metagenome (GOLD analysis project Ga0207942, IMG submission 150687) | Freshwater microbial communities from Lake Mendota, WI - 12OCT2012 deep hole epilimnion (SPAdes) | ecosystem: Environmental > Aquatic > Freshwater > Lake > Epilimnion/Euphotic zone ... | reverse complement strand
AAAAATAAAGAGTCTAAATTATAGTTCAAGATCGTCTAGAAGCACAAATGCTGAAATAATAAATAAACAGATAGTTTTTTCATACCAAGCTAAATATTGATCGTATAAATGCTTTTCTCTCGTAGAGCAGATTCATCACTTCTTATTCCCCTTTGCTTTATCTTTAAATTTAATAGTTTCTATTTCTTTTTTTGGTGTTTCTATGTCTTTTATTTCAATATCTATATCCTTTATTTCAATCTTTTTTGTTGTTTTTTTTCCTTTTTTAAGGGGTTTGGAAGAAATTAAACTTCTTTCTCCTCCTTGAACAAAAGATTCACAATATTGGGTTTGCATTATAATAATATGAATCTAATATAAATATAAAATCAATTTTTATGGAAGAACTTATCGATTTGATTGCTACTGATGAATCACCTTCAAAGGTGTCCGAAAAAATTAAAGAATTACTATATGCAAAAACTGCAAACAGAATAGATGCTGTTCGTCCAGAAGTTGCATCAATAATGTTTGATAATGAAGAGACTTCTGGAGATGATGAATAATGGCTATAAAAATAGTTCAAAACGTCAATAGAATTTCCCCCACAGTTTCTACGGCTGCTACTAGTAATCCTATTGCGTTAAAAAGTGGATATATTAGAGTATCTACTGGAGTCACTGCAGTGTATGTTGAAACTGGTGGTGATCCAATTGTAACCAATAATTCTTTCCATTTGCCACCTTATGGTAGCGAAGTATTGAAAGAAAGAATTGCTAAGCAACAAATTGCAGGTATTACTACAGGAACATCAACTGTAATTTTATTTTCAAATAATGCTGGCAATCCCTTTCTCTTGGGAGATTATGTAACAATTGAAAATGCACAACCATCTGGAATTAATACAGTTCACCAATTAGTTACATCATTGACAGATTCATCAATCACAATATCAGCAAATACATCAAGTATTGTTGGAATAATTACAACTTCAGGATCTACTGTTTCGAGAAGTGTGAAAGTGTCTGCTATTGCTGAAAGTTCTTCGACAAATGTCAGTATAACAGAAATAGTCCAATTAGTTTCCGAATAAAAAAAATGAAACTCATCACAGAAGAAGTATCACAAGTTAAATTTATTACTGAAGGAAAAGGATCTCAGAAAAAACTGTACATTGAGGGAGTTTTCCTTCAAGGTGATATTTGTAACCGTAATGGAAGAATGTATCCAATGGATACTCTTTCTCGTGAGGTAAAGAGATATACAGAGTCCTTTATCAATAAAGGTCGTGCTCTTGGTGAACTAGGACATCCTGATGGACCTACAGTAAATCTAGATCGTGTTTCTCATAAGATTGTTTCCCTCGAACAGAATGGAACAAACTTTAGAGGAAAAGCACAACTTCTTGAAACTCCTATGGGTAAGATTGCAAAATCTCTCATTGATGAAGGAGTAATGCTTGGTGTTTCTTCTCGCGGTGTTGGATCATTAAAAATGACCAATGAAGGTCATAAAATTGTTGGTGAAGATTTTATGTTAGCAACCGCTGCTGATATTGTTGCTGATCCTTCTGCTCCTGATGCATTTGTTCAGGGAATTATGGAAGGCAAAGAATGGATTTGGGATGGAGGAATACTTCGTGAAAAACTCCTAGAATCTACAAAACGTAGAATTAATACTTTAGTAGATGAAAGAACTCTCAGTGAACATAAAGTTAATTTATTTCAAGAGTTTCTTTCAAATCTTTAAATTATAAATAAATATAGATTATAACACAATCAATCTAAAATGTCCGTTGGTAGAAATTTACAAGAAATGGAAAACGTAGTAACCAAAGGGGCTGCATCTGCCGAACCAATGCACAACATTGCACAGAATCCTTCTGGCGTAATGATTCCAGGACAAACTGGTGCTTGGGAAGACTTAGGCGGTCCAACTCCACAGAATTATCGCCCAGATGATAGTTCCGCAGCATTAAGAACTCCTGGAGCAACTCTTGCTCAAGTTAAGAATGTAGTTAATGCAAAAGCTAGTGCTGCAGAAGGCCCAAGAACTTCCGCTACTCCTGTTGCTGCTCCAGGTCAAGGTGTGAGAGAAGAGACCGAAGATGATGAAGATCTTATTGATGAAGAAGAATTTGATGAAGATGAAGAAGTAGTTTCTGAAGCTTCTGAAGAAGACGAAGACGAAGAAGACGAGGACGAAGAAGAGGAAGAAGATAAGAAAAAAGGTAAAAAGAAAGTGGAAGAAGAGTTCGACATCGAAGAAGATGTAAATGCTCTTCTTGCAGGTGAAGATCTTTCTGAAGAATTCCAAGAAAAAGCACGTACTATTTTTGAAGCTGCTATTAAAACTAAAGTTAGTGAAATCAAAGAGCAACTTCAAGAAACCTACGAAAATGCTTTAATCGAAGAAGTTGAATTTATCAAGGAAGAATTAACTGAAAGAGTTGATTCCTATCTTGAGTATGTTGCTGATGAATGGATTCAAGAAAATGCTCTTGCAATTGAGCAAGGTATTAAAACCGAAATGACTGAATCATTCCTTAATGGAATGAAGCAACTTTTTGAAGATCATTATGTTTCAATCCCTGAAGATAGATATGATGTAATCGAGAGTATGGTAGATAAACTTGATGACATGGAAGAAAAACTCAACGAGCAAATCGAAAGAAATGTTGCTCTTAATAAAAGATTAGCAGAGTCAGTTGCTGATGTAATTTTTGCAGATGTCGCTGAGGGTCTTGCACTTTCTCAGAAAGACAAACTCGCTTCTCTTGCCGAAAATGTTGAGTTTGATGGTGAGGAAAACTATCGTGAGAAACTGGTAACACTGAGAGAATCTTATTTCTCATCAAATACTAGTGCTCAAAGAAATGACTCTGAAAATTTATCAGAAGAAGTTTCTTATAATGAACCTGATCACTCAGTTTCACCAATAATGGAAGCATATCTTCAAACTCTTAGCAGAGTCGCTAAAAACTGATTTTTAGATTATAAAGTCAAACAAAACTTTTTTTCAAAGAGGTAAATTTCAATGCAGATGTACAACGCAGAATATCTGCAGGAGAAGTGGGCACCAATCCTTGATTATCAAGGAATGGATCCAATCAAAGATTCACATCGTAGATCGGTAACCGCTATCCTGCTCGAAAACCAAGAAAGAGAACTTCGTGAAGAGCGTTCATTCCTTTACGAAGCTTCCCCAACCAACTCTGCCGGTACTGGCGGATTTAGTGGCAGTGCTGCAGGTGGCACTGGAAGCCCAGTAGCAGGTTTCGACCCTGTTCTGATTAGTCTTATTCGCCGTTCAATGCCTAATTTGATCGCTTATGATCTTTGTGGCGTTCAACCAATGAATGGTCCTACTGGACTTATCTTCGCAATGCGTTCACGTTATCAGAACCAGTCTGGAACTGAAGCATTCTACAACGAAGCAGATTCGGCATTCTCTGGTCAGAACAACAGTCGTAATCGTACCGCAGGATTTATTGATGGTACTGTTGGTTTAGGTACTACCAGTCAAGCAGGTTCTAATCCTTCAATCCTTGATGCAACCAATGCTAACCAGCAAGCATATAATGTTGGCGAAGGTATGACAACTGGTGATTCCGAAGCTCTTGGCGACGGAAATACCAATTACTTTAACGAAATGGCTTTCTCAATCGAGAAGCTTACCGTTACTGCTAAGTCACGCGCACTCAAGGCTGAGTATAGTTTAGAACTCGCACAAGACCTCAAGGCAATTCACGGTCTGAATGCTGAAGCGGAACTTGCAAATATTCTCTCAACTGAGATTCTTGCTGAGATCAACCGCGAAATCATTCGTACCATTTATAAGGTTGCTGTTCCTGGTGCTCAGGTTAACACTGCTACTCAGGGTACTTTTGACCTCGACGTTGACTCCAACGGTCGTTGGTCAGTTGAGAAGTTCAAGGGTCTTATTTTCCAAATCGAGCGCGATGCTAACGCTATCGCACAGCAAACTCGTAGAGGGAAGGGTAACATGATCCTCTGTTCTGCTGACGTTGCTTCGGCACTCACCATGGCAGGTGTTCTTGACTACACCCCAGCACTCAATGCTAACCTTCAGGTTGATGACACTGGTAATACTTTTGCTGGTGTTCTCCAAGGTAAGTATAGAGTCTATATCGACCCATATGCAGCAAACGTTGCTGCTAACCAGTTCTATGTTGTTGGTTATAAGGGTGCATCTCCTTATGATGCTGGTCTCTTCTACTGCCCATATGTACCTCTCCAGATGGTACGTGCTGTAGGTGAGCAAACCTTCCAGCCAAAAATTGGATTCAAAACTCGTTATGGAGTTGTTGCGAATCCATTTGCTAAGGGTGCTACTGCTCCTACTGCCCCAGATAACATTGCAACCAACTCAAACGTTTACTACAGAAGAGTTAAGGTCAGCAACCTCATGTGAGTTAATTCACAATCTGTTCAAGAGGGTCGAAAGACCCTCTTTTTTTATCTAAATACAAATAAAAATAATGTCCAATCCAATTTCTGCTAATCAAATTTCAAACAGAAATTTTTTATCTCCTGTAGGATTTAAATTTACTCTTGCCAAAAATCCTAAAGTATCATTTTTTTGCAATAGTGCAAAAATTCCAGAAATTACTTTAGGTATTGAAATGCAACCATCATATTTAAAAATTCTTGATGTTCCAGGTGATATTATAACTTATGGTGATTTATCATTAAAATTTTTAGTTGATGAAGATCTTGTTAATTATATGGCAATTCATAATTGGATTACAGGACTTGGATTTCCAGAAACAACAGAGCAATATAAAAATTTAATTCAAACTGAAGATGAACTACAAGATCCAAAAAAAGCATTTAGTGATGGAAGTTTATATATTTTAGACAATAATTATAATACCAATGCAGTCGTAAAATTTAAAGATTTATTTCCAGTTTCTTTATCTTCTTTAGATTTTGATGCAACTAAAACTGATGTTCAGTACTTTACAGCAGAGGTAATTTTCAAGTATACTATCTACAATATCCTAGACAAAAACAATAGTCCCCTATGAATCTTGATGAAATCCAGGAGATGTGGCAGAGAGATTCTGTCATCGATCCTGATAATTTACACGATGAATCTTTAAAAATTCCTCAGTTACATTCAAAGTATTATACAATCTATAATACCATTACCCTTCTCCGTGAAAAGGCAAGAGAAACTTATAATAGAGTCAGATTGGAACGCTATAACTACTACACAGGAAAGGCACCAGCAGAGGTTTATGTAGAAGAACCTTTTCCATATAAAGTTCGGGACAAAGAGGCGTTACAGAGGCATATGGACGCCGATGAGAGATTGAATAAAATTGATCTCAAAATCAGATATTACGACATTATCTTAAAGTTCCTTGAGGAAATTATTAAGACAGTTTCTAATCGAACTTATCAAATAAAAAATGCTCTGGAATGGCATAGGTTCCAAGCAGGATTTAATTGATCAAATAAATATTCATAACTGATATTTTATGAATGTCTCATTTGGTCATATCAAAAAAGAATGAGGTTTACTTGCAAATAGAAGCAGAACCTCATGTATATTATGAATTGAGAGATGCATTTCAATTCGATGTTCCCAACGCTAAATTCTCACCAGCATATAAGAACAAATGGTGGGATGGAATCATTTATTTGTTTAATGTAAACACGAAAGAAATATACGTTGGTTTATTAGATAAACTTATAAGATTTTGTGAGAATCACAATTACACTTATGAGTTTCGAAACAATAAGTATTATGGTCTTCCATTTGAAGTCAATGAAATGATTTCACATGAAGGTGTAAAAGACTATATGACTTCTATTTGCAAGTATGCTCCCCGCGATTACCAAGTTGAGGGAGTATACGACGCTTTAAGACATAATCGCAAGTTACTGATATCTCCAACTGCTTCTGGAAAGTCGTTGATGATATATTCGATTGTCCGATATTACGTTGAGAAAGGACAAAATACTCTGATAGTCGTTCCGACGACATCCCTTGTAGAACAGATGTATAAAGATTTTGCAGATTATGGATGGGATGTGGGTTCATTTTGCCACAAGATCTATGCTGGAAAAGAAAGAGAAACAGACTCTCAGGTAATCATCACAACCTGGCAATCTATCTACAAACTTCCCCGACAATATTTCTCAAGATTTAATGTGGTAGTTGGAGATGAAGCACACCAGTTCAAATCTAAGTCATTAGTATCTATAATGACAAAACTTTCTGATGCAAAGTATCGGTTTGGATTTACTGGAACTCTTGATGGTTCAGAAACTCATAAGTGGGTTTTAGAAGGTTTATTTGGGCCTTCTTACAAGATTATTCGTACAGATGAGTTAATGCAGAAGGGTCATGTTGCAACATTGGATATTAATATTCTTTTACTTAAACATAATCCTCATCGATTTGATAACTTTGAAGAAGAAGTTCAATATATTATCAATCATGAAAGAAGGAATAAATTTATTAAAAATCTTGCAATTGATCTTAAAGGAAATACCCTTATACTTTTTTCAAGAGTTGAAGGTCATGGTCAACCATTATACGAACTCATAAATAAGAGTATCTCTGAAAATCGTCAAATATTTTTTGTTCATGGAGGGGTTGCTACTGAAGATCGTGAACAGGTAAGAGAAATTACTGAAAAAGAAAATAATGCAATTATTGTTGCTTCATATGGAACTTTTTCCACAGGAATTAATATCAAAAACTTACATAATGTAATCTTTGCATCACCATCAAAATCAAGAATTAGAAACCTTCAATCAATTGGAAGAGTTTTAAGAAAAGGAAATCAAAAGACAAAAGCAACTTTATATGATATTGCTGATGATATTAGTTATAAGTCAAGAAAAAACTATACGCTCAATCATCTAATGGAACGTATCAAAATTTATAACGAAGAAAACTTTAATTATGAAATTGTAAATATTCCTCTAAAAGATCAATGAGTGAAGAATTTTATTGCGTTTTAAAATTAGTGTCTGGTGAAGAAATATTTTCACTAGTGGTTATAGATGAAAATGATGGAGATACTTTAATTGTTCTTCAAAATCCAGTTACAATTAAAATAACAAAAGAATATAAAAATACATATGTAAAAGTTAAACCATGGATTGATTTATCATCTGATGATTTCTTTATCATAAGACTTGATAAAGTTATTACAATGACTGAAAGTAAAGATATTAAAATAATTGAACTTTATAATAATTATCTGAACGATAGAGAAACAATTGACTCTTATAATTCTTCAGGTATCGTAAAACCTTCATCTAAAATGGGATATATATCATCAGTTGAACATGCCAGGGAAAGGCTTGAAAAGATCTTTAAAGGTATTAAAGAAAGCTAAGTTCTCATCTTCAATGGAGACAAACCTAGTCTACTGGTATTTGAGCATCTTGTCAAGCCCTTTGATGATGTGCTATAATAAACAAAAGTTATCGTAAATGAGTCCGATGTATGTCCAAGAAAAAACCAGAACATTATGTAAATAATAAAGAATTATTAGAAGCACTTATTGTATATCGTACAAAGGTTGCAGCTGCTAAAGAGGCAGGTCTTCCTAAACCACGTATTACAAACTATTTGGGAGAGTGTTTTCTAAAGATTGCGACTCATTTATCATATAAACCAAACTTTGTGAATTATATGTTCCGTGAGGATATGATTTCTGACGGGATTGAAAATTGTGTTCAATATATTCATAATTTCAATCCAGAAAGGTCACAGAATCCTTTTGCATATTTTACTCAGATTATTCATTATGCATTTTTGAGAAGAATTCAAAAGGAAAAGAAACAGTTAGAAATTAAAACTAAGATTATTGAGCGTACTGGGTTTGATGAGGTTATGACAATTGATGACGGATTACTTTCTGGCAACAATTCGGAATATAATTCAATGAAGGATAATATTCAATACCGCAGTAATCGATGAAAGTTGCAATTTTAACAGATACTCATTATGGTGCCCGCAAAGGTTCTAAACACTTGCACGATCATTTTGAACTTTTCTATAAGAATGTATTTTTCCCTGCCCTTGAAGAACACGGGGTAGAAGCAGTCATTCATATGGGTGATGCCTTTGATAGTCGTAAGTCAATTGATTATCAAAGTCTTGAATGGGCAAAGAGAGTTGTATTTGAACCTCTTCGGGGATATGATGTTCATATGATTATTGGTAATCATGATTGTTACTACAAGAATACCAATAGCGTTAATTCTCCAAGTTTGCTTCTTCAAACCTATCCGAATGTTAAAACTTATAGTTCTCCACAAACTATTAATGTTGGTGGTCTGAATATCCTAATGGTTCCTTGGATTTGTAGTGAAAACTATGATGAAACTTTGAATCAAATTAATAAGACTAATGCAAAGGTTGCGATGGGGCACCTTGAACTACAGGGTTTTCGCGTAAATCGCAATCTGATTATGGAGGAACATGGACTGGACTCGAATATTTTTGCAAAGTTCAAGAAGGTATTTTCTGGTCATTACCACACTCGTTCTGATAATGGATATATCTTCTATCTTGGTAATCCTTACGAAATGTATTGGACGGATGTAAATGATACTCGTGGATTTCATATCTTTGATACGGAAACCCTTATACATACTCCAGTTAACAATCCTTATAAATTATTTTACAACATTTATTACGAGGACACTCCATATCAATTATTTGATCCAACTGAGTATAAAAATAAAATCGTGAAGGTAATTGTTCGTAAAAAATCAAAACCAAAGGATTTTGAAAAATTTATTGATAAACTCTATACATCAGGTGTTCAAGAATTAAAAATTATTGAGAACTTTGAAGTACAAGAAAATGAAGATTTTGAAATTGGTGAAGATGAGAATACTCTTACTATTTTAAATCGTTATATTGATGAAGCAGAATTTAAGTTTGATAAGAACACCATCAAAGAAATTTTTCAAGATTTATATCAACAAGCTTGCGAAATAGAATAATGTTTCTTCTTACACTTAAGGACAGAAAAGACGACGGAGCATATGCAGTTCAAGATCAATATGGTCATAAGGTTTTATTTCTCTTTGAAGAAGAAGATGATGCAACTCGTTATGCTTTAATGCTAGAAGATCAAGAAGAAACTGAAATGGATGTGGTTGAAGTTGATGATGAACTTGCCATAAAGACTTGTAAGATGTATAATTACCTTTATGCCGTGATTACACCTGACGATATTGTAATTCCCCCTAAAAATGTTAGTATTTCACAAGATTAAATGGAAAAATTTTCTTTCCACTGGTAATAACTGGACAGAAGTTAATTTTGAAAAACATCATACAAATTTAATTATTGGAACAAATGGTGCAGGTAAATCTACTGTTCTAGATGCACTTACGTTTGTTCTTTTTAATAAACCATTTCGTAAGATCAATAAACCTCAATTAGTTAATACTGTAAATGAAAAAGATTGTGTTGTGGAAATTGAGTTTTCCATCAACAGTAGAAAGTATCTTGTTCGTAGGGGTATTAAACCAAACATATTTGATATTGAAGTAAATGGTGTTCAACTTCACAAAGAAGCAGACGATAGAGCAAATCAAAAAATTTTAGAAGAAAATATCTTAAAGGTAAATTATCGTAGTTTCGTCCAAATTGTAATCCTGGGTTCAAGTAATTTTGTACCTTTCATGCAACTAACTACCGCACATCGTCGGGAAGTAATTGAAGATCTTCTGGATATTCGTATTTTCTCTGCAATGAATTCTCTCATTAAAGATAAAATTCGTGAAAAGAAGGATCAAATTAAATCTCTTGATCTTAAGAAAGAGACTCTTAAGGAAAAGATGAAGATGCAGCAGAACTTTATTGAAGAACTTGAGAATCGTGGCAATACTAATATAAGTAACAATAAACGGAAAATTTTCGATTTAGATACTGAAATTGAACTTTATATAAAGGAAAATTCTAGAACGGAAGAAGAAGTGTTTTCTTTCACAAAGGAACAAGAAGAAGTAATTGGTGCTGGTGATAAGTTAGTAAAATTAAATAATCTTAAGGGCAAATTATCTCAAAAGGTATCTGTGATTACCAAAGACCATAAGTTTTTCTCTGAAAATACGGTATGCCCCACCTGTACTCAAACGATTGAAGATGAATTTCGTTTAAATAGAATTGAAGACGCTCAAAATAAAGCAAAAGAACTCCAGAAAGGTTTTAATGAACTTGAGGAGACTATAAAATTAGAACAAGAAAGAGAGCGTCAATTTCTAGTTCTATCTAAGGAGATTACGAAACTCAATCATGAGATTTCTCAAAACAATACTCGGATATCACTTAACCAGCGACAAATCCGAGATCTTGAAACTGAAATTCAAACAATTGCCAATCAACTTGAAAACCGAAATACTGAACATGAGAAGTTAGAAGAATTTAAAGACAATCTCCAAAAAACATTTGAAGACCTTTCAGAGAAAAAAGAAGAAATCGTTTATTACGATTTTGCCTATTCCTTACTCAAGGATGATGGTGTAAAGACGAAGATCATCAAGAAGTATCTTCCATTCATTAATCAGCAGGTCAATCGTTATCTTCAGATGATGGATTTTTATATTAATTTCCATCTTGATGAAGAGTTTAATGAAACTGTAAAATCTCCCATTCATGAAGACTTTTCTTATAGTTCCTTCAGTGAGGGTGAAAAAATGAGAATTGATTTGGCACTACTTTTTACTTGGAGAGAAGTGGCAAGAGTTAAGAATTCTGCGAATACGAACTTGCTGATTATGGATGAGGTATTTGATTCTTCACTTGATGGATTTGGAACCGATGAGTTTCTTAAGATTATTCGTTATGTCATAAAGGATGCTAATATATTTGTGATTTCTCATAAGGCAGATCTGCATGACAAATTTGAAAGTGTCCTTCAGTTTGAAAAGGTAAAGGGTTTTTCTCGTATGATATCCAAAGAAACAGAGGACAAATGAAACTCCCCAACTGGCAACACAACTCTGGGAAACCTCAGAAGCGTAAACTAAAACCGCAAGCACTCCGACAAGCAAAGGCACGTCGCCAAGCACTCAAGAAGCGTCTCAACTCTAGAGACGCTTCTTTTTTATAAATATTTAAAAAGTCTTTGTGTAAAATGAGAGATCAAGAAATGTTAGGATTGATGGAAGCTTATGCTTCTGTCTACACTCAATCCGAAGATCAGGAAATTCTTTCCGAAGATCTTCAGCAGAATGTAGGTAAAGCACTTGATGCGGCTGCTAAGAATCCGGTAATCAAAGCAATCGGTAAAGTAATTGCTCCTGTCGGTAAAGGTAGAAAAACCCCAACAAAATCAAGTGGAGATTATCGTCCAGTAAAGGAAGAAAATGATTTATTTGATTACATTCTTGAGTATCTGGTTGCTGAAGGTTATGCTGATACTAATCAGAATGCATTGGCAATTATGACAAATATGAGTGAAGAGTGGAGAGAGAGTATTGTTGAGGAATCTAGGCCACCAAGAAGAAGTAAAGAAGAAAGGTCAAAAAGGGCAAAGGAACTTGGAGATAGGCAAACTATTAGAAATGTTGTAGGGAAGTATAATAAAGAAAAACCATTATCTAAACAGGAAAATCCAGATAAGTATTATTCTAATAACTGAAACCACTTCCAAAACTGGCACACTAGAGGGTCTCACCACCCTCTTTTTTTGTATGATGTGCCCATTCAAAGCAAATCACTATGACCGTCAATCACGAAATCAAGTCCCACCTTGCCCGCCTGCTTGCTACCGAAGACCTTGTGGTTGAGCACAAGAAGGTAGAGACTGCCTGCTTTAATGTTCACACCCGTGTGCTCACGCTTCCTATGTGGGAAAAGGCAAGTAGTACCGTCTATGACCTTCTGGTGGGGCATGAAGTTGGACATGCTCTTGAAACTCCCGATGAGGACTGGATCAAAGACCGCAAGATTCCTCCGCAGTTTGTGAATGTGGTGGAGGATGTGCGTGTTGAGAAACTGATGAAGCGTCGTTATCCTGGTCTTGCCAAGACCTTCTACAGTGGTTATAAGGAACTTCAGGATCAAGATTTCTTCTTGATTGGTGATGATAATGTCACCAACTATAATCTTGCCGACAAGGTAAATCTTTACTTCAAGGTTGGCAACTTCCTGAAGATTGATTTTAATGCTAATGAGCAAGAAATTGTTGATATGATTGGTGTCACCGAAACCTTTGAACAGGTTCTTGATGCCGCAGAAGTTTTGTATAATTTCTGTAAGCAAGACAAACAGGAAGAATCTGTTGATGATATGAATTCTCCTGAAAATCAAACCAGCGGGTCTTCTTCTAATTCTGGTGCCTCTGATTTTGAGAATCTGGAAGAGGGTGAGAATGATGCTGAAGAAACTGATGGTAATAATCGCCCTGATTCAGATCAGGGTGAGCAAAGTGAGAAGAAAACTTCTTCTGAAAAAACTGAAAAACCCGATAAGACTTCTTCCGAAGGTGGAGAAACGAATGATCCTGAAGTGAAAACGATGAATTCTCTTGAGGAATCTCTTAAGAATCTTGTTTCTCATAATGTTCAGGAGAACACCTATGTGGAGATTCCTAAACTTGATCTGAAGCAGATTATCGTTTCTAACAAGGAAATTCACGATAAATGTAAGAAGACTTGGGAAGAGAATTCTTCTTATGTGTCTTTTGATCATTTTGATAAGCAGTTTCTTGAGTTCAAGCGTAATGCTCAAAAGGAAGTCAACTATCTGGTAAAAGAGTTTGAATGTCGTAAGGCAGCAGATTCTTATGCCCGTGCCACAACTGCCCGAACTGGTATTCTGGACTGTTCTAAACTTCATACCTACAAGTATAATGAGGATCTGTTCAAGAAAGTGACTACTCTTGCCAACGGTAAGAATCACGGTCTTGTGTTTATTCTGGATTGGTCTGGATCTATGCAAGACGTTATGCTTGATACTATCAAGCAACTTTATAACCTGATGTGGTTCTGTAAGAAGGTTGCTATTCCTTTTGAGGTTTATGCCTTCACTAATGACTATCCTGTTGTTTCCTATGAAGACGGTAAGGTTAGTAAGACTCGCCAAACTGCCTATCAGAAGCGTAATGGTCTTCTTCAAATTGGTGAATGGTTCTCTATGATGAATCTCTTTACCAGTAAAGTAAATGGTAAAACTCTTGAGGAGCAAATGAAGAACATCTTTCGTGTTGCTAAGTCTCTTGGGGGTTATTCCTATCCCATTCCACCTGGTCTCACTCTTTCTGGAACTCCTCTGAATGAGGCGATGATTTCCCTTCATGAAATTCTTCCCAAATTTCAGAAGGAGAATAAACTTCAGAAGGTTCAGTGTGTTGTTCTTACTGATGGTGAAGGACAGGCCATTAATTATCACAAGGAATTCAATCGTAGGTGGGAAAACGAACCCTATCTTGGAACATGTAGTTTAGATTCCACCACGATTCTTCGGGATCGTAAAACTGGAAACACCTATAATCTTGGTGGTAACTGGTGGGATATTACCAATATTCTTCTTCGCAATCTTCGGGATAAATTTACCGATATTAACTTCATCGGTATTCGTGTTCTTGAGAGTCGGGATCATGGTTCCTTTATCCGTCGTTACTGTGGGTATTATGGTGATCAATACGACAAGGCGATGAATAGTTGGAAGAAAGAAAAGGCATTTTCTCTCAAAAATGCTGGGTATCACATTTACTTTGGTCTTTCTGGAAGTGCCCTTTCTCAAGATACTGAGTTCTCTGTGTCTGAAGATGCTTCCAAGTCACAAATTAAAAGTGCCTTTGTGAAGAGTCTGAAAACCAAGAAAATGAACAAAAAAGTTCTGGGTGAGTTTATTGAGTTGGTTGCTTAATAGCATTATGGGGGGAGGATTCAATTCTCACCCCCTTTTTTATAAATATTTAAAAAATTAACAACTCATATGGATTCATATAATATAAAAGATATTAGGGATGTATACGAATCAATATATTATACGCAAGAAAATATATTTGATGATATTGTAGAATTTTGTTTAGATGCAAATATTTTTGAAAGTATTGAAGAAACTGAATATTTTGCAAACTTAATCATTTATAATGATCTTGTAGAAACTTTTGTAGATGATGTATTTGAGTATTGTCTTCAAGAAGAATTATTAGATGAATCTTATATTACTGAAGTTAGTGCAGGTGCCATATCGAAAGGATTAAAATTTGCTGGTGGTCTTTTTAAAAAAACTACGCCCGCTGCAAGAGGACTTTCTACCAAAACAATGGTCAAGAAAGGACTTAGACCAACTGGATTAAGTTCTAAAGGAAAAGCATTAAGTGGTGCTGCTAAGACTGATGATATTGCTAGAACACAAGCAGCAAGAGCAGCAAGAAAACCACCAGAACCAGAAAAGGCAAATAGGTATGGTGAAATGCTTGCTCAAAAAAAAGCAGCAACTCCTACTTCAGCATCAAAACCAGCAGCAAAATCTGGAAGAATGACTCCTAGTTATGTTGCAAAACGAGGAATTACTGATACTTTAGCAACAAGCTTAGCATTAGGTATGGGTCATATGGCAGGACTTAAACCTGTTACTAATGCCTTAAAGCAAATGACCACTCCTATTGTCAGAACTGTTGCGGCATCTGTACCTAAATCTGCTCCAAAAGCACTTCCTGCTGCTGGTCAAACTTCTAGAGGTCCAAAACCAAAATTTAAACCTGAAGCACTTCCAAAACCAACACCTTCAGCAACAACAGGAGGAAAATTAGCAACAACTACTACTCTAAAAACTGGATTATCACCTCAAGGGCAGGAAATTCAAAGATTAAATAAAATGATTGGTGGTGGTATTGTAGGAACTAGAAAACTACCAAAATCTACTGCAGCACCAAAACCAGCATGGGGATCAGATTCTTCATCCAAATCTAAAACTACTCCTGGACAAGCACAGAGAAGCGTTGTAGCACCTTCAACTAAACCAGCAACCAAACCATCCCAAAAAACTCCAGAACCACCTACTGGTGGAGGTAAACCACCAAGAGGAGGTGGATTAACTCATACTGTTCGTGCAACTTTATCACCAACAGAAAAAACTGGAAATATGAGATATCCAGGTTTAGAAAAATATGCAACTGGATCTGGACCTGGAACTGGTGGAGCAAAACCATCTAAAAAATCCTTACTTGGTCCAGCAATTGGAGTTGCTGCAGCTGGAGCAGCCGCTGCTGATTCTGAAAGGCAGCAAAAGAAACAACAAAAAGCAACATCCCCATCAGGTGTATCAAATATCGAAAAACCAAAGACAAAATTTACTGGTGAAGATGTAAGAAAGAGTTTTGATGCTGCTTTTGCAACAGAAAGAAGATTAAAAGGGTCGAAAGGTACTTTTAAATGGACAAATCCTTCAACTGGAAAAGCAGGAACTTATACTACTAAAATGGCAGAAGAATTTGTAGATAATTTTGATTATATTCTTGAGTACCTAGTTGCCGAAGGTTATGCTGATACCAATCAGAATGCATTAGTAATTATGACAAATATGAGTGAAGAGTGGAGACATAGTATTGTCGAAGAAATCTTTGGTGAGGAAAAAAAAGAATTTCCGAGTGATAAAGTAAATAAGAAGGCTGCTAAACATGAGCGTGATTATCTCAAAAGACCAAATTCTTATGTTGGACAAAGCTCTAAGTTAAAATCTAAAAAAATGAGAGCGATTAAATCTACTGTCGATGCTGGTGGTGATCCAAGAAATACCATGCATGGTCAAGATTTGAGAAAAATAAAAACCAGACCAAATATTAATTGAATCTGAGAAGGTGATGCCACTTTCCAAACCGTCACATGGGGCACTTACCTGCCCCTTTTTTATGTGTATAATATGAGAGTTCAAATGAAACACACCTAACTACATTATGCCTCGCAAAATTTCCGTGACTGACGAACAACTGATTTCTGATCTCCGATCTTCCTTTGGTACTGAAATTTCCGCTGGTGACATTCGCGGATTCTGTGCCTCTCGCAGTCTCAATTATCAGACTGTTACTCGTCGCCTTGAATCCTTCAAGACAGATCGTGGTCGCTGGAACCTTGAAGTGACTCAAGAGCGTGTTGAAGAGATTGAACGCACTTTCCAATCTCCTGCTGCTCTTCCTGCTGTCGAACAAAACCTGATTCCTGATAAAGATGATACCTTCGTCAAGTTTGGTAACTTTAACGATATTAAAAAAATTATTCAGTCCCGTCTTTTCTATCCTACGTTCATTACGGGTCTTTCGGGTAATGGTAAAACGTTCAGTGTGGAGCAAGCGTGTGCTCAACTGAAGCGTGAACTGATTCGTGTTAACGTTACAATTGAAACTGACGAGGATGACCTGATTGGTGGTTTCCGCCTGGTCAATGGTGAAACTGTTTGGCACAATGGACCCGTGATTGAGGCACTGCAGCGAGGAGCAATTCTGCTTCTGGATGAGATTGACCTTGCTTCTAACAAGATTCTGTGCCTTCAATCTGTTCTTGAAGGAAAAGGTATCTTCCTGAAGAAGATCGGACGTTTCGTGAAACCTGCTGCAGGATTTAACGTATTTGCCACCGCAAACACTAAGGGTAAGGGTTCTGATGATGGGCGATTTATCGGCACTAACGTTCTCAACGAAGCGTTCCTAGAGCGTTTCCCTGTAACTCTGGAACAGGATTATCCTGCCGTTGCCACCGAACAGAAGATCCTTGAGGGTATTTCTCTGGATCTTGGTCTTGAGGATCGTGATTTCTGTAAGCGGTTAGTTGATTGGGCGGACGTGATCCGTAAGACCTTCTATGATGGTGGTATTGAGGAAATCATCAGCACTCGCCGCCTGGTTCATATCATCCGTGCCTATAGCATCTTCACTGATAAAGCAAAGGCAATTAAGGTTTGCATCAATCGTTTTGACGATGAGACCAAGACTGCCTTCTTGGAACTGTACGATAAGGTTGATGCTGACTTCGTGATGCCTGTTCAAAGTGAACTCAAGGTTGACGAGCAACCTCAATTCTGATATAATTGGGGGAGGTTAATTATGACTTCCCCCTTATTTTATTTTTACTATGGCAGATAACAAAGATCATTTTTGGAAATACAACGAAGATAAGACTCTGAAAGAAATTGAAGAGTATCTTGCCAGTACCTACCATTCACATTATACTTCTGAGCAATCCAAAACTCAAACTCTTGATTTGATTGAAAGTATTGGTGATGCCGAAGCATTTACTCGTTCAAATGCAATCAAGTATCTTTCTCGCTTTGGTAAGAAAAATGGCAAATCTAAGATGGATATTTTGAAGGCAATTCATTACTGCATTCTTCTTTATAATTTTGCTGGTCTTCATGAAAACAAATCTGACCAATACCAATATTGATTATGAAAATCCAAGACAAAACTATGAAACTCTCTGACAATACCTGCGCTCTTCTCAAGAACTTTGCTGGTATTAATAATTCAATTCTTGTGAAAAAGGGTAATCGTCTTCGTACTATTTCTGTTGCCAAAAACATTCTGGCAGAGGCAGAGATCACCGAAGAGTTCCCCCGTGATTTTGCCATTTATGATCTGAACCAGTTTCTAAATGGTATTAGTCTTCATCAGGATCCCGATCTTGATTTTACTGAAGAGTCTTACATCACTATTCGTGAAGGTAAGCGTAGGGTGAAGTATTTCTATGCCGATCCTAATGTGATCATTTCTCCTCCCGAAAAGGAGATCCAACTTCCTTCAAAGGACGTTTGTTTCCAAGTTGATAGTGTAACTCTGGAGAAACTGGTCAAGGCAGCAGGTGTTTATCAACTTCCCGATCTTTCTGCGGTCGGTGAGGCAGGAGTGATCCGTCTGGTGGTTCGGGACAAGAAAAACGATACTTCTAACGAATACTCCATCGTTGTTGGTGAAACGAACAAGGAATTTACCTTCAACTTCAAGGTTGAGAACATCAAGATCATTCCCGGATCTTATGATGTGGTTGTGTCAGAAAAACTACTGTCACAGTTCAAGAATACAAAGTATAATCTTTCTTACTGGATTGCTTTGGAACCAGATAGTACTTTTGGTTGATGGAATTTCTTCTTTATTTGACTCCTATAGGTCGTGAGATTATTCAAAATGTTATTCGTGCAAAGTATTCAGTTAAAGAAAATGTTGAGTTTTGTAGGGACAAAAACTTTTTTGGATATGTTAATACTAACAAATTAGTTATTTGTACGAATAACATTAAACATAGTGGGAATGATGTTAAGTTTTATGTAAATGAAACTGTATATCACGAAGCAACTCATGTTGCTCATATGTGCAGAGGATATAAACCTTTTTATATTCCATTAAAAGATATGCCTCTTCCACAAAATAAACTTCAAGATATTGAAAACTCTGTTAGAATGTCTACTTCATCCAGACAGATAGAACACGAAGCCTATTGGATGGAAGATAAACCAGAACAAGTTAAGTATGTAATTCAAAAGTATTGTTTCTAGAAGAGCAAACTTTCTAAAAGAGATAATATATTTGAATAGTTAGAACAACTTTTTAATTATTAGAAAACTTTGAGGAACTAACCTTGAACATTTTTGTGACTGATAAATGTCCTGTGCTTTCTGCTGCGGTACTTCCAGACAAGCATATTGTGAAAATGCCTCTGGAGACCTGTCAGATGGTTTCTATCATTTTCTCTAAATGGTATTATGATTGGGGATACATTCCCAAGAAAGATGGTCTTCCATATGACACTGAAAAGGGTGCCTTCCGCAATCATCCCTGTACTCAATGGGCAGCAAAATCCCATGAGAACCTTGCTTGGTTGATTCGGCACGGTTATGCTCTTTGTAATGAGTATCGGCATCGTTATGAAAAAGAACACTCTTGTATGAAAAGTCTTGAAGTTGCGGAGAATATCTTTGCTACTAAAAGTGGAAAAGAAATTTCCATCTACAAAAATGTGGTAGAATTTACGAGGGCAATGCCTGATGAGTATAAATTTGACACAAGCATTGACACTTTTACTGCTTACAAGATGTATATCGCATCCAAACCTTGGGTTGCATCTAATTATCTTCGTATGCCGTCAAGAAAACCTGATTGGATATGAAAGCACTAAGGGTTGAAGTAAAAACAACGGTAAATATTCTCGTTAATGACGATGAAGACCACTGGGAAATAAAACAGAATGCGTTAAATGCAATTCATGACAAAATCCACTTTCTTGAAAAAGATTCTTTTTATATAGATTATGACAAGTGAATGTAATGGAAGATTATTTTTTTCATCCTTCAAAAGAGTTGGACTCCTATCTTTATTCTATTTTTTTGGAATATGCTTCTGCTGAAGAATTAGAAAGAGATACTCTACATATCCAAACAAATTGGCAGTTGGCAAAGCATTTTGATGATAATTGCAAAGAGTATAATGTTTGGTTTGCTGATGGGGTGGCAGTTACAAAACAACCAACCATTGTTGATAAAAAAATGATTAGACGGTATTATGATTCAACAAATCCAAATAACCGTTTAAATGGGTCAATTATTCAACCTAATATTGAAGTATAAATTATGACAAGTGAATTTCTTTTCGTGGAACGATACAGACCTCAAGTGATTGAGGATTGTATTCTTCCCGATGATACTAAAAAAACCTTTAAGGAGTTTGTGGAGAAGGGTGAGATTCCAAATCTCCTTCTTTCTGGACCTCCCGGTATTGGTAAAACTACAATCGCAAAGGCGTTGTGTAATGAGTTGGGAGCAGACTTTTATGTAATCAATGGATCCGACGAAGGACGTTTCCTGGATACTGTTCGGAACCAAGCAAAGAACTTTGCTTCTACTGTCTCACTTACGGGATCTTCTAAACACAAAGTCATCATTGTAGACGAAGCAGATAATACAACTTCGGATGTTCAACTCCTACTACGGGCGAATATTGAGGCATTTTATAATAACTGCAGATTCATCTTCACCTGTAACTACAAGAACAAAATTATTGAACCCCTCCATTCCCGTTGTGCCGTCATTGACTTCACAATCAAAGGAAAACAGAAGCAACAACTTGCTGGAGCATTCTTCAAAAGAGTTCTTCAAATCCTTGATCAAGAAAGGATTGAATATGATGAAAAGGTCGTTGCAGAACTGGTCTCAAAACATTTTCCAGATTTTCGTCGTGTTCTCAACGAATGTCAAAGGTATTCTACTGGTGGGAAAATTGACACTGGAATTCTTGCATCTTTCTCAGACGTTTCAGTAAATGAACTCATCAAGAATCTCAAAGAAAAGAATTTCACAGAAGTCCGTAAGTGGGTGGTTTCCAACCTTGATAACGATGCTCCGGTCTTACTTCGTAGGATTTATGACGCTTCTTATGATTATTTACTTGCCCAATCTATTCCTGCTGCTGTTCTCATTATTGCTAAGTATCAGTATCAGTCAGCTTTTTGTGTTGATCAGGAGATAAATCTTTTGGCAGCATTAACTGAAATAATGTGTGAGTGTGAGTTCCAATGAATCCCTATAAAATTGATTATAAATCCTTAAAGGAGAATCCAGTTAAAACGACTCCCGAAAATGTTAAAGAAGCAAACGAAGGTCTCTTTCGTGCTAAAATGACTCTTCCTGCTGCTGCTAAACATTGTGGCATGACGCAGAAAGAAATGAAACTTACTTTTTTTGAATACCTTAAGTATAATAAACCTGATTATGAAAAAAATTAAAAAAGACTGGAAGGCATATTGCAAAACTTCATTCAATTCCTTGAAGGCAAATCTTGAATATTGGGGTAAAGTAGAATTTTACCGTCCAATTACTAGAATTTATTATATTAATGTTTTTGATTGTGGTCTTTCTAATTTTACAGGTTTTGTAAGTGAAGAAGCATTAAAGAATAAAATTAATCGTAAAAAGGTTGTTTATGATCACTGTCTTTCTCCCCAATTTATTGGAAGAATGATTATGGATAATCCAGATAAATATCTTTCTAAATATTCTGTTTTTGAAGAGATTTTTTGGGAATCTTGTAAAACGGTTATGGTAACTCAACAAGAAAACATTGCTCTTTCGGCGCTCACAGAAAATAATGGACAAGATTATTTAATTCATGTTCCTACAAATAAAAAATATAATTATTTGGGAATTAATCTTTGGTTTCGTCCCCAAAAGCATGGTCGTTGGAGCGAAGCAGTTTCTTTAGATACAAATGTTATTGAAACACCAAAAGACCTGTTAGAATATGAAAAAAGGTTTTTGGTTTAATTATGCTATCTCCAGAAAATGCCATTTGGGCGGCAGATCAATTTATTGAGTATTATTCAAAATTCAATAGAATTGATGATTATCTAAGATTTGTAAAACAAAGTAGAATCTCTAATTCTTCTGGAAAATTATTTGGGCCTGAGGATGAGATTTTTTCAAATTTTAGTATTCATCCCAATGACATGTCTTTTTCAATTCATGAAGTTGATACTAGTTCAAAACCAAAAACAAAATATAATCAAGAATTATATTCTGAAATTTTGAACATGACTGCATCAAATCCAATTGAGGAAGCAATTCCTGGAAGAACAATTAAATGGATTGTAACTGAAGATACAACTAAAAAAATTGTTGGTGTAGTTAGATTTGGATCACCAACTATTAATTCGAAACCAAGAAATGATTATTTTGGTGAAGTATTATCATTATCAAAAATTAATCATGAGTTTGTAATGGGATTTAATATTGTCCCAGTACAACCTTTTGGATATAATTATCTTGGTGGAAAACTTCTTGCACTACTAGCATCATCTAATGAACTCAAACGACAATTTAATGCAAAGTATGGAACTGATCTTCAATACTTTGAAACAACTTCATTATACGGTACAACAAAAGGAGTATCCATGTATGATGGTCTTAAACCTTATATTCGACACATAGGAGATACTGAAAGTAATTTTCTTCCATTATTTCATGATGATTATTTTAGAGATATGTTTTGGTGGTTCAATAATAATGCAAACGGTGGAGAACGATTAATTTCTGCAGATAAATCATCTAAGAAATTAAAAATTCAAACCAAGATGATTTCAATCATCACAAAGTCTCTTTGTGATGCCTCAAAACTACTTGAGTTTAAATCTTGCATCGAACATGCAAAATCACTCACTGAAAAGAAAAGGTATTATATCTCTAAGTTTGGATACGAACCACAAGAAGTCATCGAATGGTGGAAAAGAAAAGCATCTAAAAGGTATGAAAAACTCAAGTCAGAACATAAATTAAGAACAGAACTTGAGTTGTGGACAGCACATTCAAACTTGGAAATTATTAGATAATATGGAATTAAAAGACTGGTTAAATTCAATCAATCAAACGAAAAAAAATCTAATTGATGAGGATCCATCTTTAGAAAAAGAATACAATCCGTATATTATTAATCGTTGTTTTTCTGGTCATATTGATTCTATTATGTTTGCGAATGAAATGAATATGTACTCATTCCTTTCAAAGAAAATGCAATATGACTTTTTTATAAATAGTCTGAGGAAAAAGAAGAGATTTTCTCCCTGGCTCCGTAAAGATACAATCAAAGATCTTGATTATGTTAAACGTTACTATGGTTATAGTAATGAAAAGGCAAAACAGGCTTTGAGGATTCTTACAAAAGAACAACTTACTTTTATAAAATCAAAATTTGAAACTGGAGGAACAAAATGAGTGTCGTTCAAGAACCTGAAGTAAAGTGGACGCCCGATCAAATGGTGGAAGTGATTCTTAATGAACCTGATGACTTTTTAAAGGTTCGTGAGACTTTGACCCGTATTGGAGTTGCTTCAAGAAAGGAAAAGAAAATCTATCAGTCTTGTCATATTCTGCACAAGCAGGGTAGATATTATCTTGTACATTTTAAGGAACTTTTTGCATTGGATGGTAAACATGCCAATCTGACTGTAAATGATGTTCAACGTCGTAATCGTATTGCCCAACTTCTTGCAGATTGGGGATTAATTACAATTATTGATGTTAAAAAAATTCAAGATATTGCACCACTAAATCAAATTAAAGTCCTTGCCTATAAGGATAAAGGAGATTGGATTTTGGAAACCAAATATAATATTGGTTCCAAGAAAAAAAGAGGTGAAGAAACCGAATGATTTATTAGGGAGTTCAACACTCCCTTTTTTTGTATTTGTTGTATAATTAGTACTGGATGCCAAAAAGGATCCACAAAACACAAACTCGCTTAAAAAGGAGCTACTATAATGACTAACCTTGCAACCTCGCGGTTTACATCTGCGGATTTGCCTGCTTTGATGGACAGGATTACTCGTCATAGCATTGGAATGGATGAGTATTTTGATCGTCTATTTAATCTTCACGAAACTACATCTAATTACCCACCTTATAATCTTGTACAAGTAAGTAATGTGGAATCAAGATTAGAACTTGCACTTGCTGGATTTAAGAAAAAAGAAGTCTTTGTCTACACTCAAGACGGAAAACTTTTTGTGGAGGGGCAGAAAGAAGACAAAGAAACAGAAACCAATTATGTTCATAAGGGATTAGCGCAAAGATCCTTTAAACGAGCATGGACACTTTCTGATGACACTGAAGTTAAGTCAGTTGATTTTGAGAATGGTCTTTTGGTGGTTACTCTTGGTAGAATTATTCCAGAACATCATAAGAGGAAAGACTATCTCTAAATATAATTGACTATTGTCGGCGCTGGGGGGCAACTGGTAAAAACCAGTTGACGCCTCCCTCTTTTTTTGCTATAATGGAATGAGGAATGATTTGAGACATGTCAATTAAATTAGCGTTATTAAAATCTGGAGAAACAATTATTTCCGATATCAAAGAACTAATTTCTGAAGAAAAAGTTTGTGGATTCTTATTCAATCATCCACATAAGATTGAAACTAGAAAGAGTTTTCTTTTAGTTGAGGAAAATGAGAATTCAAAAGCGGATTTAGAAGTTTCCTTATCTCCTTGGATTATTTTAACAAGTGATAATCAAATACCAGTTCCACCTGATTGGATTGTTACAATTGTGGAACCTATTCAAACCATCAAAGAAATGTATGAGGAAAAATTAAATGGACAAATCGATCAAGTGTCTTTTACTGAAAGTTGATAACGTAATTGTTACTGAGATTATTGAAATTGGTTCCGAACTTGGAGAACCAGATTGTAAACTCATTAATCCTTATAAAATCGATATTCAAGGTAATCTAACTCCTTGGCCTGATATTACAGAGCAAAGAGAAATGATGATTCATTCGGATAGTATTCTTACTATTGTAGATCCAAAACCAGAAATTATTGAAAAGTATCTTGAATTAACTGCCTGATGAGATTTTACACAAACGTTCAAATGGTCGGGGATCACTTCTTGGTTCGTGGTTATGAAAATGGAAAACATTTCATGACTCGTGAGAAGTTTAACCCGACTCTTTTTGTCCCTTCTAATAAAAAAACTAAATATCAAACTCTAAATGGCGAGTATGTTGAAGCAGTTCAACCTGGATGTGTTCGTGACTGTCGTGAGTTTATTAAGAAGTATGAGAACGTAGAAAACTTTAAAATTCATGGAAATACAGGATACATTTATCAATACATTTCTGAAATGTATCCTGAAGAGGAAGTCAAATTTGATATCAGTAAAATCAAGGTTTCTACTTTGGATATTGAGGTTGCTTCCGAAAACGGATTCCCAGATGTAGAGTCTGCTGCCGAAGAAGTTCTGTTGATTACTATTCAGGACTATTCTTCCAAGCAAATTCGCACTTGGGGATCTGGTCCCTTTCAGAACAAACAGAAGAACGTCATTTATAGATCCTTCACGAATGAACGGGATCTTCTGATGGACTTTATTAACTGGTGGATGGTTGAGGAAAATGCTCCTGAGGTTGTGACTGGTTGGAATATTGAACTGTATGATATTCCATATCTTGTTCGCCGTTTGGATCGTGTTCTCGGTGAGAAACTGATGAAGCGTATGTCTCCTTGGGGTCTTGTTACTGAATCTGAGGTTTACATCTCTGGGCGTAAGCACATTGCTTACGATGTCGGTGGAATTACTCAACTCGATTACCTGAATCTTTATAAGAAATTCACCTATAAGGCACAGGAATCTTATCGACTGGATTATATTGCCGAAGTAGAACTGGGACAGAAGAAACTGGATCACTCTGAGTATGAAACCTTCAAGGATTTCTATACAAAGGGTTGGCAGAAGTTCGTAGAGTATAACATCGTTGACGTAGAACTTGTTGACCGTTTGGAAGACAAGATGAAACTGATTGAACTTGCGATCACGATGGCATATGACGCAAAGGCGAACTATGCTGATGTGTTCTCTCAGGTTCGGATGTGGGATACAATCATTTATAACTACCTGAAGAAGAGGAATATTGCGATTCCTCCTAAAGAACGTTCTGATAAGGATTCAAAGTATGCTGGTGCGTATGTTAAAGAACCTATTCCTGGAAAGTATGACTGGGTTGTGTCTTTTGACCTCAACTCCCTATACCCTCATCTCATTATGCAATACAACATCTCGCCAGAAACTCTTCTGGAAGAGAAACATCCGTCCGTAAATGTTGATAAGATTCTGAATGAGCAATTGAATTTTGAACTCTATAAGGATTATGCCGTTTGTGCGAACGGAGCGATGTATCGTAAAGATGTGCGTGGATTTCTTCCAGAATTGATGGAAAAGATCTATAATGAACGTGTGATCTTCAAAAAGAAGATGCTTGCTGCGGAGCAGGAATATGAGAAGACAAAGAACAAACAACTTCTAAAAGAAATCTCCCGTTGCAATAATATTCAGATGGCAAGGAAGATTCAACTTAACTCTGCTTATGGTGCTATCGGCAATCAATATTTCCGATATTTTAAACTAGCAAATGCAGAGGCAATCACTCTGTCTGGGCAGGTTTCTATTCAGTGGATTATGAATTCTATGAATAGGTATTTAAACAAAGTTCTTAAAACCGATGATGTTGATTATGTTATTGCTTCTGATACCGATTCTCTTTATGTCCATATGGGCCCTTTGGTTGAAACTGTATTCAAGGGAAGAGAGAAAATTACTCAAAACGTTGTGTCGTTCCTTGATAAGGTCTGTCAAGTGGAATTTGAAAAATATATTGAAAGTTCTTACCAAAAATTGGCAGACTATGTAAATGCCTATGATCAAAAGATGATCATGAAGCGTGAATGTATTGCTGAACGTGGTATTTGGACTGCGAAGAAACGATACATTCTGAGCGTGTGGGATAGTGAAGGTGTTCGTTATGAGGAACCTAAATTGAAAATCAAGGGTATTGAGGCAATTAAGTCTTCTACTCCAGCGCCTTGTCGTAAGATGCTGAAAGATTCCTTTAAGATTCTGATGAGTGGAACTGAGGATGATGTGATTCAGTTCATTGATAAATGTCGTGATGAGTTTAGGAAACTTCCACCAGAACAGATTGCTTTTCCCAGAACTGCTTCTGATATTCGTAAATATTATTCATCATCAAACATCTATGCACCCAAAACTCCAATTCAGGTTCGTGGAGCACTTCTTTTCAATCATTATATCAAGCAGAAAAAACTTACTAATAAATATTCGCTGATTAATAATGGTGAAAAGGTTAAATATATTTTTCTTAAGAAACCAAATATCATTCAGGAAAATGTGATCTCTTTCATTCAAGTTTTTCCTAAGGAACTTGGTCTTGACAAATACATCGACTATGAATTACAATTTGAGAAGAGTTTTATTGACCCTCTCAAATCTATTCTCGATGCAATTGGGTGGAATGTGGAAAAAACTGTAAACCTTGATTTATTTTTCTTCTAATGGATTTTTTAAAAGATATTGTAAAAGAAATCGGTGATGATTATACAAAATTAGCATCTGATATTGATGAGACAGAGACTTATGTTGACACGGGTTCGTACATTTTTAACGCACTGGTTTCAGGTAGTATTTTTGGTGGTGTATCTGGCAATAAGATTACTGCTATTGCTGGAGAGTCTTCTACTGGAAAGACTTTCTTCAGCCTCGCCGTGGTTAAGAATTTTCTCAATAATAATCCCGATGGTTATTGTCTCTACTTTGATACTGAAGCTGCCATTACAAAATCACTCTTGGAGAGTCGCGGCATCGACACATCACGCCTTGTCGTGGTTAATGTTGTAACTGTAGAAGAGTTTCGTGGTAAGGCACTCAAGGCAGTTGATATGTATATGAAGAAACCAGAAGGGGAACGTAATCCTTGTATGTTCGTGCTAGACTCTCTGGGAATGCTTTCAACCAGTAAAGAGATTAATGATGCTCTGAATGATAAGGAAGTTCGTGACATGACCAAATCTCAACTAATTAAGGGGGCATTTCGTATGCTTACTCTGAAGTTGGGTAAGGCAAATATTCCTATGATCGTTACTAATCACACCTATGATGTTATCGGCGCTTATGTTCCCACAAAAGAAATGGGTGGTGGTAGTGGTCTTAAGTATGCCGCTTCTACTATCATCTATCTCAGCAAGAAAAAGGAGAAAGACGGAACAGAAGTCATCGGAAACATTATTAAGGCAAAGACTCATAAATCACGTTTGAGTAAGGAGAATCAAGATGTTGAAGTCCGTCTGTATTATGATGAGCGAGGTCTTGATCGTTATTATGGTCTTCTAGAACTTGGTGAGATTGGTGGACTCTGGAAGAATGTAGCGGGTCGTTATGAGATGAATGGTAAGAAGATTTATGCCAAACAGATCCTTGCTAATCCAGAGGAATATTTCACTGAAGAAATTATGAACAAACTTGACGCCATCGCAAAACAACAATTCTCTTATGGATGAACTGAATGATTTTATTCATGTGTATGAAAATGCTTTAGAAGCAAATATTTGTGATTTTTTGATTTCTCTTTTTGATCAAGTTCCAGATAAGCATGAACGTTATAATAATGAAGGGAAACCAAATTTTACTCAATTTAATCTAACTGAAAACAGAGATATAACCTCAGAAGTCAATCAAGTTCATAATCACATCATTCGAAAAATATTTGAATATCGTGATAAGTATTATGAATTTACTGATTCAAGAGTTTTTCCAGAAGAACATGCACTTGAACAATTTAGAATAAAGAAGTACAATCCTGGGGGAGAAGATCGTTTCGATACTCATGTAGATGTTATTGAATATTCATCATCAAGAAGATTTTTATCTTTTATGTGGTATTTAAATGATGTTGATTCTGGTGGAGAAACTGTCTTCAAGGATTTAGTAATTCAACCAAAAAAAGGAACATTAGTGATGTTTCCACCACTTTGGATGTTTCCTCATAAAGGTAATCCTCCTATCGGAAATCCAAAGTATATTATGAGTGCCTATTTACATTATAAGTAATGGAAAAAATTGAAACAACTATTCTCAGAAACCTAGTATTTAATGAAGATTACTCGCGTAAGGTCATACCTTTCATACAACCAGATTATTTTGAGCAAAAATCCGAAAAGGTCATTTTTGAGGAAATTGTCCAGTTTATTGTTAAATATGGTTCGGCAATCACAATCGAAGCACTCGGAATCGAAGTCGAGAACCGAACTGATTTAACAGAAGATCAAATCAAAGAGATCAGGGAGATCAACAAGAGTTTAAATGATGCTCCTGTCGATAAGACTTGGTTGATAGATACTACTGAGAAGTGGTGTCGTGATCGTGCCATTTATCTGGCACTTATGGAATCCATTCACATTGCTGATGGAAATAATGAAAAAAAGAATCGTGATGCTATTCCCAGTATTCTTTCTGATGCTCTTGCTGTCAGTTTTGACAATAATATTGGACACGATTACTTAAATAACTATGAAGAGCGATATGAGTACTATCACAGAAAGGAGGATAAAATTGAATTTGATCTTGAATACTTTAACAAAATCACAAAAGGTGGTCTCCCTAACAAAACTCTCAATATCGCACTTGCTGGTACGGGTGTCGGGAAATCTCTATTCATGTGCCATGTGGCTAGCTCCGTCTTGCTCCAAGGACGGAATGTTCTGTACATTACGCTTGAAATGGCAGAAGAGAAAATTGCTGAACGAATTGATGCAAACCTTCTGAATGTAAATATTCAGGAGTTATCAGATCTTCCTCGTTCTACTTTTGAAACTAAGGTTACAAATCTTGCAAAGAAAACTCAAGGAACTTTGATCATCAAAGAATATCCTACTGCTTCTGCTCATAGTGGACACTTTAAGGCATTACTTAATGAACTTGCACTTAAGAAGTCATTCCGACCTGATATTATTTTTATTGATTACCTTAATATTTGTGCTTCCTCTAGGCACAAGGCAAACAGTTCTATCAATTCTTATTCATATATCAAATCAATTGCGGAAGAACTTAGAGGACTCGCCGTTGAGTTTAATGTCCCAATTGTCTCCGCTACTCAGACCACTCGTAGTGGTTTTGGTAACTCTGATGTTGAACTTACTGATACTTCTGAATCCTTTGGTCTTCCTGCTACTGCTGATCTTATGTTTGCCCTTATTAGTACCGAAGATCTAGAAGGTTTGGGGCAAATTATGGTGAAACAACTTAAGAACCGATATAATGATCCAACCATTTACAAGCGTTTTGTTGTTGGTATTGATCGTGCTAAAATGCGTCTCTATGACTGCGAACAATCTGCACAAAAAGACATAGTTGACACTGGACAAGAAGAGGAGTATAATGATAGTGAAGAAAAGAAACTAAAAAAATCATTTGAGGGATTTAAATTTTAATGGAAACTGCTAGACACGTTAATTTTAATAAATATGCTGAGTTTGTAGATATAGTCACAAGTGACGCATCTAAAGATTTTCTTGCTCTTTCTGATCGTTTGGTTCAACTGGATGAGAAAGGTGCTAATATTGAACGTCTTCTTACCGCAGGTGTTGGTATCAATGCCGAAGGTGGAGAATTCCTTGAGATCATTAAGAAAATGGTCTTTCAGGGGAAACCTTATAATGAAGACAACCGCGAGCACTTGATCATTGAACTGGGTGATATTATGTGGTATGTTGCTCAAGCTTGTATTGCACTTAATGTAACTCTTGATGATGTCGTTGCTCGTAACGTACAAAAACTTCTCAAGCGTTATCCTGAAGGTGCTTTTGATGTTTATTTTTCAGAAAACCGTGCTGCTGACGATAGATAATAAATATTTCAAAAAATGTCCTTGATTGGAAAAAGAAAAGGAAGACCAACTACAAGAATTCAATTTGATTTAATTCTTAAAAGTTTTAAGATCTTCCTTAAAAGAGAACTTCAACTTACTTATGATATTCCAGTTATTCTTGTGGATGATGCAGACTTCGCAAAAACAATTAAAGCATTTGGTCAAATATCAAACAAAAATGCAATTCATCTAAGCGTTGTTAATCGTCATCCCATGGATATCTTAAGAACCCTTGCTCATGAGTTTGTTCATTATAAACAACATACGGAAAGAAGTATTCATCATAGAAGTTCTCATGCCGGAAGTCCATTAGAGAATCAAGCAAATGCAAAAGCAGGTGAAATCATGAGAAAATATGGTTCCCTACACCCAGAACTATTTGATCTTATGCCTATAAGATGAACGCAGTTTTCATTAATGAATAAATATATTATACAGATCTTATTAGATTTATAATATATTAAAGAATGAAAACATTTCTCCAGTTTATAACTGAAGCAACCTCAGCATCAGTTCAAGCAAAAAGACTTGGACTTGTTGGTGATGGCCATGGTGGATGGTATAATAGAGCCACTGGCGAGTTTGAAGCAAAAACTGTCAGTGGACAATTAAAGTATTTTAATAAAAGGCAAATTATTGGTGGAAAAGATCCATCTCAATCTGAATTTGAAAAAAATATCCCATTGGGATCTTCTTATCCTACTCAACAAACACCTCAGATTCCACCAGAACAGCAGGCAGTTCAGCAAGAACCTGTTCCTCAAGAAGAACCTGTTCCTCAACAAGAACCAGTTATAACTCCTCCAGCAGTTCCAAAAACTAAAGGAACTCTAACAATTGCTTTTGGTCGTTTCAATCCTCCAACCGTGGGGCATCAGCAATTGATGGATACTGCTGCAATGATTGCAATGGAAGAGGATGGGGATTATATTGTTGTACCATCTAGAAGTTATGATGCAAAAAAGAATCCATTAGATCCTGATACCAAAATATCATTTATGAGAAAGATTTTTCCAGATCATAGTGAAAGAATTGTAAATGATGCAAATTTTATATCAATCTTTGATGTTTTAAAAAAGGTTCATAATGATGGTTATACTAATGTAAGGATTGTATGTGGATCTGATAGATCAAAAGAATTTGAAAAATTGGCAAATAATTATAATGGGCAACTATATCAGTTTGATGTAATTGAAGTATTGCCTTTGGAAAATGAGGATCCAGATACTAAAAATGTAGAAGGATTATCTTCATCTAGACTTAGACTTGCTGCTGCTGAAGGTGATTTTATGACATTTCGTTCTGGACTTCCTCCTAAAATTAAAAATAAAGATGCGTTGCAACTTTTTGATTTGGTTCGTCAAGGAATGGGAATTTTGGAAATGCAACAAGAAGGATATAATATTTGGGAAATTGCTCCAGAATATGATTTACAATCTTTAAGAGAAAATTATATTGATGGAAATATTTTTAAACTTGGAACTTTTGTAGAAAATTTAAATACTGGAATGATAGGTAAGATAACTCGTAGAGGAACAAATTATTTAATTTGCGTATCTGAAGGTGGTATGATGTTTAAATCCTGGATCAAAGATGTTAAGGAATCATACTCTGAAAAGTATATGTCCAAATTGATGAGACTTCCTGGAAAACCTTATAGTGTAAATATGATAAATAAAAATAGGAAAAAGTAAAACGTTAAATTCTTCATATGAAAAAACATATTGCTGAAGATCTTCCTGCAAGAAGTCATCCCCAGGCACAATTATCTTCCCAAAATAAGAAACCAGAAAGTAGAGATTCTGGTAGAGATGATGATAAGGGGGGAGAAAAAACGCCAGAACAAAAAATTAGACAAGCAGTATATGATATTCGTTATCGTGCAAGAAGAGAAAATATTCCATTGAGATCTGCATACTCTCAGTTTATGCAAAATAGTTCAATGGGCGAAGCAGAAAAATCGGAAGTAAGAAAAAAACTTTTTGGTGGATCTGAGGGAATGCAAGCAGAAGACTTTAGTATGGATATGAAAGAATCTGCATCCAGTTCAATGGCAAAAGCACTTTATAAAGTATTTGTAGAAAAGAAAAATGAAGTCATTGATATTGATGAAATTAAGAGTAGATTAGAGGAAGACGCAAATCAAACCTCAGAATCTAAAAAGTATAAGGTAAGAGTCACTGATAAGGAAAATAGTGTTACTTATGTTAGATATGCAACTCGTGAAAAAATTAGTCAACTTAGAGCACGAGGACTAGAGGTTGAAATGACCGAATATGGAGATCCATATGAAGGTGAAAGAACTAAAGGTGAAAAAACTGCCGAAGTTCTTGGTAAAAGAGCAAAGAAAGATTATGATGGTGATGGTAAAGTTGAAAGTGGTGCAAAGGAACATGCTGGAGCAGTTCATAATGCAATTCAACGTAGAAGAGGTGGAAAACCTGACGGAAAAGATACTTCAAGTGTAAAGGAAGAATTTATTGGTGAAGTATCAAAAATGTCAAATTTACCTCAAACTGATGCTTCAGAATATTTGAATCAAGATTCAAATAATGTTCAAATAGATATTTTACCTGCGAATAAAAAAAATAAAATTACAGTAAATCCAAACAATACTGTGTTGGCACATACTGAATTGAGTGGTGAAGTAATTTCTGAAACTGGATATTCTAAGTTTCTTGGAATGCTTCAGGAAAAAAAGATGACAAAAGCAGCAAAAACAAAAGAAAAAAAACTAAAGAAAAAGTATGACTCTTCTGGCATGAAAGCATCAATGCAAGACCAATATGGTACAGAAAATGGAAAAAAAGTTTATTTTGCTTCAATTCGTAAGCAAGCAATGAAAGAAGAATCTGAATGTGGTAGTGAAAATAATAAAAAGGAAATTGATAAAAGATCACTTCCAACAACCAAAAGTTTGATTGCTAGTAAATTGCAATCAATGGGAGTAAAAAATCCTATTGTGATGGCAGCATCTTATGAACCAGAAGGTGAAATAATTGATGAAAGAACAAGACAAAGGAAGGAAGAAGGTAAACCAAGACGTAAACCAGATCCAGCTTTGATGATTGTAAGAGGTCAAAATGAAACAGGATTTATGACTAGAAGTGGTGGGACTGTTGCTCAGCATAAACAAGGAAGAGGAGTAAAAAAAGATCGTACAGGTCCTGTAGAACCTCAAAGACCAGCAGTGACTCCGGCAGATAACGTTGCAGAAAGAAGAAGAAGAAGATCACTAGCAGCAAATGACGACATGATGCACTCAAGATTTGATTGATTCCTAAATAGTACAGGATACTCTTTCACACGGAGATTATTATGACTACCGCATTCTTACTAGCAACTATTGGTAATGGATTAAGTGCAGCAAATGTTCAACTTATTCTTGGTATTCTTTTGGCAATTTCTGAGGTTCTTGGAGCAGATTCAAGAGTTAAGGCAAATGGAATTGTTTCCTTTGTTATTATTCAGGTACAAAAATACTTGAAGTCCAAAAGTGCTGGATGATAATATTACTTTAAATAAACAGGGAGACCAAACTTAAGGTCTCCTTTTTTTATAAATATCAATATAAAAGAATTAAGGGTAAGACACATGTCTCTTTGGGGTAATAAAGATTTAGTTTATTCTGACGGTACTGTTGCCGTTAATCTTGGCACCAAAACAGTAACTGGTACTGTTGGTGTTGTTACATTTACAACTTCAGGTATTTCAACTAGTGATGTGATTACGGTTGGTGCTGGAGCAACTTATGGTTATGCAGTAATAACCGGATTTACTTCCACAACTATTTCAATTGCTTCTACCGAAGGTTTTGTTTCTGGTCTTACAACTGTTCCTGCCGGAACTTCATACTTTATTTCCGAAGAACCACTTTATGCCGTTGTAGATTCGGTTTATAGAGCACCACAGTCCAAGACTGTCGGATATTCAACAAGTCCAGTATTCACTGCCGTTGTCGGTGTAAGTACAGAAGAAGTAAGTGTTGCAAATGCTGCAACTGGAGATGCTCGTAAGTATGCTCCCACTCACGCTGGTTGGGTTGGTGTTACTACATATATTGATAGTCACGGAAACTTCAGAGTTAAAACCGAAACATTAGTTGCTGGTAGTAGTATTACTGGCGATGCTGATGACGATACCAGATATCCAGATAGCTGATAATAACATATGAGATTTGATGAATTGAATCAAGATAATTATTTGCTATTTGCTATAAAATTCTATAATAATCCTCAAGCTTTAACAAAAGAAGATTTTGAGGATGATTTGAAGAGAATTAAATACATTAAAAGACTTTTAAAAAAATACAAAAATACTGGAATTTTAAAGACTCATTTAATATTAAATCACCTTACCGTTCTTTTTAATGTTTTTAATGATGCTGCGGTTCCATTGCTTTTTTATAATTTAGATAGAGAACTTTGGCCTTTTATAAAAAGTTTTCTTTTATTTTTAAATCGTCTTCCCGAATATCCGAAAACTCAAATTCACGATATTATAGAAGATGAAGAATGTCTTTCTCAACTCCAAATAATCTAATGAATAAAGTAGATAAATTGATACAAATTATTCACAATTTGAAAGAGGAAGGTGGAGTTGTTTCTGGAGGGCCAACAAATTCTCTTTCTGGTGGTAAAATAGCAGGAACTAGTCAAGCTGGGGACAGTCCCCCAGTTGATTTAAGAAAACATAGAAGTTGGAATCCCTTCTTTAAAAATCTTGCCAGGATGCAAAGAAGAAAACCATAATAAATATAAGAAATGGGTTACATTATTAAAAAGTAACTTACAACTTTAGAGAGATGTTCAGTCAAGTATCAAAATTAGCGGTTCTTGAATCAAAACTCAGTATGTACGAAGATCTTTCCCGCGAGATGCTATCAAAGCTAGAATCGGCAGTAGACAAAATATCCGAAAGTAATAATCGGATAGCGACGATTCTTACTAAGCATGACGAAAGAATTGATCAGAATTATAAGAATGATCAAATTATTATCAAAATGATTGAAGATTTGAAATCTGAAAATAAAGAAAATTCTGCCGCATTATCTAAAAGAATGGATGATCTTGAAAACGAAATTGATGATGTTTCAAAAATTAAGTGGATGACTGCAGGTTGTGGAGTTCTTTTAGTTGTTTTAATTGGAGCATTTGCTTCTCTCTTATCAGGTTGGTGGACACCATCAGAAATGCAAATGCAGCGCCAGGGGCACTTGCATCAGCAAAATGTTTCCGATTGACAACCTCATAATCTTGTGTTAAACTAGGAGTCCTGATGACCATGTGAATGGATTTTATTGACTCAAAATACATCGGACTAGTTTCTTCAAGATTGCAGAAATTCAAAAGGGTCAAGGCGGATCTCTACAACTTCCGCTGCCCTATTTGTGGCGATTCTCAGAAGAACAAGAATAAGACTAGAGGATACTTATATCCCGTAAAGAACAATACTAATTTCAAGTGTCACAACTGTGGTGCTAGTTTATCGTTCAATAATTTTCTAAAAGAACTAGATCCAACTCTTCATAAGCAATATACAATGGAGAAGTTTAAGGAGGGGCATACTGGTAAGAACTTTGTGGTCGAGGAACCCAAGTTCAATTTTCAGAAACCAGACTTTTTCATAAAACGTGAAAATTCCAAAAACGTGAAAAAGTTGGATCTACCAAAGGCATCAGAGATTCCAGTTGCCAGAGAGTATTTGGAGAAGAGAAAGATAAACCCAGAAAAGTTTTACTTTGCTCACAAATTTAAAGAGTGGACAAATACTCAAAAACAGACATTTGATTCTACTGATAAAGATGAGAGTCGCATTATTATACCTTTATATGGAATTGACTCTAAGTTGATTGGATTTCAGGGAAGAGCACTTGGTTATTCTCCAAATAAATACATCACTGTAATGATTTCTGATGATGCACCAAAAATTTATGGACTCAACCAAGTGGATTCTTCGGAACCCATTTACATCGTTGAAGGACCTTTCGACTCTACGTTCATACAAAACTCTATTGCTATGTGTGGGTCCGATATTGATATTAGGTCGTTTGGTTGGTGCGATTATATTTACGTTTATGATAACGAACCACGTAATCGAGAAATCGTCAACCGAATATCAAAAACCATCAACAGAGGAGACAAGGTAATTATTTGGCCATTATTCATAGAGCAAAAGGATATTAATGATATGGTGCTCGCTGGACATAACGTTATGGATATGTTAAAATCAAGTACATATTCAGGTTTAGAAGCAAAAATCAAATTTAACAATTGGAAGAAAATATGAGCAACGGAACAAAAGTCACTAAAAGAAATGGAAATACTGAACCACTTGATTTGAATAAACTTCATGTTATGGTGGAAGAATCCTGTAAGGATCTTGCTGGAGTTTCTGCATCTCAAGTTGAAATGCAATCTGGAATTCAGTTTTATGATGGAATTACTACAGCAGAGGTTCAGGAAATTCTGATTCGTTCTGCTTCTGATTTGATTGATCTGGATCATCCTAATTATCAATTTGTTGCTGCTCGTCTTCTTCTGTTTGCTCTTCGCAAGCAATTGTTTGGACGTATGCATGAATTCCCAACCGTAAAGCAACACGTTCTTGATTGTGTTGATGACGGAGTTTATGATTCAGAAATTCTTGATCTTTACACAGATGAAGAATTTGAGAAACTTGAGTCGTTTATTGATCATGATCGTGACTACTTGTTCACTTATGCAGGACTTAGACAAGTAGTGGACAAGTATCTTGTTCAAGATAGGAGTAGTGGTGCTCTTTATGAGACCCCACAGTTTATGTACCTTTTGATTTCAGCAACTATTTTTTCTAAGTATCCAAAAGAAACTCGTCTAGATTACGTTAAGAGATATTATGACGCAATCTCCAAACATAAAATCAACATTCCCACACCAATCATGGCAGGTGTTAGAACCCCACTTCGCCAATATGCAAGTTGCGTTCTTGTTGATGTCGATGACACCTTGCCTAGTATCGAGTCTAGTGATTCTGCAATTTTTAGGTATGTTGCTCAAAGAGCAGGAATTGGCATCAATGCAGGTAGAATCCGTGGCATCAACAGTAAAATCAGAGGGGGAGAAGTTATTCATACAGGTGTTATCCCATTCCTCCAAAAGTTTCAGGCAACTGTCAGATCTTGCACTCAAAACGGCATCCGTGGTGGATCAGCAACTGTCCACTTTCCAATCTGGCACCAAGAAATCCAAGACATCCTAGTATTAAAAAATAACAAAGGAACCGAAGATAACCGTGTTCGTAAGTTAGACTACAGTATCCAAATCAGCAAAATTTTCTATGAACGATTCATTCAAAACGGAGAAATCACACTCTTCTCCCCACACGACGTTCCTGGTCTTTATGATGCTTTTGGCACTGATCGATTTGACGACCTTTATGTGGGTTATGAACGAGATGGATCTATTCCAAGAAAAACTATCGGCGCTCAAGAATTATTTCTGGATCTTCTAAAAGAACGTGCCGAAACTGGTCGTATTTACATTATGAATATTGACCACTGCAACTCTCACTCTTCCTTTATGGATAAAGTTGAGATGAGTAATCTTTGTCAGGAAATCACACTTCCAACAAAACCGATTCAACATATTGATGATCCAAATGGGGAAATTGCTCTTTGTATTCTTTCTGCTATTAATGTTGGTAAAATTAAAAGTAATGAAGATCTTGAAGTTCTTTGTGATCTTGCTGTTAGGAGTCTTGATGAACTTATTGATTTTCAAAGATACCCCGTCAAAGCAGCAGAAATCGCCACCAGAGCACGTAGGTCACTTGGCGTAGGTTATATTGGTTTGGCACATTATCTTGCCAAGCACGGGCAGAATTATGCCGATCCTGGGGCATGGCAATTAGTTCACGATCTGACTGAGGCATTCCAATACTATCTCATTCAGGCAACTGTCAATCTTGCTAAAGAAAAGGGTGCCTGTGAATACTCTCATCGCACCAAGTATGGTAATGGTATTTTGCCCATTGATACATACAAAACTGACGTTGATGAAATCGTTCCAAATAATCTGAAGTATGATTGGGAAAGTCTTAGAGCACAGGTCAAACAGTATGGAGTTAGGAACTCAACACTGTCCGCACAGATGCCATCGGAGAGTAGTTCCGTTGTGTCAAATGCAACAAACGGAATTGAACCTCCCAGAGGATATCTGTCCGTTAAGAAGTCGAAGAAGGGACCGCTCAAGCAGATTGTTCCACAGTATCATACTCTTAAGAACAATTATACGCTTCTTTGGGATATGCCTAGCAATCGTGGTTATATCAATATTGTTGCTGTTATGCAAAAATTCTTTGATCAGGCGATTTCTGGAAACTGGTCATATAACCCAGAGAATTATGAGAACAATGAGGTTCCTGTTAGCGTAATGGCACAGGATATGCTTACTTGTTTCAAATTGGGGCATAAAACAGCATACTATCAAAACACTTATGATAATAAGACAGATGAAGTTGAAGAACCAAAACAACAACTTCAATCTCTTCTTGATGACATTATGAGTTCTGGCGAAGACGATTGTGAAAGTTGCAAAATCTGACCTGATTAAATATAAAAGTGTGAGTTAATTTAGAGAAGAAAAAATTATGGATTTTAACTTTAAGACAAAACTAGCGGAGAAGAATGTGGTCAATCAAATGACAGTTTTCAATTCTGAAGAAGTTGATACAAAAAAATCTCCTATGTTTTTTGGACAACCACTAGGAATTCAAAGATACGATTCTTACAAATATCCAATCTTCGATAAATTAACAACTCAACAACTAGGATATTTTTGGAGACCTGAAGAGGTTTCTCTTCAAAAGGATAGAGGAGATTATCAATCTCTTCGCCCAGAACAAAAGCATATTTTCACCAGTAATCTGAAGTATCAGGTTATGCTTGATTCTGTTCAGGGAAGAGGTCCTGGTATGGCATTTGCTCCTTACTGTTCTCTTCCTGAACTGGAAGCATGTATGAAGGTGTGGGAGTTTATGGAGATGATCCATTCCCGTTCATATACATATATTATCAAAAATGTTTATTCAGATCCTTCTGAAGTCTTTGATACGATTCTGAAAGACGAACGTATTATGGAACGTGCTGTCAGTGTAACTGAGGCATATAATGACTTCATTAATAGTGCTCAACATTATGGAACTTCTGAACTTTGGAAACATGCCCAAGAACAAGTTCCCTACGCACAAGAAGAAAGATATGAACTCAAACGCAAATTATTCAGAGCAGTTGCAAATGTTAATATACTTGAAGGTATTCGCTTTTATGTCAGTTTTGCTTGCAGTTTTGCATTTGGCGAACTCAAGCTTATGGAAGGAAGTGCAAAAATCATAGGTCTAATTGCCCGTGATGAGAATCAACACCTTGTCATTACTCAGAACATTCTAAACAAATGGAAAGAGGGTGATGATCCTGATATGGCACGTATTTCAAGAGAAGAAGAACAGTGGGTCTACAAGACCTTTGAGAATGCTGTCAATCAAGAAAAACTTTGGGCAGAGTATCTGTTCAAAGATGGTTCTATGATTGGTCTAAATGACAAACTGTTACAGCAGTATGTTGAATGGATTGCTAACCGTAGAATGAAGGCAATCGGACTGAAACCTCTTTATGATATTCCGGCAAAGAATAATCCCCTTCCTTGGACTGAGCACTGGATTTCCTCTAAAGGACTTCAAGTGGCACCTCAGGAGACGGAAGTTGAGTCTTATATCGTTGGAGGAATCAAGCAAGATGTTACCAAAGATACTTTCTCAGGATTCCAACTATGATGAATGGTGCGAACAGGAAATCCTGAACGCATACCAAGAGGCAGCAGAAAGTGATGAGTTTCTGTTTGGCGATTATGATTATGAAAAAGAATGGATGAATAATGAGGGTCGTTGAGATCCTCTTTTTTTATAAATATCTAAAAAAGTAAGAAATAAATGAAGACTTTTAGCGAGTTTTTGAATGAAGATGCTGTAAAAGCGCAAAAAGCATGGCAAGATTGGATGAATGCAAATCCAAAAGAATTTACTAAAGGTGGAAGATTTTACGAAAGGAATAGTAGTGAAAAAACAACTGCTGCTGCCAAAGAATTTATGAAAGGATATATGAAGACTGGTAAACCTCCATCTGGATTTGAAGTTAAAAATACTAAGGTTTCTGGGCAAGATGTACGAGGAACTGGAACCACACAAAAACCGCCTAAACAACCTTCTGGAACCTCTCAAACTCCTCCTAAACAACAACCTAAGGCATCTACTCCACCATCACCTAAAGCGGAACCTAAGACCACTCAGGCACCTCCTAAGCAACCTAAGGCATCTACTCCACCACCACCAAAACCACCCACCAGTAACGTTCCAGCACCTACAGCAAAACCCCCCACAGCAGCAACAAATGGTCCAGGACTTCGTTCACGTTTAGGTAATGCTGTCGGACCTGCAGCAAACGTTGCTGGTGCTGCACTAGATTATAAAGATAGAAGAGATACTGGACAATCTAGAGCAAGAGCAGCAGGTGGTGCTGCTTCACAACTAGCAGGATATGCTGCTG
>Ga0207942_1000026_pt1 | contig 42049 bp, 47 predicted proteins | sample LakMenEpi12Oct12_FD_150687 | JGI IMG/M metagenome (GOLD analysis project Ga0207942, IMG submission 150687) | Freshwater microbial communities from Lake Mendota, WI - 12OCT2012 deep hole epilimnion (SPAdes) | ecosystem: Environmental > Aquatic > Freshwater > Lake > Epilimnion/Euphotic zone ... | reverse complement strand
TGTAGCTCGTGTTGTTATCGCTCACTTCGTTCGCTTTATGTTGTTGATCTCGTTCGCCTTCGGCTCACTATCATCGCCGCTGCAAATTAAAAATCACTTTTCAGATTCTTTAGCCAGCATGGGCGACCACTTCTGAAAACGCTTTACCAATTCTAAAAACACCTGCTGACGATAATGCTTTCCCACACTTTGCAACACCTTTCCCACATTCTACAAATTGAAAGCACACTCGCAACCGGTTAAGAATACATTTGCAAATCACCTGCCGGCAATAATGCCTTCCCACTATTTGCAACACGCTTCCCACATTTGCGGCAAATCTGACAACTAATCACCGCAAATCTTGGGCAAATTGATAACTCATTAAAAGCCTCTCTGAGCCGTTTTCTTATTTTTTCAAATAGTGCATAAGTGCTTGATTTACATAGAGTTGCAACAAACCGGAAATAATCGGCTATGGTCATGCGTTCAAAAAATAAAAACGCCCTATATTGCAGAATTAACAAGATTCTCAGATCACACTTTGCGCCATTTTTAGACATAGCTAGAACCGTGCCAACCTTGAAAAACTTGGGAAAATTTATTTTTTTATTTTTTCGCTTATTCGGTTGACATGTTAACGAGACGAATTTATATTTTCACCATGATTCAAGACCTCGACACACTCCAAACCGCCCTCGAAATTTTCGTCTTTCTAGTGATTCCGGCAATCATGCTTGCAATCACTATCACACCCAAAAACTAAACCACCAACACACCAACACAAAATGACCACCATCGACCGCATAACAACCGCACCGATTCCAAGCAAACACAAAATCGCTTTGTGGCTTGCTCAGGAATTAGCACAGCAAAAACAATTCCGCAGCTCTTACGACTTTGCCCACATCATACAAGGCGAGAGCTTCAGCATCTTCAATAAATCCCTCAACCGCTTGCACCGGAAATTCAAAGAGCTTTCCGCACAAGCAGAAGCAGCCGAAGCACGAGCAAACAAATTTGCCGCCGCAAAAATTATTTTCCGCAGCAAACTTTCTCGCGCCCTTCTAAAAATGAAACGCTTCGAGTTCCAGAACCTTGTGGACACACTCACCGATTGGAAAGGAGAGGAAGAAAAGCAGCTTCGCCGCCTTGAGAAAGCCGCTTTAGTTTCGCTCACAGCCTACAAAGGACAATATGAGTCAAAAAATTATGCAACCCGCTTGCCATTGTATGCTTGCTCAGGAGAGCTTGAGGCAAACGCGATCAAATACACCACCGGAGCAAAACGCGACACGTTCGATTTTTGGAACGTGGGCAGAGATGGAGGAGGTCAACACGAGATACGCTTCCGCATCCATCCAACTATCACCGCCCTCGCTTGCAAACAAGTAACGCGCATCGGGTCACAAAGCAGAAATGGCGGACACATTCACATTAATTGCCAACACAACGCCGAAACAGGCCGCAGAGTCTTCGACGCTTTCCGCGCACACCTTGTCTGGATTCGATTCCTCGCCAACGCCGCGCGACGGAATGGTAGATGGTCAGCCGTTGACAACACGCCAGCAGACTTTGCGACCGCTTGCCGCACCAAAGCCGCCGCCATCAGTTGCAACACATGGAACCACACCGGAACAGTGGAAATGCGTCTGTGGGGAACCACCGCCAAAGCGGAAGAATGGGCTTTCCGCGCTCGCCTCATGCAATCGCTGGCAAGGATGTCAGAAACCGTGACCACGTGCCGGACACCATTAACCCGAGAAAATACGCTTCCGGTTTTCATGGAGTTTGCAACATGGGCAGCAGCTAACGACCCGCAGACCCTCCGTGAAACTCTCCACCGTTTACGGAAAAAAGGACGCACAACCGCCGACCGCATCGGAGCGCAACAATGCCGTGAGATGGTCACCGCCTTTGATGCGTCCGAGATTCGCCTGACCGGATACCGCCGCACCTCTGCCACTATCACGCCAAACAACTAACACCCGGACAACCAACACCAACAACCAACCAAACAAAATATATGTGTAAACTCGCAGGATGGACAACGCAAACCAGCAACCCACTAAACAAAGCAGCCGCCGCACGTGCTCTGTTAGCCGCACAAAAAGCGATAAGCTGCCAACGTGACGGATTCGGCTTCGCCCAAACTGGCGACAATGGCTTGTATGGCCGATTCGTGGAGCCGTCCGATTTTAACGGACTTGACGCATTGCCGACACTAACACGCACAGCAGGAGAAGCAGCCGCCGCCTTTGCCGTCACACGCAGAGCAGCCCAAACCGGAAACTACCGCCCGACACGCTCCGTCATCATACACGGACGCACCGCCACAATGGGAAAGGGAATAGCCAATACTCACCCATTTAAAGCCGACGGATGGACAATGGCCCACAACGGAGTCATAACGTGGAAAGGGAACCACACCGAAAAACACAAAGCCGTCACTTGTGATTCTCAGCACATCTTGCATTGCCTCACCGACAACCAAACCGACGAGACACGCAAGAAAGACCTTGAGAACATCCGAGGATATGCCGCTTTCTTAGCACTCGCGCCAGATGGGAGATTTATTGCAGCCGTTGACGACACCGCCCAGCTATGTGCTGGTATCACCAACAAAGGACGCTGGATTTTTGGCACAACACCCGCCATTGTTGAAGCAATCGCAAAAAGCTGGCAGTGTAAAAACTTCCACGCCTTTAGGCTTGAGGCTTGGTCATGGCTATCCTTCGCACCGAACGCCAAGGAGCCGACCCTTTCCACATGGTCACACGCCCGAAGCACTTGGGATGAAGACCGATTCTCTGGACGTTCACTTGGCAAGTATCGCAAAACCTACACCCCAAGCAACGCCGCCAGCTTCGACAACGACGCGAAGGCTTTTGCGAGCTTTCCGGATTATGAAGGGAGCAGCACTTGGACAGAATAACAACAGTCATTGTTTCCTTATTTAACGCCGTGACTTATTGGCTTGTCTGGCTTTATTGGAAAAACCACAAATAAAAAACCGCCGCACACGTTAAGCCCTCCGGCCTCATTAGCTAGAGGGCTTTTCGCGTTTACTATCACGCTCCAGGTATTCTCATGTAATTCTCAATATCAATTTTTCAAAATTTTTTTTTTTAAAGGCAGTTGATCTTTTGGTAGCTCGCTTCGCTCGCTTTATGTTGTTGATCTTTTGTAACTCGCTTCGCTCGTATTATGTTGTTGATCTTCACACAACGCTCCCTTCGTTCGCTTTATGCAGTATGAGCAGCATCGGGCGATTCCAATTTTTCAATTTCAAGTTTAAGCATCGGGCGATTCCAATTTTTCAATTTCAGATTTAACCCGATTGATTGGTCACTATCATCCTTGCTGTATTTTGGGATTTCAATTTCACGTTTAGTATTGTGACCACCCACCCCACCAAAATTGTCAAATTAACCAACGTCACTACAAACGCTCCAGTGACGAACGATAACATCCTTGCTGTAATTTTTCAAATCTAGCACAGTTGGCACGGTTCCTGCTGGTAAAAAATGTTGGCACGGTTCTTGCTCAAAATACAAAAAAGATTTTTTGAAAAAGTTCTTGCTCTTTTTTCCAAGCTGCCTAGACTTTCCTACGTTACAAATGAGCACCATCAACATCAGACCCAATGGGAGTTTCCTCGTCTCCGTTCATCAGAACAACAAACGAGTTCGCCGCACTTTCAAAACCAAGCAGGAAGCTGAATTGTTCCTTGCTGAAAACCAAGTGAGGGCTTTGAAAAACAACACCAACCTCCTGCACGTAGCTTTGTCTGAAGCTCCCAAGACTGTTGGGGAACTCCGTGACCGAGTTCTTTTTGGACTGTGGAGAGGAACACGAGCCGAGAAAACCGTGACCATCAATAGCCAAACCATTGTTGATTTTTTCGGCAAAGACACGGAGCTTGAAGCTGGGCTGTTCTTCCCAGAACGCATTGACCAGTTGATTGAGCATCTCAAACAGCGCGGCAATAAAAAGGGAACGATCAACCTCAAACTCTCCGCTTTGAGTCGTATGTTGACCTATGCCAAAGAACGTCGGTGGCTTGATTGCAACACCAAGATTCGTGGCCTGTCTCAAGATCGTGGTCGTATCCGGTTCCTGTCTCGTGAAGAAGAAGCCGAGTTGATTGGTCTGACCAACCATCTGAAACGTCCCGACCATGCTGATTTGTGGATGTTCCTCATTGATACCGGAGCACGAGTTGGGGAGGCTTTGAAACTTGAGTGGAAAGATGTCCGGTTTGTTTCCGACCAGCATCCCAACAACGAAATCACTTTTTGGCACACTAAAAATGGCGAGTTCAGGACTGTTCCCATGACCAGCCGAGTTACCAACATGATGCTTACTCGTAGGGCCAGCGGGAAACCGTCTCCTTTTGAAATGACCCAATGTAACGTCAACTACGTCTGGCAATGCGTAAAACACAGCAACAAGGATTGGAGTGAAGATGCGGAATTTGTTCCCCATGCTTTGCGCCATACCTGTGCCTCTCGTCTGGTTCAGCGTGGAGTTCCTCTTTACACAGTGATGCACTTCCTTGGACACAAGGATTTGCACATGACCACACGGTATGCCCACCTTACATCAGCCAATTTTGGAGACGCTGTAGCGGCTCTGGAAACCAACAACAACATCAACACGACAAATGAATAAAGACGAAATTCGAGATATTATAGTTGCCCTAGTAACCCTGTTCTCCGTGGCTCTTGCCAAACTCACAATGCTTGCCTTGTGTGTCTGGGTAGTTGTGGAAGTCCTACGCATACTCAAAGTAATCGCTTAATATGTATTATTTGACCTACAAAAAATCCGACCTCAAACCGGAACGCAAACCTCTAAACTTTGGAAGGTTTTGGTTCTTCATTGGGTTGGCCTTTCTTCACCATCTTGGAAAGCTGGGACAAGTGGCTTTGGCTACTATTGTCATCATCTATATTCTTAAAGCATTTAACCTTGTATGAGTGCCTTTGTTTCTAAAACAACTCTGGAAGACACAGTTTGCTTGCTTGGTAAACGTAACGTCATTCTGTCCCTTGATAACTTGGAACTACAACGCAGATTGCGTAAGGCCCAAGCCTCCCTTCTCCAAGTGAGAAAGGAACGGAACAGCCTTAAAAAGGTGGTCAGGGAATTGAACAAAGTTCCGATGTTCGCCAACTGTGATGTTTCATTTGATGAGTTTGCCAATATCGTAGAGAATCCCAACAAACCATGATGAGCAAAACTGAACGCAACTGTGTCAACTTCTTGGCTAATTCTTTAGGTAGCCGTGAAAATTACAAATATCACTATAATGGTATTCCATCTACAAACTGGGATGAACGATTAAAACATCTGGACAAAGCTCTTGTAGTTCTGGCTTTGACTGAGCTTGACCTACATCCTGTTTACCTTTCAGACCATGAATACGAACAGATTAAAAGGCGAGTCTTTGGTAAGCCCTTCAACTATGTTTAGAGTTCTGTTCCACAAGTCCAATGGGACTTTGGATGGATACTTTCGAGAAATAAATGAAGATAAACTTTCAAGCGTTCTTTCTGCATTACCTAAAACTTGGATAGCTGTGGTTTATGATGCAGAGACAAACGAAATAAAATTCAGTTATACGTCAAAATAAAATGAGCATAAACAAACAAACAAAACAAAAGAAAACATGGTTGGTTCAATCTGGTGAAGAAGTCGTTCAACTGGAGTGGTCTAATTTAGATTTTGAAACAGCGTTGAAACTAAGCAATGAGTTAAAACAAAAAGGCGTAAAAGGTGTGAGGTATCGCCGTGAGGATTCTTCTTATCCAACTTGGCCTTTACACTTTGACGCTGAAAGGGAAGAAGAAGAAGCACAGAGGGCTTCTGAAATCGCTGAAAGCTGCCGAGACAAAGAAGCGGCTGACCGTATTGGAGGACACCCTTGGAGCAACTGCTAAACAATGCCTAACAAATCTCTATCATTAAAACCGTATCCTCAATGGATATGCAACAACTGTGGGAAAGAACACGGTAATCGTCCTGAAGGTAATCCTTACGGAGCAACTTATCACATGGGAACCTGTGGTATTTGTGGTGAGGTGTCCGAAGTTACTGAGCCAAGAGATTTTGGTCATCTAAAACTTAAACGACATAAATGAGCGATACATATACACAAGCGCGAAAGGAAAGGCTAAACCGAGGCCTGTTGACGTTAAGCTCGTGGGCGAGTAGTAGGACTATAGGCAACCATGACGAGGACACAACATTATCTATGCTCAAGCGCAAAATTACAGAACTGTGCGATGCGGTAGATAGGGCTGGATGGGGGGCTTGTGCCAAGGAAGGGGAGAAATGAACAACACTTCCGCACTCCGACCCGATTGGGATACTTGGTTTATGGGCCTTGCTGTAGCTGTGGCTTCACGTAGCGAAGACCCACATCAAAAGGTAGGGTGTGTGGCTGTTCGTCAAGATTTGTCGATTGTTGGTGTTGGATACAATGGGGTTCCTTCTGGTGTCGAAATAGATTGGTCTAATAGAGATGCCAGAAGGCCCATTGTAATCCATGCGGAAGCCAATGCTTTACGCTACGCCAAGCCTAATGAAGTCATGGCTTTATACGTGACCCTTCTTCCTTGCCCTTCCTGCTTGACCCTCATTGCTTCTTACAGAATCCCTGTGGTTCGGTGTATGTGTCCGGTGGATAGGTCACATGAAATCCCTAATGCTCTTGAAATATCTCAAGCTCTGGGCATCAAACTCAACATCAGTATGCCTAACAATGGATAATCAAATAGCTTTGGAACAAAGTCAGCTTGAGGAAGGTAAGCTACGCTACCGCAGACAGCTTAACAACCTCACCAAAATGGGACAAACTTCCGAAACTTATTGGGGGCGTAACCTTTTGCAACAAGCCTTACCTAGTTTTGAAAAAGCTATATCAGAATGGTTTGAATCACATAAAAACACCCTTGCTGGTAACATCGCTTACTTCAATGAAATAAGGGAAGTGTTGTCTGTTGGGGAAATAGCTCAAACTACTACCCAAGAAATCATCAACACCTTAACTACTGGTGAAGGCATGAACAGAGTGTGTTTGCTTGTTGGACACGCTATTGAGTTCCGGTTGGTAATGAGCAAAGCACAAGCAAAGATAAGCAATAAAGAATGGGAACACATCATCCGAGACTTTATCAACAAACACCATTCTTTGCGTCACAAACAAGACTCCTTACGTGACATCATTACCGATAAGGGGTTTGTGTTCGACTTTGATACAAAACAACGGCTAGTCATAGGTCACTGTCTTGTTAATTTGTTTTACCAAAGCACAGGACTTATTGAATTTATCAAGCTACGCAGTCCTAACTTCCGCTACAAAATCCACGTAGTCATGTCCGAAGAAGCAAAGAAATGGGTAGATAAGGTCAATGAACATTGTGAGATAATGAATCCGGTTCGTTATCCAATGGTTGCTCTCCCTGAAGATTGGAAACCGTTCCAACTATACTCTGGGGGATATAAGTTACCTGAGAACAAGCTACCGCTTATCAAATCCCACCATTCCCTACATCATCTGGTTCCCCGAAACAATCCAATGCGAACCGTGATTGAGGCTATTAACGGTCTGCAAAAAGTCTCTTGGAAAATCAATACACAAGTCTTGGAAGTGGTTGATAAATACTTTTCAGAAAAGCGCAGCATCAACGACATCCTCCCATTCCACGGCTTACAAGACCTACCTCCCAAGCCTCACGACATGGAAACCAACGAGGACGCACGGAAGTATTGGCGAAGACAGGCCAACATGGTTTACCGATCAAACTACGAGAACAAGACCCGCTTCTTTCTTATTGCCAAAACCATTCACATAGCTCGCTTGCTCAAGGGACATGAGAAAATGTGGTTCCCTATGCAGTTGGATTTCCGAGGACGTATGTATTACTCGACGGAGTGTTTGCACCCTCAAGGAAGTGACTTGGCTCGTGGGTTACTCACCTTTGGGGAATCCAAGCCCCTTAAAAATGATGATGATTTCAACTGGTTCTTTATCAACGGAGCTAACAAATTCGGCATGGATAAAGAGAGTTTTGAAGTCCGGTTGCAATGGGTTAAGGATAACTTTGAGCATATCCGCAAAAGTGCCGAAGACCCATACTCAGAAACTTGGTGGACAAGTGCCGACAAGCCTTGGCAGTTCTTGGCTTGGTGCTTTGAGTTTTGGAGATTCCACACCAGAACAACCGAAGACTTTGAAACAAACCTTCCTTGTGGGATTGATTCAACCAACAACGGATTGCAAATCCTTTCCCTTCTTGGTCGGGACAAGGACACAGCCGTTCTCACCAATGTTTTGAATCCATCCAAGAAAGCAGGGCCGAACGACATTTACCGGACGGTTCTCAACCGAGTCATTTCACGCCTCCAAGAAACCAATGACGAACTTCCAAAGCGTCTTTTGCAAAGCGGCTTGGTAAGACGTTCCGTAGTCAAGGTTCCGGTCATGGCTATGCCCTACGGAATCAAACCTCACGGAACTCTTGAAGCCATAGATGCAGAGTTCAAACGCATCAGCTTCAATGAGCCTAAAACTTATGACATACTACCGGATGACATGAGACGAAATGCTGCTTTGTATCTTGGCAATGTCATACGCGATGTTATCGGTGATCTTCTCAACGGCCCCAAGCAAGTCATGGAATGGCTCAAAGAAACAACCAAGAAAGTTTCCAACCAAAACGTGTTTGTTCAATGGCTGACACCTAGCGGATTCAAAGTTGTCTGTGCTTACCCAAAGTCAAAGGTTGAGTCATACAATTTCAACTGGAACGGAAAGATGGTTAATCGTTCATCAATGGTGGAGGATTACTCAACGGTCAGTTCACGCACAACGGTCAACTCCATTTGTGCCAACTACGTTCATAGTCTTGATGCTGCTGTGGCTCATATTGTTTCCCAACGTGCTTCTGAAATGGGCATAGCCCTTGGAGTCATTCACGATTGCTACGTCACCCATCCAAGTGATGTTCAAGCTGTAATATCTTTGGTGCGAAACGCTTACGCCGATATGTTTTCCATGAACTTGTTGGAAGATTTTCGTCAGCAACTTTCGTGCCAAGTAACCAAAAACAAACCAGAAAAAATTTTCAGCTTTGATGAAGATTTTCCTATTGACCAAGTGCGTCAGTCGGAATACTTTCTCTGCTGAATCAACAAGGATTCATGTTAAAAATGAACGATAAACCTAAATACGTCCGTCTCGTCAGCCCTAAAGGGGTGGCTGTGTATCCGAGACTTAACACCCCTTCAACGAAGTTCAAGGAGGAAGGCGAGTATTCTGTGAAGCTCTCTATTCCTGTGGAAGACGCTACCCCATTCCTTGAGCAGATCAAAGCGATTGCGCGGGAGTTCTATAAAGAGCAATGCGCCCTCTTGAAAAAAGAGAAGCTCAAAGTTCATGCGTTCCCTTGGGAAGAAGATGGTAACAAAGTTACCGTCAAATTCTCCAATGTTGCCAAGATTACGTCGAAGGCTGGTCAAGTCTGGGAAGTCAAAATTCCCCTTCTCGACTCAAAGGGAACTCCTATTACCGATCTTATCGGCGGGGGTTCTGTTCTCAAAGTCGCAACGGAAGTCAAGCCGTGGTATGTTCCTGCCTTGGGAGTTGGCGTTAGTCTCCGCTTGAAAGCGGTTCAGGTTATCGACCTCAAAGCTCCCTCACAGTTGGTAAGTGCGGAACAATTCGGCTTCTCCACTGACGAAGAAGGTTTTGTGTCGGGTGGCGAAACATTCAGCGACTCGCTGTTTGGTTCCGAGCAGCCGAGCGAACCTTCCGAGCCAACTACTACCGCAACGTCTGGGGAGGAATTTTAATCCTCCATTAACCGAGACAATGCTAACTTATGCCTAACAAAAGACTTAAAAAATCCAGTAAGCATAAGTTACGGTATCGCTCAAAATTGGAAGATGGGGTTGCAATCCAGATTCAGTGTTACACAACCTTTGAATATGAAACTAAAAAGCTGCCTTACGTGGTATCAGAATCTCATGTTTACGTTCCAGATTTCATACTTCCTAATGGTATTCATATTGAAGCAAAAGGCTATCTACGTAGGGAAGATCGTAAGAAACTTCTTCTCGTAAAAGAGCAACACCCTGATTTGGATTTGCGCCTCGTCTTCCAATGCGCGAGCAATAAAATCTATAAGCGTTCTAAAACTACTTACGGCCAATGGGCCAAAAAACATGGATTCCTTTATTCAGACAACGGACGAGTCCCTAGAGAATGGCTCCTCCAACCTCGTAAGACACCTACCATGTGAAGCGTGTGGCTCAAGTGATGCCAATGCTCTTTACACAGACGGTCACGAATACTGCTTTAGCTGTAAGGCATATAAACACGGAAATTCTTCCGTAGCTAGAACACCAAAAAATAACATGAGCTTTGAATTTGTGGCGGGTGAACACCGTCCTTTACAGAAACGGTCAATCAACGATGAAACAGTCCGCAAGTGGGACTACCAAGTTGGTATCTATAATAACCAGCCTGTTCAGATTGCCAACTACCGCAACCTACAAGGAGAACTTGTAGCCCAAAAGCTACGTTTCCCTAACAAGGAATTTATCATCAAGGGCGATGCTTCCAAGATGGGCCTTTATGGGCAGCATCTTTGGCGGGATGGCGGTAAGATGCTTGTGGTCACGGAGGGGGAGATTGATGCCCTTTCGGTATCCCAAGTTCAAAACAACAAGTGGCCTGTGGTGTCCGTTCCCAACGGAGCACAAGGGGCTGTTAAAGCTATCAAAGCCAACATCGAATACCTTGATAACTTTGAAACTGTGGTATTCATGTTCGACAATGATGAGCATGGAATTAAAGCGGCCAAGGAGTGTGCCTCAATCCTCAAGCCTAACCGTGCCAAAATCGCTACTCTTGAAGCCAAGGATGCCAACGATCTTTTGGTTAATGGCAAGGGAGCCAAGATCATTGATGCTGTTTGGTCAGCTAAAAGCTACAGACCTGATGGGATTGTTGACGCTTCTCAAATGTGGGATGCCCTTGTTAATGCCCCACGCATTGAATCCCTGCCTTACCCTTGGATTGGGTTGAATGACCTAACTCGTGGTCTGAGGCGGGGTGAGCTTGTAACTATCACAGCGGGAAGTGGTATCGGTAAAAGCCAGATATGCCGTGAGATTGCTCACTGGCTTGTTCAGTCCGGTCAAACCGTTGGATACATTGCCCTTGAAGAAAGTGTTCGCAGAACCGTTTTGGGGATGCTGGGTATTCATCTTAACCGTCCGCTACATTTGGACATGAATATCTCCGAAGAACAACTCAAGGAAGCGTTTAATGAAGTCATCGGCGGGGGTAAGTTCTTTACCTATGACCATTTTGGCTCCATTGAGTCTTCTAATCTCCTTAACCGCATTAGGTATATGGTTCATGGGTGTGAGTGTGGTTGGATTATTCTCGATCATTTGTCTATTGTAGTTAGTGCGTTTGGAGAGGGAGACGAAAGACGGCTCATTGATTCAGTTATGACCAAGCTCCGTTCTTTGGTCGAGGAACTCAAGATTGGAGTTATCCTCGTGTCTCACCTTAAAAGACCTGATGGTAGGGGGCACGAGGAAGGAGCGTCAACCTCATTATCTCAACTCCGTGGCTCTGCTGGTATTGCCCAACTGAGTGACATGGTTTTGGGATTGGAAAGAAACCAACAAGACGAGCAGAACAAGCACATTACTCGTGTCCGTGTCTTAAAGAACCGTTTTAGCGGTGAAACCGGACTAGCTTGTAACCTACTTTACATCCCTGATGAGGGACGCTTGCGTGAAACCCACATTGAAGCGGAAGTTCCTGAAGAACTGAATAAAAAAGGAGACAGTGATTTTTAATCCCATGAAAACCAACAAACGATACGAACAAATGGAGTTTGAGTTCTCTAAAAAGCTGAAACGCAAACCCAAGTCCATCAACCAAAAGAAAAAGCTGATTAAGCAGATCAGAGAAGAAGAAACCGAAACTCAACTTGAATTACCTTATGAACTCTAATCCTAAAGTTCCTGTAGTGCCTACAGTTTGGTGGTGTGTTTTCAATCCGTATCCAACCGGAAAAAAACCACTTGTTCGTCACGAAACCAAAGAAGCTGCTGTTTCCGAAGCTCAAAGATTAGCTCACAAAGAGGGACGTAAAATGCACGTTCTACGTTGTGAGGGAACAGCTTATCCTGCTGTGTATTTTGATCGTGAAGTTGCTCAAGAAGAAGCCCTGAGTTCTTGGTAAACAAATGACCTTACTTTTCGACACAGAGACAGATCACTTGCTTGAGAAAGCTACCAAGGTTCACTGCCTTGTTACTTACAATGTCGAGACAGGTGAAATCAGTCGGTTCAATTCGGTATTCAAGAATATCGAACAGGGGTTGAAACTCTTGGAATCAGCTACGCAAATCGTTGGGCATAATTCCCTTGGGTTTGACGTTCCGGTTTTGCAAAAGCTCTACCCATCATTTCAGCCAAAGCGGGTATTGGATACCCTTGTATTCACCCGCTACATTTGGGCTGACCTCAAAGATCGGGATTTCCAACGTCTTTCAAAGGACGCTGAGTTTCCACGTAAACTGATCGGTTCCCACAGCCTAAAGGCTTGGGGCTACCGTCTCAAAGTCTTCAAAGGAGACTTCAAGGAAAACAACACCTTTGAGAACTGGTCACAGGAAATGGAAGATTACTGCGTTCAGGACGTTATGGTTACAAAACGTCTTTGGGAGCTTATCCAAGGCAAGACTCCTGACCCTCGTTCCGTTGACTTGGAACACCAGTTTGCCGAACTCATTTACAAGCAGGAAAAGAACGGCTTTAGGTTCGATGTCCGAAAGGCTCAAGAACTTTACGCCGAACTAGCCATGAAGCGTGTGGAGATTGAGCAAGAGCTTCAACGAGTCTTTGAGCCAAAGATCGAAGTGATGAAGAAACGTCACTACCTTTTCTTTGATAAGGTGTTTGCTACCAAAGGTGAAGCCTCCGCTTTTGCTAAAACATGGGCCAAAGAACAGACCATGACCCAAAAGGATGCGCTGGCTCTTATCAAGGAGGGTGAGCCGTTCAAGAAGGAGATTCCATTCAACTGCGGAAGCCGTGAGGAAATTGCTCGTAGGTTCAAGGAGAAGTATGGCTGGGAAGCCAAGGAGTTTACCCCTGACGGTAAGCCGAAGATGGATGAATCCATTCTTTCCAATCTTGATTTCCCAGAAGCCAAACCCCTATTGGAATACCTTACCATCCAAAAGCGGATTGGTCAGCTTGCCGAGGGCAAAGAAGCGTGGATTAAGTTGGAACGAAACGGACGTATTCACGGACGAGTCAACACCAATGGAGCCGTTACCGGACGTTGCACACACAGTAACCCCAATATCGCTCAAGTCCCTGCTGTGAGGGCTGCTTATGGTAAAGAGTGTCGTTCACTTTTCACCGTGGACAGTGGAAACAAGCTGGTGGGCTGTGACGCTTCCGGTTTGGAACTCCGTTGCCTAGCTCACTACATGGCTAAATGGGATGATGGAGCGTATGCTAAGGAGCTTTTGGAGGGTGACATTCATACAGCCAACCAAACGGCTGCTGGACTCCCTACACGAGACGATGCCAAGACCTTCATCTACGCTTTCTTGTATGGTGCTGGGGATGTAAAAATAGGCTCTATCATCGGTAAGGGACAAAACGAGGGTAAAGTTCTGCGGGAAAACTTCTTACGTAAAACTCCTGCTTTGCGTTATCTTAAAGAAGCTGTCGAGAAGGCTTCTAGTCGTGGATACCTTGTAGGTTTGGACGGAAGACATCTTGTAGTCCGTTCTCAACACGCAGCATTAAACACCCTGCTTCAGTCTGCTGGGGCTTTAGTTATGAAGAAAGCCGCTTGTTTTCTTTGGGAAGCCTATCGTGGAGTTTTTCCTTGGAAGTTTGTAGCTAACATCCATGACGAATGGCAGATCGAAGTAGAAGAAGCCTCTGCTGAAACCATTGGAAAAGCATCGGTTCAGGCTATTAGAGATTCAGGCGACTATTTTAATTTCCGTTGCCCCTTGGACGGAGAGTTCCGTATCGGAAATAATTGGGCAGAAACACATTAACATGAAAAAACCTAAAGAAACTGAATTAGCTTACATTGGGGGATATATAGACGGTGAAGGATGTATCAGATACGAACAATACAGTCCTAAAATAAGTTTAGAAAGTTGTAACCCTTATCCTTTAAACTTTTTGGCTACTGTTTTTCCTCAATCCGTTGTTAAAAAACAAAGCCGATTAACAAAAAGAGGTAAACCTGTTTATAGGCTGTGCTACAACGGAGTTAATGCCCTTAATATTTTATCCTTAGTTATGCCTTATCTTATCGAAAAGAAAGACCAAGCTGAAAAAGTAATACAAATTGACCAACTTAAAAAAGAACTCAAAGAAGCTAAATACCGTAAACATAAATGAAAAGAACACTACTAATAGATGGCGATACAATCGCATACCAACAATCAATTATATCAGAAGTTCCGGTAGATTGGGGTGATGGGTTTTGGACTCTCCATAGCTACGCAAAAGAAACTATTGCGGCTGTGGAAGACCGTATCTTTAACTATCAAAAAGACTTGGAAGCTGATGAAGTAGTTATTGCCCTTTCAGATTCCAAGAACTTTCGGATGGGGATTCTCCCGACCTACAAAGAAAACCGTAAAAAGAGCCGTAAACCCCTCTGTCTTGGGGATGTCCGTGAACACCTTATCTACAACCACAAAGCCGTGATTATTCCTACCCTTGAGGCTGATGACGTTATTGGCATCATGGCTACCGAAAACACCCACAGGAACACGGAGTTCATCATTGTGGGTATTGATAAAGACTACAAAACAATCCCAGCTAAAAGCTACAATCCAAACAAACCGGATTTGGGTATTTATGAACAAAGTCCTTTGGAAGCTGACCGCTTCTGGATGATGCAAGCTCTTATGGGTGATGCTGTGGATGGTTACAAAGGGTGTCCGACAGTTGGGCCGAAGAAAGCGGAAACCATCCTTGGGGAACTCCAAGACTTTGACTCCATGTGGCTTAAAGTTGTGGAAACTTATGAAAAACAAGGACTTACACGACTTGATGCTTTGGTCAATGCGCGGGTAGCCCGAATCCTCCGGTTTGGAGATTACAACAAGAAAACAAAACACATAAATATATGGACACCAAACATTTAACTCCAACTCGTGAAGACCTGAAATCAATGGTCTGTGGTATGATTGAAAAAGTCATGGAAGGAGGACAAGCCAAGCATGGGGAACATATCTGGTTCCTCAAGGAAACGGTTCGTCACCACGCAGATAGGGCTTCCCGACACGCTTTAACAGCCGCTATGCGCTGGGAAGGGGATGAGTCTTGTGTAAGTGATGGGGAAACAGCCATAGACCACATGGAACGGAGTATCGTTAGGGGGCTGTTTGCTCTTGCCAAAATGAAAAGCATACCTTATGGTCACTAATTAAATGGACGAAACCCCTCCAATTCCTAAACAACTTATTGATTGGTTATCGGAACGTATTCCAGACCGTTGCGCTTCTCTTGACCAATCCGATAGGGAAGTCTGGTTTAACGCTGGGAAAAGAAGTGTTGTCAATTTCCTTGTTGACAAATACAACGAACAAAACCAAAACATTCTTCAAAAACTTTAACCAATAACTATTTATTATGTGTATGTCACGAGGCCCATCAGGGCCAAACCAATCTTTAATGCGGCAACAGCAAGAATCTATGCGTAAGCAAGAGCAGCTTTTGGAGCAACAGCTTAATGAGGCAAGAGTTTCTACGGCAGCTATGAAAGAGCAAAATCGGGTAGCAAGAGAACGATCTGAAAAAGCTATGTCTGAAGCTGAAGAAAGACGTAAAGTGTCTGAAGAAAACCTTCAGATTAAACAAGCTAAAACAGAAGCTATTCAAACTAAAGTAGCTTCTAAGATTTCAGATAAAACACGAGGAAGGGCGGGATTAAAAATTGAAAAATCGTCTCCTGTGTCTTCTTTTTCAAACCCTATTGAATCTCTTGTAAATTTACCTGTTTAATATGGATTTTGGAGGGGCTAGTCATTATTTCGGAGAACGAGCTAAACTAGCTCCTCAAACTTTTTTTACAAAAAGAGGGAATCAAACTTGGGGATATGAAAGAACCGAATTTGGTGGCCCTTGGCGTGGTTTTAACCCAGAACAAAGAGCTAAAGATGAAAGAGAAGCCAAAGAAGCGCACGAGAAACGAATGTTTGAGTTAAACACGGCAAAAGAATGGTATTCAATGTCCGAAGAAGGGAGAAAAGAAATTGGTTCAAAGTTATTCCCATCTTTAGTTACTCCAGAGGGAGGTTGGACAATGGAAAAACTTGTTGAATCTGGGGTTTTTTCTAAATCAGCATTATCTCAGCCAGTATCTTCTTTTTTCAGGACTAATGATACAACTAACCGCATGGGTGTTATTCGTAGGACAGATACGGATTTTGAGAATAACCCTATTTTTTCTTTTATTGGTAAAGAAGCTGCGCTTCCTTCTACTGGTGTTGATTCTCTTTCCGAAATAAGAAAATTTTCTCGTTTAGCCAGCGAAGAAGGTTACTTCCAAGAAAACAAAGAATTGACAGAATTTATCACTGGAATTGGGAGAGAAAGTCAAACTCAGCTAAGTAAGATGACTTCCAAAGCTATTGAAACGGCTAAATCTAAAGCTGTTCAACAAAAAGTCGAATCAGCACAGACTATGCCAACTTCCAGCCGAAGTTCACTTAAACGTGGTCTTTCCTCATCTGAAAAAAATAACTTGCGTGTCGGAGGAATCGAAGATACACAAGAAGAAATCGTAAACATACCTACTTAATATGCCTATCCAAACTACCCCTAATCCTTATGGTCTTAATGGAGCCGTTGTCGAAACCGGAACGACTGCTGTTGCTGGCCCTTTTTACGCTATTCAATGTCTTGACGATACTGTGTTCGCTTCCGTAACCGTTAATTACGAAGGAGATGCAATTACTGGTGTCACCATCCCCAAAGGAACCGTTCTTTACGGTGATTGGGATGGGTTTACTCTTACCAGTGGTAAAGTTATCGCTTACAAGATGAGCTTCTAATTATGCCTAATCTTGGGTTACAGCTAACCAGAACTGCGAATATCTTTTCGGGAGCTAGTTTCCTCCCAACCGACCTACCAGAGCTTGAGCTTTGGTTGGATGCTAACGAGGGTGTGCTAAATTTTGTTGGTAACAATTTCACTGATGCAACTGCTAGTATTGAAGTTGTTTGGTCGGGAGTTACTTCCGGTCAAACCGCTTTTGTATTAAACCAGATAAACGGAAAAAATAGCTATGGTTCTACAGCTGGGGGGATAGGTTTATATATTCAATTTAATGGAACTCGCTGGTTTGTAGAAGGGTATGACGTTAGTGGTGAGGATGTTCAATATTTAGGGGTTTCACTAGCATCTTTAGGTAACGAAGATTATCCGTGGCAAGCAACTTGGCCCTCTGGAACCACAGTAACCCGCACAGCCACAACAGTTGATGACCCTGCCGCAAATGACGAAACAGTTACGCGATGGGACAACTTGGTTTCCGGTAAACCTAATTTGTCCCAACTCTCCGCAAACCTCCAACCTGTTTTCAAGTCTAATGTCAACGGACGGAAAGCGGTGTTTTTCAATGGAGATGTTTTGTCAAGTTCTGAGTTCTCCTCTTTTGGGCAGCAATACTCTTACTATTTAGTAGCGACAAATTTAGCGGGTTCTAGCGGTTCTATTTCTGGAGCTATCCGACTTGGAACTAGCTCTATAACAACTAGGGGTATGTTTGGGGGAACCGGAACTTTTATAGGTGCTCACAACGGAACATCTAGGGTATCAACTTTGTCAAATGATGCTGGTGGGCATAACATCTGGTCGGCTCGCTTCAATGTAGGAAATAGCGGAGAAGCTATCGTTGGAAGCAAAAAAACCCACCAAACACTTGCTAGTGTTGGAACTTCGTCAGCGAACTTCTCTACACTACTTTTGGGGGCTACAAACTCAGCTGGAGCAAATGCTATAACGTCAAATTACAGTGAAGTTCTGGTTTACCGTGCTTTCCACGACGAAACAACAGCCAATAAAATCATTGATTACCTTGCCGCTAAATGGAGTATAACTCTATGAGGACTTACAAAATTCACCAAGACTATTACCCAGATTTTCAACAAGCCGTTGACGCTACTTTTGAAGATTTGCTCATCAAGACAGGTAAATGTGAAAACGTCTTCCCCCCTGAAATGGAAGCGGATGAGGACGGTTTTATTGTCTTTAATGTTAAGGATTGGCTTTACAATCTCCCTTATATGCAACAGTTTTTGAGCTTACTTGACGAAATCAAACCTTAACAAAATACCTAATCATGGACATCATCAATCTTATCACCCTTCTTTCTTCTCTTAACTGGCTTGAGATTGTCGGAGCAATCACGACCATCCTAACCGTTCTTATAGCTATTTTTGAGTTTATCCCTAGCGAACAGCCTGAGAAAACTCTCAAAGCAATCGTCGCTTTTCTGGAAAGGTATTCACGTAAATGAGCCTCTACGCAAACATGAACAAACGTAAAAAAGCGGGAACTTCTCGTCCTAAATCGAAGTCCACAATTAGCCCTAAGATGTATTCTTTGATGATTAAGAAAAAAGGCGGGTTTGCTTCTAAAAAAAATAAATGATTAAGACTTGCTTGTTGAGTATCGTTTCTGCTTGTCTCCTAACCGGATGTGCTGGTTTGGGAGTTGGAGTTTCTTATTTTGAGAACGGAACTGAATACTCTGCAACTTATTCTGACGGTAAAACTGTTGTGTCAGCAATCAAAGATGGTCGAAAAATTTCAGTAAACGTAAAAAAACCAAATGGCTAAAGAATCTTACAGTAAAGTCTCACTTCCCACCGAAAGCGTTGAATCCCAATCTAAAGAGGGAACTGCGGCTTCTTTGTATGCTAGTTTGGAAAGCAATCGTCTCACCTTCCTAGACCGTGCTAGGGACGCTTCCAAGCTAACCATCCCCATGCTTATCCCTCCTGCTGGTTACGGTGAGCACACAAAATATGATACCCCTTTTCAATCCATTGGAGCACGAGGCGTAAACAACCTTTCTTCCAAGTTGCTAATGGCTCTGTTCCCCCCGAACAGCCCTTTCTTCCGTCTGGTCATTGACCCTTACATCCTAGCTAAAGAAGCTGGGGAGGATGCGGATAAGCTCAAAACGGAAATGGATAAAGCCTTGAGTAAGATTGAGCGTATTGCCATGCAAGAGGTTGAAACCACAGCTATCCGTGTTGGAGCCTATGAAGCTCTACGTCACCTTATTGTGGCTGGTAACGTCCTTGTCCACACCCCTGATGAGGGTGGTTTGCGTGTTTTCCGTATGGACAGCTATGTGGTAAAACGTGACCCTTCTGGGGCTGTGACACATATTGTAGTCAAAGAACGTGTCAGTCCCATGACCCTTCCCCCCGAAGCTAAAGCCCTTTGCTACTCTACCGAAGAAGAACATGGTTCCAAAGAGTATGTTGATGTTTACACCAAAATCTGTCTTGAAGAAGATGGTGAGTCTTATGAAATCTACCAAGAGATTAACGGAGAAGTGGTTCCCGAATCTCATGGTGTTTATCCTGAAGGTAAACTTCCTTGGATGGCTCTCCGCTTTAACCGTATTGATGGAGAAGACTACGGAAGGGGTTTTGTTGAGGAATACATTGGAGACTTGCGTTCCCTTGAAGCCCTTTCCCGTGCTGTAGTTGAGGCTACGGCTGCTGCCAGTAAGGTTGTGTTCATGGTGAATCCCACCGGAACCACACGGATGAAAACTCTTGCTGAAGCCCCCAACGGAGCGTTCATTAGCGGTATCGCCACAGATGTTACTACCCTCCAAGCCGACAAACGTGCTGATCTTTCTACGGTTATTGCTTTTACTCAGGACATCCAAACTCGTTTGTCCTTCGCTTTCCTTCTTAATAGTGCGGTTCAACGTAATGCGGAACGAGTCACGGCTGAAGAAATCCGGTTCATGGCTCAAGAGTTGGAAACAACCCTTGGTGGTGCTTATTCCATTCTAAGCCAAGAGTTCCAGCTTCCTCTTGTTCGTCGGCTTCTTGACCGTCTTAACAAACAGAAGCGTATGCCTAAACTTCCCAAGGAAGTCGTTAAGCCTATGATTGTCACAGGCGTTGAAGCCCTTGGTCGTGGTAACGATTTGATGAAGCTAGATCAATTTCTGGTTGGTATCCAACAAGCTCTTGGCCCTGAAGCTATGCGTTATATCAATCCTTCTGAATACCTTTCTCGCAGGGCTGCTGCTTTGGGTATTGATTCTGAGGGACTTGTGAAGACTCAAGAAGATTTGGCTATGGAACAACAAGAAGCTGAACAACAAATGCGTCAGCAACAAATGACAGCTCTGGCTCCTGACCTCATTAAAGGTGTTTCCCAAGTTGCTAGTTCTACCCCAGAAACAGCCACAGCCATGACCAGCATGATTAGCCGTGGATTGGCTCAAGCTCAAGGTAGGGAATCTGAACTTCCCCCGAATTTGGAAGGGTTTACTCCCCCTTCTGCTCAAAAGAAAACTAAATAACATAACTAAAAATGACTAATACCATCGAAATTAAGTCTGAAGAAACTGGTGCTGATGCTCCGGTTTCAGAAGATTCCAAGCAAACGCCTAATACTCCTGAAATTGAACTGGTTAATCAGGGAGGCGTAACTGTTGCTCGTCCAAAGCAGGAAAGTGAAGATACTCCTTCCGAACGTCCTGAATCACTTCCTGAGAAGTTCAAATCAGTTGAAGACTTGGCTAAAGCCTATGCCGAACTAGAAAAGAAACTTGGACAACCCAAAGAAAAAACTGAAGATTCTAAAGAAAATGAAACACAACAAAGTGATAGTAAAGAAACCAACGAGGGGGAAAAAGAGAGCGAGAAGTCCGAAGACAAAACCGAAGACGCTCCAAAAACCCATGACCTCTCAAAATTCTCCGAAGAATGGGCTGAAAAAGGGGAACTCTCTGAAACCAGTTACGAAGAACTACAAAAGCTGGGATACCCTAAAGAGTTTGTGGACACTTACATTGAGGGTTTTCAAGCCCTTCAAGACCGTCAAGTAGGTGAAGTTTACAAAACTGTTGGTGGAGAAGATAATTACAAATCAATGATTGAATGGGCTTCCAATAGCCTCTCTAAAGAGGAAGTTGATGCCTACGATTCAATGGTTACGTCTGAAGACTCTACCCAAGCTAAACTAGCTGTCAAAGGGCTATGGTCACAGTATGTAGCTGCAAACGGTAAACAGCCCAAACTCATTGGAGGTAGTCAAGGTGGGGCTTCTAGCTCTACCTCTCCCTTCCGTAGCACGGCTGAAGTGGTTAAAGCTATGAGTGACCCTCGTTATGCTAATGATTCTGCTTACCGTAAAGACGTTGAAAAACGGCTAGAAATTTCTGATGTGTTGTAAAATAGACGTTGACAATCTAATTACCTCATATTAAAAGCATTTAACCGAAAAAACACATAAAGGAGAATTAACACTCTCTTTGACCCCTTGCGAGGGACAATCTTAGGTGAAGTTTTAGTGCTCTCTAACGTGACAATAACCGGAAAACCAAAAAACCTAAAACATCTAACATAGAAAGAAATAAACTACTATGGCTAATGGCGATACTACTGTCTCTCGTTTGGGACAGATCAACCTTGCTAATGACGCTTATGCTCTTTTCTTGAAGAAATTTGCGGGTGAGGTTCTCACGAGTTTCACGACTGAGAACATCATGATGCCGTTGCATACGGTTCGCACGATTTCCAATGGCAAAAGTGCTCAGTTCCCTGTTACCGGAACTGCGTCAGCTAAATATCACACTCCGGGTCAGGACATTCTGGATGCTGGTAACACCTACTTGTCCCAAATCCGTCACGGAGAACGAGTTATCACGATTGATAACCTTCTGCTTTCCTCGACCTTTATTGCTCGTATTGACGAGGCGATGAACCACTATGATGTGCGTTCCATCTACTCGACTGAGCTTGGTCGTGCGTTGGCTCAGAAGTTTGATAAGACTGTTTTGCAGGTTCTTATCAAGTCGGCCTCTGAAACCGAAGCCTTCACTGGTAGCGGAACTGGCACGATTCTCAATAAGGGAACGGCTGTTCGGACTGGTGCTAACCTCGCCGCTGCGATTTACGAAGCTGCCCAGACTCTCGACGAGAAGAACATCCCCTCGGATGGTCGCTACGTTGTGGTCAAGCCCGCTGAGTATTATGCTCTGGTGCAGGAACTCTCGGCTCCTGTTAAGCCCTCCCCTGTCGGTTCGTATGTGAACGGTGATGTTGCCGTGGTTGCGGGTATCCGCATCTACAAGAGCAACAACCTCCCCACGACCAACTTGGGTGCTCAGGAATCGGGAACCAACACCAACTACAATGGTAACTTCACTGATACCGTTGCGGTGGTCGGTCACAAGGCTTCTGTTGGAACTGTCAAGCTCCTTGATCTTGCGGTGGAATCGGAATACGAGATCACTCACCAAGGAACCTTGATGGTGGCGAAATACGCGATGGGTCATGGTGCTTTGCGCCCTGAGACTGTTGTTGTGATTCGTTCGGCTTAACATTTGGGGGGTGTCCCAAGATTTTAATACGGTTTTTGCTCATTTTACCGTATCTCTGGGACACCCCACCCAAAACAAAATGATTGAAAATGATTCTTAAATAAGCGTTAATCAACTCATGTCACTTTCCCTTACTTCCAGACTTGAAGCCGTCAACTCCATGCTTATGTCTATTGGGGAAGCCCCTATTAACCAGTTGGACGGATTGACTGTAGATGCTTCTATTGCCGAAGCTACTCTTGATGAAGTAAGTCGTTCGGTTCAGTCTATTGGGTGGCATTTTAACACAGAAAAAGATTTCCCCCTCACTCGTTCGGTTGATAACAAAATCCCACTTACTTCTGATATTGTCCGTGTTGATCTTATTTCCCACGAATACCTAGACATTGATGCAGTCCAACGTAACGGATTTTTGTATAACCGCAAAAGCCATACCTTCTTTTTCGACAAAGATGTAAAAGCTGAAGTTGTTCGGCTTCTTGAGTGGGATGACCTTCCTCAACCCGCCAGAACCTACATCATTGTTAAAGCTACTAGGATGTTCCAAACTCGTGTTGTTGGTAGTGATACCCTTGCTGGTCAGTTAGCTGCTGATGAACTTTCTTCTCTAGCTGTTCTTAAAGAGTTTGACGCAGACACCGGAGATCACACAATTTTTGATAACTATAGCGTTGCCCAAGTCCTTGACCGATAAAAGCTATGTCCTTGCTTAACGTAAATGTCCCCAACCTTCTAAACGGTGTCAGCCAGCAAGCCGACCCGCTTCGTTTTGTTACCCAAGGTAAAGAACAAATTAACGGAATGAGTTCCATTGTCAGCGGCTTAACGAAACGTAACGGAAGTGAGTATTTTCACACACTCTGTAAAATGAGTATTAGGGACAGAAACCCTTACGTTCATTTTATTAACAGAGATAAAAATGAAAAATACGTAGTTCTCATGTATGGGGGCTTAGAGTCTTCACTAGACCCCCAAACTGATTACGGACACTTACGTATATGGGACATCAATACTGGACAAGAAAAACGAGCATTTAAAAGGTATGAAGATGATTCTCTTATTGCTGCTGGTAGCGCGATTATTTCGTATGGAACTTCTGCGGGACAAAATAACTCTCTCACAACTTACGATGAATTTAATTTAACAAACCCATCTGGAATTTCCTATTTTATAGGGAACAACCCTAAGAAAAACATCAAAGCCTTTACCGTAGCTGATACTACTTTTATTCTCAATACCGGAAGGACTGTTAGAACAACCCCAGCAACCCGCCCAGCTAGTCTAACCAACAAAACCGTAACTAGGACTGGAACCACAGCAACCGTAAACTTGGGGTCTGGAGTCTCAAATTCTGACGTAGAAATCGGAGAAATTATTCAAGTTTTGGGAACTACCGCTTTGGCTGGTAATGTGCGGGTAACAGGTAAGCCCAATGGAACCAGTTTCACTTTTGATACTTTAGATGTTGGGCCAGTAACTTACTCCAATAGCGTGTCTTTTGAAAAAGGCGAAAGGCTGGTTCCTTTTGATATGCCCCATACTCTTATCAGACAATCAGATGGAACATTTCTTTTGGAACGGAATTATTGGGATGCAAGGGGAACCGGAACAGCCTCATCAAACCCTAATCCATCTTTTGTAGGTAAAAAGATAAACGACATTTTCATGTATCGTTCTCGTTTGGGTTTCCTTTCAGACGAGAATGTGACCCTTTCCGAAAACTCTCAGTTTTACAATTTTTACAGAACTGAAATGAGCACGTTATTGGATTCAGACCCTATTGATGTCTCCACCAGCCACAGTAAAGTTACTGTTCTACATAATGCTGTTCCCTTCTCCGAAAGGCTTGTGATCTTTTCGGATGAGGCTCAATTTTACATGACGGCTGTTGACATTTTGACACCTAAAACAGCTTCAATCCAACAAACAACTGAGTTTACGGTAGATAAAAATGTTAAACCACTTGTTGTAGGTAAAAACATTTTCTTCCCTTTTTCTCGTGGTGAGTATTCAGGGATAATGGAATACTACGTTACTCAGGATACACTAGAATTTAATGGTATTGATATTACGTCAGCTATTCCTTCTTACATAAAAGGGAATATTACTAAGATCGTAGCTTCCAATAATGAACAAATTGTAGCTGTTTTAACTGATAATAAAAAAGAATTTGGAGACGATAAGACACTTTATATTTACAAATATTTTAAGACGGAAGACCAAAAACTCCAATCTTCTTGGTCTAAATGGGAATTTACTCAGGATGAAAAAATTTTAGGAATGGAGTTTATTGATAATTATTTATATCTTGTTGTTGACAAAACAAGTTTTGAAACTCCCCAAAACACTGATTTTCCAAGATTTCAAAGCGTTCAACTTTTAAAAATAAACATTCAAGACTTTTACTCAGATGAACAATCTGATTTTTTTGTGAAATTGGATAAAAAATTTGATGACACAAAGTTGTTATCAAAAAGCTATAATTCTGTTTTAGATGAAACAACTTTTGTTTTACCCTTTGATGTTGAAGAATATAGTAACCTCCGTGCAGTAGAAAAAGCAGAAACAAATAGAGTAGAATACGTTTTTGATTCTTCCCCTGAAAATGATGCTTTAATTTTTAACGACGAAGGAACAGATGTTATATTAACAAACAGGGGAACATCTACAGTAATAAATTCTGTTTTTAGCTCGTCAAGTTGGCCTATTAGTTTGACTTCTGGGGGAAATCCCGGCCCATCTAGGGGAACAAGAAGTATTTATTCCACAACTGCAACTTATCCTCCTGAAAATGGATACGTTTGTCACATTTGTTCATTTGCTGGAAGAACACAAAATACGTCCTTTTTAGACCCAACTACTGTTCATTGGGTTATAGAAAAATGGCAAAATTATAGACTACTAAAATACGCTATTTCTCGTCCGTATCCCGATATTTATGCTTCAAATTGGGAATCTTCTGCTGACCCTTTATTTACGTTTGGAACTTCCCTTAGTTTTGCCTCCCCTAACCTACCTCAAAGCCTTCCGCAATACCCTTGGGACGTTGATGTTTGGTATTCTGAAATTATCAGCCAAACCTCACCTTCAGTTACGTTTCCTAGATTAAACCCCCTTGATGGTAGCGTAGCTTTTGGTGGAACTGTCCCTAAAAACACACAACCACGCCGCAGACCGTCTTCAACTATTTTTTTAGACGATACAGTTACAGGGAAAATACATAAATTTTACGGAGAAATAACTATTACTATTCTAGACCCCAGCTACAACGTCAATTACGCGTATTTAAGTGTTAAAGCTAAAGGCGATCTAACTAAAACACCGCTTTGGTTTGGGTTTTTGTATGATTTTCGTTACGAATTTTCAAACCCAATGCTTCGTCTTGCTTCCGGTGGAGCGCAAAGGACGGCTGTATCAGATGGACGTTTTCAAGTTAAAAATGGAAACCTTACTTTTAACGATAGCATTAGTTTTGACATTGAGGTCACTGCTCCCTTCCGAGATAAAAATATCTACAAATTCTCTAACTATACTCTAGGTAGGGGGGATTCAATTTTAGGAAATCTCCCAGTTAAAAGTGGTTCTTTTAGGTTCCCTGTGTTGAGTCGTAATGACAAAGAACTAAAAGTAGAGATTGTAAACAGCACTCCTTTCCCCTCGTCATTTATTTCAATGGATTGGGAAGCCTTTTATTCAGCAAGAGCCAGACGTATTTAACAAATGAAACTGAGCTACAAGACCTGTAAAATCCGTAAGGCTACTTTTGAAGATGCCGATTACCTCGGCCCAAAACTCCGTCCTGAAGACCTTCTTGAGATTGAGAGCTTCCGTCCCAATATCGAACCCTCTGAAGCCCTTACTACTGGTGTGGAAATGTGTGGGGAAAGGTGTTGGACTGTTACCTGTCTGAAAAACAAACCCATTCTCATGTTCGGAGTAGCTCCGGTTATCCCCAACCTATTCGGAAGTATCTGGCTTCTGGGAACACCACGAATCAAAGAAATCCAATGGGAGTTCCTTCGTAACTGTCGAACCATCCTTGACGAGCTTCACGAGGGTTTTCCGATTCTTGGTAATTACGTATCCCTAAACAACCGTGTTCACGTTAAATGGTTGAAATTTATGGGATTTAAGTTTATTAACAAGCTAGACAACTTTGGAAGTTTGGGGTTGTCTTTCTACGAATTTATTCATATTAAAAACTAACCAGATATGTGTGAGCCAACAACTATTGCCATTACGTCAGCCGTCCTCACTGTAGCCGCTACCGCTACAAGTGCGTATATGCAGTATGAGGCACAAAACCAAGCTGCTGCTGCTGCCCAGCAACAAGCCAATTACATGACTCAGTTGGAGATTCAACGTATGAACGCTGAAACTCTCCAAATGCAAGTTCTTCATAGCCAACAAGAAGAATCTCAACTACTAGCCATGCGTAACCTTGCTGAAGATTCAATGAGAGCTTTGACCCTTTCCGAGACTCAATTTACCAGACAGCTTGACGCTATGGATGTGGAATACAACAAGGTTGCTCGCCAAACCAAAGAAGGAGCCGCTTCAGCCCTTGTTCGGGCTTCTGAAGGTGGTGTTGGAGGTCTTTCTGTTGGGGCTTTGTTGGCTGACTTTGCTGTTCAGGAATATGACGCTCGGCTAACGCTGGATAAGCAGTCTGGATACCTTTTGGAAGATTTTACCTTCCGTAACCAAGACATTAAAACCCAACTTGACCGTGCTAAAGAGGCTTACACAATCCAAAGCCGTAACGATATGGGACAGCTTTCTCGTTCCCTTCTAGGTTCTGAACTCCAATCTTCTTTTAACCTTGCCCAAATCAATGACCCCTCTCGTATGCCCACTCGTGGAAGTGAACTTGCTATGGGTCTTCAAATCGCTGGAGGCGTTGCTTCAGGATTAAACACGCTCACGTATGCTGACGTTTTTAAACCTAGCTCTGGTGGTCGAGTAGCCACGGGAACAACTGGAACTTATCAATCATGGGCTGGAGGCTACGTCCCTAAAGCAACACTGGCTTAATATAATATATGGCTATTCAAAATCAAATTACCCCCCGCAAAGAAGTAGGTCGTGCTGTAGATTATCTATCACCATCTACGCAAGTCCAAGTTGGGGGTGGCCCATCTTCCCCTACCGTCCGTCCTTCTCAAGCTGTGGCTATCCCTACTCCCTATGTGGGTCGTGCTGCTAAGAATACAGAGCTTTTGGAGCTTGCTGAGTCTCTTGGTCAGTTTAATAAACAAATCAACTCGCTTGCTTATGTCGTAAGTAACAAAGGAGAAGAACAAGCCAAGCAGCAAGGTAAAAAAGATGCTCTTGCCAACACTGAACTGGCTCGTGAAATCTTTAAAAAGAATATCGACCAAGCCACAAAAGAAGGTTTGTTCCCTCGAAATGCCCATCCTGATTACCGATTGGCTTATATCGAGACTGGAGCTAAAGCCCTTACTATTCAAGGTCTTACGGAGTATTTGGATGAGAATACAATGGATTTGACCAGCCCTGATAACATGGAACCTATTGGTTCAACCATGCGAAACAGAGCTAACCAATGGATTTTTGATAACATCCAAGACCCTCGTGCAAGGGCTGTGGCTATGGAATCAGCTTTTCCTATTGTTCAACAATACGAGCAACGCCGAAGGGACGAACGAGAAGCTAATTTTAACGTGGCTAACGAACAAGCCATTGGTCAGTTGGGTTATGGGCTGGTTGACGTTATTGCCAATAACAGCATTGACCCTGAAGACCCGACTCAACAAATGAATCGTTTGGCTGCTACGGAAGATTACCAAAAACTTTACGATACTCTTGTTAGAAATCATCCAGAATTTAAGGGTAAACAATCAATTATGGTGGCTGATTCCGCTATTGCGGCGTTGCAGAGTAAAGTAAGAAACGGTTACGACCCCCGACAAGCTATTACAGTTCTAAACGATCTTTCACAGTCCATTAAAGCTGGAACCGGAGCTTGGGGGGATATTCCTGATGTGGCTTCTAAGCTAAACGGAGCTATTGTTTATTTTGAAAACCAAGCTGTTCAACGTGATTCAATGGGTAAAGCTCGTCAAACAGTTCAATTTGACCTTATGGAATCCAGAACTCAGACGTTGTTCAGGGAACTGGATGATTCTGGGGAACTCCTTCGTATGGATGAAGGACAGTTGGCTACTAAGATTTCTTCTTTGGCTTCTGAATTGGGTGTAGATGAATTAGCTCAAGACCCATTTATCTTCGTGGACGATCAACTTAACGATTATTTTGAACGCAAAAGAAAATTTAACACTTTGTTTGCGGAAGAAATAATGCCTTCTCTAGAAGAAGAAATGCGTGTGAATCCTGAATCAGCTTTAGAGACTCTTAAAAGCTATAGAAGCCAAATGCCTACGTCTGAATACGAATCTGCGTTGGAAAAAATTACTCAAAGACTGAGCGTTATCAACGATCTTAAAATTGGTCGGTTTGAAGACAAACAACGAGACATTGAGAAACAGGCTTCAAATATCTTGGCTGCTGTTGACCCAATGCAAGGAATCGCTTATTCTAGTGCTTTTGGGATAAAACAAGAAGAAGTCATCCGTGTTGCAGAACTTACAGAGTTTGGCGAAAACGAGTTCCGTATGTTGGCTACCGATAACGTCGAACAACGTATCCAAGCCGACCCCACTCTTAAAGACCCTGAACGTCAAACTGAATACACTTCCGTTGTCAATGAAGCTGTAGGTGCTGCTTACACAGAAACCTTGAAGCGTATGGAGGAACGTAAAAAGCAGATGGACGCTGAAAAAGCTGTAAACGGAACAGGTTTGGATGAATCTGAAGCTGTTAAAACCTACGGTAAAGGTGCTCGTATGGTGTCCGATGCTAAAGAAGCTGTTGAATCAGTTTCTAAACTTGACCCAAGAGGGGAAACAACGGCTGAAACGGCTCAGTTTAAGGTAACTTTGGATAGGGCTAAACGTCAGCTTCCTGACTTGGCTCGTCAAATCAAACTATCTTCTGGAGAACAAAGAACCCAACTAGAAGCTACTTACAAGGATTTGCTTAAAATTACAGGACTAGGTGTTGACACGGTTCTTTTGGGTAAAACTGAAGATGGAATTGCTATGGATTTGTCAGAAGTCCAAGAAAATTGGGATGCAATTCCGGTATTTAGGGATGTTCAAGAGTTTTCAAGCGTTATTGATGAGGACATTCAATCTGGCAAACAAGGTGGTGGAGGGGATGGAAGTCTTGTTGACTTTGTTATCCGTGAAGAAGCTGGTGCAGATCAAAGTTATTTTTACCCAACACCTAAATGGGATTACAAACAGTGGACTATTGGTTATGGAACCAAAGCTCGTGGAAAAAATGATCGGGTAACTCCACAAGAAGCCAAACAACGCTTAGTTGAGGAACTTGATGAACACGCTATTAGGGTTGATACCGCTTTGGAACAGTCGGGATTGCTTCTAAACGAAAACCAACGCAATGCTCTTATCTCGTTTGACTTTAATACTGGTGCTGGTCGGAAAGTAATTCTCGATTCTAAAGGAGATATTACTTACATCCAAAACAAAATTCTTGAATACACTAAGGTTACTCCCGACCAAACAAAACCCAACGTAAAAGTAGATGCTGCTGGTTTGGTTGCTCGTCGCAAAAGAGAACTTGACTTGTTTAACGGAGTAACCCAACCTACAACAGTTTCCACAAGTAAACTTCAACAACTAATTGAAAAATTAGGTATTCCAATGGAAGCTGCTGAAGTAGCTAGATTTATTGATTCCCAAAAACGACTAATCAACCAACGGACTTTTAACACTTCTTTCTAATATGTCGGTATTCTCAACTCTGTTTCCCCAAGCTAATTCAGCACAAGACGTTCTTAACGATGACATTGATGCTGTAACCCCATCCGATGAGCTAATTGAAGCAGCTTTGGCAGAAGAAGAAGGTAGAGAGTATGTTCCTACACCCCAACCTACTCCAACCCCAACCCCTACGGTAGTTATCCCACAAGATGTTGAGCGTCCTGACCAGCCTACGCTATCTGTTGGGCCTCAAACCCCTAAAGAATCAGATGAAAAGTCCCTTGGAGGGGCGTTGACTGCTTTGGGAGCTACTGCTGCACAAGAAGCCCTTCCCACGGCTGCTGCTATGGCTGCTTTCCCTGTGGGTGGTGCGGTTGGTGGTGCGGTGGGGATTCCCACTGGCCCTGCTGCTATTGCTACTGGAATTGTTGGAGGACTTGCTACGTCTGCTGCGGCTTATTGGGCTGTTTCTGAGGCACAAGAAGCTGCTTTGGAAGCTGTTGCTCCTGATTCCTATGCTCAATTCCAAACTTATCTGGAGAAAGCCAAAGAAGATTATCCGGTATCAACATTTATCGGTCGAACAGCCGTTCCTATGCGGTCTATGATGAAGTTCGACATTGGTAATGTCAAAAATGCTCTATCATTCAGCCGTGAACTAATCAAAGGAACTGCTGATCTTAACTCCACAGTCGGTAAGCTCAAACTTGAGAACTTTATGAACGTAGCTTTTGGCGGCGGTAGCGAAATGGCTGCTGAAGCTATGCGCCAATGGCAGGAAGACGGACGGCTTGATTTCGCTTTGCTGGGTGCTGCTACTCTTGTTGGTGCTGGAATGAACAAACCCACAGCCCTCGGTTCCAAAGTGCTTGGTATCAGTCCCTTCAAGGTCAAAGACCAGCTTTCCAGTGAGCCTGTGTCCAATCAAACTGATGAAGAACTAGCCCAATCCCTTATGGATGAGCTAGACGCACAGCCTAAACCCAAAACAGAAGGAGAACCTACCGATGCCCCTACAGAAAAGCTCAAGCAAGAAGGCGTTTCAGAAGAACCTAAAGACGGAGTTGAAGGCGGGGAAACCCCTACGCCAAGCCCTAGCGATAGCGTATCGGGTGAAGCGCAACCCGAAGTAAAACCCCTTACCCCAGCACAGCAAAAACAGACTCAAGACGATGCTTTGCAGTTGGATGAGTTCTCCAAGCTCATTACTGGAAAGATGTTGGATGACGTTAAGAAACAAGCTGATGCTGGAAGCGTTCTGAATATCGAAGTTCTTAATGCCGCCATTACTCGTGAGCCTGAACAAGCCATTACTGCGTTGGGTTTGGCTCTTAAAAAGCAGTTTCAGGAAGCCAAAGGGGATAAACTGACTTTTGAACGTAGGCTTAATGAGTCTAAAGATTGGCTAAAAAATCACGGCTACCAAGATCGTATTACGATGCTGGAAAAAGGAGCCAAGTCCATTGAGGATGCCAATTATCAAATCCTAGCGGCTCGTTTTATGTCAGAGCAAGCTATCAAAAATTTGGAAGCGGCTGAATTAAAATGGAGAAACAGTAAATCTGAAGCTGATCTTGCCGAAGCTATTGTTGCTATGCAGGACGTTAAAAAGGTTTTGCTCCCATTGGAACAAGCTAGAACGAATTGGGGTCGGCTTGGACACGCTTTTCGCAAACTTCGCCAAATTAACCCCGCTTTTAGTAACTTTTCCACCATTCAATACATGATGAAAAAGGCTGGAATTGATGATATGGCAGGACTCAACTCCCAACGTGCCGAAAAAGTCATGGAAATGCTGGCTATGACCTTACGTTCCGACAACCCCAAAGCTTTGCAACGAGCTTTGAATCAAACTGATGAAGACGTAATTATAGGAGCTTTGGGGGAAACGCTCACAAGTGCTGTTATGAGTTTGGTTCACACCCCGATTATCAGCACTATTGGGGGTGTTGGTGAAACGCTTATTGCCCCTTGGAATGGCACTCTTGGGAGTCTTGCACGTATGGCTAGTGAGGCTATTAAACTCCCCCTTGGGAAAGGAAACACTGAAGCTCTCAAGCAACGTGCTTTTGAAATTGAGGGATTTTTTAAGTATTACGCTTACGTAATGATGCGTTTCCAAGCCAACTGGTCGGCTGCTTGGAGTGTTATTAAGACTTCAGAACCTAGTTTTGGTTCTAAATCTACTCAGCTTGTCGAAGTCCGTGGCGGTATGCCAGTGGATAGGAGCCAACGAGTAGCCGCTGAAACAAAAGGTATTGGTGCTTCTATTGCTCGTTCTGTGTATGGAGCCGCTGGGCCTTATCGTTCACAAGGTCTCGTTTCTTCTGAATCTTTTGCTAGATTCGGGATTGACCCAAATAAAACACCTTTTACTGCTTTGGCTGTGGATGTAATAGGGGAAGTTTCCAGAGGGGTTCACCGTGGTATTCTTGCTGCTGACGAATTTATCAAATCCAGTAACGCTTATGCTGCTGCTCGTTCCAAGTTCCTTGTGGAAGGTAAGATGAAAGGACTCCGTGGAGATAAGTTACAACAATACATTGATGAAAACAGTGACTTGTTGATGGATGCTAATAACAAGCTCTATACCAGAGAACGTATTACCAACGAGGTCTTGGAAGAACTTAAAAAAGAAGGACTTGAAGGAACAGAAGCCTACCCCGAAATGCTCCGTCGAGTTGAAGCCCGATATAGGGAGGACTTGGGTGCTGCTGGGGAAGAAGCTGAAGAATGGGCTAGGCAAATTACTTATCAGTCCGATCTCGGTAATTACACTACTGGAAGTTCAAGTATGGGTAAAAGATTCCAACAATTACTCACTGGTCTTCCAGCTTTACGTTTGGCTTTGGGGTTTTATTTCATACAAAGCCCCATAAATATAGTAAAAATGACCGGAAGGTATCTTCCGACAACTTTGATTACAGAAGCGGTTGGTAACATTCCCCTTAACGGTAAGCTAATGAGCGAGCGTTTTCCCACTCTTAAAAACATACAACGAGAGTTTACCGAAGCGATGGCTTCCAATAACGAGTTTCGTAAAAACCAAGCTATCGGGCGACAAGTGATGGGAATGTTTATTACTCAAGGTGCTCTTATGTCTGCTGCTAATAACTACTTAACAGGAGATGCCCCCCGAAGTAAAGAAGCTCGTAAACTTTGGTTAAGTGAGAACTTGCCATATTCGTTTAGAATCCCAAAAAGCTCGGTTGTCGGTAAAATGCTTCAATCTGGTATGATTGGATTGGGAATTAAAGCCGATATGGAAACATCGGGAAATTACTTTTTTGAGTATAAACGTCTTTTTGAGCCGGTTTCTACTTATTTTATGGCTGCTGCGGATATTACCCAATACATGAAAAACCCTCATATGGAAGAACGTAATGTTAAAGATATGGTAGCTGCTATGGGAATGGTTGGAGCACAAATAATGTCTGAAAAAGTTTATTTTAGTAACATTAAACAGTTTATGGATTTACACCAATCTTTAACAGAAGATACAGGGCCAGCTGGGGAAAAATGGTTGAATTATTTGGGACGCAGGGTGGCCCCTCTTACTTTCCCAGTGTTTGAATCTCGTGACCCCCTTCAATATGAGCTTCACTCTTTTACTCAGCAATTAGCTCGTCGCCAACCGGAAGTAATTCGTAGCAAGATTTTTGGAGAAAATTACTTCCTCCCAAGAGCTTACAACGTGCTTGGAGAAAACATTGATGCCCCAATTACAGACATCCCTTTGGTGGACTTCTTCAACCCACTTTATGTTGGTTCTAGAAAAGATGACCCTTTGCTAACAGAGTTAAATAGCCTAATGTATAATTTTTCGTCTCCCGAAAAACATAAAACAACAGTTGAGGGTAAGATGTATGATATGCGAAACATTCCATTTAGTGGGGATACCGACATTGAATCTCTGGCTAAATCCACCAACGAGCCGACTGTGTTTGATTTCAAAGCCTCTCAAGAAAACCTTAAAGGCCAAAAGATCAATAAAAGAACCGCTAATTTGGCTAAATTGTATTCCATGTTGGGTGTCTCAAACCTCCCTGAAGCCAACCAAGATTCCTATGACCGTTGGCAACAAAACATTGGTCAAATAAAAATTAACGGTAGAACTCTCCGTCAACATTTGGAAGAACTGATTAAAACGCCTCAATACCAAAACCTTGAAACAACTATTTTCCGTGGGGAAGAAAACCCCCGTGCAGCTATGATTACAAAAGAAATTTCAAAATATCGTGCTGCCGCCTTAGATTTGACCAAGGAAGAATACCCGACACTCAAGATGTTCATGGCTAACAAAAAAGCAGCCAACCAAGTCCTTAAAATGGGTGGTAAGCGGGAAGATATTTCCACTGTTAAAAAGGAAATCGACAAGCTCATCACCTACCCAAACCAAAAATAATTGACACCACATAACCACTAATTATCTTCTAATTTTATGGCATTTTCTTACACAGATTACACAGCAAACGGAACGGCTATTACGTTCGGTATCACCTTTCCACGCCTCAACGATAACCACGTAAAGGTGTATCAAGCCACTAACTCTGTGTTTAGTTTGGTGTCTGGAACGGCTTATTCGATTACCGGAAACAACGTAGTTTTCAATGCTGCCCCAGCCAATGCCAATACTATTCGTCTAAAGCGTGAAACTCCAAATGCCTCCCGAATTGTGGACTTTCAAAACGGCTCTCGTCTTGGGGAAAATGATTTGGACACCGATAGCCTACAGGCTTTTTACCTTCTTCAAGAAGAACACGATAACCTTGAGCTTTACGGTATCTTTAACACTATGTCGGTCATGGGTCAGTGTTCCCGAATGACGGACGGCACAATATCTATCACCACACAAGGAACTTACGTTTTGTTTCCAACAAGTGTAGCTGCCACGCTTGACGCTGCAACGGCTAATGGAATTGAGCTAGACACCTCAACCAACGGTTTTGTTCTTAAAAACGTGTCCGGTATTGGAAGGTTCTTTCGAGTGTATGGAAGTGTTGATGCTACGGCTGGAAATAACAAAACTTTGGGTGTCCGTCTTAACCATGTTGGAGGACAGGGAAGCATAGCTAACTCAGAATGTCGGGCTTTTACTGGCTCTGGTAATCAAGAAGCTAAACTTGTAACTTCGTGGATTATTTATATGCCTAACAACACAAGTGTTGCTCTTATGGTGGCTAACCACAGCGGAACAGACACCATTACAGTAAAACGAGCTAGATTGGTGGTGTCGGCGGTATGAGTGAAGACGCTGAAAGACTTGTAAGACTAGAGACAAAATTGGATGTGGTTCTTGAAAACCAACATTTTTTCCGTGCTTCTTTTGACAAGCATGACGAACGTATTAAACACCTTGAAAATAGCCGATCACACACTATTGGCTATGCTGCGGCAATAGGAACAGCTATTGGTTTGTTCCTAGACAACATGAAACACCTTATTTTGCGATGAACAAAGAAGAAGTCCTTGAAAAACTTTCAGTTCAGTTGGCTGAAGAACTGCTTAACCGTATCTCTAGCGGTGAAGCGGCTCCTGCTGACTTGAACGTAGCTCGTCAACTCCTTAAAGATAACAACATCACGGTAGTCCCACAGACTGAGCATCCTGCCCAGAAACTTGCTTTGGTGCTTCCGTTTGAAGAAAAACAACAAGCTCATGGCTAAAAGAGATTACGCTAAAGAATATCGGGAATACCACTCCAAGCCGTCCCAAATCAAGAACCGTTCCAAACGCAACGGAGCACGGAGGTTGATGATTAAGAAGCACGGTAAAGCCAAGCTCAAAGGTAAGGATGTTGACCACAAAAAACCCTTGAAAAAAGGGGGTTCTAATAGTATGAAGAACCTCCGTATCCGATCTGTTTCCAAAAACCGAGGCGACAAGTCTTAGTAGAAACAAAAAAGAGCAACCAAAATGAAAAAAATCCTGTTGGAAGAACCTATTGAGGGTTTGTCCCTCCCTATTGAAAGTAATTGTGAATATCTTGTGGAAAACCAGCAAGTCTCCTACTTCGCTGTCCGTAGCAACGGAAACCTGACTGTCCACAACATTGAAAAAGATGTGTTTAAAACCTTTGTCTCCGCTGAAGACTTGGACGGTAAAGAGATTTTCGTGTTCCGTGCTGGTGGGGCTGGTGACATTTTGTTCATGTTCCCGCTTCTTGATGAGCTTAAACGAAAGTTTCCCAACTGCAAACTGACGGTAGTTTGTAACGAACACTATCACTTTGTTGCGCTTAATTGCAAATCTGTTGATAACGTATTACCGTTTCCCATCAAAGCCACAGAATTACCGCAAAACTGCTACATCCTTAATTTAGAGGGTGCAGTTGAAAATAACGATGCGGTTCCTGCTGTAGATTGTATGTTTTGGGCTGCTGGGATGGCTTTACCAGACAAGGAAACAATCAAGAAATCCCTTGTTTACACTCCAAAAGAGGAACACGTTCACAAAGCTCATCTCATTCCTGTAGCCAAGAATAAAGATCGAATCCGCATTGGCTATCAATGGTCTGCTTCCAGCCCTGTAAGGAGTTATCCTCACAAAAACTCATGTGAACTTGTGACAAAACTAGCTCAAGAAGGGGGTTTTGAAGTGTGTCTTCTTGGGGAACCAAACAGCATTGAGATTGGCTCAACCCCAGCTAAAGGATGGGTTTACAACATGACCAAAGAGGGTATGTCTTGGGAGGAATCTGTAGCTTTTCTCAAGTCTTGTGACCTTGTTATTGGCCCAGATTCAAGCGGTATTCACTTTGCTGGGGCTATGGGTGTAAAAGCTCTTGGTCTGTATGCTCCGTTTCAATGGGACTTGAGAACCAATTACTTTGACTCTGTGTGGTGTTTTCAGCAACGTGGGGAATGTGCTCCATGCAGACATCACAGCAACAACAAAAATGGTATTTTCCCTAAAGACAAACCTTGCAGTCAGTCCGGTCAGTGTGAGGTCTTGGCTTCCCTTGACCCTGACCGTGTGTTTAAAAAAGCCCTACAACTCCTAAACAAATGAAAACTATTGAAGAACTTCGTCAAATCCGTTGGTTTACCGATTTTGCTTACATCCTCAAACTCAACAAAGACCTGAAGATTAGAACCTTCTGTGAATGTGGTGTTGGGCCTTTGGATATTGCGGCTGCTCCTGATATTTACCGTGAGAAACTTGCTGATAAAGTTCTTTTGGTTGAGCCTAACCCAGAGCTATCCGATTTGGCTCAAGCCGCTATGCCTGAAGCTGACATTTGGCGGGTAGCCATTACCGATACTCAAAGCGTAGAAGGAATGGTGAATTTCCGTATTAACGGAGGCTCTAGCTACGTTGAAGGTCACTGGAGTCCAACCCCCTGTTACGGCCCCACCACAACTGTTAAGACACTTCCCTTCAGGGTTATTGATGACGGCACGATTGACGCTATGGTGTTGGATTGTGAAGGCATGGAATGGGCTGTGCTTAAAGACATGAAAAGCCGTCCTTACTTCCTTTCTGTTGAAGTGTGGAAGGGACATCCCCATGAGAATGAAATCTTTAATTGGCTTATGGAAAACAAATACGAAGTTCGTTTTACCACTGGCCCAGAGGGTGAAACATTCTTCCTAGAACGCTATGTCGAGAAACCAGTCAAAACACGCAAAAACCGCAGTAGCGATTGACCCAAGGTTACATGACTTTCGGAACTTTCTGTATGTAGTGTGGAAGCATCTTAATCTTCCCCAACCTACTGATATTCAATATGATATAGCTGAGTTCATTCAAAACGCTCCAAAGCGTTCCATCATTGAAGCCTTTCGTGGTGTGGGTAAAAGCTACATCACAAGTGCTCACGTTTGTCACCAACTACTGCTAAACCCTGATAAGAAGTTCTTGGTTGTCTCAGCTTCCAAGAGTCGTGCTGATGACTTTAGCACCTTTACCCTTCGGCTTATCAATGAGCTTCCCATTCTCCAACATCTCCGTCCCACAGAAGACCAACGCAGCAGTAAGATAGCCTTTGACGTTGGCCCAGCAGGAGCCTCCCACAGCCCTTCTGTGAAGTCTGTAGGCATCACTGGCATGATTACTGGTAGCCGTGCTGATGAGATCATTGCCGATGACGTAGAGAGTGCCAACAATTCCATGACCCAAGGTATGCGGGATAGGGTTGCCGAATCGGTTAAGGAATTTGAAGCTGTGCTTAAACCGGAGGGTAAGATCATGTTTCTAGGCACTCCACAATGCGAGGAATCCCTTTACAACAAGCTACAAGAACGTGGCTACGTTTGCCGTATTTGGCCTGCCCGATACCCTGAAGCAAACAAAGTTGTAGCCTATGGAGATAAACTGGCTCCAAAAATCCTAGAGTTGTTAGAAAAAGACCCCAACATTTCTTACAAAACCACTGACCCAAAACGCTTCAGTGACCTTGACCTTATGGAGCGTGAAGCTAGTTATGGTAAGAGTGGTTTCCAGCTTCAGTTCATGCTTGATACGAGCTTATCAGACATGGAGCGATACCCGCTAAAGCTCTCTGACCTTTGCGTGATGAGCCTTAACCATGAGCTTTCCCCCCAGAAGATTGCTTGGGCTGGTAGCCCTGATTACGTCATTGATGACCTTCCGTGTGTCGGGATGAGTGGAGATCGTTACTACAGCCCCATGTTTGTCAGCAAAGAGGATTGGCTACCCTACGAGGGCAGTATTATGGCTATTGACCCATCCGGTAGAGGTAAGGATGAAACAGCCTACGCAGTCCTCAAATACCTTCACGGTATGCTTTTCCTGACTGAAAGCGGAGGCTTTAACAGTGGATACACTGATGACACTCTAAATGCGTTGGCAACTGTCGCAAAACGACAGAAAGTAACACAAATCATTGTCGAGGAAAACTACGGTGGAGGTATGTTTACCCAACTGCTTAGACCAGTTCTAGGACGCATTTATCCATGCACCGTGGAAGAAGTTAAGCACAGCAAACAGAAGGAGCTTCGGATTATCGACACCCTTGAGCCAATCCTTAACCAACACAGGCTCATTGTGGATAAAAGGGTCATTGAACGTGACTACCGAGACAACCAACACCTTCCCCCAGAAATGGCCCTTCGCTACCAACTCTTTTACCAACTTAGCCGCATCACCAAAGACCGTGGTGCTCTTGCCCAAGATGACCGTCTTGATGCCCTAGCCATTGGTGTATCCTTCTGGACAGAAAGAATGGCCCAAGACATCGACAGAGCCGTAGAAGATGCCAAGGAAGCCAAGCTCGATGAAGAACTTCGTAAATTTTCCGAAAATGTCTTCGGAACCAAACCACGAGACAGAACGTGGATAAGCTCAACCGTAAACGTAATATGAACATCCTAACCACACTCCTAAACCTCCTTAAAACCAAAAAAGAACCCATTCCGGTGTCCTCACCCCCAAAACCGATAAAAGAGGCTCCCAGACCCCCTGTAGCTCAAAAGAAAGTGGGTTTCAGCGAATCATTCAAACCCTCTCCCAATGTATCTCCAAAACCCATCAAGCCTCAATACGTGGTTTTACACCATACAGCAGGGTCTTATGCTGGAAGCGTGGCTTGGTGTCTTAACCCTGCTTCAAGGGTGTCTTACCATTGTATCATTGCTGAAGACGGTAAAAGAACAGTCTTGGCTAGGCCTAACCAAAGAACTTGGCACGCTGGAATAGCAAGCTGGAAGGGAAAGAAAGACCTCAATAGCATCAGTGTTGGAGTAGCCTTTGAAAAAGACACCTATTCACAGCCTTTAACAGTTGCTCAGATGTATTCATGTCTTGAATATCTAAGACCTATTATTAAGCAATATCAGATTCCTTTCGATAGCATCATCGACCACAGAATGATTGCTCCAAATAGGAAAGACGATCTTAACCCTACTGAATACCATAAACTTAAAAAATTCCTCTTACTTCATCTATGAGCCTTAGATACGAACAATACCGTAGTTTGAAATACACCCAAGAGTTTCTTAGGGACTTGTTGTATCACGAAACAAGACCCAAGACTGTTAAGCTATTGAAAGAAAGAACACTGAGATGTCTTCGTCATTTTCCAGCGTTAGCTGAAGATGGACGACCCTGTTTCAGTCAAGACTCTTTCAAAGACCCTAAATTTAACGACAACACAAATCATTAACCATCAACCTTTTAGAACTTTTTTAAAAAAAGATGCTTGACAGGATTTTTTACCCCTTTTACAATCAATCTTAACAAGGACTTAAAGCGATGTTAAAAATTCTCCTTTGGAAAAGAGTGTTGCTTAAAGTGTTGGTTAAGGAATCCGTTAAAAAGGTTGTAACTCATTAGCCTCTAAGCTAAATCTCGATAACCCTGATCTTCAATTTATCAATAATATTATGCATAATAACTCTAATGTATCTATTAAGCTGTGTGTTTCTCCTTCTAATGATTCCATTGAAGAAAGTGTTAAAGATCACCTTGGAAGTATCCCTTTAGAAAGTTTAGGATTGGATAAGAAAACCATTACTTATCTACAAATAGTGTCTAAATTAGACAGGAAATGTTTTGTAGGTGATTCTCCAGTATCGTTAAAGGATACTTACTGGTGGATAGCTTACAACAAGGTTGGTAATCCAGTAGGCTTTAGTGGGCTAAAACTGTGCAGGAGAAAGGAAAACAAGGGTCTGGGGTATTTTAGTAGGGCTGGGGTAATGAAGTCCTACAGGGGCCGTGGAACGCAGAAGAAGATGATTAAAGCGAGGCTCAGGATGGCTAGACAGCTTGGGCTTACTCATTGCGTGACGTATGTTAAAGGATTCAACTTACCAAGTGCTAATAGCCTTATTAGCTGTGGGTTTAAGCTCTACAATCCTCATTACAAGTGGGGTGGTAAGTCAGCTTTATATTTTTTAAAGTGTTTGAAAAATGTGCAGTAGGTTAAACGACATTGTGGATAAGGATGTAGGAAGTATGCATAAACGAGGTTGGTGACGTTTTATTTTTTGACTAATTAGCTTGGAAAAAAGTGTTCATGTTTCTGATAAAACGCTGCTGTTTGACGTAAATAGCTTAATTTTTAAGATGTTAAAGACTCAAAAGAGGCTCTGATAAGACCCCAAAGGTTTTTGGGTAAAAAATCCGAGAGGGTAACAACGATACGCAGAGTTACTGATTCCCCCCTATCGGTCATCAATTATCAGGTGAGGGGGCCACCACAGCAAACGACACAAGCAACGCCACAGCAAACGCATAAGCCCTTGATGCCCAACGCTTCCGAGAATATAAAAGATATTCCTGACAGCTTGCCGCGCCCTTATTTTCGCAAAGTTGCCCAACATGAAGCCGGATTGATGCGACAACACTGGCCGAGCAAATAGCGCACCCTGCGAGCATCCTACCATTTTTAATTTTTTACTATCACGCCCAATATGCTATTCTCATTCTCATATTCAATTTTCAAAAAAATTTTTTCTTTACGCTCGTTGCCTTTCTTTAGCTTGTTCGTCTTCTCTCCGCTCATATTCTAATCACGTTCGTTCTTTATGTTGTAGCTCGTGTTGTTATCGCTCACTTCGTTCGCTTTATGTTGTTGATCTCGTTCGCCTTCGGCTCACTATCATCGCCGCTGCAAATTAAAAATCACTT